>Ga0209113_1000046_pt1 | contig 25813 bp, 26 predicted proteins | sample TexAe_RefH0_O1_FD_187951 | JGI IMG/M metagenome (GOLD analysis project Ga0209113, IMG submission 187951) | Forest soil microbial communities from Davy Crockett National Forest, Groveton, Texas, USA - Texas A ecozone_RefH0_O1 (SPAdes) (version 2) | ecosystem: Environmental > Terrestrial > Soil >... | reverse complement strand
CCCGACACGTCAGCTTGACCAGCATCGAATCGAAATGCGCACTGATCTCCGCACCCAGATTCGTGCCGCCATCCAGCCGAATCCCCGCCCCGCCCGGGCTTCGGTAGGCGCTGATGCGCCCGGTGTCGGGCCGAAATCCATTAGCCGGATCCTCAGTGGTGATTCGGCACTGCAGCGCCGCGCCGTGCGGACGGATGTTCTCTTGACCCAGGCCCAGATCCTCCAGAGATTCCCCGGATGCAATGCGCAGCTGGCTGGACACCAGGTCGACGTCGGTGATCTCCTCGGTGACGGTGTGCTCGACCTGGATACGCGGATTCATCTCGATGAAGACGTGACGCCCGCGCTCATCCAGCAGGAACTCCACCGTGCCCGCGCAGCTGTAGCCGATGTGACGGGCGAAATCGACCGCATCGGAACAGATTTTCGCGCGTAATTCCTCAGACAGGTTGGGAGCCGGCGCCAGCTCGACGACCTTCTGGTGCCGTCGTTGCACACTGCAATCCCGCTCGTAGAGGTGGATCACGTTGCCGTAGGTGTCGGCCAGGATCTGAACCTCGATGTGGCGCGGGTTGATCACCGCCTGTTCGAGGTAGACCGTCGGATCTCCGAACGCCGATTCAGCTTCCCGGCTGGCGGCCTCGATGGCTTCGGGCAGCGCGTCGGCCTCGCTGACTCGCCGCATCCCGCGCCCGCCGCCGCCGGCAACCGCTTTGACGAACAACGGGAATTCCATGCCGGCCGCAGCGGATACCAGCTCGTCGACCGATGCCGACGGCGCCGACGACGCCAGAACCGGCAGGCCAGCATCGCGCGCCGCGGCCACCGCACGAGACTTGTTACCGGTCAGCTGAAGCACTTCGGCACTGGGGCCGACGAAGGTGATGCCGAACCGCGCGCAAGCGGCCGCCAATTCGGGGTTCTCCGACAGGAAGCCGTACCCGGGATACACCGCGTCAGCGCCCGCACGGCGGGCGGTGGCCACGATCTCACCGACCGACAAGTACGCCCGTACCGGGTGGCCGATATCGCCGATCTGATAAGACTCGTCAGCTTTCAGGCGGTGCAACGAGTTACGGTCCTCATAGGGATATACAGCGACGGTGCCGACACCAAGCTCATAGGCGGCCCGGAACGCCCGGATCGCGATCTCGCCGCGATTGGCAACCAGCACTTTGGAAATCACTTGTATCCCTAACTTCGATTGCTCAGATCAACGTTGACCAGTAGGCCCAGAACCGGACCAGAATCAGCAGAAAGACGGCGGTGAACCAGATTGTCGCGATCGACCAGCGCCAATGGTAGAGCTCGCGCGCAACCGCCCCACCGCGGTGTTCACCGCTCGGCCCGAACGCGATCGAGGCGACCACGACCAACAGCGAGATGGTTGCCACCCACACCACCATGCAGTACGGGCACAATGCCCCGATGCGGTAGAGGCTCTGATAGATCAGCCAGTGCACGAACGCCGTGCCGGCCAGAGTCCCGAGCGTCATCCCGACCCAATACCACCGTGGCAGTGGCACTTTCGCTACCGCCAATACGCCGGTGACCGTCACGACGACGAATGCGCCGATGCCGATCAACGGGTTCGGGAAACCCAGCGCCGATGCTTGTGGCGTCGTCATCACCGAACCGCACGACACGATCGGGTTGAGGTTGCATGACGGCACATAGGCGGGGTTGAGCAGAAGTTCGATCTTCTCGATCGTCAGTGTCGCCGAGGCGATCAACCCGATCACGCCCGCGATGAGTATCCACCACGCACTGGCCCTCGACACGGCCGACTGCGCGGCTGACGGCGGCGTCGAGTCCTCCACCGGCCCATCCGGTTTGGCTGATGCCGTGGCAGTCACGACGCCGCTGGGGTCGCAGCCGAGTCGATTCCGGGCACATCCCCGACGATCTCTTTGATCTTGGCGACAAACGCGTCCGGCGTCGACCACTGGTAGTCCTGGCCATTGATCCGCACGGTCGGGGTGGCGTGAATACCCTGCGATGTCGCCAACCCGTCGACCATCGGCAGATATTTGCCGGCCTTCACGCACTCCGGGACCTTGCCGACCACGCCGGCCTCACGGGCCAATTCGATCAGCTTGGCGTTGTCGGGGAACGATGTCCCGGTCTCGGAGGGCTGAATGTCCTTGGTGTACAACGCGGTGTGGAATCGCCGAAAGGCATCGACCGACTCATCGGCGACACAGTAGGCGGCGTTACCGGCTCGCGACGAGTAGTCCTGGTTCTGCGGCCTGCTCAGCAGGCCCACCATGTAGTAGTCGGCCGCGATAGCGCCGTCGTCGATCAACTTGCTCACCGTCGGGCCAAACCCTCGCTCGAAATTGCCGCAGGCTGGGCAGAGGAAGTCCTCGTAGAACGTCACGACCGCTTTCGGATCATGGCTGCCGTCCTTGGTGACCAGCTTGCTCGACGTCACCCGGACTGCCCGCGCGCCGCTGGCGGCGGTCTTCTTGTCGTGCGAGATCACGATGTAGCCGACGAGGACGACGGCGAACAGCACCACGATCGAGGTGAGCCCGATCCGGACCAGCAGGTCGCGTCTGCGACTGGCGGCGTTGAGGTCGTATCGGGCTGGGCGGTTGGATTTGGCGGCCACGGGCTTGCTCACACTCCGGATAGTCGGCTTCGCGGTCCGGCCGCGATGCGCTCTGCGATAGCGACTAAGCCTACCGGCGTCGCTATCGCCAGGTCAGACGCGGCTGAGATGGGCCCGCAGCGCCGAAATCAACTCCGTAGTGGCCGTCGCGCTTCCACCGCCAAGCTGGAAGAAGTTGCCGAAGGCATGGGTCAGCGATCCCATCGAGCGTAAATCGACGGCAGTACCGGCAGCTTGTAACGCGGCCGCGTACTGCTCGCCCTCGTCGCGCAGCGGGTCAAAGCCCGCGGTGGCGATCAGCGCAGGCGGCAGCCCCGACAAATTCTCGGCCAGCGAGGGCGATACCCGTGGATCTGTCCGGTCGACACCAGAACCGTCCAGGTATTGGGCGTGGAAGAAATCCATGTTGTGCTTGGTCAGCACGAAGCCGTCGGCGAACAGGGTGAGCGACCGGGTCTGCGCGGTGAGGTCGGTGATCGGGTACAGGAGCCACTGCAGCACTGGTAGCGGGGCCCCGTCGTCGCGTGCCAGCCGCGACACGACTGTCGCGAGGTTGCCACCGGCGCTGTCTCCGCCAACGGCGACCTTGCCGGGGATCGCCCCTAGGTCGCGGCCGTGTTCGTGCGCCCATCGAAAGGCCGCGTAGGCGTCGTCGACGGCGGCCGGCGCAGGATGCTCGGGGGCTAGCCGGTAGTCGATCGACAGCACGTGGACGTCGGCGTCGCGGCAGGTCAACCGGCACAGCGCATCGTGGGTGTCCAGGTCGCCGATCACCCAGCCGCCGCCGTGGTAGTAGACCAGCAGCGGCGCCGGCTCGGCGGTTGCCGGACTATAGTGCCGAGCCGCGATTTCGCCCGCCGGTCCGGGTATCGACAGGTCGCTGACCCCAACGTGAACCTGCGGGCCCGCGAAGGCGAGCGCAATCTCTCGTGCCTGGGTCCGGGAGGCAACCGGGTCGTCGTCGACGACCAAACCGGTCACGCCGACAGCTCGCTGCGCGGACAGCATCAGCTGCAACGTGGGATCCAGCGTGTTGCCATCGATCGTCACCGAGCGGCCGCCGGCCAGCAGCCGTATGGCGCGACTCGGCACCCAGGGAATGACCTTAAGACCGACTTTGGTGGCGACGCTCTGCAGCCGACCTGCCCACCCACTCGGCGCTTTGACCTGCACGTCCGGCGCGCCTGGCAGACTTCGTGTCATGGCTAGCCCCTCAAATCCCCTGGTCCAATTGAACGACGGTAACTGCATTCCCGCCATCGGATTCGGCGTGTTCAAGATCGCGCCCGCGGACACCGAGCAGGCGGTGGGCACCGCGCTGCGCGCCGGCTACCGCCATATCGACACCGCGGCGATGTACAAAAACGAACGCGAAACCGGCCGCGCTGTCGCCGAGTCCGGCGTGCCCAGAGACGAACTCTACTTGGTGACCAAGCTGTGGAACGCCGACCAGGGTTACGACAGCACGCTGGCCGCATTCGACGCCAGCTTGGATCGGCTGGGGATCGACTACCTCGACCTCTACCTGGTGCACTGGCCGATGCCGAAACTGAATAAATTCGTCGACACCTTCAAGGCGTTCGCCCATCTGCGTGACCAGGGCCGGATCCGGTCCATCGGGGTCAGCAATTTTCAACCGGAGCACATCAATACTTTGGTCGATGCCACCGGGATCGTGCCGGCCGTCAACCAGGTCGAGCTGCATCCCCGGTTGCCGCAAACCGAGCTTCGGGAGCTGCACGCCCGCCTCGGAATCGCGACCGAGGCGTGGGGCCCGCTCGGGCAGGGTTCGTTGCTGACCGATCCCACCGTCACCGCGGTCGCCGAGGACCGCGGCCGAACGCCGGCCCAGGTTCTGATTCGATGGCATATTCAGCTCGGTAACATCGTCATTCCCAAGTCAGTAAACCCTGAACGGATTGCGAGCAACTTCGACGTGTTCGATTTCGAACTAAGCGAAAACGACATGGCGTCAATCTCATCGCTCGACGACGGAAACCGGTTGGGTCCTGATCCACGAACCTTCGACTTCACAGGCAGGTGAATGACGTGACCGGCGAGTCGGGCGCCTACGTCCCATCCATCGCACTCAACGACGAGAACACGATGCCGGTGCTCGGCCTCGGCGTCGCGGAGTTGTCCGATGACGAGACCGAACGCGCCGTCTCGACGGCGCTGGAGATCGGCTATCGGCTGATCGACACCGCCTCGGTGTACGGCAACGAAGCCGCCGTCGGCCGCGCCATCGCGGCCTCCGGAATTCCCCGTGCGGAACTGTTCGTCACGACCAAAGTGGCCAACGCCGATCACGGTTTCAACGTCGCCCAGGACGCCGTCAAGGTCAGCCTGGACAAGCTCGGGCTGGACTATGTCGACCTCTTTCTCGTCCATTGGCCGCAGCCGCAACTGGGAAAATACGTGGACACCTTCGGCGGCCTGATCCAGTCGCGCGGTGACGGCCACACCCGCTCGATCGGGGTGTGCAACTACACCGAAGAACACCTGGAGACAGTCATCGACCTGACCTACGTCACCCCTGCGGTCAACCAGATCGAGCTGCACCCGTTGCTCAACCAGGCCGAGCTACGCGCGGTCAATGCACAGCACAACGTCGTCACCGAGGCCTACAGCCCGCTGGCGGTCGGCAGGTTGCTGGATAACCCCACCGTGACGTCGATCGCCGCCGAATACGAGCGCACGGCGGCGCAGGTGCTGATCCGGTGGAGCATTCAACTGGGCAACGTGGTGATCCCGCGGTCCGGGAACCCCGAGCGGATCGCCGGCAATTTCGATGTCTTCGATTTCGAGTTGACCGCCGCACACATGGAAGCCCTCAACGGGCTCAATGACGGCACCCGGGTGCGCGAGGATCCGCTGACCTACACCGGCATCTAGCCGCTATCCGGTCGGGCAGCCCGCCGCGGCCTGACGCAGCACGTTGCTCGACACCAGATCGATCGGCAGCCCGTAGCCGCGGGACACCGCGATGAACTGCATGGCGTACTGGCAGTGGAACGCGGCGTTGGGCGGCATCCACAGCGCGGGCTGGGAATCACCTTTGTCCTGGTTCGCCTGACCTTGTACGGCAAGGAGATTCGCCGGGTCATTGGCGAAGCGGATCCGCTGCGCGACGGGCCAGTCGTTGGCGCCCATGTCCCAGGCCAGCGCCAACGGCACGATGTGGTCGATCTGCACCGCCTCGCCGACCTTGGCGCCGCGGTGGAAGTTGATGGTGGCGTTGGTGTACGGGTCGTGCAGAGTGCCGGTCTCGACGGCATCGGGGCAGTGTTTGGTCCACACGAAGGTTTTGTCGACCAGGTCGCGGTTGAGGATGTCGTCGCGGGTGTCGCACCCGTTATGCCCACCGGGGGCGTCGTTGTCGTCGGTCCACGCTTCGCCGAACGCCGCTCGGTGGTAGTCGTAGTGACGAACCCTCCACGGCACCAAAGTGATTCCGCCCAGCACGTCGACGCCGGGCTGCACAGTCGGAACGTCGGCGCGGGCCGCGAACTCCCGGTCGCGATCCCCCGTCGATGTGACCACCGCCTGATAGGCAACCAGCACAGTGAGAATCGTGATCGCCGAAAGCCACAGCCATGTCTTGCGGGTCATGACTTGTCCAGAAATTCGATGCGTTCGTTACCGGTGAAAGGTGCTGCCAGTAGCTCCAATCCAGGATGGGCGGCCTGATCCTCGTAGACCTGTTCGCAGAAGTCGCGAGCCGCCTCGATGACGTCGCGGTGATCGATCAGCGACAGCAGCCGCAGCGTGATCGCACGGCCGGACTGGCTGCGGCCCAGCACATCTCCCTCGCGGCGTTCCTGCAGATCCAGGTCGGCAAGCTCGAAACCGTCGAGCGTCCCGGCAACCGCGCTCAGCCGCTGGCCCGCCCGTGAGTGCGGCGTCATCCAACTGGCCAACAGACAGATGCTGGCGTGTTCGCCCCGGCCGATGCGCCCGCGCAGCTGGTGCAGCTGGCTGATCCCGAAGCGGTCGGCGTCCATCACCAGCATCACGGTCGCGTTGGGAACGTCGACACCGACCTCGATGACCGTGGTACACACCAGTACATCGATCTCGCGGGCCCGAAACGCCGCCATCACGGCGTCCTTCTCATCGCCGGTCAGCCGGCCATGCATGAGCCCCAGCCGCAGACCGGACAGCTGATCGCGGCCCAGTCGCGCATAGAGTTCCTCGACTGTCGCCGAGGGCCTTTGGTCTTTCTCGGCCTGCCCGCTGCTGTCGCTGTCGTCGATTCGGGGCGCCACCACGTAGGCCTGCCGCCCTTGGGCGACTTCCTCGACGATGCGACTCCAGGCTCGGTCCAGCCAGGCCGGTTTGTCGTTGACGAAGATGGCGGTGGTCGTAATCGGCTGGCGGCCACGGGGAAGCTCGCGCAGCGTCGACGTCTCCAAATCGCCGTACACGGTCAGGGCTACGGTCCGCGGTATCGGCGTGGCGGTCATCACCAGCAGGTGCGGCGTGATGCCGGCAGGCGCCTTGGCCCGCAGCTGATCTCGCTGCTCCACCCCGAAGCGGTGTTGCTCGTCGACGACCACCATGCCGAGCCGGTCGAACTCGACCGCGTCCTGCAACAGCGCATGCGTGCCGACGACGATGCCCACCTGGCCACCGGCGATCTCGGTGCGGACATGCTTCTTCTGCGCCTGCGACATCGAGCCGGTCAGTAGCGCGACACGCGTCGCGTTGTCCTCACCGCCGAGCTGACCACCCATCGCCAGCGGGCCGAGCACGTCGTTGATTGATCGAAGATGCTGTGCAGCAAGAACTTCCGTAGGTGCCAGCAGTGCGCACTGGTAGCCCGCGTCGACCATCTGCAGCATCGCCAACACCGAGACGATGGTCTTGCCAGAACCCACCTCGCCTTGTAGGAGCCGGTTCATCGGCCGGTTGGCCGCGAGTTCGCCGGAGAGGACGTCGAGCACCTCGCGCTGGCCCGCGGTCAGCTCGAACGGCAAGCGGTGCAGCAGTTCGTGTTTGAGGCCGGTCTGACTCGACGGTGCCACCGGCCCGGATTGGGCCAGTTCGCCGTGGCGCCGGCACACCAGCGCCCATTGCAGACCCACCGCTTCGTCGAAGGCCAACCGCTCCTTGGCCCGCCTGCGGTCGGCGTCGTTCTCGGCCAGGTGGATGGCGCGCAGGGCCTCGTCTTCGGAGGCCAGCCTGTGCGCGGCGCAGAGCGTTTCGGGCAGCGGGTCGGGAATCGGATCGAGCACCTCGAGCACCTGTCGAACACAGTTGAAGATGTCCCAGCTCTGCAGCTTCGCGCTGGCCGGGTAGATCGGGTAGAAGGTGCGCTCGAATGCCTCCTGCAGTACTTCCCCGCTCACCGCCTGGGAGGCGTCGGCGATCATCTTCAGTGACCGGCTGCCACGGTTTCTTCCGTCGGCGGCGTCCAGTACCAGAAAGTCAGGGTGCGTGAGTTGCATCGCGCCGCGGAAATAACCCACCTCCCCGGACAACATGACGCGGGTGCCTTTGGACAGTTGGTCGGTGATCCACTTCTTGGGATGAAAGAAGGTGGCGGTGACCTTGCCGCGGCCGGAACCGAGGGTGACGCGAAAAAGCTTGTCCCGTGGGCGGCTTTTGATGGGAAGCAGCGCGGCATCGGTGATCTCGTCGACGAGGGTGATGTGCTCGCCTTCAGGCGGTTGTTCGTCGTCGGCGCCTCGGACCGTGGTGCCTTCGACGTAGCTGCGGGGGTAGTGCCGGAGTAGGTCGTCGACCGTACGGATACCGAATACCTCGTCGAGCGGCCCGGCGGCTTTGGCTCCGACGATGTAATCGAGGCGGTCGCTGAGCGACGCCATGGTTATTCGACCCCGATCAGCAGCGCGTCGCCGCGGTGGCCGGTGCGATAGATCGCGAGCTCGGTGCCGGGGTGGTGGTCGTGCACATGGGCGCGCAGCGCCGACTCGACGGATTCCGCGTCGATGCCCTGGCCGACCAGCACGGTGATCAGCTCGCCGCCGGCGCCCAGCAACAGATCGATCAGGCCGGTTGCGGCCAAAGCGAGGTCGGGCGCCACGATCAGCACTTCGTCGCCGGCGATGCCCAGCCCATTGCCGGGCTCGCAGGTGCCTGCCCAGGTCAACGCCGTTTCGGTGGCTACGCGCACTTCCCCGTACCGGGCGCTGCCCGCGGCGCGGGCCATCGTGTAGCCGTCGTTGACGGCTTGCCGGCCCGGTTCGTGTACCGCGAGCGCGGCCAGGCCCTGCACCATCGATCCGGTGGGCAGCGGGACCACGTCGATCCCCCACCCGATGGCCGCGGTGCACCCAGCCACCAGTTCCTCGGCGAGGACGTAGCCGTTGGGCAGGATCATTACCTGCGCCGCCCCGGTGTCGACGACCGCGCGCAGCAACTGCTGGGCGGTGATCACGGTCGTCGGGTCGTCGGCGAGCGGATCGGGCTGCAGCACGCAGGCCCCTTCGCCGCCGAACAGCTCGGCCGCGCCGTCGCCGTCGACGACCGCGAGCACCGCCCGCTCCCGCGTCCAACTGCCCGGTGGTAACCCGCTGGCGCCGCTGGTGAGCATCGATATCTGGATTCGCCGCGGATCGCCGACCGCAAGACCCGCTTCGATCGCCGCTCCGGCGTCGTCGGTGTGGACGTGAACGGAGTAACCACCGACGACCCCGGACGTGGCGATGGCCACCGATTCACCGAGCTCATCCAGCCGCTCGCGCAACAAGTCGGCCCCCTCGGTGTCGCACCCGCCCAGCAGGTACATCACCTCGAATTGCGGCGCTGGGGGTTGCGCGGCGATTTCGGGGACCGGCCGACGCGGCGCCGGCTCGTAGACCTTGCGGTTTGGCGCCTGACCGGTGATCGTTGAGCGCAGCGCATCCAGAAGCACCAGCAAGCCGCGGCCACCGGCATCGACCACACCCGCGTCGCCCAGCACGTCAAGCTGCTCGGGAGTCTTCTCCAGCGCGATCACCGCGGCCTCACCGGCGACGATGACCGCCGGTGAAAGCCCTTCCCCCGCGCTCGCGGACTGCTCGACGGCATCACCGGCGGCTTTGAGCACCGAGACGATCGTCCCGGGGATCTCCCGCCCGCCCATCGAGGCGACAACCAGGTCGACCCCGCGGTGCAGCGCCGCGCCGAGCAGCGCGGCATCGATCTGGTGGAGTTCATCATCGGAGTCGGCAGCAGCGCGTGCCGTCGCGTCGGCGATGCCCCGCAGGATCTGGGACAGAATCACACCGGAGTTGCCGCGCGCGCCGTTCAGCGCCCCCGCGGACAGCGCGGCCGCCGTCGTGACGACATCGGCGGATTTCGCGTCCGTGTTGGCCTCGGCCAGCGCCGAGCGCATGGTGAACAGCATGTTTACCCCGGTGTCGGAATCGGCGACCGGGAACACGTTGAGGCGGTTGATCTCGTCGATATGGGTGATCAGGTCGCCGACAGAGGTGTGCGCCCAGTCACGTAACGCGGACGCATCCAGCGTGCGACCCGGCTCAGTCAGTCCCGACCCCACCTGCCCCAACCCCCTCACGCCGCCATCGGTGGGCGCCAGCCTATCTATTCAGAACGACAGCACTGGTCACACGACACCTGCCGATTGTTGATCGTTTTGGCGGTTCCGCCCGACGGCAGCTATTCTTGCCAGGTCGTCGGGCCACCCGTAAGGTCGTTGGCCCCAGAGTCTGAGGAGTTTCACGTATGGCTGCCGTCTGCGATATCTGCGGGAAGGGCCCCGGCTTCGGCAAGTCGGTGTCACACTCCCATCGCCGGACCAGCCGTCGATGGGATCCCAACATCCAGAGCGTGCGCGTGTCCAACCGTCCCGGCGGTAACAAGCACCGCATCAACGTGTGCACCTCCTGCCTCAAGGCCGGCAAGGTCGTTCGCGGCTAGTTGAGGCCCGGAGGGACTCCGGTGGAGATCCTCGCTGTAATCGGCATCATCGCGGCGTTTGCCGTGGTCTGCGCCGCCATCTATCTGGTCGGGCGATCACTGCAGCGCAAAGGCCACGATCTCAATTTCGTCGACCCGCACTACCCCGACTCCATGCAAGCGACACCGGGCAACCGGGATGTGACGCCGCCGGGCCGGCCATACCCGGATGACGACACCAGCCTTTTTCTGGACGACGACACCAACTCGGCTGGACAGGATCGACACGAATCGTGAGCCCGCACGGTTAGGTCGAGCAGGCAGCCTCTAGCTCGGCGTGCACCAATTTCAACTTTCGAGCGCTCGCGACGAACTGATTACCGAACTGCGTATCCGACGAGGTCGGCGCCGCCGGGTCGGTTGACGCGACCTGACTTTGCGCGACCCAACGCTTCCACTGCTCGAACATGTCACGGTTGATCGTCACGATCTGGTCCGTGCGGGGCCGAATATCAGGCGTGGTGACGCGGTTTGCATACGCCTGCAACTCGTTGAGCATGGTCTGGTACTTCACCGCGGTTGCGTCATTGTCGCCCTTGGACTTCAACGCCGCCGAGCGCGCCGAGGCCAGCTGCGACTGGTAGTACGTCCACATCTGCTGTGCGGTAGCACAATCCGCCGGCTTACCTCCAGGGCTCATGACCAACACCCACACCGAGACGGCGATAGTCACCGCGAAGGCGCCGGCCGCTGACAATCGCAGCGCCGTGCGGAATGAATGGGCGCTTCCCTCGGTCAACGCTGAGCCGTCATGACGGGAACGGTGGGCGTCGGTAGCGCGCCGTTCACTATCGGAATAGTGCCGCCGCAACCATCGGGAAGGTAAAAGGTCTTGCCCGGATACAGCGCCGCGGTATTCGCTATTTCGTTGAGCGACACAGGTTTCCACGGCATGGTTATCGGATAGCCGGTGATGCCACCCAGATCGCCGGTGCCTTGCATCACCTTCGTCGTCTGCATTGCGTAGGTGTTCTCGATCCAACGAGCTTGGTAATACCTGCCATCCGAACCCTGGACCATTTTTGTTATCCCGGTGTCCTGGCTGCCGGTGATGCGGATCTTGTAGCCCTGTTGCAAATCGAACCCGTCGGCAGTGTCGCTCAGCCCGGTCTTGTCGGTGGTGAGCAGACCGGTGGACGGCCCGGTCGCGAGCTTGTCGGAAAGGTTCGTCGGCCGCCACGGGACGACCGGCCCCTGCGGCGGAACGGGGCTGTCGTAGCCGTGCGACGAGTCGACTTGCCACTGACCGGACGCGGCGTTGTGACCCGCAGGCGGGGCGCCCAACGGGGTTCCCGGGAACGTCAGCGGTACCGGTAGGTCGCCGTCGGCCATGCTGATCGCGGACGCCAATTCCTGATCGACGGTATTCGCCTCGACCACAATGGCATCCAGCCGGGGCTGTAGCTGCTGCTCGGCGATCAGGGCTTCCATCGGCGGGCCGTTGAATGTCGAATCAGGGACCACCTTGTTGGTCGACGCGTCGATCGTCATGTGCAACGCGGCGGCATCGTGACGCAGCGTGCGCAGTTTGGACTGCACGCGTTCGATGCCGTCGGCGGCACTTCCCGCCGCTTGGGCCACCATCAAGGACTCATTGCCGTGCTCATCGAGGTCTTGCCGAATCGAGGCGTTGGTGTGCTTTCTCGCCTCGGCGGTCGCGCCCTGCCACGAGTCGAAGACCGACAGCGTGCTCAGCTGACGGGAGGCTTCCAAGGTGGCCTGTCCGCGCGCGGTGCCCGCATGGAACACCTCGCGCACCGCCTCGGCGCTCCAGCGGTCGATGTCAGCAATCGTCAGCGTCACGAATCACGCCCAGTTACGGCGACGTGCGCCGCCCGGAAGTTTCTCTGAGCCACCACCATCACCTCCTGCTGCGGTTCGTCATTGTTCCACAGCAGCGTTCGGTACCGAGCGCCGTTAGCTCAGCTCGTTACGGCAGTTGCCAGTCGATGGGCTCGGCACCCATCTGAGCCAGCAGTTCGTTCGCTCGACTGAACGGACGCGAGCCGAAGAATCCCCGCGACGCCGACAGCGGTGAGGGATGCGGTGATTCGATCGAGAGACAATCGCTGCCGGCCAGCATCGGCTTGAGCGTCGACGCGTCGCGGCCCCACAGAATGGCCACCATCGGCTGTCGACGGTCGACCAGTGCACGGATCGCGCGCTCGGTGACCGCCTCCCAGCCCTTGCCGCGATGGGATGCCGAATTACCAGGCTGGACGGTCAGTACTCGGTTGAGCAGTAGCACCCCGCGCTGCGCCCACGGTGTGAGGTCGCCGCAGGACGGCACCGGAAAGCCTAAGTCTGTGCGATATTCGGCGAAAATGTTCTCCAGACTCCGCGGCAGCGGCCGCACGTCGGCGGCCACCGAGAAGCTCAGGCCGACGGCGTGTCCGGGCGTCGGATACGGGTCCTGGCCCACGATCAGAACCCGGACCCTGTCGAACGGAAAGGTGAAGGCGCGCAACACATTTTCACCGGCAGGCAGGTATCCACGGCCGGCCGCGATCTCCGCGCGCAGGAATTGACCCATCGTGGCGACTTGCTCCTCGACGGGCTGCAGGGCCGTCGACCAGCCATCGTCGATGAGTTCGCGCAGCGGCTTGGCGGTCACGCCAGCCCCTCGATCAATAGCACCACGGTGTCCGCTCCCGTGACGCGGTCCTTCGAAATCTCCTGATATTCATCAGATTCCGACCACAACCGGAATTCGGACTCGTCAGGAAACGACATCAGCACCACCTTGTTCCGATCCCAGCTGCCCTCGACGACCTGCGGCCGCTCGTCGGCGGCCAATAACGTTCCGTGATACCGACGGAAGACATCCATGAACCGCATTTGGTACCGGTCGTAGGCAGTGCGGTCGGTGAACCGTAGTTGTGCGATCGCGTAGACGGTCACCGGGTCACCTTACTGCGCAATTGTCCGGCATCTCCGCGGCCCGCATCGTCATCGGCCACCGAACGACTGCCACCCTGCATACCCGCGCCACGGTGCACCGTCGACGAGCACGTCAGCCGGCCCGTCGCAAACGCGCCCGATCACCCGCCACCCCGCGGGAACCGGACCGGGGAACGCCGCGACCAACGCATGGTCTTCTCCCCCACCGAATACCCAAGTCCACGGGTCGACGCCGACGGCTTCGGCAGCGCCGACCAATAACTCACGATCTACGCTCAGTGCCTCGGTGCTCAGGTCGATCACCAGTCCCGATGCCTCGGCGACATGTCGAAGGTCGCCGACCAAGCCGTCAGAGACGTCGATCATCGCCTGTGCGCCGGCTCCGGCCGCCACCCGACCCTGGCGGTACGGCGGTTGCGGAACCAGATGGCGTCGACGTAGCTCGTTGAATCGGTCGATACCGTTGTGCCACAGCGCATATCCAGCAGCCGAACATCCCAGTTGACCGGCGACGGCGAGTTGCGAGCCAGACCGCGCACCGGACCGCAACACCGGCGCGTGGCCGGCGAGATCACCGAGCACAGTCACCGACACGACCCACTGCGGGCTGGCGACCAGATCTCCCCCGACGATGCCGGCGCCGACCCGGGCGGCTTCGTCCCACATTCCGTCGGCCAGCGCATTGACCTGTGCGGCAGCGGTTTCGGGTGGCGCACCGAAGCCGACGACGAACGCGGTGACCCGTGCACCCATCGCTTCGATATCGGCGGCGTTCTGCGCCACGGCTTTACGGCCGACGTCGTGCGGCGTCGACCAGTCCAGCCGAAAGTGCCTGCCCTCGACCAGCATGTCCGTCGACACGACCACGCGACCATCGGGGGCGATCACCACCGCGCCGTCGTCGCCTGGCCCGAGGGCGACGTCGGGTGACTCGGGCCGACCCCGAGTCATCCGGTCAATCAGCTCGAACTCACCGATATCGCCGAGGGTGCGATCGGACTCGCCGCTGCTCATCCCACCTCCTCGATGATCGCTGGTCTGCGAACAACGGTAGGTTCTACTGCGCTGAGTTCGAGCAGAGGGTGACGTAATGGCCGAATCCGACGGCCCGCCACGGGCGGCGCTGATCGCCGCGCTGGTTCTGGCGATCGGTGTTGTGGTCGTCGTTCTGGCGATCGCGGCGACTCACCACCACACCGCACCGGTCGTTGTCGCCGCGGTGCCTGCGCCGCACGCGGACGATGCCGCCTGCCACAAGCTGGTGGATGCATTGCCACAGCGACTTGGCGACTACAGCCGGGCCACGCTGGTGCAACCGGCTCCGGCCGGTGCCGCCGCGTGGCAGCCCGCAGGCGAGGGAGATCCAGTGATACTGCGGTGCGGCCTCGACCGTCCTAGCGACTTTGTCGTCGGCTCACCGATCCAGCAGGTCGACCGGGTGCAGTGGTTCCAGGTCAGCCAGGATCAGCGATCCACCTGGTACGCGGTCGATCGACCGGTCTACCTGGCACTCACGCTGCCACCGGGCTCCGGACCGACGCCGATCCAGCAGCTCTCCGAGCTGATCGACCGAACCATGCCGGCGCGGCCAGTCGCCCCGACGTCGGGCAATTAACGCAGACCCATCCCACGCGCCAGCGCTGTGTCGACCATGGTCGCCAACAGGGTTTGATAGTCGACGCCGCTGGCTGCCCACATCCGGGGATACATCGAGATCGTGGTGAATCCGGGCATCGTGTTGACCTCGTTGATCAGCGGCCCGTCTTCGGTGAGAAAGAAGTCCACCCGGGCCAGACCCCGGCCGTCAATCGCCTTGAACGCCCGAATCGCCAACTCGCGCACGGCATCGCTCACGTCGTCGTCGATCTTGGCGGGCACGTCGAGTTCGGCGGCGTCGTCAAGATATTTGGTCGCGAAGTCGTAGAAAGAATCTTCCCGTCCGCGGACTCCGGCCACCCGGATCTCGCCGACGGTACTGGCTTGCACTGTGCCGTCGGGGAATTCGAGCACACCGCACTCCAGTTCGCGGCCGATGATCGCGGACTCGACGATCACCTTCGGATCGTGCTGACGCGCATGGGCGATCGCCGCGGGCAATTCCTGCCGATTGGCCACCCGGCTGACGCCGATCGACGAGCCGCCGCGAGCGGGCTTGACGAAGGCCGGAAGCCCAAGTCGGTCAAGCTGTTCGGCGTCCAGCGTGGTCTCCGATGGCCGCAGCACCGCGTAGTCGCCGATCGGTAGCCCCTCGGCCACCAGCAGCTTCTTGGTGAACTCTTTATCCATCCCCGCCGCGCTGGCCAGCACCCCCGCACCGACATACGGCACACCGGCGAGTTCGAGCAGACCCTGGATGGTGCCGTCTTCCCCGTACGGCCCGTGCAGGACCGGAAAGACCACGTCGACCGACGCCAGCACCTCAGCCCCACCGGGCGCCAGCGATACCAGCTGACCGGCGAGACGCGGGTCGGCCGTCAGCGCCAGCTCGGTGCCCGACTCCGGACTCACCCCTGGCAATTGCCGGTTGGCGATCGCCAACGAGTCGGGATCACCGTCGGTCAGCACCCACGAGCCTTCCGGCGTGATGCCGACCGCGACCACCTCGAACCGCTCCGGGTCCAGGTTGCGCAAAATGCTGCCTGCCGAGACGCACGAGATGGCGTGCTCATTGCTGCGTCCGCCGAAGACGACGGCAACTCGGACGCGACCGTGATCGGGCGTCCTGGACGGCAAGCGGGCGTTCACAACCTAGAGAGGCTACCGTCTGGCGTCGCGGTGCTGGTTACAAGCTCATTCCGGCTTGGTGCTGCGCCCCAGCAGGGCAACCACCGCCTGGTCCACGGACAACCCCTTGTGGCAGACCCGTTCCACCGCGTCGGTCAGGGGCATCTCGACGTCGTAACTCGAGGCCAGCGCCAGCACCGACTCGCACGACGTCACCCCTTCGACGACGTGGCCACCACGCTCTCGCAGCGCCGACTCCAGCGTTTCGCCGCGCCCCAGACTTTCGCCGAAACTGCGGTTGCGCGACCGGGGCGACGTGCAGGTAGCCACCAGATCGCCCACCCCGGCCAGGCCGGCCAGCGTCGCACCCTTGGCGCCGACCGCGATACCCAGCCGCATGATCTCGGCCAGACCGCGGGTGATGATCGCCGCCGCGGTGTTTTCGCCGAGGCCTACCCCGGCCGCCATCCCGCAGGCCAGCGCGATGACGTTCTTGCACGCGCCGCCGATCTCGGTCCCGATGACATCGGCATTGGTGTACGGCCGGAAGTATCCGGCATTCAGCATGCGCTGCACGGCAACCGCGCGCCCGGAATCGCTGCAGGCGATGACGGTGGCTGCGGGTTGCCCGGCAGTGATCTCGCTGGCGAGATTCGGACCGGAGATCACCGCGACTTGCGACGGATCGACACCCGTGACGTCCACGATGACTTGGCTCATCCGCATCAGAGTGACCAACTCGATGCCCTTGGCCGTGCTGACCAGGGTGGCGCCCTTGGTGATCAGGCTCGTCCACTGCTCGAGGTTGCTTCGCATCGTCTGCGCGGGCACGGCCAGCAGCACCGTGGTCACCCCGTGCAAAGCCTCGGCCGGATCAGCGGTGGCCCGGATGCCGGCCGGCAACTGCACACCAGGCAGGTACCCGGGGTTGTACCGACTGGAGTTGATGTTGTCTGCGACGTCGGAACGCCGCGCCCAGAGGGTCACCTCGCCGCCGGCGTCGGCCAGCAGTTTGGCGAGCGCCGTGCCCCACGCGCCGGCACCCATTACCGCTGTCGTGGTGGCCATGATCTGTCTCGGTCCCGTCTAGTCAGTGTGCTCTAACTCCCGGCGCTTCACCGTAGCCCAGCGACGATGCAGGCCGGGACGTCCTGAAAAGGAGGTGGGAATCGGGCGTAGCCCGCCCGGCGATCCACCCTGGCAGGATGGTTCCGTGAGCCGCAGTCAAGCCGACACCGACGATGACGTCGGCTTGATCGTCGCCGTCAAGCGGCTGACCGCCGCCAAGACGCGACTGGCGCCCATCTTCTCCGCGCGGACGCGCGAGAGCGTCGTGTTGGCAATGCTGGTCGACACCCTCACCGCCGCGTCGAGGGTGAGTTCTGTTCGCCGCATCACCGTCGTCACGCCCGACGACGTCGCCGCCGCGGCGGCGTCCGAACTCGGCGCCGAGGTGCTCACCGATCCGACCCCGGACGGCCACTTGGACCCGCTGAACAACGCGATCGCAGCCGCCGAACGCGTGGTGTCCCAGTCGGTCTCGAACATCGTTGTGTTGCAAGGCGATCTGCCGGCATTGCAGCCGCAGGAACTTGCCGAAGCGATTGCCGCGGCACGCCGGTACGAGCGTAGTTTCGTCGCCGATCGCCTCGGCACCGGCACGGCGGCGCTGTGCGCGTTCGGAACCGCGCTCGACCCCCGGTTCGGGCCGGATTCGTCTGCACAGCACCGACATTCGGGTGCGATCGAACTCACCGGTGCATGGCCGGGACTTCGTTGCGACATCGACACACCCGGCGACCTGGCCGTCGCCCGTCGTCTCGGAATGGGACCGGCGACGACCCGCGCGGTTGCAATCTCGGCACCCCAACGGGGGTAACGATGGGTAAACAGCTCCTCAACGGCAAATGTTGGCCACCTAGTCGGTGGCAGCACCCCCCGCCCATGGGGAATGATCACAAGAGTGACTGACATCGAAGCCCCGGACACCACTGTCAGCGACGAGACGCCCACGTGGCAGTCCGCAGATTCTGCGCCGGGTGCACCGCCCGCCACAACCGCCGACGCAGTCGATAACCCACTCCCCGAAGATCGCTATCTAAACCGTGAATTGAGCTGGCTGGACTTCAACGCGCGCGTCCTGGCGCTCGCGGAGGATACGTCGCTGGCGCTGTTGGAGCGGGCGAAGTTCCTGGCGATCTTCGCCTCCAACCTCGATGAGTTCTACATGGTGCGCGTCGCCGGCCTGAAGCGGCGCGACGAGATGGGCCTGTCGGTGCGCTCCGCGGATGGACTCACCCCACGCGAGCAACTGCGCCGCATCGGCGAGCAGACCCAGAAAATCGCCACCCGGCACGCAGAGGTTTTTCTGAACTCGGTGGAGCCCGAGCTGGCGCGCGAAGGTATTCATATCGTCACATGGGCCGACCTGGATCAGGACGAACGTGACCGGCTGTCGACGTACTTCACTGAGCAGGTGTTCCCGGTCCTGACTCCACTGGCCGTGGATCCCGCTCACCCGTTCCCGTTCGTCAGCGGCCTGAGCCTGAACCTCGCCGTCACCGTCAAGCTGCCCGACGACGGCGGTCAACATTTCGCCCGAGTCAAGGTGCCCGACAACGTCGATCGATTTGTCGAACTCGACGAGCGTGGTGGCGCTGACGAGTCGTCGCGGAAGAAAGAAGTCCGCTTCCTGCCGACTGAGGAGCTGATCGCGGCATTCCTGCCCGCGCTGTTCCCCGGCCTGGAAATCGTTGAACACCACGCATTCCGGGTGACCCGCAACGCTGACTACGAGGTCGACGAAGATCGCGACGAAGACCTGCTGCAGGCGCTGGAGCGCGAGCTGGCCCGTCGGAGGTTCGGGTCGCCGGTACGCCTCGAGGTGGCCGACGACATGACCGAGCACATGTTGGAGCTGCTGCTGCGCGAACTCGACGTGCATCCCGGCGATGTGATCCAAGTGCCGGGGCTGCTTGATCTTTCGTCGCTGTGGCAGATTTACGGCGTCGACCGCCCCGATCTGAAGGATCCCGCATTCGTTCCCGCGACCAGCCCCGCGTTCGCCGACCGGGAAACGCCGAAGAGCATTTTCGCGACGCTGCGCGAGGGTGACGTGTTAGTGCATCACCCCTACGAATCGTTCTCGACCAGCACACAACGATTCATCGAGTTGGCCGCCGCCGACCCCAACGTGCTGGCGATCAAGCAGACGCTGTACCGCACGTCGGGTGACTCGCCGATCGTGCGGGCCCTGATCGAAGCCGCCGCTGCCGGAAAGCAAGTCGTGGCGCTGGTCGAAATCAAGGCACGGTTCGACGAACAAGCCAACATTCGGTGGGCGCGAGCATTGGAGCAGGCGGGGGTACACGTGGTCTACGGCCTCCTCGGCCTTAAAACGCACTGCAAGACATGCCTGGTGGTTCGCCGCGAGGGCTCAACGATCCGGCGCTACTGCCACATCGGGACCGGCAACTACAACAGCAAAACCGCTCGCCTCTACGAAGACCTCGGCCTGCTGACCGCCGATCCTGACATCGGCGCCGACCTCACCGATCTGTTCAACACGTTGACGGGCTATTCACGCAAGCTTTCCTACCGCAACCTATTGGTCGCGCCGCACAGCATCCGGGCAGGCATCGTCGAACGCGTCAATCGGGAGATCGCCGCACATCAGGAAAGCGGAAACGGGCACATCCGGCTGAAGATGAACTCCCTCGTCGACGAGGGGGTCATCGATGCCCTCTACCGCGCGTCGCAAGGCGGGGTGCGCGTCGAGATCGTGGTGCGTGGAATCTGCGCCCTGCGCCCCGGCGTCGAGGGCTTCTCCGAAAACATCACCGTGCGCTCGATTCTCGGACAATATCTAGAGCACTCGCGGATCTTCAATTTCCACGCGATCAATGAATACTGGATCGGCAGCGCCGACATGATGCACCGCAACCTGGATCGCCGCGTCGAGGTGCTGGTCCAGGTCAAGGATCCCCGCCTGACCGCGCAACTGAACGACCTTTTCGAATCGGCGCTCGATCCTTCGACACGCAGCTGGGAATTGGGGCCGGACGGCCAATGGACGGCGATGCCGCGAGCCGGCCACAAGGTTCGCGACCACCAGGTGTCGCTGATGGAGCAGCACCGCAGCTAAACGCTCAAACTTCTGGCCACAGGGTCCACCCGGGCCCCGAATTGACTTGCAGGAGTTCAGGTGCCGACACAGTCGTCGTCGAGCAAGATCGTCCTCGCCGCGGGCGTTGTGCTGTGGCGTCCCGGGTACCGCGAGTCCGCCGCGGAGATCGCCGTGATTCACCGTCCTCGATATGACGACTGGTCGCTGCCCAAGGGAAAGGTCGATCCCGGCGAGACCGAGCCGGTGACCGCCGTGCGTGAAGTATTCGAGGAAACGGGGCACCAGGTCGAGCTGGGCCGTCGAATTGCGACGGTGAGTTATCCGATCGAGCAACGCACAAAAAAAGTGCAGTATTGGTCGGCGCGTAGCCTCGGTGGCAGTTTCGCTCCGAACCACGAGGTCGACGACCTACTCTGGCTACCAGCCCCCGCCGCGATCAAAAAGGTGTCGTATGCCTACGACCGAAAGGTATTGCGTCGGTGGGCCAAAGAACCGGCGGATACTCAATCGGTTCTGATAGTGCGGCACGGCACTGCAGGCAGCAAGTCCCGGTTCTCCGGTGACGACAAAATACGGCCGTTGGACAAGAAGGGCCGCGCGCAGGCGGAGGCACTTGTCGCGCAGTTGTCGGCCTTCGGCCCAACCGATGTCTACGCCGCGGATCGGGTGCGATGCCACCAAACCGTGGAACCCTTGGCCGAGGAGCTGGGCGTCACCATCAACAACGAGCCGACACTGACCGAAGAGGCTTACGCCGACAACCCCAAGCGCGGTCGACGGCGAGTGCTACAGATTGCCGGCGCGCACCGCGCACCGGTGATTTGCACACAGGGCAAGGTGATTCCGGACCTGATCGCGTGGTGGTGCGAGCGCGACGGGGTCCGCCCGGACAAGTCCCGCAACCGCAAGGGCAGCACGTGGGTGATGTCGCTGGCGGAGGGCCGCCTGATCGCCGCCGATCACATCGGCAGCGCATTGGCCCCAACGTAGTGACCTGACACGCAAATTCGCCGCGGAGCGGCTCAAGAGCCGGGTCCGCGGCGAATCTGCGTTCGATGCGGTGTGTGTCTAGCGACGGCCGCGACGGGCTGTGGCCTTCTTGGCCGGAGCCTTCTTGGCCGGAGCGCGCTTGGTTGCGGCCTTGCGGGCCGGAGCCTTCTTCACAACCTTCTTGACGGCTGCCTTGCGGGCCGGAGCCTTCTTCACAACCTTCTTGACGGCTGCCTTCTTGGCCGGAGCCTTCTTCACAACCTTCTTAGCGGCTGCCTTCTTGGCCGGAGCCTTCTTCACAACCTTCTTGACGGCTGCCTTCTTGGCGGGCGCTTTCTTCGCCGCCTTCTTGGCCCCACCGCTTGCGACAACACCACGTTTCACTGCTGGTCCTTCCGCCGGGAGCCGTTGCGAGCCAGAAACAACCGCTTTGAATTGTGCGCCGGGCCGGAAGGCCGGCACGGAGGTCGGCTTCACCTTTACCGTCTCGCCGGTGCGGGGGTTACGGGCTACGCGGGCCGCGCGGCGCCGCTGCTCGAAAACACCGAACCCAGTAATGGTGACGCTGTCGCCCTTGTGCACTGCGCGCACAATCGTGTCGACGACATTCTCGACGGCCGCGGTTGCGTGCCGACGGTCTGAGCCCAATTTGTCTGTGAGTACATCGATGAGCTCTGCTTTGTTCATGCAAATCCTCCGAAGCTAGTGGCCCACGATTGGACCGACTAGAGGACACGGTAAACCCTCAGGTGCCTGATTTCCAAGAGCCACGCGCAATTTCAATGGTTCCTGGCGAACTTTTTAGGAATCCGCTTGCCGCGCTTGGGAGGTGGCGCAGCCGTCAAATACAGCTGTGCGGCGCCTCGAATTCGGGCGCAATCGAGCCGTTAGGCCGTTGGCAAAGTCTTCGGTTTCCAGTCCGGGCGAGCCGCCTCAAAGACTTCGATCTGATCCTGTTTCCGCAGCGTAAGGCCTATGTCGTCAAGACCTTCGAGCAGACGCCAGGCGGTGTAATCGTCAATCTTGAACGGCACCACCACCGTTCCCGCCGACACATTCCGATCTTGAAGATTGACAGTGATTTCCAACCCCGGGCTGCTCTCGATGAGCTTCCAAAGAAGTTCGACATCATCCTGAGCAACTTCGGCCGCTAACAGACCCGCCTTGCCCGCATTGCCCCGAAAAATGTCGCCGAACCGCGACGAGATCACTACCCGGAAGCCGTAGTCCAAAAGCGCCCACACCGCGTGCTCGCGCGAGGATCCGGTGCCGAAATCGGGTCCGGCGACCAGTACTGAACCTCTGTCAAATGGGCTGAGATTGAGCACAAACGACGGATCGTTGCGCCACGCGGCGAACAATCCGTCGTCGAAACCCGTTCGGGTCACTCGCTTCAAATAGACCGCGGGAATGATCTGATCGGTGTCGACATTGGACCGCCGCAGTGGCACTCCGATGCCCGTGTGGGTGTGAAAAGCGTCCATTGGATTTCTCCCTCTCCTCAGTTCAAGTCGGCCGGGGCGGAGAGCTTCCCGCGCACCGCAGTGGCGGCGGCTACCGCCGGTGACACCAAATGCGTACGGCTGCCCTTGCCCTGGCGGCCTTCGAAATTGCGGTTTGAGGTTGCGGCGCAGCGCTCTCCCGGTGCCAGTTGGTCGGGATTCATTCCCAGGCACATCGAGCAGCCGGCCTGACGCCACTCGGCGCCTGCGGCGGTGAAGATCTCACCCAGCCCTTCGCTTTCGGCCTCCGCGCGTACCCGCATCGACCCAGGCACGATCAGCATCCGCACCCCGTCGGCCACCTTTCGGCCCCGCAATATGTCAGCGACCGCGCGCAGATCCTCGATGCGACCGTTGGTGCAGGATCCGACGAACACGGTATCGACCGTGATCTCGCGCATCGGGAGTCCGGGCCGAAGGTCCATGTACGCCAGCGCTTTCTCAGCCGCCTGCCGCTCGTTGTCATCGGTCATCAGCTCGGGATCCGGGACCGAGGCACCCAACGGCACTCCTTGGCCGGGATTGGTGCCCCACGTCACGAACGGGGTCAACGATGCGGCGTCTACATAGACTTCGGTGTCGAACTCGGCGCCGTCGTCGGTGCGTAACTGATCCCAATAGGCCTGCGCTGCATCCCACTGCGCACCCGTCGGAGCATGCGGGCGACCGCGCAGGAATTCGTAGGTGGTGGCATCCGGTGCCACCATGCCCGCCCTGGCCCCGGCTTCGATGCTCATGTTGCAGACCGTCATCCGGGCCTCCATCGACAGCGATTCGATGGCACTGCCCCGGTATTCGATGACGTGGCCCTGACCGCCGCCGGTGCCGATCTTCGCGATCACCGCGAGGATGATGTCCTTGGCGGTCACCCCGGCCGGAAGCTTCCCGTCCACGTTGACGGCCATCGTCTTGAACGGCCGCAGCGGAAGTGTCTGGGTAGCCAGCACGTGCTCGACCTCAGAAGTGCCGATTCCCATTGCCAGTGCGCCGAATGCGCCGTGGGTGGAGGTATGACTGTCACCGCAGACGATCGTCATTCCCGGTTGGGTCAGACCCAATTGCGGACCGACGACATGCACGATGCCCTGTTCGATGTTGCCCATCGGGTAGAGCTGGATTCCGAATTCGTCGCAATTGCGGCGCAGCGTCTCGACCTGGATGCGCGAGACCGGATCCGCGATCGGCTTGTCGATGTCGATCGTCGGCACGTTGTGGTCTTCGGTGGCCAGCGTCAGATCGGGGCGCCGCACCGGCCGGGCGGCCAGTCGCAGACCGTCGAAGGCCTGCGGGCTGGTCACTTCGTGCACCAGGTGCAGATCGATGTAGATCAGGTCGGGTTCGCTGTCGCCGCCCGACGCCACCACGTGGTCGTCCCAAACCTTTTCCGCCAGCGTGCGCGGACGCGCAGCGTCGTGGGCTGAAGTTTTCGTCACGAGCTCATCCCAATTCGTTAATCTCACTATGCGAGACGTTAGTATCTCTCTGTGAGACAGGATAGCGGCATCGGCGTTCTCGACAAAGCCGTGGGGGTATTGCACACCATCGCGGAATCACCCTGCGGGCTGGCCGAATTGTGCGATCGCACAGGATTGCCCAGGGCCACCGCGCACCGGTTGGCCGCGGGCTTGGAAACGCATCGGCTGCTGGCCCGCGACAGCGAGGGCCGTTGGCGTCTGGGTCCCGCGGTCAGCGAACTGGCGGCTCAGGTCAACGACCCACTCCTGGCGGCCAGCGCGGCGGTGTTGCCGCGACTGCGCGAGATCACCGGCGAGAGCGTGCAGCTCTATCGGCGCGAAGGGAGCTCGCGAATCTGCGTGGCTGCGATGGAACCGCCTGCGGGACTTCGCGATACCGTTCCGGTCGGTGCGCGCTTGCCGTTGACCGCCGGCTCCGGCGCCAAAGTACTGCTGGCCTACGGTGACGACGCCACTCGTGCCGCGGTGCTGCCCGACGCGAAGTTCAGCGACCGCGTGCTGGCCGAGGTACGGCGACGGGGCTGGGCGCAAAGCGCGGCCGAACGCGAGCCTGGAGTGGCGAGCGTGTCAGCCCCGGTGCGCGACGCGCACGGTTCGGTGATCGCCGCCATCTCGGTGTCAGGGCCGATCGACCGGATGGGCCGCCGGCCCGGTGCGCGCTGGGCGGCTGACCTATTGGCGGCCGCCGACGCATTGACTCGCCGGTTGTGAGTCGCACCGCATTGCCCGCCGTTCACGCGCAGATTCGTGACCTGAGACACTGTCGCCATGGGAACGAAGCAGCGTGCGCAGATCGTCATGTCCGAGGCGGAGATCACCGACTTCGTCACCAGTAGCCGTACCGGCACGCTGGCCACGATCGGCGCCGACGGACAGCCGCACTTGACCGCGATGTGGTACGGCGTGGTCGACGGAGAGATCTGGTTGGAGACCAAAGAGAAGTCACAAAAGGCCGTCAACCTCAAGCGCGATCCACGGGTGAGCTTCATGATCGAGGACGGCGACACCTACGACACCCTGCGCGGGGTGTCATTCGAAGGTGTCGCCGAGATCGTCGACGACCCCGACGCGATATTTCGGGTCGGCGTCAGCGTGTGGGAGCGCTATACCGGGCCCTACACCGACGAGATGAAGCCCGCGGTCGACATGATGATGAACAAGCGGGTCGCCGTGCGCATCGTCAGCCAGCGCAGCCGTTCGTGGGATCACCGCAAGCTTGGGATTCCGGCGATGCCGGTCGGCGGCTCGACCGCCTCGGCGGCAAGCTAGCGGGAATCGACACGCAGCTCGCTGGTGGATGAGTAGCCCCGATGGGATTCGAACCCACGCTACCGCCGTGAGAGGGCGGCGTCCTAGGCCGCTAGACGACGGGGCCGGAACCGATCCGAGCTGCCAGCATAGCTCACAGCCCTACGCCCACCTAATCGCTATGCGGTGGAACGACGTTGGAAAAATACTGCTGGGGTACCAGGACTCGAACCTAGAATGGCTGAACCAGAATCAGCTGTGTTGCCAATTACACCATACCCCATTGGCTGCCTAAAACAGCTGGTCA
>Ga0209113_1000045_pt1 | contig 25971 bp, 19 predicted proteins | sample TexAe_RefH0_O1_FD_187951 | JGI IMG/M metagenome (GOLD analysis project Ga0209113, IMG submission 187951) | Forest soil microbial communities from Davy Crockett National Forest, Groveton, Texas, USA - Texas A ecozone_RefH0_O1 (SPAdes) (version 2) | ecosystem: Environmental > Terrestrial > Soil >... | reverse complement strand
CATGGCCCCGGCGGACCTGGCGAGCCGGGCGGTCCCGGTGGTCCGGGTGGACCGGGCGGTCATGACCCTGGAGGACCCGGTGGGCATGACCCCGGTGGACCCGGCGGACATGACCCCGGTGGACCCGGCGGACATGACCCTGGAGGACCCGGTGGACCTGGAGGCCCCGGTGGGCCCGGCGGACACGATCCTGGTGGTCCGGGTGGGCATGACCCCGGCGGACCCGGGGGCCCGCCTGCGGGTACCGAACCGGGTGGTCCGGGTGGGCCTGATGGACATGATCCTGGTGGATCCGGAGGGCCGCCTGCGGGCAGCGAACCCGGTGGTCCGAGTGGAGCCGGAGCGCCTGGTGGTACCGAACCCGGTGGCCCGGGCGGAGCCGGGGAGCCGGGAGGCCACGGATCTGAGAATGGGCCCGGCGCCTCTGGGCCGGATGCCGGCCCGGCCGGTCCGGATGCCAACGCACCTGCACCTGACAGTGGCTCGTCGGCTCCCGATGCCGGCGGACCGTCGGACGCCAGTGGACCGTCGGCGGGATCCGACAACTCGGGCGGTGCCGACATGTCAGGAGGCGACTCGGGCGGTAGCGCCGCGTCAGGAGGCGACTCGGGCGGTAGCGATTCGTCGAGCGGCGGCGACTCCGGCGGCGGCGACTCTGGTGGTGGTTCGTCGAGCGGCGGCGACTCCTAACGCTGAGCGAAACCGCATCTGCCCAGACCTTCCGGGGAGGCAGGTGCGGTTTTGTCGTCAGCGTTATTTGACCCCGAGCACCGCATAGATCTCGTTGCTCATGACCACGCTGCGGGGATCGGCGTTGGCCTTGGTCGGGTCGAAATGGTTCATCACGTAGGCGTAGCCGATCCGGTTCTCCAGGTCGACGAAGCCGAACGAGCCGCCGAGGCCGCCGTGGCCGAAGATCGACGGGTTCGGTCCGTTGACGCAGCGCTGGTTGAGCATGTAGCCGAGGCCCCAGCCATGGTCGGCGACGCGCGGGCCGAGAACCAGATCGGTCTCCAGGCCGCCCTGTGAGACCCGGATCAGGTCCATGTGCTTGCGGCTGAGCAGCTTCTCCTGCGCCAAGGCGTTGTAGAACGTCGCCAACCCCAGCGCCGACACCTGCCCGTTGGTTCCCGGGAACTCGAGCTCGCGCCACAGGTCCAGATCGTTCGATCCGACCTCGTCGTCGGGCGCGAATCCCATCGATACAGCGAGCCCGGCCTTCGGGTGTTCGGCCAGCGAGGTGGGATAGCCGGGGGCGTTGACGTCGGCCAGCATCTTGCGGATGTGCGGTTTGGCGACCCGATCGGCACAACGGTGTTGTTCGGTCCGCGCCAAGCCGATGTGGATCGCGGCTCCCAGTGGTTCGGCGATTTCGGTGCGCAGATATTGGCCGACGGTGCTACCCGTCACGCGGCGGAACACCTCGCCGAGGATGAACCCGAAGGTGGTCATGTGATAGCCCTGCGCGGTCCCCGGCTCCCACCACGGTTCGGCGGCGGCCAGCCGTTCGCAGACCAGATCCCAGTCGGTGACCTGCGTCCAGTCCATGCGCTGGCGCGGCCCGATCACCCCGGATCGGTGACACATCACCATGCCGAGGGTGATGTCTTGTTTGCCGGCCTGGGCGAATTCTGGCCAGTAGCGGGCCACCGGGGCGTTCAGGTCGAGGTCGCCGCGCTCGACGAGTTGGTGGACGCAGGTGCTGGTGAGGCCCTTGGTCCCGGAGAGCACGGTGGATAGCGTGTCCACCTGCCACGGCTTGGTGCCGGCCTCATCGGCGGTTCCGGCCCACAGGTTGACGACCAGCTCGCCGTCTACCCAGGCGGCGACCGCCGCGCCAATTTCCTTGCCCTGCGCGAAGTTCTGCGTGAACGCCCTGCGTACGCCGTCGAAGCGGGTCGCGCATGAGCCATGGATGGCGATGTCGGCTGTGGCACCTGGATGCTGAATCGGTTAGCCTCCTCAGCTTGCCGGGTCGGCCTCGACGGCCACCCCGCCGCCGTTGGCGCATTAAGCGTTGTCAGCCTAGTCCGCCTCGGTTGCCGGCGCCGGTATCGAGCGGGCGACGGGAATCGAACCCGCGTAGCTAGTTTGGAAGACTAGGGCTCTACCATTGAGCTACGCCCGCATGTATTAGTCGAGCGCGACTTTACGGCGCGGCAGACATCAAATCCAAATGTTGTCGTCCCGTGACCTGGTGGTGAGGCCACTGCAGGGACGGTGTGGCTTGGCCGTAGGATTTCGAGGTCACCGCGGGGTGTAGCGCAGCTTGGTAGCGCATCCGCTTTGGGAGCGGAAGGCCGCAGGTTCAAATCCTGTCACCCCGACTGGCGCGCCACACCCAACGGGCTTGAAGCATGACAAGACCCACAGCACACCAAGGAGCACACCCGTGAAGAGCACCGTCGAGCAGCTGAGCCCAACCCGGGTTCGGATCAACGTAGAGGTGCCGTTCGGGGAACTGAAGCCCGATTTCGATCGGGCTTACAAAGAGCTGGCCAAGCAGATCCGGCTCCCGGGCTTCCGTCCGGGCAAGGCCCCCGCCAAATTGCTGGAGGCTCGTGTCGGCAAGGAGGCGATCCTGGACCAGGTCGTCAACGAGGCACTGCCCAGCCGCTACGGTCAGGCCGTCACCGAGGTCGACGTGCGGCCGCTTGGTCAGCCCGACATCGCGGTCACCAAGAAGGAGTACGGCGAGGAGCTGGTCTTCACCGCCGAGGTCGACGTCCGCCCCGATTTCACCCTGCCTGATCTCAGCGCGCTGACGATCACCGTCGACCCGATCAAGGTCAGCGATGAGGAAGTCGACACCGAATTGCAGTCGCTGCGTGCCCGGTTCGGCACCCTGACCGGAGTCGAGCGTGCCGCCGCCTCCGGCGACTTCGTCTCGATCGACCTCTCGGCCAACATCGACGGCGAGGACGTGCCCGAGGCGTCCACGCAGGGCCTGTCCCACGAGATCGGCTCCGGACAACTGGTCGACGGTCTCGACGACGCGATCATCGGACTGAAGGCCGGCGAGTCCGGCACATTTACCACCAAGATGGCCGCCGGCCCGCACGCCGGCCAGGAGGCTGAGGTCACCGTCGCCGTCGTCTCGGTCAAAGAACGTGAACTGCCCGAACCCGACGACGAATTCGCCCAACTGGCAAGCGAATTCGACACGATCGACGAGTTGCGTGCCAACCTCTCCGACCAGGTCAGCCGGACCAAACGCGTCCAGCAGGCCGAAGAGATTCGCACCGCCGCGTTGGAAGCCTTGGTCGAGCAGGTCGACATGCCGTTGCCCGAAGCGATCGTGCAGGCCCAGGTGGACAGCACGGTGCACAACGCGCTGCACGGGCTCGACCACGACGAAGCCAAGCTCGCCGAAGCGCTCGAAAAGCAGGGTTCGTCGCGCGAGAAATTCGACGCCGACGCCCGCGCGGAGGCCGAGAAGGCCATCAAGACGCAGCTGGTGCTCGACGCGCTGGGCGACGACCTCGACATCCAGGTGAGCCAGGCAGATCTCACCGAACGTCTGGTGGTGACCTCGCGGCAGTACGGCATCCAGCCGCAGGAGCTGCTTGGCTACCTGCAGCAGCAAAACCAGTTGCCGGCGATGTTCGCCGATGTGCGCCGTGGCCTGACTATCGCTGCAGCGGTCGAGGCGGCCACCGTCAAAGACAGCGACGGCAACGTCATCGACACCACCGAGTTCTTCGGCAAGCGCACCCCGGAGGACGGCGACGTCGAAGAGTCCGACGATGACGATGCGGACGCCGCAGACGACGCGAAGTGACGCTGTAAGCGAACGCACGGGCTTCGGGGAGTGCTCGACGGCCCAGGTTGGTTAGTGTCGGTGAATACGGAACTCGAGAAAGCAGGTAACCCACTGTGAGCCGTGGGACTGAAATGCGCGCCAGCGCGATGGGTCTGAACCTCACCGACTCGGTGTATGAGCGATTGCTCTCCGAGCGCATCATCTTCCTGGGGTCGCAGGTCGATGACGACATCGCCAACCGGCTGTGCGCGCAGATCCTGCTGCTCGCCGCCGAAGACGCGAACAAAGACATCCACCTGTACATCAATTCGCCCGGCGGATCGATCAGCGCCGGCATGGCGATCTACGACACGATGGTGCTGGCCCCGTGCGACATCGCCACCTACGCAATGGGCATGGCGGCTTCGATGGGCGAGTTCCTATTGGCCGCGGGCACCAAGGGCAAGCGCTACGCGCTGCCGCACGCTCGCATCCTGATGCACCAGCCGCTGGGCGGGGTGACCGGTAGTGCGGCCGACATCGCCATCCAGGCAGAGCAATTCACCGTTATCAAGAAAGAGATGTTCCGGCTCAACGCCGAATTCACCGGCCAGTCGATCGAGCGCATCGAGGCCGATTCCGACCGCGACCGGTGGTTCACCGCCGCTGAGGCCCTGGAATACGGATTCGTCGACCACATCATCACCCGCGCCGAACACATCAACGGAGAAGCCGAATGAACCCCGAGCTCGCGCCCCAGGCGCGCTACATCCTGCCGTCGTTCGTCGAGCACTCCAGCTGGGGTGTCAAAGAGTCGAACCCGTACAACAAGCTGTTCGAGGAACGCATCATCTTCCTGGGCGTCCAGGTCGACGACGCGTCGGCCAACGACGTGATGGCTCAGTTGCTGGTGCTGGAGTCGCTGGACCCCGACCGCGACATCACTATGTACATCAACTCGCCCGGCGGCAGTTTCACGTCGTTGATGGCGATCTACGACACCATGCAGTACGTGCGGGCCGACATCCAGACGGTGTGCCTGGGTCAGGCCGCCTCGGCCGCGGCAGTGCTGCTGGCCGCGGGTACACCGGGTAAGCGCATGGCGTTGCCCAACGCCCGGATACTGATCCACCAGCCGTCGCTGTCCGGCGTGATCCAGGGCCAGTTCTCCGACTTGGAGATTCAGGCCGCCGAGATCGAGCGGATGCGCACGTTGATGGAGACGACGCTGGCGCGCCACACCAACAAGGACGCCGCGGTCGTGCGCAAGGACACCGACCGGGACAAGATCCTGACCGCCGCCGAAGCGAAGGACTACGGGATCATCGACACCGTGCTGGAGTACCGGAAGCTGTCGGCGTCGACGACCTAACTGGCGGCCCGCACGGCCAGTTTCAGGACGCCGCCAGCTCGCCGGGCCGCCGTCGGCGATCAACACGGTATCCTCGGCCACGGTGAATCTCACCGGCCTGATGGATGCCTGACGGGTTCGTCTGCCTCTCAGTCGCATAACGGCCGCGACACGCCAAAGACACGGCGGCGCGTTCAGGCGCGCGTAGGGGACTCCAAGACGATATGTTCAGGCGCACAACACGAATATCACCGACGCGATTCACCTCTATCGGTCGCATCGCCGTGGAGCAAGCGGGTAGCGTCGGGAAATACACGCGACATAGCACAATCAAAACGGTGAACAGGAAGTAGGCCCCCAGCACCATGGCGCGCATCGGAGACGGCGGCGACCTGCTGAAGTGCTCGTTCTGCGGGAAGAGCCAGAAGCAGGTCAAGAAGCTTATTGCGGGGCCAGGCGTGTACATCTGCGATGAGTGCATCGATCTGTGCAACGAGATCATTGAAGAGGAGCTCGCCGACGCCGACGACGTAAAACTCGACGAACTGCCCAAGCCCGCCGAGATCCGGGAATTCCTGGAGGGCTATGTCATCGGTCAGGACACCGCCAAGCGAACCCTCGCGGTCGCGGTCTACAACCACTACAAGCGAATCCAGGCCGGTGAGAAGGGTCGCGACTCCCGCTCCAGCGAGCTGGTCGAGTTGACCAAATCCAACATCTTGATGCTGGGCCCAACCGGCTGCGGGAAGACCTACCTGGCCCAGACCCTGGCCAAGATGCTCAACGTCCCGTTCGCGATCGCCGATGCCACGGCGCTGACCGAGGCCGGCTATGTCGGTGAAGACGTGGAGAACATTCTGCTCAAGCTGATCCAGGCCGCCGACTACGACGTCAAGCGCGCCGAGACCGGCATCATCTACATCGACGAGGTCGACAAGATCGCCCGCAAGAGCGAGAACCCCTCGATCACCCGCGACGTGTCCGGCGAGGGCGTGCAGCAGGCCCTGCTGAAGATCCTGGAGGGCACCCAGGCGTCGGTGCCGCCGCAGGGCGGTCGTAAGCACCCGCACCAGGAGTTCATCCAGATCGACACCACCAACGTGTTGTTCATCGTGGCGGGTGCGTTCGCGGGTCTGGAGAAGATCGTCTCCGACCGCGTCGGCAAGCGCGGTCTGGGCTTCGGGGCCGAGGTGCGCTCCAAGGCCGAGATCGACACCACCGACCACTTCGCCGAGGTCATGCCCGAAGACCTGATCAAGTACGGCCTGATCCCGGAGTTCATCGGCCGTTTGCCGGTGGTCGCCTCGGTGACCAATCTGGACATGGAGTCGCTGGTCAAGATCTTGTCCGAGCCGAAGAACGCTCTGGTCAAGCAGTACACCCGGCTCTTCGAGATGGACAACGTCGAACTCGAGTTCAGCCAGGACGCCTTGGAGGCGATCGCCGACCAGGCGATCCACCGCGGCACCGGGGCCCGTGGCCTGCGCGCGATCATGGAAGAAGTCCTGCTGCCGGTGATGTACGACATCCCCAGTCGCGACGACGTCGCCAAGGTCGTGGTGACCAAGGAGACCGTCCAGGACAACGTGCTGCCGACGATCGTTCCGCGCAAGGCGACACGCGCCGAGCGCCGCGACAAGAGCGCGTAGTAACCCGTCCCGGTAACCGTTGAGCGCTGCTGACGCATTACCGGGACGCACCTCTCACGCGCTGGATCTACTGAACTTCTTTCTGGCCGATGTGCGCGACGGCCTTGGTCCGTACCTGTCGATCTACCTGCTGCTCACGCATCACTGGGATCAAGCCTCGATCGGGTTCGTGATGGGTATCGGTGGACTCGCGGCGATCGCGGCGCAGACGCCGGTCGGCGCCGCGGTGGACCGCACCACGGCAAAGCGAGCGCTGATCGTGGCCGGTGCGCTGACGGTGACCGCCGGGACGCTGGCCATGCCGTTGTTTCCTCGCTTCTTCGCGATTTCGTTGCTACAGGCGCTGACCGGGGTGGCCGGCTCGGTTTTCGCTCCGGCTCTGGCCGCGATCACGCTGGGTCTCGTCGGCACCCGAGCCTTCTCCCGGCGGATCGGGCGCAACGAGTCGTTCAACCACGCCGGTAACGCGACCGCCGGCGCCATCACCGGCGGGCTGGCGTACTGGTTCGGCCCGGCGGTGGTGTTCTGGGTGCTGGCGGTCATGGCAGCCCTCAGTGTGCTGGCGGCGCTGCGGATCCCCGGCGACGCGATCGACCATGACGTCGCTCGCGGCATGGACCACACACCCGGCGGTACCCACCCGTCGCCGTCCGGGATTGCTGCGGTGTTCCGCGACCGCAGATTGCTGATCTTCGCCGCGGCGATGATCGCCTTCCATCTCGCCAACGCCGCGATGTTGCCGCTGGTCGGGCAAGTCCTCGCACTGCAGAACAAGGACGTCGGCACCGCGTTGATGGCGACGTGCGTCGTGGCCGCCCAGGCCGTGATGGTGCCGGTGGCGTATCTGGCCGGCGCCAAGGCGGACAGCCTGGGACGAAAGCCGATCTTTCTGGTCGCGTTCGCGTTCCTGACGGCGCGCGGCTTCCTCTACACCTTGTCCGACAGCCCCTACTGGCTCGTCGGCGTCCAGATTCTCGACGGTGTCGGAGCCGGGATCTTCGGCGCGCTGTTCCCGCTCGTCGTGCAGGACCTGACGCACGGGACCGGCCGGTTCAATGTCAGCCTGGGCGCGCTCACCACCATGTGGGGCGTCGGTGCGGCGCTGTCGAACATCGTCGCGGGCTGGATCGTGGTCGCCGCCGGCTATCACGCGGCCTTCATATCGCTGGGAATTGTCGCCGCCGCGGGCCTTGCGCTGTACGCCACGGCCATGCCCGAAACCGGGCCCAACGCCCCCAGAAACGGCGGGTTAACCCAGGCCAGCGGCCTCCCCCGAACGGGGGAGACACGAGGGTAGGCGGTCGCTAGCAAATGTTACTCACGCGTAACTATCGTTCTTAGACTTTGCGGGCAGGTAAAAGTGACGAACGCCACAATTCTTCGTTCCGCGGATTGAAGACGCGTGTTTGACCTCGCGTTTTGCCGACTAAGCGGTAGTGTGACGCTATAGACGGGTGTCCATGAATCCCTAAGAAAAGTGCAATAATCGGTACCGCCAGTGACACAAAAATCGGCCGAGGCTGCACTCGGGTGATTCACACCGGTTTCGACCACATGCCCGTGCGGTGAACAGCTATGGAAGGCGGCGACGTGGGTCCGAGCGAAAACGGAGCCAGGTCAGAATCTGATTCAGATTCCCATCGGCCCGATGCGGAGCTGCCCGGACGGCAAAAGCTGGAAAAAGTCGTCATCCGTTTCGCCGGAGACTCCGGCGACGGCATGCAGCTGACCGGAGACCGGTTTACTTCCGAGGCAGCGCTTTTCGGTAACGACCTGGCCACTCAGCCGAGCTACCCGGCCGAGATTCGCGCACCGCAGGGCACGCTGCCCGGCGTCTCGTCGTTCCAGATCCAGATCGCCGACTACGACATTCTTACCGCCGGCGACCGGCCCGACGTGCTGGTGGCGATGAACCCTGCAGCGTTGAAGGCCAACATCACCGACCTTCCCATCGGTGGATTGGTGATCGCCAACTCCGACGAGTTCACCAAGCGCAATCTGGCCAAGGTCGGTTACGAGGACAACCCGCTGGAGACGGGGGAGTTGTCTGACTACAAGGTCGAGGCCGTCCCGATGACCACGCTGACGCTGGGTGCTGTCGAGGCCATCGGCGCGTCGAAGAAAGACGGGCAGCGCGCCAAAAACATGTTCGCGCTGGGCTTGTTGTCGTGGATGTACGGGCGACCGATCGAGACCAGCGAGCGATTCATCCGGGAGAAGTTCGGCCGCAAGCCCGATGTCGCCGAGGCCAATGTCCTTGCCCTCAAGGCTGGATGGAACTACGGCGAAACCACTGAGGCCTTCGCCACCACCTACCAGATCTCACCTGCGAAACTGCCGACCGGCGAGTATCGCCAGATTTCGGGCAATACCGCTTTGGCCTACGGACTCGTCGCCGCCGGACAGCTTGCCGACCTTCAGGTCGTGCTGGGCAGTTACCCGATCACGCCCGCGTCGGACATCCTGCACGAGCTGTCCAAGCACAAGAACTTCAATGTGCTGACGTTCCAGGCCGAGGATGAGATCGGCGGTATCTGCGCCGCCTTGGGTGCTTCCTACGGTGGTGCGCTCGGGGTCACCAGCACCTCGGGCCCCGGCCTGTCGCTGAAGTCCGAGGCGCTCGGCCTCGCGGTGATGACCGAGCTTCCGCTGATCGTCATCGACGTGCAGCGCGGTGGCCCGTCCACGGGCCTGCCGACCAAGACCGAGCAGGCTGACTTGCTGCAAGCGCTCTATGGCCGCAACGGCGAGTCGCCGGTGGCCGTCGTCGCGCCGCGATCACCGTCGGACTGCTTTGACGCCGCGCTGGAGGCGGTGCGCATCGCTATCTCGTACCACACCCCGGTGATTGTGCTGTCGGACGGCGCGATCGCCAACGGCTCAGAGCCGTGGCGGATTCCGAATGTCGATGAGCTGCAACCGATTCAGCATACCTTCGCCAACCCCGACGAGCCTTTCATGCCTTATGCACGTGACCCGGAAACGCTGGCTCGCCTGTTCGCCGTCCCCGGTACTCCCGGACTCGAGCACCGCATCGGTGGGCTGGAATCCGCGAACGGCAGCGGCGACATCTCCTACGACCCGGCCAATCACGACCTCATGGTGCGGTTGCGGCAAGCCAAGATCGACGGGATCTCGGTTCCTGACCTCGAAGTCGACGACCCGACCGGGGACGCCGAGCTGCTGCTGATCGGATGGGGCAGCTCGTACGGACCGATCGGGGAAGCCTGCCGGCGGGCGCGGCGCAACGACATCAAGGTGGCGCACGCCCATCTGCGCCACCTGCGGCCGTTCCCGGCCAACCTGGGCGAGGTGCTGCGGCGTTACCCGCAGGTGGTATGCCCAGAGATGAATCTCGGCCAGCTGGCGCTGCTGCTGCGCGGCAAGTATCTGGTCGACGTGCAATCGGTCACCAAGGTTCAAGGTGTCGCTTTCCTGGCCGACGAGGTGGGACGCCTGATCCGCGCCGCGATGGGCGGGACACTGGCCGAAATCGAGCAGGACAAGACGATGGTCGCAAGACTGGCGGCCGCCACGGTTGGAGCGGGAGCTGACGCATGACTGATCTCATCGGCGCGGATTTAGGGCTGTCGGACATCCTGTCCAAACACAGCCGCGTGCCCACCACCGACCAACCGCAGAAGGCCAAGGACTTCACCAGCGATCAAGAAGTCCGCTGGTGTCCCGGGTGCGGCGACTACGTCATCCTCAACACGATGCGAAACTTTTTGCCCGAGTTGGGATTACGTCGCGAGAACATCGTCTTCGTCAGCGGCATCGGTTGCTCGAGCCGATTCCCCTACTACCTGGAGACCTACGGTCTGCACTCGATCCACGGCCGCGCGCCCGCGATCGCTACCGGTCTGGCACTGGCCCGCGAGGACCTCTCGGTCTGGGTGGTCACCGGCGATGGGGACGCGTTGTCGATCGGTGGCAATCACCTGATCCACGCGCTTCGCCGCAACATCAACCTGACCATCCTGCTGTTCAACAACCGGATCTACGGCCTGACCAAAGGCCAGTACTCGCCGACCTCAGAGGTCGGAAAGGTCACCAAGTCGACGCCGATGGGCTCGCTGGACCAGCCGTTCAACCCGGTGTCGTTGGCACTGGGCGCCGAGGCGAGTTTCGTTGGCCGCGCGCTGGATTCCGACCGCAAGGGTCTGTCCGAGGTGCTGCGCGCCGCCGCCGAACATCGCGGGTCGGCGCTGGTCGAGATCCTGCAGGACTGCCCGATCTTCAACGACGGTTCGTTCGACGCGCTGCGTAAAGAAGGCGCCGAGGAGCGGCTGATCAGTGTTCATCACGGCGAGCCGATCGTGTTCGGCGCCAACGACGAGTACTGCGTGGTGCGGTCAGGCTTCGCGCTCGAAGTGGCCAAGACCGCCGACGTCCGCGTCGAGGAGATCGTGGTGCACGACGCACATGCGACCGATTCCGCTTACGCGTACGCTCTTTCACGACTGTCCCAGCAAAACCTGGAGCACACCGTGATGGGTATCTTCCGTCAGGTCAGCCGGCCCACCTACGACGATGCGGCACGATCACAGATCCGCGCCGCGCGCGAGTCGACCCCGTTCGACCGTGCCGCGCTGCAATCGTTGTTGCATGGCCGGGACACCTGGACTGTGAACTGAGATGGTGGCTGCGGGTAAGCCGGCTTCACTAGCCGGCGTGGTGTTGGCTGCCGGCGCGTCGCCCTGGCAGGGGCGTGAGAAGGCCATGAAGCGGGCTCCTGGTTCCCCCGCGACGACGATGGTCGAGCACGCGGTCAGCGTCGTCGGGCAGCGGTGTCAACCGGTCTTCGTAGTGTCGTCGCCGGGCCAGTCGCTGCCGGACCTTCCGGCGCAGGTGGTCCGCGACGACGTGCGCGGGCATGGCTTGCTATCCGCGATCAGCCGTGGGCTGCATGCGGCCGCCGACGCCGGCGCGACGTCGGCGTTTGTCTGCGCCGTTGACGCGACGGTCCTCACCGCTGACGTGATCGACGCCGTCGCGGCCCGAGCGGCCGAGGTTGACGCCGACATCGTGTTGCCGTGGGACGGCAGCAACCACTATCTCGCTGCGGTGTATCGAACCGAGTTGGCCGGGAAGATCGACGATCTCGTTGCGGACGGTGAGCGGAATCTCCCCGCGTTGATCGATCGGGTCGATTCCCAACGGGTCGTGATATCTGATTCCCGTCCGCCTGCCGACGGCAAGCCGGTGACCGGGCTGCGCAGCCTACTGGGCATCGGACGCTGATTCACGCCAAGACGCCTTTTCCGGGTGTTTCGAATCTAATCTGAGAGAATTGTCGCGGCTAATTAATGCTAATTGCGAGTCACCATTGGCTCCTTTTTATTTGCTCGCGAGTCGTCCGATTTAATTGGGCGAAATAATGCGGCACTCCGCTCTATTTAAGTAGTGGATTTATTCACAGGTTCTCGTATTGCATTGTGGCGGTTGACTTTTCGGACACATGACGATGTCGCGGCACCGCCTCAACGGCCAGCTCGCTCTCGGCTACAGACATACGGCCGTCGATGCTCGGTAAGCCGATCTGCCGACCGCGCAGTCGAGACGTCCATGTCTCGATCCGATCTAAAGCCTTGTTGGACAGTGACATTAGAGTCCCGTCCACTCTGGAGTTGCGTGGCGGCCGGGGCGAGCCAGGGGCTGCATTCCTTGCGCGGCCCGTGTTTAAAGTTGTTGTGCAGCAGTATATTTAGAGCATACCGGACTGGCTGCGGCGTACTCGGGATCTGAAATCGCTTGCGACACGCCCGGCTAACTTGTGATCTTGATTACCCTCAGTTGGGCGATGAGGGCGGGGCGGGTTGTTCCATTCATTGGGTCTCACGGCGGCCAAGTGCGTGTCGCAGGTCACAATAATTGCGTGATTTGGCTCACTATCGGGTTAGAAAGCAGAAGAACTGACGCTAGCGACAAAGATATGTTTGACCTGGGTTGTCCATTAACTAGGCAGCCGTGATCGAGCCGTTATCGGGCAGAAACGTCGGCGTGTCCCGAGATGACGAATGCAATGTGTTCTCGTACGGTCCATTTCGGCCTGAAAAGGCTAGAAAAATCGAATTGACGGACCCGCGTGTGAGCGGGGGCTGCGGAAGGCGACGACGCCCCCGTGTGGCCGCCGGGCATCAGCCCGGTCGGCGGCTTTCGGCCCCAGCTGTCGTGCCTGAACGAGACGGCGCGATTCGAAGTATCTAACCGCCTAAAAACCGGCACCTGCCCAGCTCGCTGGGCTTGCTTCGGCGCGCGCACCCGCGAAAGGAACGATCTTGAAGAACGTCCGCCAGACGCTTCGCATGGCTGCGCTCACTGCGGTGCTTGCTTCGGCTCCGCTGACGCTGACCAACGCGATCGCCTCCGCCGATTTCGAGCGGGTGACCCCGAACGTGCCGTCCACGCCGTTCGCCCCGGCCGGCTTCGTGTCGACACCGGATGCATCGCCGATAGACGACGCGCCCCCAGCTCCGGACGCGGCTCCTGCGCCGGATGCCCCGAACGTTGCGCCGGTCGCCGACGCGCCGCCGGCCCCGGCCGACCTTCCGCCGGCCCCGGATGCGCCCCCGGCCCCTGCTCCGGACGCACCGCCCGCGCCTGAGGCGCCGCCCGCACCGCCCGCGCCTGAGGCGCCGCCCGCACCGCCCGCGCCGGAAGCTCCGCCCGCACCGCCCGCGCCGGAAGCTCCGCCCGCACCGCCCGCGCCCGAAGCTCCGCCCGCACCGCCCGCGCCCGAGGCGCCGCCCGCGCCTCCTGCGCCGGAAGCTGCGCCTGCGCCTGACGCGCCTGCGCCCGCCAACGACGCACCGGCCCCGGAGCAGGCTCCGGCGCCCGTGAAGAGGGCCTACAGCGTCAACTGGGACGCGATCGCTGCATGCGAGTCCGGTGGCAACTGGGGCATCAGCACCGGTAACGGCTACTCGGGTGGTCTGCAGTTCACGCCCAGCACCTGGCGGTCCAACGGTGGCTCGGGATCCCCGAACGGCGCCAGCCGTGATGAGCAGATCCGGGTGGCCGAGAACGTGCTGCACTCGCAGGGCATCGGCGCGTGGCCGGTCTGCGGCCGCCGCGGCTGACCAAGCACTACCCACTGAAAGCGGTGGTCGGGCTCAGGCCCGCCACCGCTTTCGGCGTCTCGGGGATCAGAGGTCGAATATCAGCAGGGTGCTGGTCGCGGTCGCCACGACCTTGCCCAACGCATCGGTGACCACGCCCTCGGTGAAACCGACCCGTGCACCCGACTTCACCACCGTTCCGGTGGCGCTCAACGGGCCCGCATCCAGGCGCACCGGCTTCAGGTAGTTCACCTTGATCTCGATGGACGTATAGCCCTTGCCGGCGGGCAGTGTGCTGTGTAGCGCCAGTCCGGCAACCGAGTCGAGGACCGTGCAGACCAGGCCGCCGTGGATGGCGCCGCTGGGGTTGAACATCGACGCGTCGGGTTCGCAGGTGAACACGACCTTGCCCGGCTCGACGTCAACGAGATCGAACCGCATCAGCCTGGCCATCGGGGGTGGCGGAAGCTCGCCCGCGATCATCGCCTTGAGGTAGTCGATCCCGGGCATGGACAGGCCGCGCGCAACGGTTGGAGCGGGGTCGTGCCAGGTGACCGTCCGGGACTGCTGCGGCCCCCAGTCCGCTTTCCCGGTTGCTGCCGCGTCTTCGCTCGCTGACGTCATCGCGTCCTTCCTGGTTGCCGCTTGGTCTTAGCCCAGCGGTGACGGTCGCGGTCCGGGTCGTTCGTTGGGACCGCATGGTCGAGTCCCCAGTCCAGCAGCGCATCCAATATCGGCCGCAGTGCACGACCGGAATCGGTCAGCTGGTAGTCGAATCGCGGCGGCGACGTTTGATAGGGGACGCGCCGGATGATCCCGGCCTCGTCCAGCGCCTTGATCCGGGCCGCCACCCGGTCCCGCGGCGCCCCGGTGCCGCGAACGATGTCCTGGAAGCGGCTGTTGCCCAGCGCCAACTCTCGGACGATCAGCAGTGCCCAACGTTCCCCGACGACATCCAGCGCGGCGGCGATGGGACATGGCCGTCCCGGCAGGTCGGCCAGCGCGATAGCCAGCATGCAGCCCAGCATGTCACTGCAGAGTTTGAAAATCCAACTTAGCCGCCTGTCTGGCGCTTTCACCCGGCCTGAGTCGCGTTGTGTTACCAACGAGTCGTGACCGCAACGGCATTCGACAACCTCGACGATTACCTGGCGTTGCCGCGGGTTGCCGGCCTCGCCGTATCGGCGGACGGGTCGCGGGTGGTGACCACCGTGGCCGAACTCAACGACAAGCGCACCGGCTACGTCAGCGCCATCTGGGAAGTCGACCCGACCGGCGAAAAGCCCGCCCGCCGACTCACCCGTGGTCCGAACGGAGACACCGCACCCACGTTCACCGTCGACGGCGACCTGTTGTTCGTGTCCTCGCGACCCATTGCCGAGAGCGCCGACGGCGCCGACAAACCACCGGCCTCGCTGTGGCGGCTGCCCGCCGGCGGCGGCGAGGCTGTCGAGGTGCTGAGCATGCCCGGTGGTGTAAGCCTGGTCCGCAGCGCCCGTGCCGCCGACGCCACCGTGATAGGCGCGCCGCTGTTGGCCTCCGCGCGGGACATCGAAGATGACGAGCGGCTACGCGGTTTGCGTAAGGCCAACAATGTCAGCGCGATTCTGCACTCCGGTTATCCAGTTCGCTTCTGGAACCAAGACATCGGCCCGGATGAACCACATCTGTTCGAGGCGACGGATCTGCGTGATCTCACACCACAGCCCGGCGAGGCGCTGCGTGAAGCCGGCTTCGATGACGCCACATTCGACATCAGCGCCGACGGCCGATTCCTTGTGACGACATGGCGGGTGACAGGATCCGAAGCCACCGAGCGCTCGGTGCTGCTGCGGATCGACCTGGCCTCCGGCGAACGCCGCGTGATCGCTGACGATCCGGACGCCGAACTGCAACGCCCCGCAATCTCACCCGACGGGTCAGCGATCGCGTTCGGCCGGGAAACCATCTCCACGCCACACCGCGCTCCGCGAATGACGCTGCAATACTTGCGATTCGGCGACCAACCGCGAACGGTTGCGCAAGCTTGGGATCACCGTCCGACCTCGCTGACCTGGTCGAGCGATGGCGCGTCATTGATCGTCACCGCCGACCAGAACGGACGCGCACCGATCTTCACCATTGAGCTGTCGACATCGACGGTCACCCAGCTCACCGACGACGACTTCGCCTACACCGACGTCGTCGCGGCGCCGGGCGGTGCGCTGTTTGCCTTGCGCAGTTCTTATGCGGCGCCGCCACATCCGGTGCGGATCGATCCCGGTGGCGTTGTCACCGTGCTGCCATGCGTCGACTTGCCAAGCCTGCCAGGAACATTGACCGAGACCACCACCTCCCTCGCGGATGGCACAACGGTGCGGTCCTGGTTGGTGCTGCCCGAAGATCATGCACCGGCCCCGCTGCTGTTGTGGGTGCACGGCGGCCCGCTGGGCAGCTGGAACGACTGGGCCTGGCGATGGAATCCCTGGCTGATGGCCGCCAAGGGCTACGCGGTGCTGCTGCCCGATCCCGCACTGTCGACCGGCTACGGCCAAGACTTCATCCAGCGGGGCTGGGGCGCATGGGGCGGACCGCCGTTCGACGACTTGATGGCGGCGACCGATGCGGCGTGCGCCCATCCGCGCATCGATGCGACCCGGATCGCGGCGATGGGCGGCTCGTTCGGCGGCTACATGGCCAACTGGATCGCCGGTCACACCAACCGTTTCGCCGCGATCGTGACCCACGCCAGCCTGTGGGCGCTCGACCAATTCAGTCCGACAACCGATCACGCCTACTACTGGCGCCGCGAGATGACGCCGGAGATGACCGCCGCCAATTCGCCACACCATTTCGTCGACCGGATCAGCACGCCGATGCTGGTCATCCACGGCGACAAGGACTACCGCGTGCCGATCGGTGAAGGCCTGCGGCTCTGGTACGAGCTGTTGGCCTCCTCGGCGCTGCCGGCCGGCGAAGACGGCAGCAGTCCGCACCGATTCCTGTATTTCCCGTCCGAGGACCACTGGGTCCTTGCGCCGCAACACGCCAAGATCTGGTACCAGGTGGTGCTGGCTTTCCTGGCCGAACACGTGCTGGGGGAGAGCGCCGAATTGCCGGAGGTACTCGGAGTAGCGTCGCGCCCGTGACTGCAACGCGCGAATTCGACATCGTCTTGTACGGGGCAACCGGCTTCGTGGGCAAGTTGACCGCTGAATACCTCGCCCGGGCCGGCGGGAACGCGCGCATCGCGCTGGCCGGCCGCTCGCCCGACCGTCTGCTGGCGATCCGCGAAACACTCGGCGAGTCGGCGCAGTCCTGGCAGGTGTTGACCGCGGATGCGTCGTCGCCGTCAACGCTGGACGAGATGGCCGCCCGGACGCAGGTCGTCATCACCACGGTCGGTCCGTACAGCCGCTACGGTTTGCCGTTGGTCGCCGCGTGCGCGGCCGCAGGCACCGACTACGCCGATCTGACCGGCGAGCCGCCATTCGTCCGCGACAGCATCGACCTGTATCACAAGCAGGCTCAGGACACCGGCGCGCGCATCGTGCATGCCTGTGGATTCGACTCCATCCCTTCGGATCTCACCGTGTATGCGCTGTATCGCCGGGCCCGCGAAGACGGCAGCGGCGAGCTGGCCAAGACCGATTTCGTCGTTCGCTCATTCTCCGGCGGGTTCTCCGGCGGCACGATCGCCTCAGGCGTGGAAGTGTTCGACGCGGTGTCGAGGGATGCCGACGTGCGTCGGCAATTCGTCGATCCCTACACGTTGAGCCCCGACCGTGGTGCAGAACCCGAACTCGGCGCACAGCCCGACCTCCGCCGGCGCCGCGGTCGGCAGATCGCACCGGAGCTCACCGGCCTGTGGACAGCCGGCTTCATGATGGCGCCGTCAAACACGCGAATTGTGAGGCGCAGCAACGCATTACAAGACTGGGCGTACGGCAGAAGGTTCAAGTACAGCGAACACATGAGTGTGGGGTCTTCGGCCATCGCGCCGGTGACCTCCGCTGTCATCAACGGGGTCGGCAACGCGGCGACGGCACTGGGCAGCCGCTACTTTCGGCTGCTGCCACGCCGACTGGTGGAGCGGGTGCTGCCCAAACCCGGCACCGGCCCGAGTGACGCTGTCCGCGAACGCGGGTTCTACAAGGCCGAGACGTACACGACGACCACCTCCGGTGCCCGTTATGTGGCCACCATGGCTCAACGCGGCGACCCGGGATACAAAGCCACTTCGGTGCTGCTGGGCGAGAGCGGTCTGGCGCTGGCGATGGATCGCGATGCGCTGTCGGAGCTGCGGGGTGTGCTGACCCCGGCGGCCGCAATGGGCGACGCGCTACTGACCCGATTCCCCGCCGCCGATGTCTCGCTGCAGACGGCCCGATTGATGCACCGCTGACGGCGTGGCCGGGGCTCAATTGCTCTGCAAAGAACCCTGTAAGGACAAGATCAGCTGGGCTAGTGTCAACAGTGAACCAAAGCATCCCAGCAACGTTAGGTGGACGGGTCCATGGCCGGCCTTGAAGATCTCTTGTCTCAGATTCCCACAAGTGACATTGCAAGCAAGATCGGCGTCGACGAAGCCGAGGTGAACAAGGCGGTCCAGTTGCTGGTACCGGTGCTGGTCGGCGGCCTGTCCGAAAACGCACAGGATCCCGAGCACGCCAGCAAGATCGAGTCCGCGGCCGACAGCCACGCCGACTTGCTCGATGGCGGCGTGAACGTCGATCAGGTCGACCAGAACGAAGGTCAGCAGGCGATCGCGAGAATCTTCGGCGGCAATGACGCCGACCAGGTCGCCAGCGCGCTGGCCGGCGGTGGCGGCGGCAACAGCGCTCTGCTCAAGCAGCTGCTGCCCATCCTGGCTCCGATCGTGTTGGCCTACATCGGAAAGCAGCTCGGCCAAAAGAGCGAACCGGCCAAGGAGGAGGCGTCCTCCGGAGGCGCGCTCAACGACGTGCTGGGCAGCATCCTTGGTGGAATGGCCGGCGGCAACAAGTCGCTGGGCACTGTGCTGGGCAACGCGCTGGGCTCGAAGGCGGGCGACATTCTCGGCGGATTGCTCGGCGGCAAGAAGTAGTAGTCGGCGCCGCCCGGCATGGGCGGTGTTCTTATCCGTTGGCGGCGCTTTCTAGACTTGAGGGGTGACCGCAAGCCCAGAACGCGCCGCTGACACGCGGGCCGAAGACCTGCCCAAGGCGTGGGATCCGGGCGCGGCCGAAAGCGCGACATATCAGCGCTGGGTGGATGCGGGTTATTTCGGCGCCGATCCGGCCAGCACCAAACCCGGTTACTCGATCGTGCTGCCGCCGCCCAACGTGACCGGCAGCCTGCACATGGGTCACGCGCTCGAGCACACCATGATGGATGCCCTGACCCGCCGCAAGCGCATGCAGGGTTACGAGGTGCTGTGGCAGCCCGGCATGGACCACGCTGGCATCGCCACCCAAAGCGTCGTGGAGAAGCAGCTCGCCGTCGACGGCAAGACCAAAGAAGACTTCGGCCGCACGCTGTTCATCGACAAGGTGTGGGACTGGAAGCGCGAATCGGGCGGTGCCATCGGCGGTCAGATGCGCCGTCTCGGCGACGGGGTGGACTGGAACCGCGAACGCTTCACCATGGACGACGGGCTGTCGCGGGCGGTGCGCACGATCTTCAAACGGCTCTATGACGGCGGCCTGATCTATCGGGCCGAGCGCCTGGTCAACTGGTCGCCGGTGCTGGAAACGGCGATATCGGATCTCGAGGTCCGTTACGAGGACGTCGAAGGCGAACTGGTGTCGTTCCGCTACGGTTCGCTCGACGACTCCGAGCCGCACATTGTGGTGGCCACCACCCGGGTCGAGACGATGTTGGGTGACACGGCGATCGCGGTGCATCCCGACGACGACCGCTACCGAGGGCTGGTCGGCTCGACACTGGCGCACCCGTTCCTGGACCGCCAGATCATCATCGTCGCCGACGATCACGTCGACCCTGAATTCGGTACCGGCGCAGTCAAAGTCACCCCGGCTCATGACCCGAACGACTTCGAGATCGGGCTGCGTCATCAGCTCCCCATGCCGTCGGTCATGGACACGAAAGGCCGGATCGCAGACACCGGAACCCAATTCGACGGCATGGACCGATTCGATGCGCGTGTCGCGGTGCGCGAAGCCTTGGCGGCGCAGGGCAGGATCGTCGCCGAGAAGCGGCCCTACCTGCACAGCGTCGGGCACTCGGAGCGCAGCGGTGAGCCGATCGAACCACGGCTGTCGCTGCAGTGGTGGGTGCGAGTCGAATCGCTGGCCAAGGCCGCCGGTGACGCGGTACGCAACGGCGACACCGTGATTCACCCCGCCAGGCTGGAACCACGCTGGTTCGCCTGGGTCGACGACATGCATGACTGGTGCATCTCACGTCAGCTGTGGTGGGGCCACCGAATCCCGATCTGGTACGGGCCGGACGGTCAGCAGATCTGCGTGGGTCCGGACGAGACACCGCCCGACGGTTGGGAGCAGGATCCCGACGTCCTGGACACCTGGTTCTCCTCGGCGCTGTGGCCGTTCTCCACGCTGGGCTGGCCCGACAAGACGCCGGCCTTGGAAAAGTTCTATCCGACAAGCGTTCTGGTGACCGGTTACGACATTCTGTTCTTCTGGGTGGCCCGGATGATGATGTTCGGGACGTTTGTCGGCGGTGACGACGCCATCACGCTGGACGGTGCCCGAGGTCCACAGGTGCCGTTCACCGACGTGTTCCTGCACGGGTTGATCCGTGATGAGTCCGGCCGGAAGATGAGCAAGTCCAAGGGCAACGTCATCGATCCGCTGGACTGGCTGGAGGTCTACGGCGCGGACGCTTTGCGATTCACCCTGGCTCGCGGCTCCAGTCCCGGCAGTGATCTCAGCGTCGGCGAGGACGATGTCCGGGCGTCACGTAACTTCGTCACCAAGCTGTTCAACGCCACCCGCTTCGCGTTGATGAACGGTGCCGCGCCGGCGCCGCTGCCGGGTCTCGACGAGCTCACCGATGCCGACCGCTGGATCCTGGGCCGGCTGGAAGAGGTTCGCGCCGAGGTCGATTCGGCCTTCGACGGCTATGAGTTCAGCCGGGCGTGCGAATCGCTGTACCACTTCACCTGGGACGAGTTCTGCGACTGGTACCTCGAGCTGGCCAAGACGCAGGTTGCCGACGGGCTCTCGCACACCACTGCCGTGCTGGCGGCCGCGCTGGACACGCTGCTTCGGTTGCTGCACCCAGTGATCCCGTTCGTGACCGAGACGCTGTGGAAGAACCTGACCGGCGGGGAGTCCGTCGTGATCGCCGAATGGCCGCAAACCTCTGGCATCGCGCTAAACAGCGTTGCCGCGCAACGGATCACCGATATGCAGAAATTGGTGACCGAGATTCGCCGGTTCCGTAGCGATCAGGGTGTGGCCGATCGGCAGAAGGTGTCGGCACGGCTGTCGGGCATCGACACCGCCGACCTGAGCACCCAGATCGGTGCCGTTTCCTCGTTGGCGTGGCTGACCGAGCCGGGCCCGGATTTCAGCCCTTCGGCATCCCTGGAGGTCGGGCTCAAGGGCGGTACGGTCGTCGTCGAACTCGACACCTCGGGCACCATCGACGTAGCCGCCGAGCGTCGCCGACTGGAGAAGGATCTGGCCACCGCGCAAAAGGAATTAGCTTCGACCACAGCGAAATTGGGCAATGCGGACTTCATGGCCAAGGCCCCGGAGGCTGTCGTCGACAACCAACGCGCGCGTCAACGGGTAGCGCGCGACGAAGTTGACCGGATCACGGCCAGGCTGGCCGGGCTGCAGTGACATTGGATCCCTACGACGCAGAACCAACCGAGGTCGTTCCCACCCCGGATGAGATCGCGGCACTGCTCCAGGTCGAGCACTTACTCGATCAGCGTTGGCCGGAAACCAAGATCGAGCCCAGCCTGGCCCGCATCGCTGCGCTGATGGATCTGCTCGGCTCACCGCAACGCAGCTACCCGTCGATCCACATCGCCGGTACCAACGGCAAAACCTCGGTGGCGCGGATGGTCGATGCGCTGCTGACCGCGCTGCAGCGGCGTACCGGGCGCACCACCAGCCCGCACCTGCAGTCGGCGGTCGAACGTATCGCGATCGACGGAAAGCCGATCAGCCCAGCGACATACGTGGAGACCTACGCCGAACTCGAGCCGTTCGTGCAGATGATCGACCAGCAGTCGCAAGACAGCGGTGGCCCGGCGATGAGCAAGTTCGAGGTCCTCACCGCGATGGCATTCGCGGCGTTCGCCGATGCCCCGATCGACGTGGGGGTCATCGAGGTCGGTCTGGGCGGACGTTGGGACGCCACCAATGTGATCAACGCACCGGTCGCAGTGATCACGCCGATCAGCGTCGACCACGTCGAATACCTCGGCGACGACATCGCCGGTATCGCCGGTGAGAAGGCCGGCATCATCCACAAAGCCGAAGATGGAGCGCCGGACACGGTCGCGGTCATCGGCCGTCAAATACCGGAGGCGATGGAGGTCGTGCTGGGGCAGACCGTCCGCGCCGATGCTGCTGTAGCACGCGAAGATTCAGAGTTCGCCGTGTTGAGTCGCCAGGTCGCAATCGGCGGACAGCTGCTGGAGCTACAGGGCCTCGGTGGGGTGTACTCGGAAATCTTTCTCCCGCTGCACGGTGAACATCAGGCGCACAACGCCGCTATCGCGTTGGCCGCCGTCGAGGCCTTCTTCGGTGCCGGTGCACAGCGTCAACTCGACATCGATGCCGTGCGGGCCGGATTCGCCGCCACGAGCAGTCCCGGCCGGTTGGAGCGGATGCGCAGTACGCCAACGGTATTCATCGACGCCGCGCACAACCCGGCGGGCGCAGCGGCGCTGGCCCAGACGTTGGCTGAGGAGTTCGATTTCCGATTCCTGGTCGGCGTGGTCAGCGTGATGGGCGACAAGGACGTCGGCGGCATCCTGGCGGCGCTCGAGCCGGTATTCGATCGAATCGTGGTCACCCACAATGGATCACCACGAGCATTGGATGTGGAGTCGCTGGCGTTGGTCGCGCAGCAGTACTTCGGGCCCGATCGGGTGATCACCGCCGAAAGTCTGCGCGATGCCATCGATACCTCCACCGCTCTGGTCGACGAGGCTGACGCCGAAGACGAGGCCTTCTCCGGAACGGGCATCGTCATCACCGGTTCGGTGGTCACCGCCGGCGCCGCGCGCTCGTTGTTCGGTCGTGATCCGTCGTGACGGCGCCCACCCCACCACCCGGAGGGTCGAAACCCGACCCGTGGAAAAGCTTTCGCGGTGTCACGGCCGGCACGCTGATTCTGGAGGCGATCGTGGTTTTGCTGGCGCTGCCGGTGGTCAGCGCGGTCGGCGGCGGGCTGAGTGCTGGCACTCTGACGTACCTGTTGGGATTGGCGGCGGTGCTGATCCTGCTGGCCGGCCTGCAGGGCCGGTCGTGGGCCATCTGGGCGGACCTGGCTGTGCAGCTGATACCGATCGCAGGTTTTGCCGTGTACCCGGGCGTGGGTTTCATCGGTCTGCTGTTCGCCGCGGTGTGGGCGCTGATCCTTTACGTCCGCTCTGAGGTGCTGCGCCGGGAGCGGCTCGGGTTGCTCCCAGGTCAAGACGGCCCACCGGACTGATCCACCGCGCTGGGCCCACCGGATCGGTTCGGTACGCTGTGCGCCGTGACTGAGCGGACGCTTCTTTTGATCAAGCCCGATGGGGTCGAGCGGCACCTGGTAGGCGAGATCCTCAGCCGCATCGAGCGCAAAGGCCTGACCATCGCGGCCCTGGAAATGCGGGTCGTCAGCGACAAGCTGGCCCGTAGTCACTACGCCGAGCACGACGGCAAGCCGTTCTTCGATTCCCTGGTGGAGTTCATCACGTCATCGCCGCTGGTCGCGGCGATTGTCGAGGGTCCGCGGGCGATTGCGGCAGTCCGGCAATTAGCGGGTGGGACCGACCCGGTGGAGAAGGCGGCGCCGGGCAGCATCCGCGGCGATTTCGGCCTTGAAACGCAGTTCAACCTGGTCCACGGCTCCGATTCGCCGGAGTCGGCAGAGCGCGAGATCGCGCTCTGGTTCAGCAAGGCTTAGTAACGGGTCGGCGCACTTGGTCCGACCCGGCACATCGATATGGGATACTGGTAACCGGGTGAACGTCGCCGGACCGGCTTCCGACGCCCGAATGAAGACTTCGACAAGGGCGACCACCGCCATCCGCGATGCGGCGCCGACCGTCCAGCCATCATTCAGACCGGCACTAAGTGCGTTCGACCCGAACCGCTTGGAGCAAGACCATCACAAGCCCGGGAAAAGTGACCCGGGCCCATAGCGAAGCCCTCGCGTGGCCGCGTCGAAAGGACGCGCCCGGGGGCTTGAGGAGAATACGTGATAGACGGTGGCCCATCCTCACAGGTTCCGGAAGACTCGTCGCAGCACGAGGAGCTGCCAGATCGGCTCAGGGTGCACTCCCTGGCGCGGGTGCTGGGAACGACCAGCCGCCAGGTACTCGACGCGCTGACTGAGCTCGACGGCCGGATCCGCAGCGCGCACTCCACCGTGGAACGCGTCGACGCGGTCCGCGTGCGCGACCTGCTGGCCAATGCGCCCGCAGCGGTCGCTACGACGGTCGTCGCGACCGAGGCCAGCGCCGCCGGTGAGGCGGATGAACCCGAATCGCGGACGATGCTGGAAACCACGACTATCGAGCGGCCCGAGTACATGCCGCTGTTCGTCGCGCCGCAACCGGTTGAGCGACGTCCGGACTCCGCCGTGGCCGAGGACCCCGCGGACTCCGACGATGACGACGACTTCGATGGGGACAGTGACATCGACGGCGACGACGACGAGCAGGGCGATCGCCCGGCTAACCGGCGGCGGCGTCGTGGGCGTCGCGGGCGTGGCCGTGGCCGCGGCGAGCAGAACGGAGCCGACGGCGGCGAGAACGGCGCCCAACCGGACGCTGCATCGGGTGACAACGCGGACGACGACGACTCCGAGGACGACGACGCGGACGACTCCGACGCCGACGACAACGGCTCCGGCGACGGCGCCACCAAGCGTCGCCGACGCCGTCGGCGCCGCAAGTCCGGCGCCGGTGACGACTCCGACGACAGCCCGTCACCGGACGACCCGCCGAACACCGTGGTGCACGAGCGGGCGCCCCGCGCCAAGGACAAGCCCGCGTCCAGCAACAACGAGATTCAGGGCATCGACGGCTCGACCCGGCTGGAGGCCAAACGGCAGCGTCGCCGTGATGGTCGCGACGCCGGACGCCGCCGCCCACCTGTCCTGAGCGAGGCTGAGTTCCTGGCCCGCCGTGAGGCAGTCGAGCGGGTGATGGTGGTGCGTGACAAGGTCCGCACCGAACCACCGCATCCCGGCAGCCGCTACACCCAGATCGCCGTGCTCGAGGACGGCATCGTCGTGGAGCACTTCGTCACCAGCGCGGCCTCCGCGTCACTGGTGGGCAACATCTACCTGGGCATCGTGCAGAACGTGCTGCCGTCGATGGAAGCCGCTTTCGTCGATATCGGCCGCGGCCGAAACGGCGTTCTCTACGCCGGGGAGGTGAACTGGGAGGCCGCCGGCCTGGGCGGGTCCAACCGGAAGATCGAGCAGGCACTCAAGCCCGGCGACTACGTCGTCGTTCAGGTCAGCAAGGACCCCGTCGGCCACAAGGGCGCCCGACTGACCACGCAGGTGTCCCTGGCCGGTCGCTACCTGGTGTATGTGCCGGGCGCATCGTCGACCGGGATCAGTCGCAAGCTTCCCGACACCGAACGCCAGCGGCTCAAAGAGATCCTGCGCGAGGTCGTGCCGTCGGACGCCGGGGTGATCATCCGGACCGCGTCCGAGGGCGTCAAAGAGGACGACATCCGCGCCGACGTCAACCGGCTGCAGGAGCGATGGACCCACATCGCCGAGCGCGCCCAGGAGACCAAGGAGAAGGCGGCCGGCGCCGCGGTCGCGCTCTACGAGGAGCCCGACGTCCTGGTCAAGGTCATTCGCGACCTGTTCAACGAAGACTTCGGCCAGCTGATAGTCTCTGGCGAGGACGCCTGGACCACCATCAACGAATACGTGAGTTCGGTTGCGCCCGAGCTTGTTTCGAAGCTCAACAAGTATGAGCCCGCGGAATCCGCCGAGGGAGTGGCGGGCCCCGACATCTTCGCGGTGCACCGC
>Ga0209113_1000044_pt1 | contig 27090 bp, 15 predicted proteins | sample TexAe_RefH0_O1_FD_187951 | JGI IMG/M metagenome (GOLD analysis project Ga0209113, IMG submission 187951) | Forest soil microbial communities from Davy Crockett National Forest, Groveton, Texas, USA - Texas A ecozone_RefH0_O1 (SPAdes) (version 2) | ecosystem: Environmental > Terrestrial > Soil >... | reverse complement strand
ACCACGTCCCGCCGACTCCGTCGCCGGCTTCGAGCACGAGGTAATCGGGCAGGCCCGCGTTGTCGAGCTTGATGGCGGCGCCGATGCCGGAGAATCCGGCTCCGACGATCAGCGTCGCGTACGTCTGCGTGTTGGGCATGGTCAGGCCGCCGGCTCGTGTGTGACTTCGCGTACCCACGTGGGTACCGCCGGCAGCAGCGGCCGCGGATACCGGTCGGACAACCACACCATCGAGTTCGCCAGCAGGTGATACGGGTGGCGCGGGTTGGTGACCACGCCGGCGTAGCGCCTCAGGAATCGATAAGTCGGTACCCGACTGGTGTGTTGGCCGCGGTCGCCGAGCTCTTTGAAGCGTTTGACGGCCTTGTACAGCCGCTCGGGCTCCATGCCCATGGCGGTGATCTCGTTGCGGATCCGGTTGATCAGCGGTGCACCCATGATCGCGAGGATGATGAGACCCGGAGTGGCATTGTGGCCGACGAAGTCGATCAGCAATCGTCGGATCTTCGCGTGTCCGATCAGGTCGAGAACTTCGAAATCGACGACCAGATGCCGTGATTCGTCGTTGTTGATCTTCTCGAACACCTGGTGGCAAACAGGGTCGTGCACCTCGTCGAGAAGGAACTTCAACAGGGCGCCGTCCAGCGCGACTTCGAGCATGGGGATGACGGTGCCGAGCAGAGACAGCGGCATGTCGTCGGCCCAGCGGTCCAGCCAGTCGATGGCCAGCCGGATGTTCACGTTCGGCTCGGGAACCTCGCCGTCCTCGAGCATGCCCCAACGTTTCATCAGCGCCAGTTCGGCGTTCGCGTGGCGCTGCTCCTCGGCGTGGAAGTAGCGGTAGATCTCACCGATGGTTGGTGTGGGGGCCTTCTTCGCCAGCGCCGCGAACCCGCGGGCGCCGATGTTCTCGATCCAGCACAGGTCGGCCATGAACGCCTTGAGCTGTGGGCGCTGCTCATCGGTGATCATCTCGGCGCCCGGTGCGTCCCAGTCGATGTCGGCCAGCGCCCATTGGCGGTCTTTGATCTTGGCCAGCATTGCTTCCATGTCGATAGCCATCGGATCCTCCTTAGGATGGGATTCTTCAGAGCGGGGCGGCCCTGGACACCAGGCCGATGGCGCGGGTGTAGGTACCGGGTATCAAGCGTTTGATATTCCAGCCGATCTTGGCTTCGAGTTGCGGCATGCAGTACAGGTCGCCGCGATCGTGGGCGTCCAGGCAGGTCTGCGCCACTTTGTCCGCTGAGACGCCAGTCCAGCGCATGATTCTGTGCGCGAACTGATTCGTCTCGGAGGAGATGCGGCCTGACTCGAGGATGTTGGTCTTGACGAAGGTCGGGCACAGGGCGGTGACTTTGACTCCGCTGCCAGACAATTCGGCGGCCAGGGTTTCCGAGAGCGACAGCGTACCGGCCTTGCTGACGTTGTAGGCCGCCATGCTGGGCGCGGCGCCGAATGCCGCGGCGGAGGCGACGTTGATGATCCCGCGCGGTGCATTCGAAGGGTCGGCTGTCCGCAGGATCGGCGCGAAGACATGGCAGCCATGAATGGGTCCCCACAGGTTGATGCCCAGCACCCACTGCCAGTCCTCGATGGGGAGTTCGCCGATCGGGGCTCCGCCGGAGCCGACGCCGGCGTTGTTGATCACCAGCGTGGGCGCGGCGCCGAACCAGGATTGCGACTGCGTGGCCAGATCGACAACCTCGTCGAGTTGGGTTACGTCGCAGGTGATTGCGACCGCCTCGCCGCCGATGTCGGCGATCGCGCTCACGGTTCTCTTGGCGGCGACTTCATCGATATCGCTGCAGACAACTCGACTGCCACGGCGGGCCAGTTCGATCGCGAACGCTGCGCCGATGCCGCTGCCGGCACCGGTCACCACCGCTCGTGCGTGGTGGCTCACCTTGGGCGATTTTCCAAACGGCCCGATCATTCTCAGCCCGCCTTCCCTGATATGGCCTCAATACCGTTGTCTCGCATCGAGGTGTCGATGAAACGTGCGACGTGCTTCATGGCCTTGACGGCTTCTGGCGACAGCCTGGGCAGCGCCTGGAACACGTGGACCTGGTCCGGCCAAACCTGCAAAGTGCAACGGCCGCCGCCGGCGCGGATGTCGGCGGCCAGATGCCGGGCATCGGCCAGCAGCATTTCGGCGCCGCCGGCCTGGATCAGTGTCGGGGGTAACGGCGGTCCGCCGGCGACATCGAGCTTCAGCCGCCGGTGCGCGGGATCGACACCAGTGCTGTACAGCGCGACCAGGCGCGCCGCATCGTCGGCGCGGATCGCCGGGTCGCGTCGCAAATCCTCACGCGCACGGGCAAGCTCGAGGGTCAGGTCGATCAGCGGCGAGAACAACGCGAGCGCCGCAGGGCCGTTGGCTGCCACGTCGGGCTGCAGCAGCAGATCCACCGAGAGATGGCCGCCTGCCGAATCGCCGGCGATCACCACGCGGTTCGGCGGCACCTGGCTGGTGAGCCAGTCCCAGCCGGCACGCACGTCATCGGCCGCGGTCGGGAAGCGGTGTCGCGGAGCCAAGCGGTAGTCGACGGCGAACACCGGCAGACCAGTCAGCCGCGACAACCACGACGTCAGTCGGCGGTGGGTGCGCGGCGAGCACAACGCAAAGCCGCTGCCGTGGACGAAGTAGATGGCGCCGGCTACGGCAGGTACACCGGGCGCACGCACCCACTCACCGACCACGCGACGTCCGTCGTGGTGTACGTCAACCGGCTCGATCCGGGCCCCGACCAGCGATGGTCCGAAGGTATCCATGATGCCGGACACGATCCGTCGTGACGCCCACAAACCCCAGGGTTGCTCGGGCGGTAGAACCGCGCTGACCTGTCGCAATGTCGCCATGCTCAGCAGGGCTGCGGAACGGGATCGCAGCGATCCACGGGTCGGCACTGACTCCGTCATGCGAATGAGTCAACACAAAATGGTGACATTCGTCAATGGCAACGTTCAGTGTGTCGCGCGGTCAGCAAAACGCTATCGCGGACTATTCAGCCGAGCCGCGCAGCATCTGAGAGCATGGGACGTGCTGTCAACCGCAGCCGGGGGTGCGCACGTGAACGTTGTTGGGCGGTGGTGGCGCCAAGGCGACCACTTCGACTGGCTAACTCTGTACTTGAACACCCAGGGCATCCGGCCGGTATGGCGGGCAATGATCGCAGCAGTCATCGCGTCGATCGCTGTGGTTCCGGCTGTGGTGTTAGTCGGGCCGACCCTGCCGCATTACCCAGCCGCCGCGTTCGTGGCGCCGCTTGCCAGCGCCTTCGGCGTGACGGTGGCGCTGTTGTGGTTGATCCGCTGGCCCACCCGCGGGCAATCCGTCCTCTACGCCCTCATCGGCAGCGGCTTCATCGCGGCAGCCTGCCTCGTGCAAGGCGACCCGCTTGCCGGGTTGCTGGGTTCCTGCGCGTTTGCGGTGCTCGGTGGCTACATCGCGTTCGTCCACACCGCGCAGTACATGATGGCTAACTTCGCGATCGCCATGGCTACTGCCCTGGTGCTCGTGGACCGCCTGATCCGCTACTACGACATTGTGGTGGCGGGCTGCGCGTTCGTGCTCGTCCTGGTGCTCAATGTGGCGTTTCCGTTTGCGGTGCAATGGCTGGTTCATGCGCTTGCCAGCGAGTTGCGACAATCCAGCCGCGACCCGCTCACGGGTCTGTTGGTCCGCAGGGCCTTTTATCACTCGACGTACGGGTTGCTGCTGCGGCGCAGGGAGGGGCCGAGTTATCTGGGCGCGGCGATGATCGATTTGGATAACTTCAAGCGCCTCAACGACACTCATGGTCATTCCACGGGAGACAAGGCCTTGGTCGCGGTGGCCGGTGCTCTACGCCTGGTCTGTCCGCCGACAACGATGGTCGCTCGCTTCGGCGGTGAAGAATTCGTCGTGGCCGACATCTACCGCACCGACGACCTGCACGACATCGCCGAACGGTTGCGCGAAGCCGTCGCCGCCACCCGCTACCCCATTACGGCCAGTATCGGCATCGTCAGCGTCCCGCTGGGCTCGAGCTTCGACCCCGCCGAGCGTGACCTCATCGACGATCTCGTCAACGTCGCCGACACGGCTATGTACGCCGCCAAACGCGCCGGCGGAAACCAGAGCCGCTGTACCCGCATCCCGTACGCCGCCCGCCGGGGAAGTGCGGCTTAAGGTCATCGCCGACCGTAAATAACTGACCAGTCGTCTATTATGATCTCATGCCGCGACCGCCCAATCCCGAAGTCCGCAAGCGGTTGCTCGCGGCCGGCCTCGACCTGATCCATGCACGTGGGTTCGCCGCCAGCGGCGTCAAAGACATCACCGACGCGGCCGGCGTGCCAAAGGGGTCGTTCTACGCGTATTTCCCCAGCAAAGAGGCGTTCGCCGCGGCCGTCCTGGACGGCTACTGGGTCGATATCGAAACTCGACATGTGCCAATCCTGCAGGGCGACGGGTCAGCGCAGGAGCGGATCACGCGCTTCTTCCATGCGCTGGCCGACGACCACGAGGCCGCCAACTTCCTACTCGGCTGCTTGATCGGCAACTTGTCGCTAGAGCTCAGTAGCTCCAGTGAGCCGATACGCGCGCAGCTGATCAGCATTCTCGAGCGCTGGGGCAGCGCTCTGGCCGCATGTTTGCGTTCGGGTGATATTCGGAACGGTCCCGACGCCGACGAGATGGCCTCCCAGCTGATCGAAGCCTGGGAAGGTGCGGCGCTCAGGGGGAAGATGATTCGCAGCCGCATTCCCTACGACCGGTTCGAAGCCGACGCCATTCCCGCGCTGCTGCGCTGAAACGCGGAGGGAATGGCGGGTCGTCAGTGGATGTTAAATAGACGACTGGTCATCTATAAAATAAGGAGTCTGACAGTTATGGCATCAGCTGAGGATCTGAGCCGGGTCACGTTCCCGTTGAACGACGGCCGCGGCGCGATTCCCGCGCTCGGGTTCGGAACGTCGCTGTCCGATCGCACCAAGACGCGCGAAGCCGTCAAAGCCGCGGTCAAGGTCGGCTTCCGCCACCTCGACGCCGCAGAACGGTATCGCAACGAAGCCGAGGTCGGCGCCGCGCTCAAAGAACTGTTCGCGGACGGCACAGTGCGCCGCGACGAGCTGTTCGTGACCACCAAGCTGTGGAACAACAACCATCGCCCCGAACGGGTCAAGCCGGCATTGCAAGCCAGCCTCGACCGGCTCGGGATCGACACCGTCGACCTGTATCTGGTGCACACCCCGTTCGCGTTCAAGCCCGGCGACGACCAAGATCCCCGCGACCCGCACGGAGCCGTCATCTACGACGACGGAGTCACATTAGAGGAAACCTGGGCGGCAATGGAAAGCCTTGTCGACGAAGGGCTTACCGGAGCGGTAGGACTCTCTGACATCGACGTCGAGGGTGCCAGGCGGATCGCCGGCACCGCCAGGATCAAGCCGGCCGTGGTCGAGGTCGAGTCCCATCCGTACCACCCGCAGTGGGAACTGCATCAGCTGCGCGAGACGGACGGGATCATCCTGTTGGCGTTTGCTTCGCTTGGGCACGCGCTCGAGCCGCGACTGCTCGACGATCCGCTGATTGTCTCGATCGCGCAGCGGTTGGGAAAAACGCCCGCGCAAGTGCTTTTGGCGTGGGGCATCCAACGTGGCAGCGCAGTCCTGACGGCATCGGTCAGCCCGGCGCGCATCAACGAGAATTTCGATGTCACCGCGATTCCCGAGAGCGCGGTGCAAGACATCAGCGAGCGTCTCGAGACCCGCTTCCGGTTCAATTCAGTTGTCGACGGTGGAGAACCGGGATTCGCCAACGTGCCCGCAGGCAGTTGATCGTCAGGCGGTCGTCAACTCTGCTCCGGAGCGCCGGTGAGCACCACCTCCGCGATACCGTTTTACATATAAGACTTGATATGTAACATGGCCAGGTATGGCCGCCGTCACTCTCGCGCAGCGTGATCTCACCGACGAGGCCGGCGTTGTCGAAACGTAGGCCGCGGGTTGGCGTCATCGGGGCCGGCCCCGGCGGTATCGCCATGGGTATTCAATTGGCCCAAGGTGACTACGATTTCACCATTTTCGAACGCGGCGACGGGTTCGGCGGAACGTGGCGCAACAACACCTACCCCGGCGCGGCGTGTGATGTGCCTTCGCACTTCTATTCGTTTTCGTTCGCGTTGAACCCGTACTGGAGCAAGACCTACGCGAACCAGCCCGAGATCCTCGCGTACCTGGAACGGGTCGCATCTGACCACCAGCTGGGTCCGCGCCTGAAGGCCGACACCACCGTGACGTCGCTCCGTTGGTCTGATGCCGACTCGCAATGGGCGATCCAGACGGCGCAGGGGAGTCGACATGAGGTCGACGTTGTCGTCAGCGCGGTCGGCATGCTTGATGTCCCCAATATCCCGACGATTCCCCAACGGGAGCTTTTCGGCGGGCGAGTTTTTCACTCGTCACAGTGGGATCATTCGAAATCGACGGCGGGAGAACGGGTTGCATCGATCGGCACCGGCGCCAGCGCTGTCCAGTACGTGCCTGCCATCGCCGCGGAGACCGAGCATCTGACCGTATTCCAGCGCACCCCGATCTGGGTGGCGCCGCGGATCGACGACCCCTTCACCAGCGAGCAGCAAGAGTTGTTCGCGAGCGACCCCGCCGAAGCACTGAAAGTTCGAGATGCGGCGTTCCAGCAGTACGAAGTGGCCGATTTCGATGTCGAATCCGACATGACCAAGATGCTGACCGAGATGTCGTACAACTATCTGATCAAAAAGGTGAGCGATCCGGATTTGCGCTCGAAGTTGTTGCCTGACTACCCCGTTGGCTGCAAGAGGCCGCTGCAGTCGAAGACGTGGTTTCCGGTATTCGATCTACCAAACGTTACGTTGGAGACCGCTCCGATCGTTGCCTTCACCGAACACGGTCTGCGCACCGCCGACGGTATCGAGCACCGGGCCGACACGGTGATCTTCGGAACCGGTTTCAAGGCCGCCGACTATCTGAGCAATCTGGATGTCTACGGCAGCGGTGGCCGGCGACTTCACGACGATTGGCGTGATGGTGCCGAAGCGTATCTGGGCACGGTGGTGCCCGGCTATCCGAATCTGTTCACCCTGTACGGGCCGAACACCAACGGGACTACCTCGATGATCTACGTCTTGGAGGCGCAGGCCGAGTTCGTGCGGCGACTACTCGACACGATGAGCCGGGAAGCGATTGATGCAGTCGAGGTCAAACGCGGCCCGCACGACGCCTTCAACACCGAGATCCAGTCAGCTCTGGAAACCACTGTCTGGGCAGCGAACTGCAGCAACTACTTTCGCCACGCAAGCGGCAAGATGGTGACCCAATACCCATACAGCGGGAGCATGTTCGCGCAGCGACTCGCCGCAGTCGACCTGGACATCTTCGACACCCGTCGGCAAAATCCGAAACTCAAGGCAGAAGCTGGCAGCGCATGACCGGTGTTCATCACACGGCGATCGTGACCACCGACGTCGAACGTGCACTGAGCTTTTGGCGGGACGGCCTGGGTCTCACGGTCCTCTTCGACCATGTATTCACCGGTGATTGGCCGACCCTGTTCGACGCCACTAGCGATACCCTGCGGTCGATCTTTCTCGGCGACCTCGCCGCACCGGATACCGGCATCGTCGAATTGGTCGTATTCGACGATCCGGCACCCGAGGGCGAATCGACGGCCGGCCCCGCGGCCGGGTTCTTTCTGATCTCGCTGAACCGCGAGGTCGAGCCGACGCTTCGTCGACTGGCCGATCTGGGATTCGCCGATGACGCACGACAGATTGCCGTGCCCGCGCCGCATGGAAAGCAGGTTCAGATGGCTGTCGTCACGGCGCCGGACCGCGTCCGCGTTGAGTTGATCGGGCCCGCGCGGTGACCGCCATCGTGACCGGCGGCGCCTCCGGCATCGGCAGCGCTGCCGCCGGCCGGTTGCGTGGCGCCGGCCACGACGTCGTTACGTGGGATCTCCGCGGCGGCGACATCGCCTGCGACATCAGCGATCCCGATGCGGTGTCTGCTGCGCTGCAACAAACCCTGGCCAGCGTCGGCGTGCCCGATCGACTGGTCGCCTGTGCCGGTATGGGTGCTTCCGGAATGCTGATCGCACAGGATCCCGCCGACTGGAAACGAGTGATCGACGTCAACCTCACCGGGACCTGGCTGACGATGCGGGCGGTTGCGCAGGCGATGATCGACAACGGCGGCGGCGGATCGATCGTCGCGGTATCCAGCATCAGCGGTACCGTCGCAGACCGCGACATGGGCGCTTACTGCGTTTCCAAGGCCGGGGTGGACATGCTGGTCCGGGTCGCGGCGAGCGAGTGGGGGCCGCACGGCATCCGAGTCAACGCGGTGGGACCGGGCGTCACCCGAACCCCGATGCTGTCCCAGGCCGAGCAGCTGCCGGGGTGGGTGGACGGGCTGGCTCAGCGAACCGCCCTGGGCCGGGTGGGTGAGGCCGACGATGTCGCCGAGGCCATCGTCGCGGTGCTCGAGATGGGTTGGGTGACAGGGCAGACCCTCCTGGCCGACGGAGGTCTGGCATTGCACAGCCCGATCGACACCTACGGACAGGTTCAACGACTGCGCGCCAAGCGGGGCTAGTGTCGTGAGTCATTAATTTAAGAGCTGCTCGTCGGTTTGCGACGAGTTTCATCGAGATTGACGTTGGCGCGAATCCGCCCAAGTGACCAGCACGCTGGTGTCGATCTCGACTGGCAAAGCGCCGATCGGATGGGACGCTACGGCCGAATTACTCGACGTGGAACGCTAGCAGGCCGTCTCCGGGACTCATGCTGGACGGCGAGGCCATCGCTGCTCCCGCTCCGAAAAAGGTCGCGCCGGCGGCAAGCACCGAGAGGGCGGTTGACAAGAACGACCGCTTCGCCTCGACGCGGCCATTTACCGCAGGCGAAACGCTGTCAACACTTGTTTTCATAATGTTGAGGTTAGTGGCGAAAGGTAAGTAATCTCTGTCCGAACTCGATGAATCCGGCTGTCGAATCTTAAGACTGTAATTGCCGGGCGATCGCCTTCTTGTCGATCTTGCCGACCGGTGTGGTTGGCAACGTGGCCATCGCGGTCAGTACATCCGGCCGGGCATGCCTGGCGACGCCGCGCTGGTCCAGATAGGCGTTCAGCTCCGTCAGGGTCAGCGGACCACCGGAGAAAACGACTGCCGCACAAATTTTTTCGCCCAGATATGGATCGGGCAGCGCTACCGCCGCGGCTGACGAGATCGCCGGGTGGGTTCGCAAGTGTTCTTCGAGATCGGCCGCGGGGATGGTCTCACCGCCGCGATGAATGACGTCTTTCACCCGGCCGGTGACCTCTAAGTTCCCGTCGGGGTGTTGACGGACGAGATCGCCGCTGCGGTAGAAACCCTCCGGGTCGAAGCAGCGGACGTTGGCTTCTTCGGCGCGGAAGTACCCGTTGAAGGTGTATGGACCCCGGACCAGCAGTTCGCCCTCCGCGCCGGCCGGGACGGGTCGGCCGGTGTCGTCGACGATGCGCAGTTCGTCGTCGACGCAGAGCGGTCGGCCTTGGGTGTGGTCGACCACGCTCGGCGGGTCGCCGGGTCGGGTGTAGTTCAGTAGTCCTTCGGCCATTCCGAAGACCTGCTGTAGGCCGGGGGTCAACGTCTCGCGGACCCGTTGGGCATCATTGGCTTCCAGCTTGGCGCCACCAACTTGTAACAGCCGCAATGAGGTTGGGGCTTCGGGCTCCCATTCGGTGGCCTGTGCCCACAGGTTGGCCAGAGCCGGCACCAGCGCGGTGACGGTGACGCCGTGGCGAGCGATGGCGCCAAACGCCGACTCCGGGCTGGGGTTGCTGAGAAACACGGTGGGCGCGCCTACCGCGATAGCGCCCAGTAGTCCGGGGCAGGCCAGCGGAAAGTTGTGCGCGGCAGGCAAAGCCGCCATGTACACGTCGTCGGCGGTGAGCTTGCAGACCTCAGCGCTGGCCGTGGCGTTGTAGACATAGTCGTTGTGGGTGCGGGGGATGAGCTTCGGTGTGCCGGTGGTGCCGCCCGACACCAGCAGCAGTGCGGGAGATTCAGGATCGGGATTGCGTGGTTCGGGTCGTTCGGCGTTGCTTACGCATACCTGCGACCACGACGTGAAGGGTCCCGGGTCGCCGTCGACGATGACGTGTCGCAGCCCGGGATGGCCGTGCGAGAGTTCCTGTGCCATCGGGCGGTAGTCGAAACCGCCTGCGCTATCGGGGATTATCAGCGCCGTCGCCTCGCTGACCGCGGCGAAGTGTCCTAACTCGGCTGTGCGATGGCCGGTCAGGCACATCACCGGGATCGCGCCGGCGCGTAGCAGTGCGAACAACGCCACCGCGAATTCGCAGGTGTTCGGCAATTGCAGGAGCACCCGATCGCCCGCGGCGATGCCCAACTCCGCCAAGCCCGCCGCCGCGCGGTCAGCGCGTTGGTCGAGTTGCGCGAAGGTCAGTCGCTGCGGTCCGTCGGCGTCGACGACGGCAAGTCGCGTCGACCAGTTGTGCGCCGCGTCGGACAGCATGGAGTCGACGGTCCGGCCGGTCCAGTAACCCGCGGCCCGGTAGCTCGCCGCGCGGTCCGGTGGAAACGGCACAAAGCCTTCCAGCTGGGAAGACGGCATCCCTTGCCTCCAGTACGGCGCTCGTCCCTTCCGCCCGGTGCGCCCTTGGATCAGAGGTTAGAACAGCCCCGTGAACAGGTCTGGCAGCGCCGTCGAGACGGAGTCCGCCGCAACCGACGAGGCGGAGTCGGCACCCAGCGAGCCCAGCGCCGTCACGAACTGCTCGGTCCAGGTCGTGTACAGCTCATCGAGGAAGCTGCCGGTGCTGATCAGCCCGGGGAACAGGTTTTCAACGCCGTTGACGGGGTTCACGCCGGCGTCGTAGCCGTTGACGATGGCGTTGAGCACGTCCGACCCGAGGTTGTTCAGGTCAGTCGAGGCCAAGGCGCTGTCGCCGGCAGTCATCGCGGCGTTGATGTTGTCCAGGTCGGTGGACAGTGCGAACATGCCGCTGATCTCGGGGGACAGCAAGGTTTCGCTGAAGCCTTTCAGCTCGTTGTAGTCGCCGAAGGCCTGAAGCAGGTTGGTCTGGATCTGCGACAGCTCAACGGGAATCGACAGCGTCGTCACGCCCTTGGTGGTCTCATCGAGAAGCGGGGCTAGCAGCGGCTTCAACGTGTGATCCAGCAGCTCCAACTCGTAGGCGTTGATGTCGCTGAAAAGTTGCTCGCTGCCGTTCGGGTTCGTCGAGATAGCCGCAAAATCTTTCGAGAGCACGTCAATCAGGCTGCCGGTGATGCCGGGGGTGGGGCCGCCAGCAACCCCCTCGCCGCCGAACAACCCGAAGACGTAGCCGTCGTCGCCGCCGTACCAGCCGCCGAACAGTGCGTTGTTGACACCGGTGTCGAAGCCGGTCAGCGCGGTGCTGATCTGGGTGCTGAAGGCGTCGGAGACGTTGCCGAGTGCCGCCGACAGTTCGGAGCTCGACGTGGCGCCCTCGCTTTGCAGGGTCGCCAGGTTGTCGTTCACGTTGGCGAGGAACGTCGTCCAGTCAACTTCGCCGGCGGCCAGCTTCACGTCTCGATGCTGGACCAGAGGGCCGGCGGGGGTGGGCGCATTCACAGCGAACAGGCTGGCGCCCGCGACCGCCACGCCGGCGATCATCAGCCGGCTCACGAGAGCCGTCTTCGAGTCGGAGGGAAGGGCTAGCTGCACGGCATCTCCTTTAAGTAACCGTCACTGGGACATAGCGCCATAACCAGGCGGGACGCGACGCTACCTGAGATTTGACTGAGACACAATAGGTAACCCTAACCTCACTGAGGGTGGGGTAACTTCTTCCGCCTCGACTTCGATAACCGCTGCTCGGGGCCAATCGACCGGCACACCCGGGTGGTGGTCGCGGTTGTGCGGGCCCGCGTGACGGGGTCCGCGTGACGGCAATTCTTATCTAGTCCTGAGGGCGGTAGCGTCCCGGGTACCCCGACTATTAAAGTAGCCAGCAATTTAGGCTAGCCTCCACTAACTAGTAGGAGGGTTGGGTTTGTTGACTGGTGGGGTGCGGGCTTCCGTTGCTGGCAGCCCGGGCGACGTGTGCGCTGAGGTTGCCGAATTACTCGGCGTCAGCGCCGATGCCGTCGACCGCAGCCGCGACCTCATCACCCAGGGTCTCGATTCGATTCGGATGATGTCGCTCGCCGGTCGGTGGCGTCGTCGCGGCATCGATGTCGACTTCGCCGCGCTCGCCGCCGATCCCACTGTGGAGGCGTGGTCGCTGCTCGTCGGCGCCAACCAGAACCTTGCCGAGCCTGACATCGTGGCGGCGGCGCATAGCGGTACATCCGATGGCGCGTTTCCGCTCGCCCCGATGCAGCACGCCATGTGGGTGGGCCGGCACGACAGCCAGCCGCTCGGTGGGGTGGCCGGGCATTTGTATGTCGAATTCGACGGCGGGGCAATCGATCCCGAACGCCTACGGGACGCGGCCACGAAGCTGGCGGCGCGTCATCCGATGCTGCGGGTGACGTTTCTGTCGGATGGAACCCAGCAGATCGGTCACGGTCCGGCGAGCTTCCCGGTCACGATCCACGACTTTCGGGACCTCGACTCCGAGGTCGTCGCTGAGCGGCTCGCCGGTATCCGGGAAGCGAAGTCGCATCAGCAACTCGACGGGCAGGTGTTCGAGCTGACCCTTTCCTTGCTGCCCGGGAAAAGCTCACGCCTGCATGTGGATTTGGACATGCAGGCCGCCGACGCGATGAGCTACCGCACGCTGATGGCCGATCTGGCGTCGCTGTATCAGGGGCAGCCGCTCCCGGAGTTGGGCTACAGCTACCCGGAATACCGTCGGGAGATTGTGCGGCAGGAGGCCGGACCGCGGCCGGCTCACGACGCTGACCGGGACTGGTGGTCACAGCGGATTCCTGAGCTGCCGGATCCGCCCAAGCTGCCGTCGACGGGCCGAAAAGCGCTTTCCCACAACAGTATTCGTCGCTGGCAATGGTTGGATCCGGAATTCCGAGACGCGCTGTTCGCGCACGCCCGCGCCGTGGGGGTCACCCCCGCGATGATGTTTGCCGCGGCTTTCGCGCATACATTGGCGTGCTGGTCGACCACGTCGCGATTCCTGCTGAACGTGCCGCTGTTCGGTCGCCAGGCCCTGCATCCCGATGTCGACAGCCTGGTCGGCGACTTCACCTCGTCGTTGCTGCTCGACATCGACCTGACCGCCACCACCGATGCCGTGTCACGGGCGCACGCTGTGCAGGACGCGATGCGGACCGCGGCTACGCATTCCAGCTATCCCGGTTTGTCAGTGCTGCGCGACCTTGGCCGCTACCGGGGTGCCCCGGTGCTCGCCCCGGTGGTGTTCACCAGTGCGCTCGGACTCGGCGAGTTGTTTCCCCGCGACGTCACCGAGGTTTTCGGCACGCCGAGCTGGATCATCTCGCAGGGCCCGCAAGTCTCGCTCGATGCTCAGGTCACCGAATTCGACGGCGGCGTACTGGTCAATTGGGACGTCCGCGAGGACGTCTTCCCGGCGGGTGTCATCGACGCGATGTTCGCTCATCACGTCGGCGAGCTGCGTCGGCTGTCCTCTACCGTCGAGGAGTGGGAGGTGTCGGATCCGCCGGCGCTGCCGGCCGATCAGCGCGCGGTGCGCGACACCGTCAACGGCCGAACCGCCGACTCCAGCGGAGAGACGCTGCACCAGGGCTTCTTTCGCCGTGCCGAACAGCAGCCGGATGCGCCGGCGGTATTCGCGAGTTCCGGCGACCTTACCTACGCCCAGTTGCGCGACCAGGCCTTGACACTGGCGTCAGCGTTGCGTGCGAACGGGATTCGCGAGGGTGACACGGTTGCGGTGATGGGTCCCAAGACCGCTGAACAGGTGCCCGCGCTATTGGGGATTCTGGCCTCGGGTGCGGCGTATTTGCCAATCAGTGTCGACCAGCCCCCTGACCGCGCGCAACGCATCCTGCAGGCCGGCCAGGTGAAGCTGGCGCTGATGTGTGGTGGCGAGCGACTCTCGTTGCCGGTGCCTGCATTGACGATTGCCGATGTGCTGACCGGCGTGCCCGCCGACGCTGAGTTTGATGTCACGACAACCGATCCCGCCGCGCTCGCCTATGTGCTGTTCACCTCGGGCTCCACCGGAGAGCCCAAGGGCGTCGAGGTAACCCACGACGCCGCGATGAACACCGTCGAGTTCATCGCCCGGCATTTCGAGATCGGCGCGGCGGATCGTTGCCTGGCGTTGTCCACATTGGAGGGCGACATCTCGGTGATGGACATTTTCGTCACCTTGCGGACCGGTGGATCGATCGTAGTGGTCGATGAGGCGCAGCGGCGCGATCCCGATGCCTGGGCCCGGCTCATCGATGCTCACAAAGTCACCGTGTTGCACTTCATGCCGGGCTGGCTGGAGATGCTGAGTGAGGTAGGCGCTGGACGCCTGTCGTCGGTGCGAGTAATCCCCACCGGTGGCGACTGGGTGCGGCCCGAGGTTGTTCGCCGCCTTCGGGCCGAGTCGCCCGCGCTCCGGTTCGCCGGCTTGGGTGGCGCTACCGAAACCGCGATCCACAACACGATTTTCGAGATCGGCGACGTCGACGCACTCCCATCGGAGTTGACGGCGTTGCCGTTCGGCACGCCGCTTTCGAATAATGCCTGCCGAGTGGTCAACGACAGGGGCGCCGATTGCCCCGACTGGGTCGCCGGCGAACTCTGGGTCGCCGGCCGCGGCATCGCCCGGGGCTACCGCGGACGTCCGGATCTCACCGCCCAACGGTTTGTCGAGTACGACGGCCGGACCTGGTACCGCACCGGCGATCTGGCCAGATACTGGCCAGACGGGGTCCTGGAGTTCGTGGGACGCGGCGATCACCGGGTCAAAATCAGTGGCTATCGAGTGGAAATCGGCGAAGTCGAGGTTGCGCTGCGTCAGGTGCCGGGCGTGGCAATAGCGGTCGTAGCCTTGGTGACGACGGCGGGCGGTGCCGATGTTCTGGCCGCAACCCTGCGGGTAGATGACCCACAGCTGACCGTCGAACGCATCCGTGAAGCGATGGCCGAACGCGTTCCCGCGCACATGATCCCGCAACGCCTGTCGCTGGTGGAGCACATACCGTTCACGCTCAACGGCAAGATCGACCGGCGCGTCGTCGCAGGCCAACTCGCCGCGGCCGTCAACGATGCGGCCGCGCCCGACCGCCGTCTGCCGTCGACGCCGCTGGGGTCCGCTCTCGCGGCGATCATCGGTGATGTGCTCGGTGTGGACGCGGTCGGCGCCGACGATGACTTCTTTGCGCTGGGCGGGGATTCGGTGCTGGCGACGCAGACCGTCGCTCGCATCCGGGCGTGGCTGGACGCCCCCGACGTGATCGTCGCCGACATCTTCGCCACCAGGACCGTCTCGGCACTTGCCGCCATGCTCACGCGCCGCGATGCCGACCCGGCCCGCCTCGATCAGGTCGCCGAGCTGTACCTGGAAGTCATTCACATGGACGCCGGCCATGTTGCAGCAGCCATCGCTGGAAATGAAGCGGTGCAATGATCTTCGACAATCTGACCTCGGTGCAAAAGAAGGAATTTCCGTCCTGGATCAAGCGAATCCCTGGCCGGGGCGCGGGAGCGCAAGGCGCCACCGTGGTGTTCCCGCACGCCGGCGGCGCGGCAACGGGCTACCGCAAGCTGGCGCTCGCGCTGGCCGCCGGCGGCGGTGATGCGTACATCGTCCAGTATCCGCAGCGCGCTGAGCGACTCAGTGAGCCCGCCGCCGAGAACGTGCAGGATCTCGCACGCAGTTTGTTCGTCGCCGGTCCCTGGCGTCAGGTGGCGCCCTTGCGGCTCTTCGGCCACAGCATGGGTGCAGTGGTCGCTTTCGAGTTCGCCAGGATCGCCGAATCCCGCGGCGCCGCAGTGGAGCGGTTGTGGGCATCGGCGGCTCCGGCGCCATCGGCCGTTGCGGCCAAGCCTGATTTGCCGACCAGCCACGACGATCTGCTCGTCGATATGACGGACTTCGGCGGCACCGATGCCGCCCTGCTCGCCGACCCGGAATTCGCCGAGCTGCTGGTCACCGCAATGCGGGCCGACTACGCGGCGATCAACCGCTACACCTGCGGCCCCGACGTTCAAATAGCCGCGGACATCTCAGTGCTGGGAGCCCACGGCGATCTCCGTGTCGACGCCGCCGAGCTGCAACGTTGGGAAGGCCATACCGCGGGCGCATTCGAGCTGGACTGGTACGACGGCGGACACTTCTACCTCGACGATCACATCGAAGCCGTCGCCGCGCAGGTGAATGCCGGTGGCTGAGCACAGGTTTGCGGCCGACGACCCGGTCGTGATCGTCGGGATGGCGCTGGAAGCACCCGGCGGGATCGACACCGCCGAGGCGTATTGGGAGTTGCTGGTCCACGGCCGCGAGGCACTGAGCCCGTTCCCCACCGATCGCGGCTGGTCGGTCCGCGAACTGCTCGCCGGGTCACGGCGCAACGGGTTCAAAGAGATCCATGACCGTGGCGGATTCCTCACCGGCGCGACCACATTCGATCCGGAGTTCTTCGGGATTTCGCCGCGTGAGGCCGTCGCGATGGATCCCCAGCAGCGTGTAGCGCTGCGGGTGTCGTGGCGGGCCCTGGAAAACAGCGGCATCAACCCGGACGACATGGCCGGCCACGATATGGGTTGCTATCTAGGCGCGTCCGCCACCGGTTACGGACCGCAGATGGCTGAGTTCTCGGAATACAGCGGCCATCTGCTGGCCGGGACGGCGTTGAGCGTGATATCCGGCCGGATCGCCTACACCCTGGGATCGATGGGCCCGGCGGTGACGATTGACTCGTCGTGCGCCTCGGCGCTGGTGGCTTTTCACGCTGCCGTGCGCGGAGTGCAGAACGGTGACTGCGACGTGGCGCTGGCCGGCGGAGTCAACGTGCTGGGCTCACCGGGATTCTTCGTCGAGTTCTCCAAGCAGCACGCCCTGTCTGACGACGGCCACTGCCGCGCTTTCAGCGCGCAGGCCAGCGGGACCGTCTGGGCGGAGGGGGCAGCGGTCTTTGTGCTGCAACGAAAGTCGACGGCACTGCGCGACGGGCGATACATCCTTGCCGAAGTTCGCGGCAGCGCCACCAACCACGACGGCCGCAGCGCCGGCCTGAGCGCGCCGAACGGCGCGGCCCAAGTCAGTTTGTTCCGCCGCGCCATCGCCGAGGCGGGCGTCCGTCCCGACGAGGTCGGGATGGTCGAAGGGCATGGCACCGGTACCAGGCTCGGGGACCGTACCGAGTTGCAGTCGCTGGCGCAGACATACGGCGACACCGAACCCGGTCGCGGCGCAGTGTTGGGATCGGTGAAATCGAATCTCGGCCACGCCTTGGCTGCCAGCGGCGCGTTGGGTCTGGCCAAGATTCTGGTGGCCGCCGAGCACTGCGCGATACCGCCCACCTTGCATGCCGCTGAGCCGAGCCCCGAGATCGACTGGGAAAAACAAGGTTTGCGCCTTGCGACTACCCTGACGCCGTGGGCCGCCGTCAATGGTCAACGGCTCGCGGCCACGTCGGCATTCGGGATCGCCGGTACCAACGCCCACGTCATCGTCTCACTTCCCGAGGTGGCGTGATGCTGGCCCAACCGCTGCCCGACGGCCGTGTGCCGGTCTTGCTTTCGGCGCATGACGAAACGCTTATCACGCAGGACGCATGGGCGATCCTCGGCTACCTCGACCGAATCGCGCCGGATCACGATCCGACGGCGGAGGTCGCGTCCACCCTGATCCGCCTGCGACGTGTGCGACGGCACCGCGCCGTGGTGCGGGCAGCCAATCGCAGCGAGCTGGTGGACGGGCTGTCCGCGCTGGCCCACGACGAAGAGCATCCACTGGTCGCCCGGTCGTCGAAAAGCTTTGCACCATCTGCTGCTTTCGTATTCCCAGGGCAGGGCAACCAGTGGCAGTCGATGGGAGCCGACGCCTACCGCCGGCTGCCCGCATACCGTGCCGAAGCCGACCGCTGCGCGGAAGCCTTCATCGCTGCCGGGTTATCGTCGCCATTGCCTTACCTCCAGGGTGACGACGACCAGAACTGGTCACGGACCCAGATTCAGGGAGCGCAATTCGTCCACGCGGTCAGCTTGGCGTCGCAGTGGCGATTCTGCGGAGTGCTTCCCGATATCACCATCGGACACAGCCTCGGCGAGATCGCGGCGGCCTATGTGGCCGACAAGATCTCGTTATCCGATGCGGTCGCACTGGTCGGTGCGCGCGCAGCGGCCGTCGACCGGCTGACCGGCCACTATGGCATGGCTGTGCTCGGAATCGGGGTCGACGAGGCGGAGGCGCTGATCGGCGAAACACCCGGCTGGCTAGAGGTATCCGCGGTCAACGCACCGTCGGCCACCGTGGTGTCGGGGGATCACGACGCCGTGATCGCCGTAACGGATTTGGCTCAACAGCGGGGCGTGTTCGCGCACCGGCTCACCGTGGACTATCCAGGCCATACCAGCGCGCTGCGGCCGCTGCGCGCCGAACTGAACGAGCTGCTACCCAGGTCGACCTTCGGCGAGGGCCCGATGGCTTTCATCGGCTCGGCCATCGGCGCCGAAGTCGGTAGCGACGTTGATTTCGCTCAGTACTGGTATGAAAGTCTGTGCGGCACAGTGCGCTTTGACCGCGCAGTGGTAGCCGGCCAGAAATGTGGGGCCGACACTTTCATCGAAGTGTCCGCTCATCCCTCGCTGTTGTACCCGCTGGTCGAACTCGTCGGTGACGACGCGGCGGTGATTGTCGGCTCCGGCCACCGTGACGAACCGATCAGCGATGTGTTGTCGGAGAACATCGCCGCCGTCGCCATCGCCGATCCCGGCTACCCATGGGCCGATGCATTGCCCGCGGGTCGCCAACCACCGCTGCGCGGATTCCCCAATGCCCCCATGCGGGCGGTGCATTTGTGGGCCGCTGCCCAAGCCGGAACCGGAAGCGTCCCGGCGTCGACTACCGCGCTGACCATCGCCGTCGAAGAGTGGCAGCCAACGGTGTTGCCGACTCCAGATCACCGGAGGCGCTGCGGCATTGCGATCGTCGGCGACACAGGCGCACCGCTGGCGCAGCTGCTGACCGCCGCCGCGGCGAGGCATCACGGGTGTGAGTCGGTGCGGCCGAGTGAGGCGGAAATCGTCGCGGTGATCGCACCGGAACTCAATCAGCCGGACGCCGTGGACGCTGTCGAACAGATCGCCGTCCGCACCGATGTGGGATTACCGGATTACGACGCGATCATCGGCCCACGATGCCGAGCCGTGTGGCTGCTCACCGCCGGTGGCGAAAGGGTCCTGCCCGGTGATGCGGATCCCCGGCCTGCACAGTCGGCGCTGGCCGCGATGCACCGCAGCGTTGGCTTCGAATTCGGCGACCAGGCATTCGGAAATCTCGACGTGCCCGCCGGCGAGGTCGACGAACAGACCGCGGCCGCCGTCCTCGACGCGCTGCTCGCCGACGCCGATGTCATGGCTGTGCGTGTCAACGCCGTTGACGGTACCTCTGCGCCGCAACGCTTCGTCCGGACCCTGCGCGAGCATCCCGAGTCCCTCACCACGCGACCTCTCGACGGGGCCGTGCTGGACAACGTGGTGATTACGGGCGGCAGCGGAGCGATCGGGCTGCGTTACGCGCAGTACTGCATCGAACACGGTGCGCGCAGCGTTGTCCTGTTGAGCCGCAACGGTATAGAACCTGAGGCGCTGAGCCGGCTGGCCGGGCAGCATGACGTGCAGGTGTTCGCCCCGCAGTGCGATGTCACCGATCGCGTGGCGGTATCGGCCGTCGCCGCCGAATACGGCGGCACCGGCGCATCGATGCTGATCCACACCGCAGGAATCGCCGCGGCATCCGTCCACGCCGACCTCACCGGTGCGGACGTCGCGGCGGTGTGTGCCGCGAAGGTAACGGGGCTGGCGGTGATGGCCGACGTGTGGCCGTTGCAGCCGGACTGCCGGATCTTGGCTTGCTCGTCGGTGTTTGGGGTCTGGGGTGGTCACGGCCACGCCGCGTACGCGGCGTCGAACCGGATTCTCGATGTGCTGGCTGCCCAACTGCGGTCGCGGGGCTTGGACTGCACGGCGATTCGATGGGGACTGTGGCAAGACGCCGGAGTCGTAACGGCAGATGAGATCGCCCGCACTCAGCGCTCGGGTCTCGTTGCCATGCGGCCCGAGCTGGCCGTGGACGCCAGCCTGGGTCGGCATGGCGACGATCCGCTGATCTTCGACGCCGACTTCGATCGGCTTCGGGTGTTTTTCGAGAGTCAGGGAATCTCGATGCCGTTCCATCCGCCGTCGGACCTGGCGGATGCCCAGCAGCGCAACCACTCCGACGGGCGACCACTCGCCGACGTCGTGCGGGGCGAACTCGCGGCGACGTTACACCTGGGCGATTCGGTGTCGATCGACCCGACAGCATCGCTCATTGACCTCGGTTTGGATTCGTTGTTGGCGCTCGATCTACGCCGGCGCCTGCGCCGGGCGGTGGGGCAGTCGGCGCCGGTGGCGCGGATGCTCGGCGGAATCACCGTCAACGAATTGATCAACGTCTTGGGCTCTGGCCCGACCAACGGCCGAGACACGAGGAAGGTTGGAATCCACGCGTGACTGACACCACCGGCCTCGGCACGCTCGACGCGCAACGCCTGGAACTGTTGCGCCGCAAGATCGCTGCGCGTGGCCTGGCTCGACCGGCGGTCGCCGACGACCCGACGGATACCAAACAGCTTCCGGAGATGTCCGATGGCCAGCGCCGGATGTGGTTCGTCCAGTCGGTCGACTCCGGCAGCGCGCTGCTCAACATCTGCGTCTCCTATCGCGTCATCGGCAATGTCGATATCGCCCGGCTGCGGCAGGCGGTGGAGGCGGTCGCGGTGCGTCATCCGATCTTGCGCACGACGTATCAGACCGACAGTGACGGCAATCCGTATCCGATGGTTCGTGACGATCTGCGGCCGGACTGGGCGGAGCACGACTTGTCCGGGCTTGCCGAGCAAGCCCGCCGGCTCAGACTGGAAGTGCTGGCGCAGCGACAGTTTGCGCAGCCGTTCGACCTGACTGCGGATTCGCCGTTGCGGGTCGCCGCCGCGCGGGTGAGCCCGAATGAGTTGATCCTGCTGCTGACTGCGCACCATGTCGCCTGGGACGACGGTTCGTGGGCTCCGTTCTTCAGCGACCTCACCCGAGCCTACGTCGACGGCAGCAGACCGTCGCCGGTGAATATCGCCACCGACCCGGTGCGAAGCAGCGACGAGGACCAGGCCTATTGGCGTTCGATGATGACGGATCTGCCTGAGCCACTTGAGCTTCCCGGCCCCAATGGCTCGGTGGTGCCCAGCACCTGGCGCGCGCAGCGGGCCACCGCGGGGCTGTCGGCGGAAACCATCCACCGTGCCGCGACGCTAGCCAGGGAAACCGGCGCCACCCCCTACATGGTGTTGATGGCTGCGTTCGGCGCGCTGATGCATCGCTACACGCACGCATCGGACTTCCTGGTCGCCGCCCCGGTGCTGAATCGCAGCGCCGGGACCGAGAGCGCGATCGGCTATTACGGCAACACCCTGGTGATGCGGATGCGGCCGGAGCCGCGGTTGACGTTCCGCGAGCTCCTGGTACAGACCCGGGACGGCGCGCTAGGCGCCTTCGCGCACTCCCGCGTCGACCTGGAATGGCTGGTCCGTGCCTCCAACCCGGACCGCAGGCACGGGGCGGAGCGAATGACCCGCGTCAGCTTCGGACTGCGTGAGCCCGACGGCGGCGGCTTCTGCCCGCCAGGTGTGCGGTGTGAGCGGGCCGAGCTGCGCGGCCATGTGAGCCAATTGCCGCTGAGTTTGATGGTCGAATTGAGCGGGACCGCAGAGGGTTCGGATCGCGGCGCCATCGTCGAAGCCGAATACCTGGTTGAGGTTTTGGATCGACCGTTAGTGGAGCAACTGCTGCAGCACTACGGCGTCCTGTTGGATAACGCGCTCGCAGATCCCGATATCACGCTGGCGGCATGCGGACTGATGAGCGAGGACGACGCCGCGTGGCTGCGCCAAGTGTCGTCGGGTGAAACCTTCAGCACCCCGGCCAGCACGCTGCCGGACCTGGTCACCGCGCGCGCGGCCCGGACGCCGGACGCCGTCGCCGTCGTCTACGAGGGTCGTCAGTACAGCTATCGCGAGATCGACGAGGAATCAAACCGGTTGGCGCATTGGCTGATCCGCCAAGAAATCGGTACCGAGGACCGCGTGGCGGTCTTGCTGGACAAGTCGCCGGAATTGGTCATCACCGCGCTGGGGATTCTCAAAGCCGGAGCGGTGTATCTACCGGTCGATCCGACCTATCCGGACGACCGACTGGCGTTCATTCTGGATGATGCGGCGGCGAAACTGGTTTTGCGCGAACCGGTTACCGGGCTGGCCGACTATCCGGCGACCGCCCCGGGAAGCGCCGAGCTGGTGCGTCCGCTGAGCCCGCACAACACCGCCTATCTGATCTATACCTCGGGTTCGACCGGTTTGCCTAAAGGCGTACCGGTGCCGCACGCGCCGATCGCCGAGTACTTCGTCTGGTTCGGCGGGGAATACCGAGTCGACGAAACTGACCGGCTGCTTCAAGTGGCCTCCCCCAGCTTCGACGTGTCGATGGGCGAAATCTTCGGCACGTTGATTTGCGGTGCACGCCTGGTGATTCCGCGACCGGACGGCCTGCGCGACATCGGATACCTGACCGAGTTGCTGCGCCGCGAGGGCATCACCTCGATGCACTTCGTTCCCTCGCTACTCGGCCTGTTCCTGTCGCTGCCCGGCGTCAACCAGTGGCGCACCCTGCGCCGGGTGCCCATCGGTGGTGAACCCCTACCCGGCGAGATCGCCGACAAATTTCACGCCACCTTCGACGCGCTGTTGTACAACTTCTACGGCCCCACCGAAACCGTGGTGAATGCCACCAGTTACCCCGTGGAGGGCGCGCAGGGCACCCGGGTGGTGCCGATCGGCCGGCCCAAGATCAATACCCAGGTGCATCTCCTCGACGACGCGCTACAACCAGTTCCGGTGGGCGTGATCGGCGAAATCTACATCGGCGGAACGCATGTGGCTCGCGGCTACCATCGCAGGCCCGGTCTGACCGCGGAACGCTTCGTCGCCGATCCCTTCACGCCCGGCGCCCGGCTGTACCGCTCCGGCGACCTGGCACGCCGCAACGCCGACGGCGATATCGAATTCGTCGGTCGCGCCGACGAACAGGTGAAGATCCGTGGCTTCCGCATCGAACTCGGCGAGGTCGGCGCCGCGATCTCGGTTGACCCCAGCGTCGGGCAGGCCGTTGTGCTGACCGCGGACCTGCCGCATCTGGGCAAGAGCCTGGTGGGTTATGTGACGCCCGCCGACGGCGCCGGCCGCGACACCGTTGACCTCGAGCGGATTCGGTCGAGGGTGGCGGCAGCGCTGCCGGATTACATGACCCCGGCCGCCTATGTGGTGCTCGACGAGATACCGATCACGGCGCACGGCAAGATCGACCGTACGGCATTGCCGGAACCTGAAATCGCGGCGAAGGCGCAATACCGGGACCCCGCCACCGTGACCGAACGTCGCATCGCCGCACTGTTTTCCAGCCTGCTCGGTCACGATCGGGTCGGCGTGGACGACTCGTTCTTCGATCTCGGCGGCCACTCGCTGGTGGCCACCAAACTGGCCACCGCGATCCGCTCGGAATGCGAAGTCGAGCTGGGTATTCGCGACATCTTCGAGCTCGCCACGGTCGGACTGCTGGCCGAGCGGGTCGACGAGCTGCGATCCGGTGGCCGTGCGCAGGCACGACCCAAACTCGTTGCGACCACCCACGACGAACCGCTACCGCTGTCGGCATCGCAACTGCGTAGCTGGTTCGCGTTCCGCGTCGACGGGCCGAGTCCAATCAACAACATCCCGTTCGCCGCGAAGTTGACGGGACCGTGGGACATCGACGCGCTGATCGCCGCGGTCGGTGACGTCGTCGCCCGTCACGAGATCCTGCGCACCACCTACATCGATGCCGAGGGCGTTCCGTACCAGGTGGTAAATCCGGTCACCGAGCTTGCGGTGCGCCGCGACGCCGGCGATGGCGATGAGTGGTTGCAGGAACAACTCGAGGCCGAGCGCCGGCACTGTTTCGAACTGGACCGCGAATGGCCGATCCGAATCGCCGTGCTGCACACCGGAGACGGCGGCGAACATGTGCTGTCGCTGGTCGTCCATCACATCGCGTCCGACCACTGGTCCGCGGGCGTGTTGTTCTCCGACGTCATCACCGCCTACCGCGCGCGGCGCGACGGTGAGGCCCCGTCGTGGGCGCCGCTGCGCGTGCAGTACGCGGATTACGCTGCCTGGCAACGCACTTTCCTGGGCGAGCCGGGCGGACAAGAGACGGCGGTTGCCGCCGAGCAGCGGGACTATTGGGCGAGCCAATTGGCCGGTCTACCAGAGGACAGCGGGCTTCGACCCGACTTTCCCCGCCCGCCACTGCCCAGCGGAGACGGCGAGTCGGTGACATTCCGTATCGATGCTGCGACCCGCGCCAAGCTCGCGGAACGGTGCCGCGAGTTGGGCGTCACCGAGTTCATGGCGCTGCAGGCCGCCGTCGCCGTGGTGCTGCACAAGGTGGGAAGCGGCGTGGACATTCCCTTGGGCACGCCGGTCGCCGGGCGCCCGGAGGCCGAACTCGATCAGTTGATCGGCTTTTTCGTCAACATCCTGGTGCTGCGCAACGATTTACGTGGCAACCCCACGCTGCGTAACGTGCTGAGCAGGGCACGCGAGACCGCGCTGGCCGCCTACGCCCACCAGGATCTACCGTTCGACAGGGTGGTCGACAGCGTCAGCCCGGTGCGATCGCTGTCGCGTAATCCGCTGTTTCAGGTCGTCGTGCACGTGCGCGATCACCTGCCCGCCTCACGAGTCATCGAATCGGCGGCCCACGGCCAAGACACCGTATGCACTTCGCTGGACCCGGTTTTCGACATGGCGCACGCCGACCTCAGCATCAACTTCTTCGGCACTGACGGGTCCGACGACATCGGCTATAACGGCCACCTCATCTTCCGAACCGAGCTCTACCAACGGCGCACCATCGAACGGTTGGCCGGCTGGCTGACCCGGGTCGTCACCGAGTTCGCCGAAGACATCGATCAGAGTCTGCGCGACGTGGTGTTGACCGACGCCGACGAGCAGCACCGGATTCTGACCGAGTGGAGTCGCGGCGATCAGCCGCCGGCCGATCGGCCACGGACGGTGCCGGAAATGCTCGAGGCCAGCAGGCAGTGCGGAGCCGGGCGCATCGCGGTGCGGTGCTCAGGTGAGGACCTGGACTACGTTGCGCTGCATCGCCGTTCGGACAACCTGGCGGCACTGCTCACCGATCGCGGTGTGCGGCCGGGATCGTTCGTCGGGCTGTCGAGCCGGCGGGGCCTCGACATGGTGGTGGCGTTGCTGGCCATCGTCAAGGCCGGCGGCGCGTATTTCCCGATCGATCCCGCCTATCCAGCGGTACGTAAGCAGTTCATGCTCGACGACGTCGCGCCCCAGGTCGTGGTCGCAACGGTCGAGGCCGTCGACACCATGCCGGACGAGTATGCGGCGGCAGTGGTCTCGCTCGATAGCCCCGAGGTCCGGGCCGTCATGGAGAGATCGGAGCCGCCGACATCGAGGCCGCCACTGCCGCATCCCGACGATCCGATGTATCTGGTCTTCACCTCCGGGTCGACTGGAAAACCCAAGGGCGCGGTGGGAACTCAACGTGCGATGGCCGCCCGGCTGGATTGGCAGCTGCGGCACTATCCGCCGAAAGCCGAAGACATCCGCCTGTCGCAAGCCTCGATGACCTTCCTCGAAGGCGGCATGGAATTGCTGGCCGGTTTGGCCGCCGGTGCCACCATGATCCTGGCCGACGACGCCGAGCACCGCGACGCGGAAGCGCTTGCGGCGCTGATGAAACGCGAGTCTGTCGCGCAAATCACCGCGGTGCCCAGCCTGGTATCGGCCTTGGTGGACAGCGCGCCGGAGTCGGTGCGGTCGCTGGCCCGCCTGGTGTGCGGTGGAGAACCGGTGAGCATCTCGCTGTTGCAGCGGCTGACGGCCGCGTGCGGCGACGGCGTCGGGCCAGGTCCCGAGCTGCTGAACAACATCGGCTCCACCGAGACCTCCGGTGCGGTGTCCCGAGGGCGGCTGAGTCCGCCACGCCCGCTGGTCGGATCGCCGGTCGCCGGGGCGCAGGCCTATCTGCTGGATGACGGGCTGCGCCCGGTACCGGTTGGCGTGGTCGGCGAGTTGTACTACGCAGGCGACCAGCTGGCGCGTGGTTACTGGAAGCGTCCCGGCCTGACCTCGTCACGTTTCATCGCCAATCCGTTTGGCGCCGAACCCGGTAGCCGGTTGTATCGCAGCGGCGACCTGGCCCGGTGGACCGACGACGGGCGACTGGAGTTCGCCGGCCGGGCCGACCACCAGGTGCAGGTGCGCGGATTCCGGGTCGAGCTTGCCGAGGTCGAAGCCGCGCTGGCGGCAGCCGATGGTGTCGCCGCCGCGGCCGCGCGAACCTGGGAGGTGCACGACGGCGCCAGCCTCGCGGGATACGTTGTGCCGCAAGAGGCCATCACCGAGGACGCCGACAAAGCGGCGTTCGCCGCCTCGGTGCGTGCCGCGCTCAGCGCGACGCTGCCCGGATACATGGTGCCGTCTTCGCTGACCGTGCTGGACGTGCTGCCCAAAACCGACTCGGGCAAACTGAATCGGCCCGGGCTGCCGCGGCCGGCGGTCAGCACCGGCGGCCAGACCGAACCGCCGCGCACCGACACCGAACGCGCGCTGGCCACGGTGTTCGCCGAGCTGCTGTCGACCGCCGAAGTCGGGCGCTTTGACGACTTCTTCACCCTTGGCGGCGACAGCATCCTGTCGGTGCAGTTGGCCGCCCGAGCGCGCGCAGCGGACCTTGCGATCAACCCGCGCATGGTGTTTGAGAACCCGACCGTGCAGCAGTTGGCGGCCGCGTTGGACGCACTGGGCGA
>Ga0209113_1000043_pt1 | contig 28118 bp, 27 predicted proteins | sample TexAe_RefH0_O1_FD_187951 | JGI IMG/M metagenome (GOLD analysis project Ga0209113, IMG submission 187951) | Forest soil microbial communities from Davy Crockett National Forest, Groveton, Texas, USA - Texas A ecozone_RefH0_O1 (SPAdes) (version 2) | ecosystem: Environmental > Terrestrial > Soil >... | reverse complement strand
GTGAGCACTCCGCGCCTCGGTGGACAGTGCCGGTCACGCGCTCAACCCTAGGGCCTCCGGGGCAGTACTGTCCAGTACCGTACCGCTAGGCCCTGCGCGCTTGGGTCAGTAACTGAAGTCGCGAATACCGTCCCAGTCGACCAACGTCCAGCCCAGCGCCGGACTGCCAGTGATGACCACGCGGCCGAGGTTCGGCAGCGGATGGCTGGTCGCCAGGCTGTCCTTCGGGTTTTTCACGTTCATCAACGTCCAGTACATGATCGATTCTTTGTGCGCGAACGCCACCGGCTTGTTGTGGCCGCTGTCGTAGATCTTCTGGACGGCGGCGGTGAACCGGTCGTTGAATTGTTCACCACTGATTGACCCGGGGATGGCGTCCTTCACATCGCCGTTGAGCCAGTCCGCCGGGGCGACCAGGTAAGTCAGGTCGGCTCGTTTTGTGGGCGAGTTGTTGTACTTCCCCGCTTCGATCTCGCATAGACCGTGCAGGATCTCGACGCTCTTGCCCAGCGCGTGGGCAAGCGGCTCCGCAGTCTGCTGGGTGCGGACCATGTCCGAGGCATAAATGGCGTCGAAGTTGTTGCGGGAGAGTTGGTGCGCAAGCTGTTCGGCCTGGCCTTGACCTTGCTCGGACAGACTCGGTCCGGGGATGTCGGTGTTGATGACTTGCTGGGCGTTGCTCTGCGACTCGGCGTGCCGGATGAACGTCAACGTGATGCTGCGTACCTGCGGTGACCCGGAGCAGGCGCCGACGGTGACGACCGCGGCAAGTGCGGCAGCAGCCTTCCAGATGACGGTGCGAGTGCGATTGCGCATGTCGATAGCCTGCCCTGCCGACGGCATCGGCGTGATGCGTTTGCCCGGGTTCGGTGCAGAAAATCGCGGATGCGGGCGCACCTCGCCCGCCGCATCGGACGAGTGGTGGAATGGCGTGGAACCCGACCGAAGAGGAGACCCGCATGGCGATCGACCCGAATGCCGTCGGCGCAACCACCGAACCCATGTTGTTCGAGTGGACCGACCGCGACACCTTGCTCTACGCGCTCGGCGTGGGCGCGGGCCTCGACGACCTGAAGTTCACCACCGAGAACAGCCATGACATCGACCAGCAGGTGCTGCCGACGTACGCGGTGATCTGCTGCCCGGCGTTCGGCGCGGCCGCCAAGGTCGGATCGTTCAACTGGGCCATGCTCTTACACGGCTCGCAGGGAATTCGGTTGCATGCGCCGCTGCCGCCCGCCGGAAAGCTGTCGGTGGTCACCGAGGTGGCCGACATTCAGGACAAGGGCGAGGGCAAGAACGCGATCATCATGTTGCGCGGCCGGGGCTCCGATCCCGACACTGGAACACTGATCGCGGAGACGCTGACCAACCTGGTGATCCGCGGCGAGGGTGGCTTCGGGGGAGAGCCGGGCGAGCGGCCGGTCGCACCGGAGGTCCCCGACCGCGAGCCCGACGCCCGGGTGGCCCTGCCCACCCGCGAAGATCAGCCGCTGATCTACCGACTTTCCGGCGACCGCAACCCGCTGCACAGCGACCCCTGGTTCGCCAAGGAACTGGCCGGCTTCCCGAAGCCGATCATGCACGGGCTGTGCACCTACGGGTTCTCCGGTCGCGCACTGATCGCCGAACTCGGCAACGGCAACGCCAACGCCATCACGGCGATCGACGCGCGGTTCACCAAGCCGGTCTTTCCCGGCGAAACGCTGACGACGCTGATCTGGCGCACCGGGCCCGGCAAAGCGGTATTCCGCACCGAAGCGTCCGGCTCGGACGGCGGCGATGCGCGGCTGGTGCTCGAGGACGGCGCGGTGGAATACACCGAGGTTTAGCCAGGCCGCCAACGTGGCAGCCTGCGACATGGCATTCAAACTCACGTACAGCGACGGGCAGTCGACGGACTACGACGACAGCACCAAATGGGAAGTCGACAACGGCGTCGTAAAAATGGGGCACGACGACGGCGAGTGGACCGTCTTCGTGTCGCCCAGTCATTGGGCAACGCTCGAATTGGCAACCGGCAAAGACAACAAGAAGTCGGACGACGACAAAGACGAGAAGTCGGACGACGACAAGGACAAAAAGTCGGACGACGACAAGGACAGCTGATACAGCGCACTTTCCATTACCTGGCAGGTAATCGTCGCAGCGATCGGGCGCGGCTAGCATCGGGACGATGACGACCCTGGCCCGCAGCGCCCGGCCAACGCCTGCCGTCGGCCAACTGCTGCGCGAGTGGCGCGAGCGGCGCCGAATAAGCCAGCTCGACCTGTCGATCCAGGCCGAGATCTCGGCTCGGCACCTGAGTTTCGTGGAGACCGGGCGGTCGCAGCCGACCTCCGGAATGATCCTGCGGCTCAGCGAGCAACTCGACGTGCCGCTGCGCGAGCGCAACGCGCTGCTGCTGGCCGGTGGTTACGCGCCCGCCTATCCCGAACACTCACTCGACGAACCGGAACTGGCGCGGCTGAGGGTGGCACTGCGTCAGATCCTCACCGGCCACGAGCCATATCCGGCACTGGTGGTGAACCGATGGTGGGAAATGCTCGACGGCAATGCCGCCGTCGCGGTGCTCATCGACGGATGTGACCCCGCATTGCTCACGCCGCCAGCGAATGCGCTGCGCATCTCACTGCATCCAGACGGCATGGCATCGCGCATCGCCAATCTGCCTGAGTGGCGGGCACATATCCTCGAACGGCTGCACCGCCAAGTTCAGGCCACCCTCGACCCGCGGCTGGCCGAACTGCTTGCCGAGTTGTCGTCCTACCCGGGTGGCGAGGCCGAGCGGCCCGAGCTCACTGACGTCGCCGTGCCGTTGCGTCTGCGGCACGACGGAAATGAGTTGGCGTTCTTCAGCATGACCGCGGTTGTCGGCGCGCCGTTGGATGTGACGGTTGCCGAGGTGGCGATCGAGTCGTTCTATCCCGCCGACGCGGCCACCGCCGAGGCGTTGCAGGAATTGAGAGGCTGAATACGTGACCGACTCCGCCGCAACCGAAATGATCCAATCGTTAGTGCCGCTGTGCGTGACGCTGGGCATCACCGCTGACACCGCCGGCCCGAACGAGGTTGTGCTGAGCCTGGATTGGGCGCCTAACCTGTGCACCGGCAATGACGTGTTACACGGCGGGATCGTCATGGCCCTGGCGGACTCGTCGGGCGCGGTCTGTGCATTCCTCAATCTCCCCGAGGGCGCGGGCGGGACCGCAACCATTGAATCCAAGACCAATTTCTTCGCCGCCACCCGCTCTGGCACCATCAAGGCGCACAGCCACCCGCTGCACATCGGCAAGCGGGTCATCGTGGTCGAAACGGAGATTCGCGGCGATGACGGCAAACTTGCCGCTAAAACCATTCAGTCGCAAGCGGTCCTGTGATCAGTGCGCGAGCCGGTGGGCGAGCCGCTCGGTGAATTCCCGTACCTGGCCGGGATCGTCCAGCGCGTAGCGCGCGGCGGTGGCGCGGTCCCCGTCGTCGCTGTGACGCACCAGGATCGCGATGCCGTCGTCGTCGACCGCATCAAAAGCGTCCTCGTCGGTGATGTCGTCGCCGAGGTAGATCGGCAGCAGCGGACCGGCTCCCTCGTTGTCGCGGATGTAATCGAGCACCCAGTGCAACGTTTTTCCCTTGTCCCAGTCGATATTTGGACGTAGCTCGATGACTTCACGGCCCGTAGTGACGCGAAGCGCAGTTCGCTGCCCGGCGGTTCGCACCGCCGCGGCCACCTCGCCGACCCGGTCGCGGGCGGCGTTGCGGTAGTGCACGGCGACACCGAATCGCTTGTGCTCCACCACCACACCGGGGATGTGCCTTAGCTGGTCGGCCAAGTCAGTGGCCGCTCCGGCCAGCACCGGGATACTTGTCGCCGCCTCGGGGTTCTGGTGGTGCGTGCCGTCGGGTCCGGTCAGCTCGAAGCCGTGACTGCCTGCATACCAAAGTCCGGGCAGGCCGATCCGCTCGCGCACGTCGGCCAGGTCGCGTCCGCTCAGGATTGCCACCGGGCATGCAGCGCTGAGCGATGTCAGCGCATCGGCTGCGCCGTCGACCAGTCGGGCTGAGTCGGGATCCTCGACGATCTCGGACAACGTGCCGTCGAAGTCGTAGAACACCGCCGGCTGTCGTTCGGTTGCCAGGTCCAATGCCTGCAGACCGTCGGGCAGCTCGGACATCCGGCGATACCCGGCGCGGACGCCGATCTCGTGAATATCGGAGACCACGGTGTCGGCGCCGCGGCTGTCCAGTGTGCCGGTCGAGTCGATCGCGACCACCAACGCGAATCCGCCGGCCCGCGCGGCCGTCACGCCCGCTTCAGTGGATGCGACGACAGCGCACCGGCCAGGCCGCACCGCCAACCGGTTGGCCGACTCGACCAACGCAGCGGCGTCGGATCCTTCGACGCGCACGCCCGCGTCGCGCAGTCGCGCCGTCACCGCGGCATCGGGCTGGTCGTCGAGGTCGAACAGCACCGCGTCCAGGCGGCGCGGGTCGATGATGACCGACATTGCCCGCCCTGCCTTCCCGGCCCGTCGTCGCGGTGCCGGTAGTCAGGTTAGTCGGTGACCGTCAGACCGATTTCCTGTCGAACAGCAGAAGCGAATCCTGGGTGAGCATGTCCAGGCGTGCGACGGCGATCTTGATGCCGTCGGCCAATTGGTCGATGTCGGATCCGGCGTCGTAGTCCGCGGTGATACCGAACACTAGGTCGTCGGCGTAGCTCAGGATCGCGACACCGGTGCGTAGTTGCAGCGCGATCGGTGGAATCGGCAGCAGGCGGGCAACCTTGCGGCCCATCATCTCCAGCCGCAGGTGTGGACCGGGGACATTGGTAGCCAGTGTCATAATGCCGCGCTGCGGCAGCCGGGTGAGCAATCGAATCAGCCACGAGGACAACATGAACGGGACATAACCGCTCGCCGATACCGCCATGTTGCCCGCCTGTCGCTGACCGCCCTGCTTGGTCCGGGTCAGCCGGCTGTGTACGGTGAGCAGCTGCTGGATCGGATCGCCCTCTTCGACGGGCAGGTAGGGCAGCATGATCGAAAGGCGATTGCCGGGCTTGTCGAGCGCATCGGACGAACGCACCGACACCGGCACCAGTGTGCGCAGCGAGTCCGGCCGCGGTTGCTCGCCGCGGCGAAGCAACACGGAGCGGAAGCCCTCGGTGATCGCCGCCAGCGCGACGTCGTTGACGGTCACGTCGAACTTCCGGCAGACCTGCTCGACGTCGGCGAGCGGAACTCGCACGGCGCGGTAACGGCGCATCGCCGTGACCGGACCGACCAGCGACGAACCGGCTGTCGGCCGCAGCAGACTCGTGGCGATGTCGACCGTGCCGCCAACCGTCTTCGCGGCGGCATCGGTGATGCCGGTCGCAGTTCGCCACAGACCGCTCAGCGGGTTGTTGCGCGGCGTCTGATCGGGCACCGGCTTCAGGTGTGGGCGTCGGGCGGTCCGCTTCGCGACGGGCCGGGCGAACGCGTCGCCCTCGATGTCGTCGCACAGTCGGCTGAGGATGCGGGTGGCCGATATTCCGTCGGCCATGCAGTGGTGAATCTTCATCAGCATCGCCCATCGATTGCCTTTCAGGCCTTCGATGACCCAGCATTCCCAGAGCGGGCGATCCCGGTCCAGGCGGCGCTCGAGCACGTCGGCGACAACTCCGAACAGTTCGGCGTCATCGCCCGGCCGCGGCACCGCGACGCGTCGTACGTGGCGATTGAGATCGAACCCCGGATCGTCGACCCACTGCGGCGCGCCGATGTCGAAGGGCTGGGTGCGGAGCATCTGCGTGCAGCGCGGAATGGTCTTAATACGCTCTGCTAGAACATCTTTGAATTTTTCAAAGTCGGGCGCCGACCCCTCGATGACTGCGATTCCGCCGATTGCCAGACTGACGTTACGGTCCGAATCCTCGGCCATGAGGAAACCCGCGTCGAGCGTATTGAGTTGCTCCACCAACCATCACCGCCGTTTCGTTTCTTGGATTGTGTTCGAGTATTGGCTGTGACCAGTGGTCAGAGGTGGCGGCGACATTAAATCATGTAAACAACTGGAGTCGATTGTGTGGCAACGTGGTTGGTCCCGACCCGACACGGGTACAAAAGGGCGGCTGTCTGAGAATCTCTGAGCAATTTCTCACGCCGCGCCAAGAGTGTTCCGGCGCAAAACCTTTCAGAAAATGTGCGTATCTGCGTTATGGATGCTGACGGTGTTATGGGTTGGTCGTCGGGCCGGAGAACCAGCGGCCACGCTCGAGGTTGTGACCCACGCGGGTCATCACGCGTGGGAATACTCGCGGCAGCACAGGGGCGGCCAGTTTGAAGGGAAGTCGCGCGTTGCCACCGATGGCAGCGTGCAACAGAGTGCCGCCGTGGCCGTCAGGCTCAAAGCGGTATTGCTCAACCCAGGCGCGAAACGCCGGTGCGGTTGCGGAATCGACACGGAACGCAAGACGAGCGCCTTCATCCCAAACGAGTACCGATTCGTCAACCTTGATGCCGATGAACCGCTTGGTGTAGCGCGAGCCAACGCCGTGCGGCGCCGGTGTATGGAAACGGCCAGTTTTGTCGAAGCCAGGGAAGAACTCCGCCCAGTTCGCCGAGTCATGCGCAAACGCGGCGAAGACCTCGCTCGGCGGTCGATCCACTTTGACCGAGGCGGAAAGGCGGATTGGAGCGGTGTCGAGGTAATCCAGATCGACGGCTTCGCAAGCGAACATGCGAATTCTCCTTGCTTGCGTAGGGCAAGGCGGCACCCGCTATTCCGACGGGAATTTCCGCCAACTGACAAACGCAATCACGATCCCGATCAGCGCCGTGATCGGCCCAGCGATGGACCAGGTCGTGGTGTTACTCATCTGGCTACCTTGAAGCACTCCGAATCCTTGGAGCGCCCAGATCAGACCGAACAGTGCGAGGATCAACCCGAATACGAATGTAGCGACGAGAGTCCTTCTCATACAGGGATCTTACGTGCGATTTGGTCAGCTCTTTCGGAAAAGCGGACCGCAAGACGGCCGTTACGCGAAGAAGACTTCAAGCCGACTTGTGAGTCGGCTATATACCGCAAAGCAAAGCACCCCCAAGGATCTTGGGGGTGCCTTAGAGTGCGCCGTACATGAATGAGTCGTCGACCTCGCAACGCGCCGCATTGGGGCGCTACTCCCCATCGACCCAAGCGGGGGCCCGGCAAAAGGTTCAGGAGGTGGTGGTCCATGTCAAAGATCGCCGATGCGTTGCCTGACAACGCCGACCACGACGCTGTCTCACTCGTCTCGATTCCGCTAGGCGAACGTCGACGCGACTGGTTTTTCGTCGTAATGTTCGCGATCTTCGCATCGACATCGTTTCTGACAGACCCCGTTACCCTGCTTGGTCGTCCGGACCCAAACTCGCGATGGTTCATGTCGCGCTTCGTCTACCACTCCGGGACCGATTCACTGATTTTGGTAGATCCGCGCTTCGTTCAGGTCACCGTCGGCACATCAGCGGTGCTGTTCGGCGTCTTCTATGTGGTACTGATCTATGCGTTTGTGCGAGGGCGAGAGTGGATTCGGCTCCCAGCCGTCTTTTACGCGGGGATGGTCGTCATGGGGACAGGCGTGTACCTGGCCGTCGGACTCTTAGGCGACGCGCCGCTCTTTCACCTGGCGTGCGGGCCGGATTCGGCCTACGACTACAAGTTCGTCAGCGCCGCAAAGTCTCTCGCCTACAACCTGCCCTACCCTTTGGTGGCCCTGCTCTTAGTGGCGCGAATGTGGCGAGTACATCCATTCGCGCGAAGGCGAGCGTGCTAGTGAGCTCGTCATATAATCATGTCGCGCCAGCCCGAAGACGTGTTGACCAAATGATGTCGCCGACTGGCTCGGCTTAGACTTCCGCAATGTTCACCGAGACGCGCTATGCGCAAAACGGCGATCTTCGGGTCGCTTACCGTGCGTCCGCTGAAGGTGAACGAGATATCGTGTTCGTCCCGAACTGGTTTACGAATTGCGAGGTGTTTCCCGAGCTGCCGTCCATTCAAGGCTGGGTGGAGGCGATGACATCGCTGGGACGGCTGATCGTCTTCGACCAGCCGGGCAACGGAGCGTCCGACCCGGTCACACCTGGCGCGCTGCCGACCTTGGAGCAATGGGCCGACAGCATCACCGCGGTGCTCGACGATCTCGGGAGTCGGGAAGCGGTCGTCCTTGTGAGCAGCGGCACGGTCGCGACGGGAGCGCTGTTCGCGGCAACACATCCGTCCCGCACAATCGCGCTGGTTGTGCTCGAGGGCTACACCGGGCAAGCAGTGCCCGAGGAAATCCCGGCTACCTTCATCGCGGCGTGGGGCACGGGGGAGATGGAGCGTGTGTCCAACCCGGATATGCCTTGGAACGCGGAGATTCGGGGAGCATGGGCTCGACACGAACGCCTGGCGGCGAGCCCAGCGACCTTCGGCCTCTTGTTCCGTCTCGTCCTCCAATTGGACGTGCGGGCGATTCTTACGACAATCCGCGTGCCAACCCTCGTCGTTCACCACACCGACGACGCGTTGGTCCTGCCCGAGTATGGCAAGGACGTCGCCGATCACATACCGAGTGCGAAATATGTTGAGCTGCCGGGGCGGAATACTTACCACTTCGTTGAGCCATGGCGCGAGTCTTTCCAACAGATCGCCGAATTCCTCACCGGCCAGCAGGCTGAGGTGGCCGATGATCGGGTGCTTGCCACAGTGCTGTTCACCGACATTGTGGACTCGACACGGCGGGCCGCCGAGATGGGCGATCGTGACTGGCGTGCCTTGCTCGACGCACACGACGCCGTAGTCCGCGTACAACTCAACCGCTTTCGTGGCCGCGAAGTGAACACGTCGGGAGACAGCTTTCTCGCGATGTTCGACGGCCCGCAGCGAGCGATCCGCTGCGCCATGGCAATTCGCGACGCGGTGCAGTCTCTGGGCATCGCGGTGCGCGCCGGGCTGCACACTGGCGAGTGCGAGGTCCGCGGCGACAACATTGGCGGCATCGGCGTACATATCGGAGCGCGAGTGAGCGCACTGGCAGCAGCCAACGACGTGCTGGTGTCGAGCACGCTCCGCGACCTCGTGATCGGGTCAGGGATCGAGTTCGAGGAGCGTGGCACTCACGAGCTCAAAGGCGTCCCCGGCGAATGGCGCCTTTTCGCGGTCGCCTCGCCGTAGCTCTGGCTTTCGATCAACGCCGCATCAGAACGTTCTAGAGGATGGGACGCGGTTAGAGCTTCTTCAGTCCACGGATGATTTTGCTGAACGGTTGCAGCGACAGCATCCCTTTGCGAAGGCTCCGCTGTAAGGGCCCGCCGTTGGTCAGCACCATGTAACGGACGCCGCAGTCGCGCCACTGCGCGGCCCGCTCGAGGACCTCTTCGGGTGTCCCTGTCAGCGTTGTCTCCCGCAGGAGGGCCGGCGGAATCTGAGCCACATGGGACAACGCCGTTTGCTCGTCCATGTTGAACGGCAGCAGATCCTGCGCCCCCGAGAACCCGGCCCCCAACGGGTGCTGAGCACCATGACGTCGGTAATCGTCATCGGAAGCCGACAGCCCCCAGAACTTGACGATCTCGGAGTCAAGCGCTTCATCGACGTCGTCGCGGCTTCGACCGGTGATCACCGGCAACCACACAGCGGGAATGATGGACATCGGGTCCCGCCCGGCGTCGGAGGCGGCGGCCCGCACAACTTCCAGCCGTTGCGCGTAGTCCTCGGGCCGGTGCGGGAAGCCCGGGAAATAGCCATCGCCGTAGCGGCCTGCGGCACGCAGCATGCGCGGCCCGTGGGCCGCGATCCAAATCTCGGGCCACTTACCGCGATAGGGCGGCAGATCAAATAGCGCGTTTCGCAGCGGGAAATAGGGGGAGTCGCGGTTGACGAGTTCTCCTCCCGAATTCCAGAGCGCGCGGATGGTGGCCATCGCCTCCTCAAACCGTGCAACCGGTTTGGACCAATCCACCCCATAGGGCTCATTGCCTTCGCGTTCACCCGTGCCGATGCCCAGAATTGCCCGGCCGCGGGTGAGGAGGTGCAGCGTCGCCGCGGCCTGCGCAGTGACGGCCGGGTTGCGTCGACCGGTGTCGGTCACGCTTGTACCGAGATGCATGCGACCCACTCGATTACGCGCGGCGAGGTGCCCGAGCATCGTCCACGGCTCCATGTACGCATCGAGGGTTGGTACAAGCTTGGTTGCACCGCAATATTGCTGCTTCCACAACGAACGCGGGAACAGTCCGTTGAGGTGGTCAGGAAGCCACAACGAGTCGACGCGGTTGGTCAACGCATTCAGGTAAGTGGCTCGGGTCAAACTCTCAGGCGTCGGGCGGGAGACGAGACTGAAGTCCATGATTCCCACACGGAATCGGGCCATCGGCTGTCCTTCCCGCTGTGATCCTGGTGTTTCAGTATTTCCTCGGCCGATCGGGGCCGGTTAAGTAGCCGGCTACTCAATTTCTGGACGGCTATGCACCGGTCTGCCGTGGGGAAGACACTCGAATATCGAACATACATTCGATAGACTGAGTCGGTGGGTTGGAGCAATGGGCCGCCGGGCTGGTCGGAGATGGAGCGGGTGCTCTCCGGTAAACCGCGCCGTTCCGGCACGCCAACCGTGTGGACCCCGGCCGATGAGGCGCCCTGGTCGCGCAAGCGGATGGCATACCAGCCGCCGGACGACGGCCAGCCGATGCGTTCGTCGGTCGCGTATGCCGAGTTGCACGCGCATTCGGCGTACAGCTTTCTCGATGGAGCCAGCGCGCCGGAAGAACTGGTCGAGGAGGCGGTCCGGCTCGGCCTGCGGGCCATCGCGCTGACCGATCACAACGGCCTCTACGGGGCGGTGCGGTTCGCCGAAGCGGCGGTGGAGTTGGACATGCGTACGGTGTTCGGCGCCGAATTGTCGTTGGGATCCGGCGCCAGGACCGACGATCCCGATCCGGCGGGTCCGCATCTGCTGGTGTTGGCGCGCGGGCCGGAAGGCTATCGCCGTTTGTCGCGGCAGTTGGCCGCGGCGCATCTGGCCGGCGGCGAGAAAGGCAAGCTGCGCTTCGACTTCGATGCGCTCACCGACGCGGCGGGCGGGCACTGGCACATCTTGACCGGTTGCCGCAAAGGCCACGTCCGCTCCGCGCTGGCCACCGGTGGACCGGAGGCAGCCTCGGCGGCGTTGGCCGATCTGGTGGACCGGTTCGGTTCTAACCGGGTGAGCATCGAGCTGACCCATCACGGCTGCCCGGGTGACGACGAAGTCAACGCCGAATTAGCCATACTCGCAAAACGATTCGGTCTCGGCAGCGTTGCGACCACCGGTGCGCATTTCGCCGGACCGTCGCGGCGCCGGCTGGCGATGGCCATGGGCGCGATACGGGCCAGGAAGTCGCTGGACGAGGCCGCCGGCTGGCTGGCCCCGCTAGGAGGTTCGCATCTTCGCTCCGGTGAGGAGATGGCACGGCTGTTCGCGCAGTGTCCCGACGCGGTGACCGCCGCGGCCGAACTCGGCGAGCAGTGCGCATTCGGTCTGGCGCTCATCGCCCCGAAGCTGCCGCCGTTCGACGTTCCGCCCGGGCATACCGAAGACAGCTGGTTGCGCGAGCTGGCGATGGCGGGAGCTCAGCGTCGCTACGGCCCGCGGGCCCATGCGCGCCAGGCGTATGCCCAGATCGAGCGTGAGCTGGAAATCATTGCCCAACTCCAGTTTCCAGGTTACTTCTTGGTGGTCTACGACATCACCCGGTTCTGTCGGGAGAACAACATCCTGTGTCAGGGGAGGGGATCGGCGGCCAATTCGGCGGTCTGTTATGCCCTTGGCGTCACCGCGGTCGATCCGGTGGCCAATGAGCTGTTGTTCGAGCGGTTCCTGTCGCCGGTCCGCGACGGCCCACCCGATATCGACATCGACATCGAGTCGGATCAGCGCGAAAAGGCCATCCAGTACGTCTACAACAAATACGGCCGCGACTATGCGGCTCAGGTCGCCAACGTGATCACCTACCGCTCCCGGATCGCGGTGCGCGACATGGCTCGTGCCCTGGGTTTCTCGCAGGGGCAGCAGGACGCGTGGAGCAAGCAGATCAGCCACTGGAGTGGACGCCCGTCGGACATCGAAGACATTCCCGAGCAGGTGATCGAGTTGGCCGAACAGATCCAGAACCTGCCTCGGCACATGGGCATCCATTCCGGCGGCATGGTGATCTGCGATCGGCCGATCGCCGACGTCTGCCCGGTCGAGTGGGCACGCATGGAGAACCGCAGCGTGTTGCAGTGGGATAAAGACGATTGCGCGGCAATCGGTTTGGTGAAATTCGACCTGCTCGGGCTGGGTATGCTTTCGGCGCTGCACTACGCCATCGACCTGGTCGCCGAGCACAAAGGCATCGAGGTCGACCTGGCCACGCTGGACCTGTCCGAACCGGCGGTGTACGAGATGTTGCAGCGTGCAGATTCCGTCGGGGTGTTCCAGGTTGAATCGCGCGCGCAGATGGCCACCCTGCCGCGGCTGAAGCCGAGGGTGTTCTACGACCTGGTGGTCGAGGTCGCTTTGATCCGTCCCGGGCCGATCCAGGGTGGCTCGGTGCACCCGTACATCCGGCGACGCAACGGCCTCGACCCAGTCGTCTACGACCATCCGTCGATGGAGTCGGCGCTGCGGAAGACGTTGGGAGTACCACTGTTTCAGGAACAGCTGATGCAGCTCGCGGTGGACTGTGCCGGCTTTTCCGGCGCTGAGGCCGATCAGTTGCGGCGTGCCATGGGTTCCAAGCGGTCGACCGAACGCATGCAACGGCTACGCAGCCGGTTCTTCGACGGTATGCGGCGAATGCATGGCGCCGACGACGAGGTGATCGACCGGATCTACGAAAAGCTGGAGGCGTTCGCCAATTTCGGTTTCCCGGAAAGCCATTCGCTGAGCTTCGCGTCACTGGTCTTCTACTCGTCGTGGTTCAAGCTGCATCACCCCGCGGCGTTCTGCGCGGCACTGCTGCGTGCACAGCCGATGGGCTTCTACTCGCCGCAGTCGCTGGTGGCCGACGCCCGCAGACATGGTGTGACGGTGCACGGTCCGTGTGTGGCCGCCAGCCTGGTGCATGCCACTTTGGAGAACTCCGGAACCGAAGTGCGACTGGGGCTGGGCAGCGTCCGTCATATCGGAGAGGACCTTGGTGAAAAGCTGGTCGAGGAGCGAAAAGCGAATGGCCCCTTCAGTTCTCTGCTGGATTTGACGACTCGGGTCCAGCTGTCGGTGCCGCAGACCGAAGCGCTGGCCACCGCAGGCGCGCTGCGCTGCTTCGGGATGTCGCGGCGCGAGGCGCTGTGGGCGGCCGGCGCAGCCGCCACCCAACGGCCGGAACGCCTACCCGGGGTGGGCTCGTCGTCGCATATCCCGTCCCTTCCCGGAATGAGCGAGGTGGAGTTGGCCGCGGCCGACGTGTGGGCCACCGGCATCTCACCGGACAGCTACCCCACCCAGTTCCTGCGGTCGGATCTCGACGAGATGGGGGTGGTGCCCGCCGCTGAGTTGTTGTCGGTGCCCGATGGCGACCGGGTGCTGGTCGCCGGCGCGGTCACCCACCGGCAGCGACCGGGAACGGCTCAAGGGGTGACGTTCATCAACCTCGAGGACGAGACCGGAATGGTCAACGTGCTGTGCACACCGGGGGTGTGGGCGCGGCACCGCAAGCTGGCGCAGACGGCACCGGCACTGCTGGTCCGCGGTCAGGTCCAAAATGCCAGTGGCGCAATCACCATCATGGCTGAGCGGTTCGCCAAGCTCACCCTGAAGATCGGCTCGAGGTCTCGCGACTTCCGGTGAGTGTCCGCATCTATGCGCCCGGCGTCGTCCAGACCTTGGTCGGGGTGATCGCCAACCGGGTGCTGAACGCATCCATCGAGATCCCCTCGGCCGACTCCAATTCCTTGGCCAGTTCGCCGTACTTCGCCCAGTAGGGTGCGTCGTCCTGGCAATTAACGTCGGTTGCGTCGATCGCCGCGGTGCCGCCGATGGCAATGACGCCGCCGCCGTTACCGTCTGAGTCCAGGTTCAGGCTCACATCAGGATGCGCCTTGATATGGGCGACCTTGGCGGCCTGTGGCATGGAGTACACCGTGAGCCTGGTGCCGTCGAAAAAGAACCAGACCAACCGGGGTACCGGTTGGCCTGACTTGGCGACGGTGGTCAACCACCCAAAGTTGTCCGACTTGAGCCTGCTGACAACCTCTTGCGTGAATTCGATGCTCATAGCTGCGAATGTAACCTCCAGGGATGCCCCTGAATTTGTCTGTCGACGAACTCCTCACCACCACCCGTTCGGTCCGCAAACGTCTCGACTTCGACAAGCCGGTATCGCACGAGGTCCTGATGGAATGCCTCGATCTCGCGCTGCAAGCGCCCACCGGCTCCAATTCGCAAGGCTGGCAATGGGTTTTCGTCGAGGACGCGGAGAAGAAGAAGGCGATCGGCGAGATTTACCTTGCCAACGCCCGGGGCTACCTGAGCTCCCCGTCGCCGGAATACGGCGAGGGGGACACCCGAGGTGAGCGGATGGGCGCGGTCCGCGATTCCGCGTCATATCTGGCCGAGCACATTCACGAAGCGCCGGTGCTGTTGATCCCGTGCATCGAAGGCCGCGAAGACAAGCAGCCGATGGGCGGGGCGGGTTTCTGGGCGTCACTGCACCCGGCGATCTGGAGCTTCTGTCTGGCGCTGCGCTCCCGGGGATTGGGCACCTGCTGGACGACGCTGCACCTGATCCGCGGCGGTGAGGAAAAGGTGGCCGAGCTACTGGGCATTCCCTACCAGAAGTACAGCCAGGCCGGCCTGTTCCCGATCGCCTACACCAAGGGCACCGATTTCAAGCCGGCCAAGCGGCTACCGGCCGAGGAGCTCACGCACTGGGACAGCTGGTAGGTCTCTCGCACCCGGGTAGTTCAGACGGCACCGGGGAAGCCCTGTTGCCGCCATGCCTCGTACACCGCGACCGCGGCGGCGTTGGCCAAATTCAGCGAACGTCGTCCGTCCAGCATCGGTATGCGTACCCGCTGGGTGATGTGCGGGTCGGCCAGCGTCGCGGAGTCCAGGCCGGTGGGCTCTGGGCCGAACATCAGCACGTCGCCGGCCTCGTAGCCGACGTCGGTGTAGAGATGCGTCGCGTGTGCGGTGAAGGCGAACACCCGCTGCGGCGCGAGCACCTTCCAGGCGTCGTCCAGCGATGCGTGGACGGTGACGGAGGCGAGGTCGTGGTAGTCAAGCCCCGCCCGGCGCAGCTTGGGTTCGGCCAGGTCGAAGCCCAGCGGTTCGACGAGGTGTAGTTCTGCTCCGGTGGCCGCTGCGGTGCGGATTGCATTGCCCGTATTGGGTGCGATCCGCGGTGAGTAAAACAGCAGCTTGAACACAACACACCGTAACCGGAAATGGGGCGATTGCCCGATGCGCGCGATGCCGCGCGCGAGCAAAATCTCAGGTTTATGAACCGACTAATCGCAGGATGCGCTGCGGCGGTGACGGTAGGCGCCGGGCTCGGGTTCGCCGGCCTGGGACTGGCCGCAGGAATCGCTCAGGCCAACCCGCCGGGCTGCAGTCAGTATTCGGCCTGCTGGTGCCCAGGGCAGAAAATGCCCGGAAATGTGGTGGGAGATTGGGACACCGGCGGCTGCCACGACTTTCACTGGGCCAGCGAGGACTTCCCGCCCGGCCCACACATGCAGGTGGAGCAGGGACCGAAGCCGCGTGACCCCAGTTGCCCACCCTGGGCGACGATCTTCAGCGGCCCGGCTCAGTGCGGCGGCCTTTGAGCACTTTTATCTGGCCGAGCTGCTGAGAAATCCAAGCGCGAGAAGTTTGCTCGGCTATCGTCGGCGGCGCTTGGCACCGGTCGCTGGACTCTGTCTGTTCAGTAAGAATTGTGGTCTCTGCAGCCGCAGCCTGGCATACTCGTCGAATTGCCAGGCGTATATCGCTTGCCCGTCGCTCGGGGTGAGCGCAATTAGCAGGAAGTCTCATGAACGACGCGCTAAGACTGCGATTCAGCGGAGCGGACGCTAACACCGCGCTGATCCAGTGACTATCTTTGCCCGCGCCGCGCGGGCCATCTCACCGGCCAAAACTCCCATCGCGGACAACCAAAGTGCGGAGTCCGGATCGACCAAACGGCCGCCGACATGGTCGCTGCGCAATTGGCCGGTCCGCTGGAAAGTCGTGGCAATTGTCGCCCTGCCTTTGGCACTGGCAATGGTTTTCGGGGGATTGCGTATCGCGGGCGCGGTAAGTGACGCACATCGCCTTCGGTTGGCTGCCGATCGCACCGAGATGGTTCCGGCGATAACTAAATACATGTCGGCGCTCGATGTGGCATTGCTGGCGAGTTCGACCGGCGGTGACGCCGACGGCGCCAAGAAGAACTATGACGCCCGCAAGCATGAGCTGGAAGCCCGGCTCGCCGGCACCAAGGTCGCGCCCGACGTGGACACCGCGGTCACTGCCCTGCTGGACAATGGCCAATCGCTGCTGGACAACATCGCATCGAACACCATCCCTTTGCGGGTGCGAGTGACGACGTATGCCCCCATCCTGCTGACCGCGGAGAACGCGATCGACGGTTCGGTGCGCGTCGACAACGAGAAGATCCGCGCTACCGCGCAGGGACTCAGCCGGGCCGTCGGAGCCCGCGGCCAGATGATGATGCAGCAACTGCTGATCACCCGCGGTGCCGACTTGCCGGAGCCCGAGCTGCGCACGTCGATGACCACGCTGGCCGGTACCGAGCCGTCGACGTTGTTCGGGATGGCGGAAGTGCTCGGCATCGGCTCGCAAGAGGCCAAGACGCTGCAGCAACAGATGGTCACCCGGATGGGGTTGATGTCGAATCCGGCCATTGTGCTCGTCAACAACGCGGACCTGCTGCACTCGATACAGACCACCGACGGTATCGCCGCGCAGATCATCAAGGACACCACCGCACAGGTGACCAAGGCCGTCGAAGCCCAGGCCCACAACCGGCGCAATGCCGCGATCCGCGATGCCGTTGTGGTGGTGACGGCCCTCATCGCGGCGCTCCTGGTCGTGCTGCTGGTCGCGCGTTCGCTGATCCGGCCGCTGCGAGTGCTCCGCGACAGCGCTCTGAAGGTCGCCCACGAGGATCTCGAGCGCGAGATCACCAGGGTTCGGGCCGGGGACGAATCGCCGCCCGAGCCGCTGCCCGTTCACACCACCGAGGAAGTCGGCCAGGTAGCGCATGCGGTCGACGAATTGCACACGCAGGCGCTGCTTCTGGCCGGCGACGAATCGCGGCTGCGGCTTCTGGTCAACGACATGTTCGAAACCATGTCGCGGCGCAACCGCTCACTTGTCGACCAGCAGCTTTCGCTGATCGACCGGCTCGAGCGCAACGAAGAGGACCCCGAGCGACTCGACAGCCTGTTCCGGCTCGACCACCTCGCAGCCCGGATGCGCCGCAATGGCGCCAACCTGCTGGTGCTGGCCGGTGCGCCGGGTTCTCGGGGAGATCAGCGCGCCGGGGTGCCGCTGTCGTCGGTCATCCACGCGTCCGCCTCCGAGGTCGAGGACTATCGCCGGGTGGAAACGTCGATGGTGCCCGACTGCACGATCGCCGGCGCGGCCTCAGGCGACATCGTCCACGTGATCGCGGAGTTGCTCGACAACGCGTTGCGCTACTCGCCGCCGGCGTCCCCGGTTCGGGTCTCGGCCGGGTTCCGCAGCGACGGGGCGGTTCTGCTGCAGATCGTCGACGTCGGGCTAGGCATGACCGATGGCGACCGCCGCATCGCCAACATGCGTCTGCGCGCCGGGGGAGAGGTCACCCCCGACAGCGCTCGTCACATGGGTCTGTTCGTCGTCGGCCGGTTGGCCGACCGGCACGGGATCCGGGTGCGGCTGCGTGGCTCGTCGATCGAGGAAGCCCGCTCGGGAACCACGGCCGAGGTCTATCTGCCGGCGACGGTGCTGGTGGACACTGACGCGGGCCCGTCGGTGCCGCAGGAGCCGGCAGCGGGAGCGCCGGCCCTTGTGCCGCTGTCCGAACCGCCGGCCGATGTGCCGGACTACGACGACGGCCCAGAGTTCACGTCGCTCACCGACGCCGGCGAGCGCAACGGCTCCGAGTCGACGGAGTCTTCGGTCAGCCTGTTGCCGCGGCGCCGACCGGGAAGCAGTGGCATCACCGGCGAAGCGCCCGTCCCGCACGAGGAGCCCGTCGAGTCGGCTCCGGAACAGCCTGCGGCGCAGCCGGTTTCGAACACATCGTCGTTCTTCGGCTCGCGGGTGCGGTTCAACCGGGAGAACCGGCACCGTCCCAAGGACGAACCGGCCGCCTCGGAACCGGCGGCTGAGGTCGATCTGCCAGAGGTCGACGACGTCTGGACCGCCGAGGCCGCGGCGCCGGCGACTCAGGCACCGCAGGACGATCTGATCTACCAGCGGATGCTCTCGGAATGGCTGGTCGACCCCCGCGAGCTGGCGCACAGCCCGGATCTGGATTGGCAGTCGGTGTGGGATCGCGGCTGGTCAGCCGCAGCCGAAGTCGAGAGCGTCGCCGTGCAGGCGCATACCGAACAGGGTCTACCGGTGCGCGAGCCCGGCGCCCGGCTGGTGCCCGGCGGTGCCGACAGCGAGCAGAACGGAAATGCGCACCACCGCGCCAGCGAGGACAACGGGTTAGCATCGAACGGCGGATTCCAGTCTGGGCGCACCCCCGCACACGAGGCGCCGGTGCGAGACCCCGACGCCGTCCGCACCTCCATCAGCAATCATTTCGGCGGCGTTCGCGCAGGACGATCGCATGCCCGCGACACAGATCTAGGAACCGATCACGAATGACCTCTGCCTTTCCACCCGGAAGGTCCAGCCAACCGCCGCGCCCCGACAACTCGCTGGACTGGCTGGTGGCGAATTTCGCCCGTGAAGTCCCCGGGGTTACGCACGCCATCCTGGTATCCGTCGACGGGTTGCTGGTCGCAGCGAGTGAGCGCTTGCCGAAGGAGCGGGCCGACCAGCTCGCCGCGGTGTCCTCAGGGCTGGCCAGCCTGGCCAACGGCGCCGCGCAACTGTTCGACGGCGGGCAGGTCTTGCAGTCGGTGGTGGAGATGCAGAACGGCTACCTGCTGCTGATGCAGGTCGGTGACGGTTCGCATCTGGCAACGCTGGCCGCGACATCGTGTGACATCGGCCAGATCGGTTACGAGATGGCCGTCCTCGTCGAACGGGTGGGCAACGTCGTGCAATCGACCCGACGCGCACCATTGCATTCGTGAGCCGCCATGGACAAGCGCAAGCCACCCGGATCCGAGCCGTCTGCGGCTGAGGCGAGCCTTGTCCGCCCGTACACCCTGACGGCCGGCCGGACCAAGGCCAGCGTCGACATTCCGTTGGAAGCGCCAGTGCAGACTTTGCAGTCGGCCATGTTTCACCGGTGGCCGCTCAACGACGTCCGAGGCAGAATCGTTCAACTGTGTGTCAAGAGCCCGTCGGTGGCTGAGATATCGGCTCGGCTGAATTTGCCGCTCGGTGTGACGCGTGTGCTGGTCGGCGATCTGGTGACTTCGGGTTACCTTCGAGTGAACCGGACACTGACCGAACGCTCGACCCGCGACGAACGCCGCGAACTGATAGGAAGGACGCTCCGTGGCCTACGAGCGCTTTGATGCGGGCCCACCGCAGCCGAAGTCGCGCGATACCGCGTCCACGAAGATCGTCATCGCCGGTGGATTCGGCGCCGGTAAGACGACATTCGTCGGCGCGGTCTCCGAGATCATGCCGCTGCGGACCGAGGCGATGGTCACCGACGCGTCTGCCGGTGTCGACATGGTGGACGCCACTCCGGACAAGCGGACCACCACGGTCGCTATGGATTTCGGCCGGATCACGCTCGACGAGGATCTGGTGCTCTACCTGTTCGGCACGCCCGGACAGCGTCGATTCTGGTTCATGTGGGACGATTTGGTCCGCGGCGCGATCGGCGCGGTCATCCTGGTGGACTGCCGGCGTCTGCAGGACTGCTTCGCCGCAGTCGACTTCTTCGAGCATCGCAAGCTGCCGTTCCTCATCGCGGTCAACGAATTCGACGGCACGCCAAGGTTTCCCGCCGCCGAGGTGCGCAAAGCGTTGACGCTGCCCGCGCATGTCCCGGTGATCAACATCGATGCCAGGGATCGCAGATCGGCGACCGACGCGTTGATCGCGGTCAGCGAATACGCGCTGACAAGCTTGACGCCCACTGCGTAGTGGATTGGACGGATTGCGAATTCGTCGGTCGTGACTTCCGCGACGATGACCTCAGCCGACTGCGCACCGAGCGCGTGGTATTCACCGAATGCGATTTCAGCAGCGTCAACCTCGCCGAGTCGGAGCATCTGGGATCGGCGTTTCGCAACTGCACATTCAAGCTGACCACGCTGTGGCACAGCACCTTTCGCCAGTGCAGCATGCTGGGCTCGGTATTCGAGCGGTGTCGCATGCGGCCGCTGATCCTCGACGAGGTGGACTTCACGCTCGCGGTGCTCGGGGGCAATGACCTACGTGGTGTCGACTTGAGCGGGTGTCGGCTGCGCGAGACCAGCCTGGTGCAAACCGATCTGCGCAAGGCGGTGCTGCGCGGCGCCGACCTGACCGGTGCCCGCACCACGGGCACTCGTTTGGATGACGCCGATCTGCGTGGCGCCGTCGTCGACCCGTCGTTGTGGACCACCGCATCGCTGACTCGCGCGCGCGTCGACATCGCCCAAGGCCTTGCCTACGCCGCTGCCCACGGATTGCGCATGGACAGCGAGCGCGATCGGTGACTAACGCTTGAGCCGGATACTCCACCGCACGTAGCCCGCGTAGAACAGCGACAGCGCAGCGAGCATGCCCATGTCAAACAGGAAGATGTGCTTGGAGTGCTGCCATATCGGGTCATTGGTCGGAATCTGCTTGACCTTGACCAGGTTCGGGAAGTCGATCGACGACGCGCCCGCGGCGTAACCCCAACGTCCCGGTGTCAGCCAGGACAGCTGGTTGAGACCGGCCCGGCCGGTCACCGGGATCATTCCGCCGGCAAGCACCAGCTGCGACATGATCGAGACCACCAGCAGCGGCATGATCTGCTCGTTGGACTGCGCCAGCGCCGAGAGCATCAGGCCGAGAATGGCCGAGGCCACACAGGTGCCGGCAACGGTGACGAACAGCGAGAACGTCGAGTTGTCGAAGAACGGCGGGTGCGCGGTGGGCGCGCCCTTGCCCAGTCTGACGATGATCGTCGCGATCGCCGCCTGCGTGGTCGCGAAGGCGCAGAACACAGCGACTTTGGCAAGCAGGTAGGCGGTGGTGGATAAGCCGACCGCCTGTTCTCGCTTGAAGATCGGTCGCTCGCCGATCAAGTCGCGAATGGTCAGCGCCGTGCCCATGAACACGGCCCCGATATTGAGCAGCACCATGATGTACTGCGGCTGGGTGGGCGCCAGGCCGAGCGGATCGGCCGGCCCCAGACCAGGTTTGGGGCCTTTCACGGTCAGCGACAGGGCACCGATGAGGAACGGCAGCACCGCCAAGAACACCGAGTAGCCGCGGTCGGAGATGACCAGACGCACCTGGCGGCGCGCGATCGTGGAGAGCTGGCGCAGCAGGTCGGTGTGCACGGGTTCGCCCAAGTCGGCCGGGCTCTCCGGAGCCGGCACCTGCGGGTCTCGTCTACCGCCTTGCTCCAGGAAGCGGCGATTCGCCTCGTCCGGATCGGCGCCCACGTTGGCGAAGATGTCCGCCCAGTTGGTGGTGCCCAACGCTTCACCCACCTTGCTGGGTGGCCCGTTGAAGGCGGTCTTGCCGCCGGGGGCAATCAGCAGGATCTGGTCGCACACGTCCAGGTAGGACACCGAGTGCGTGACCACCAGCACCACGCGGCCCGCGTCGGCGAGCTGGCGCAGCATCAACATCACCTGGCGGTCCAGCGCAGGGTCCAGACCCGAGGTGGGCTCGTCGAGCAGTAGCAGCGACGGCTGGGTGAGCAGTTCCAGCGCGACCGACGCGCGCTTGCGCTGCCCGCCGGAGAGCTTGTCGACGCGGGTGTCGGCGTGCTTGGTCAGGTCGAGTTCCTCCAGCACCTGCGCGACGACCTGCGCGCGTTCCTCTTTGTTGGTGTCCGGCGGCAGTCGCAGCTCGGCGGCGTAACCCAATGCCTGGTTGACGGTCAGTTGCCGGTGCACCACGTCGTCCTGCGGGACCATCCCGATTCTGCTGCGCATCGTCGCGTACTCGGCGTGGATGTCGTGGCCCTCGAACGTGACTGTGCCGGCGCTGGGCCGGGTGTATCCGGCGATCAGCCGCGACAGCGTGGTCTTGCCCGCTCCGGAGCCCCCGATGATCGCGGTGAGCGTGCCCGGACGCGCGGTGAGCGAAATTCCGTCCAGGAGTTCCTTGCCGTCGATCCGGAAGTGAACGCCGTTGACCTCCAGGCCGCCGGTGCGGGTCGCTGCTTCCGTCCGGCGAATCAGGTTGCCGTCGGTGAAGACCAGGTCGATATTGCCGATCGTGATCACGTCGCCCTCGTTCAACACCGCCGAGCCGACGCGGACGCCGTTGACGAAGGTGCCGTTGACGCTGTGTGCGTCCCGGATCTCGGTGCCCAGCGGCGAGTCGACCAAGAACGCGTGATGACGCGACGCCAGCACATCCTGGATCACGATGTCGTTGTCGTTGGCGCGTCCGATCGTCGCCGAACCCGGCGGCTTGTCCGGGGTGAGCGAGCCCGGCAGGATCGCCTGGATCATCTTGGTGGCCAGGTTGCCGACTTCGGGTGGCGTGCTGATCGCCGGCGGTGCCATCTGGGTCTTGGGCGCAATGTTCACCGGGGGAGCCGAGGCGACCGGGGCCGCGGGTTGCCGGATCGGCGGCGGCGCCTGGTGTTGCGGGCCCGCCGGATACGCCGGCGGGCGCTGCGCCGGGTAGCCGGGCGGAGGCTGAGCCCCGGGATACGGGCGCGACGGTCCCGGGCCGATCGGCCCGGGTGGCCTCGGCCCGGGGGCCGGGCGTGGTTGCTGTGGTGCGGGTCCCGGCCGGGCGGGCGCCGGTGATTTGGCGATCGGCATCGACGTCGTCTGCGGCGGCCGGCCTACGACACCATCGTGGCGGCCGATCTCGAAAGTCAGCTGCGGCCCGTCGGGATTGCCGATGTTGATGGCCTGGCCGTCGTGAATGTCGATCACCGGCACCCGCCGCCCGTGGACGTACGTGCCGTTCAGCGAGCCGTTGTCGATGGCCAGCCAGCGGCCCTGATCGAAGCGCAGCAGCAAGTGTGCCCGGGAGATCAGCGGATGCGTGATGCGCATGTCGGCGCGCAGATCGCGGCCAACCACGATGTCATGACCTGCGGCGAAGGTTCGTTGCGATCCGTCGTACCGGACTGTCAGCGCGGGCGGTGCGGCGTGACTCATCGCCCCAACATTAGCTGCTTGGCTCACTGCACCGACTGTATCGGCTGCCGCTTGATCGCCTCCGAGCGACACGGGCGAGGGGTCAGTAGGTCAGTGCGCCAACGCATCGGGTGCGCCGGTCACCACGCAACGGGTGCGGGTGTAGATCGTCGGCATGCACCGGTTGCAATGCGTGCACGCCGATTGCACCGCGGCGCCGTCGCGTGCGATCCGGTTGATCAAGTCGGGCTCGGCCAGCAAGGCCCGGCCCATCGCGACGAACTGGAAGCCTTCTGCCATCGCCAGATCCATCGTGTCGCGGTTGGTGATGCCGCCGAGCAGGATCAGCGGCATCGTCAGCTCGGCGCGGAACTGCTTTGCTTCGCGCAGCAGGTAGGCCTCGCGGTACGGATACTCGCGCAGAAACTTCTTGCCGGTCATCCGCATGCCCCAGCGCAGCGGTGGCTTGAAGGCGCCGGCGAATTCCTTGAGCGGGGCGTCGCCGCGGAACAGGTACATCGGGTTGACCAGCGAGCTGCCGGCGGTGAGTTCGATCGCGTCCAATCCGCCGTCGTCCTGCAGCCACTTGGCGGTGGTGATCGCCTCGTCGACCGAGATGCCGCCACGCACGCCGTCGGACATGTTGAGCTTGGCGGTCACCGCGATCTGGTCCTGGACCGCGTGCCGCACCGCCATGACCATGCCGCGGGCCACTTTGGCCCGGTTCTCCAGCGAGCCGCCGAACTCGTCGTTGCGCCGGTTGATCAGCGGACTCAAAAACGCACTTGCCAAATAGTTGTGACCCAAATGCACTTCGACGGCATCGAACCCGGCGTCGATGGCCAACTTGGCCGCGTCGGCGTGCGCGGCGATCACATCGTCGATGTCGTCGCGGCTGGCCTTCTTGGCGAACCGCATGCCGATCGGGTTGAAGAACCGCACCGGGGCCAGCGCGGTGGCCTTGTTGGAGCGGGCGTTGGCGACCGGACCGGCATGTCCGATCTGCGCGCAGACCGCCGCCCCCTCGGCGTGGATCGCGTCGGTGAGCCGCCGGAAACCGGGCACGGCCTCCGGCCGCATCCAGATCCCGTTGCCTTCGGTGCGGCCGCCCTGCGAGACCGCGCAATAGGCGACGGTGGTCATGCCGACCCCGCCCGCCGCCGGCAGCCGGTGGTACTCGATCAGGTCGTCGCTGACCAATGCGCCTGGCGTGCGGGCTTCGAAGGTCGCGGATTTGATGGTGCGATTACGCAGCGTGATGGGCCCGAGCTTCGCCGGCGCCAGCACGTCCGGGGCTTCGGACATGGTCAGGAGCGTACAGCGGGCGGCGCAGCGCTCATGACAAACTGGACGACGTGGGTGCAATCACGCTGGACGGCAAAATCACGCGCGACGAGATCTTCGTCGACCTGAAAGAGCGGGTGGCCGCATTGACCGCGGCGGGGCGGACGCCCGGCCTGGGCACTGTCCTGGTCGGCGACGACCCGGGGTCCCAAGCCTACGTCCGCGGTAAGCACGCCGACTGCGCCAAGGTGGGCATCACCTCGCTGCGCCGCGACCTGCCCGCCGACATCAGCCAGGCGAAGCTCAACGACACCATCGACGAACTGAACGCCAACCCCGAGTGCACCGGCTACATCGTCCAGTTGCCGCTGCCGAAGCAGCTCGACGAGAACGCGGCTTTGGAGCGGATCGATCCGGCCAAGGATGCCGACGGGCTGCACCCCACCAACCTCGGCCGACTGGTGCTCATGGACCCGGCTCCGCTGCCCTGCACCCCACGCGGCATCGTGCACCTGTTGCGGCGCTACGACGTCGAGATCGCCGGCGCGCACGTGGTCGTCATCGGCCGTGGCGTGACGGTAGGCCGCCCGCTCGGCCTGTTGCTGACCCGTCGTTCGGAGAACGCGACGGTGACGTTGTGCCACACCGGAACTCGTGACCTTGCCGCGCTGACCAAGCAGGCCGACATCATCGTCGCGGGAGTCGGTGTGCCGCACATGCTGACCGCCGACATGGTGCGTCCCGGTGCCGCCGTGATTGACGTCGGCGTCAGCCGAGTCAACGACAAACTCACCGGAGACGTACATCCCGACGTGTGGGAGGTCGCGGGACACGTGTCGCCGAACCCCGGCGGCGTGGGCCCGTTGACCCGTGCGTTCCTGCTGACCAACGTTGTCGAGTTGGCCGAGGGGCAGTGAGCGTGCGCAGCCTGCTCCGCCCGCAATGGCCGATCGTGACGGTGATGCTCATTTTCGTCGTGGCGTTCAGCTTGGCGGCGGCCAACTTCTGGCGCCGTGGCTCGCTGTTGATCGGCATCGGGGTCGGCGTCGCCGCCGTGCTGCGGTTGGCGCTCACCGAGGACCGTGCCGGGCTTCTGGTGGTGCGCAGCAAGGGGATTGACTTTGCCACGATGGCGTCCGTCGCGGCCGCGATGGTGTATATCGCGTGGACGATCGACCCGCTGGGGACGCGCTAGACCCCCGGAACTCCGGTAACGCCCGGGAACTGTGGCGGACCAGAAGGGTTACCACCCATAAGGTTTGCCATCTGCTCGGGGCAATACGTCCGGATCGCGATGGTGGTGAACATCCGGGCCACTTGCGGCGACATGCCGCGGCGGGCGACACCCGATGCGGCGGCCGCGAAGCTGCCGCCGGGCTGGGCGATCATCGGGCAGATGGACTCGCCGACCGCCATCGCGTTGCCCGGTTCGCCGTACTCGATGCCGGCGTGGCTGAGCGCGTCGATGAAGTTGTCGTCGTTGGGATCTGCCTCGCCCGGCGTCGAGAACGCGGTGGCTATCGTGATCAGACACCCGACACCGATCAGCGCCCGCACCGTCAACGGCTGATTGTTCAACTGCGACATCCAGTTGCGACGCATACCCACCCCCCTCAATGTTCTGCGGTCGCATCGAACATTGGTCTATCGCTGTCACGTCCCGAACACGGCGCGGTAAAGGTTCGCCTACGTTTGGGGCGACACGCGGTCGAGTGTGCAGCATCGCGGCGTGTCTCGGGTTCGCGTACACGACAATTCGGGCATGACGGGTGACATCTCGCGTCAGACATTTCTGCGCGGCACCGTAGGGGCGTTGGCCGCGGCCGCGTTTGTCGGGTCAGGGCGCGCCGGCGGCGCGCCGATCGCGTCGGGCTGGGACGGACTGTCTATCGGTGGGCAGGTCGTCCGGCCGGACACTCCGCAATTCGGTTCGGCTAAAGCGGTTTTCAACACCAACTACAACGGGATGACACCGGCGGCGGTTGTCGTTCCGACATCGCCGGCCGATGTGCAAAAGGCGATGGCGTTCGCCGCCGCGAACAACCTCAAGGTCGCGCCGCGCGGTGGTGGGCATTCCTATGTGGGGGCATCCACGGCGAACGGCACGATGGTGCTCGATTTGCGCCAGCTGCCCGGGGGCATCGATTACGACGCCGCCACAGGTCAGGTCACGGTGACGCCCGCGACGAGTCTGTATGCGATGCACCAGGTTCTGGCAGCGGCGGGCCGGGGTATCCCGACGGGAACCTGCCCGTCGGTCGGTGCGGCGGGCCACGCCCTGGGCGGCGGGCTGGGCGCCCATTCCCGGCACGCCGGGCTGATGTCGGACGCCTTGCGGTCGGCCACGGTGGTGCTGCCGGGCGGTCAAACGGTCACCGCGTCAGCCAACTCCCAACCCGACCTGTTCTGGGCGTTGCGCGGCGGCGGCGGCGGAAACTTCGGCGCGACCACCTCGCTGACCTTTGCGACGTTTCCCACCGGCGACGTCGATGCGGTTAATCTCAACTTCCCGCCGCAGTCGTTCGCGCAGGTGCTGGTTGGCTGGCAGAGCTGGCTGCGTACCGCCGATCGAAGCTGCTGGGCGCTGGCGGATGCCACCGTCGACCAAATGGGCACGCACTGTCGCATCCTGGCTACCTGCCCCGCCGGCTCCGGTGCCGGCATCGCATCCGCAATCGCGTCGGCCGTCGGGATGCAACCGAGCGGCACGGAAAACCACACGTTCAACTACTTGGACTTGACGAATTATCTTGCCGCCAACAACCTCAACCCGTCGCCGCTTGGATACGTCGGCGGCTCAGATGTTTTCGCGGCGATCACCCCGGCCGCTGCGCAGGGCATTGCCGCGGCGGTCGACGCGTTCCCGCGCGGGGCGGGTCGCATGCTGGCGATCATGCACGCGCTCGACGGTGCGCTGGCCGACGTGCCGGTGGGAGCTTCCGCTTTCCCGTGGCGTCGGCAGTCGTCGTTAGTGCAGTGGTACGTCGAGACATCCGGCGACCCGTCCGCCGCCGTCGGGTGGCTCAGTACGGCGCACCGGGCAGTGCAGCCGTATTCGGTTGGCGGGTACGTGAACTACCTCGAGGCCAACCAGCCGGCGTCGCGGTACTTCGGACCGAACCTGTCGCAGTTGAGCGCCGTTCGGCAGAAGTACGATCCCGCTCGGGTGATGTTCTCCGGGATGCCGGTCTGAGGGTCGGCAAGTTATCCACAGTTGCGGTTTCATCCACAGTTGGGCCTCGTGGGCGCCGTGATGTCGGTGCGCAGCAATAGAATTCACACATGCGTTCTAGTAGCCGTGCGGAGATCGTCGAAGTCTTCGACGCGCTCAAGGCTGGCATGAAACGCGCGGTGGACCTGACGTTCGACGTGCTGACCACGCCTGAGCGGCTGAGCATGTTGCAACACTGCGAAGAGATCCGCCGCGTGCT
>Ga0209113_1000042_pt1 | contig 28502 bp, 24 predicted proteins | sample TexAe_RefH0_O1_FD_187951 | JGI IMG/M metagenome (GOLD analysis project Ga0209113, IMG submission 187951) | Forest soil microbial communities from Davy Crockett National Forest, Groveton, Texas, USA - Texas A ecozone_RefH0_O1 (SPAdes) (version 2) | ecosystem: Environmental > Terrestrial > Soil >... | reverse complement strand
ACATGCAGGTGACGGTCGCCTCGCTTGACGACGCGGACGAGTTGGCCGAGGCGCTGACTAGCGCGGGCTACGTCCACCGACCGATCGCCGCTGACGAGTCCAAGTCGGATGCTCGCAGCACCGTCGCGGAGTTCGACCACACCGAGGACGAATCGTTGTGGCAGAAGCGGATTCACTGTTCGGCCGATCCCGGGCGGCCGACCAACGTCCATGTGCGCGTCAACGGCTGGCCCAACCAGCAGTTCGCGCTGCTGTTCGTCGACTGGCTGGCGGCCTGTCCCGAAGCCCAAGAGCGGTATTCGGCCGCCAAGCACGGCGCCGAGCAGGCCGGCGATATCGCGGGCTACGTAGCCGCCAAGGAGCCATGGTTCGACCACGCGTACCGCGAGGCTTGGGCGTGGGCGGACGCGACGGGCTGGCGTCCTAGGGAGTCGGGTTAGGCAGCGGTGCGCCGCAGGGCAGCACGCCGTTCATCGGATCGGTGCTGCCGGGAGCCGGGTGGACAACCTGGTCGACCTGGACGAAGACCTTGTCGTCGACGTCGATCTCGCAGTGCACGTTCGCCGAGTACGGCCACTTCACCGCGACCTGCATACCGGCGTGATGAGGGTCCGGCAGCACCGCGTCGGCCTGAAACGAGTTGCCCGGCAACGTCCCCAACTGGGCCATGTTCGTCTGGTTGTCGGCGGTGATGAAGGTGGCCACACTGCCGGGAGCGAGGCCGTCGACGCGCGCGATGTAGGTGATGTTGTGCAGATCCGCCCGCGCCACCGCGGACGTTAGCTGCGCGCTCACAGCGATTACCGCCGCTGCGGCAACTGCGGTCCGTGTATGCCTGGTGACGCTCATGACCGCACAGATTACGCGGCGGGATATCGGTGCGTGCATCCAGTTGCCGGCCGCGCTCACAGCGGTATGCCTGGCTATGTGTACGGGTTGCGTCGCGCCTCGTCATCTGGGCGCTTGACCAGCAACCAGGTCTCCTCCTCGCCCTCGCGGACCCGGGTCAACGCATAACCGCCGTGCAACTTCTCGCCGTCCAGGCGAATGGACAGGTGACCGCGGCCAAGGCAGGTGGTCATCTCATGCTTTGTCCTGTTGGCATACGTGCCCTCGTCCCAGACAATCACGTCGGCGTTGGCCCCCTCGACGTCGGCGTTCTCCAGCGGCTGGTCTTCGGTGCGACGCGCCATCCGTCGGTCCTGCGGATTGACCGACGGCCCCCGGGGAATGGCCCACGACACCAGCACACCGTCGATCTCGAGACGGAAGTCGTAGCACTCGCTGCGCGCCGCGTGGTCCTGGATCACGAATTGTGGCCCGCTCTTGCCCGCGCGACGCCGTCGCGGCTGCCGTCCCCGGTCCTCGGGGCTTCGGTCGGTCGCCCGCCCGCGCCGCTGATTGCTGAAACTCATGTCTGGCTACGTACCCGCCCGCCCACGCCCGAGAAACTCCCGATTGGCTGTGACCGCCGCTAAGGTCCGCCGCGCCAGTGATCGATGCGGTGGTGATCGGGCGTGAACCCGTGCTTGACACCCCACAAGACGGCCTGGGTGCGACTGCTCACGCCGAGCTTGCGATAAATGGTGCGGATGTACGACTTCACTGTGTTCGGGCTCAGATAGGTCAGCCGCGCGACGTCGGCGTTGCTCATGCCCTGGGTAATCAACGCCAGAATCTCCGCCTCGCGTTCGCTGAGCCCTTCGCCGCGGCCGGGCCAGTCCAGCCCGGGCGCGCTGCGTGCGCGCGTCGCCACATCACTGATAACCACTTGGCCGGCGTGCACGGCCTCCAAGGCCGCCACCAGCTCTCGCGCGGGCAGGGTCTTTGACAGATACCCCTCGGCGCCATGTTGCCGTGCGCTCTGGACAAGGTCAGGGTGAAAGTTCCAGGTGTACACCACAACTCGATGCGCACGTGGGTTGGCGACGAGATGTCCGATCTCTTCGTGATCGGACTCGGGTTGGGCGAATGAGTCGTACAAGACGATGTCGACATCGTCTTTGACGGAAACGCTGGAGTCGAGTTCCGCGACGACGATCCGGTCGCGATACGGCTCCAACATGTTGGCCACACCCTTGACGACGACGTCGTAGTCATCGACCAGCGCAACGGTGATCGGCGCGCGAGGTGTGTGTGGCATGCCGGGCGACATTACCCCCTTAGGGGTGTATTTGTACCCCCTCAGGAGTGGTCGACTTGTTCCAGGGCCGGCCGACCCGAACATCGGTCACCCATCACCTGAGGAAAGGGCTCAACCATGATCACTCTCGGCGTCATCCTGCTGATCGCGGGATTTCTACTCAAGATCTCCATCCTGTGGACTCTGGGCATCGTCGCGCTCGTCGTCGGCGCGATCCTGGCCATCCTGGGCGCCAGCGGACGCGCAATCGGCGGCCGGCGCCACTATTTCTGAGCGTCCGACGTTCAAGTCGAGCCGGGCGCCGCGACGTATGCCGTACGTCACAAATTCACGTTTGCCCCTTCGCTGAAGGGGTTATTCAACGCATGTCAGAAAGGAGCCTGCGATGCCCATCTGGGAATGGATCTTGATCGCGGCCGTCGCTGTCGTTGTGGTGGTCGCGGCGGCAGTTGTCATAAGCATGATCAGCTTTCGCTCAAAAACGAAGCGGCTCAAAGAGCACTACGGCACCGAGTACGAGCGGGTGGTCGATGAGACCGGTAGCGAGAAAGGTGCGGTGCGCGAACTCACGACGCGGGAACGCGAGCATGACAAGCTCGACATCGTTCCGCTCTCGCCTTCGGCGCACTCGGAATTCTCCGCCCGCTGGCAAGAGGTGCAGGCCGGATTCGTGGACAACCCCGCGACGGCCGTCGGCGTTGCCGACCGTTTGGTGACTGAGGTAATGCGCCAAAGGGGCTATCCCGTCGACGAATTCGACCAGCGGGCCGCGGACATCTCCGTCGACCACCCGCAGATCGTCGACAACTACCGGGCGGCTCACGGTATCCACGTCACGGAGCAGCAGGCCGACACCGAGCAACAGCGAGAGGCGTTCGTGCATTACCGGGCGCTGTTCGAGAAGTTGCTCGAAACCCCGACCGACAAGCAAGCATCACAGGAGGCAAGCGCATGACCGTACATGAGGAGCAACCCGTCGCAGCAGAACCGCGTATCGACGACGAGAACGCGGCGGACGCGGCGCACAAGCCGGGATCCGCTGCCGAGGACATCGGGGCGGAGCCGGTACGCGAGCCGCAACCCGCTGCCGACGACATCGGAGCCGAGGCGGTACGCGAGCCGCAACCCGCTGCCGACGACATCGGAGCCGAGGCGGTACGCGAGCCGGAGCCCGTTGCCGATCCCGTCGAGGCGGAGCCGCCTACGGTGGACCACGAATCGTCAACCGCAGAAGAGCTTTTCGCCGGCGACGATGTCGCGGATCTGCGTTCGCGGTGGGCCGGCGTTCAGGCCGCTTTCGTGGACAACCCCAAGGAGTGCGTCCAGAAGGCAGACCATCTCGTATCCGATCTGGTCGAGCATCTCACGACGGGATTCGCCCAGGCACGGTCCCGGCTGGAAGAACAATGGTCGCGAGGCCAGGAGGCCTCCACTGAAGATCTGCGCGTGGCGCTGATGCACTACCGCGAATTCTTCGACCGCTTGCTCGCCGTTTAACTAGCTGTACGACAACATAATTCGCTATTCAGCGCCACACGAGTTGCATGCCTTCGCCGGCGAGCCAGACATTGAGGTCATAACCGTTTCGGGCCAGGCCGTCGACCGCGTGCACGGCGCGCTGCACGGCCTGCTCGGCGACTTCTGGAGCCAGCAGGCCGTGCCGCATAGCGTCCAACAGTTCGTCGGTGTCGCTTAGCGTCACACTTCGGCCGGTGCGGACCACGAGGTCGAGGTAGTGATCCTCGGAACTCCACAAATGCGGACCCGGGGTGTATTCACCGACGTCGAGGTAGTAATCCTGATCGCGTTCGTGGCCTGGGTTGAAGTGGAAGATCGTCGCCCGCAAGCCCAGTGATGGCAGCAGCCACGATTCGAGGTAGTGGAACTGCGCGCGCCCGGGCGTGGGGCGGGCCAGATAAAGACCCCACGGCTGAACAACGTAGTCATCCACGGCCCGAACGATGCCCTTGGGATCGGTGTTGGTGCGGCCGCGCAGGTCGAACGTCTCGTGCTTGGGGGCGTGAATGGCGTACCTCTTATCAGCGGCGAAGCCGGATTTTCCAGCGGACAAAGCAGGCGAAGAACACCGTCAGCCCGGCGAGCATGCCCATGTCGAGCAGCCAGAAATGGCGGGTGTGCTGCCAGAACTGATCCTGAGGAAGCAGCGTGGGCGGCACCAGATGCCGGACGTCGATAGTCGACGATGCGGCCGCATACCCCCAGCGCGCGGGCATCAGCCACGACAACTGGTCCAGACCAAGTCGGCCGGTCACCGGAACCATCCCGCCGCACAGCACCAGCTGGGCCATCACCGCGACCACGAACAACGGCATGATCTGTTCGCTGGACCGGACCAACGACGAGATGGCCAGGCCCAGGACGGCCGAGGCGACACAGGTTGCGGCGACGGTGATGAACAGCTCGACGGTGGCTGCCACCGTCGAATGGCCCAGCAGCACCGCTCCCTGGCTCGGGGCGCCCTTGCCTGCCACCACGATCGCGGTCACGATCGCCGCCTGCAGAATGGCGAACCCACAGAACACCAGCGTCTTGGCCAGCAGGTACGCCGTGGTCGACAAGCCGACCGCCTGCTCGCGCTGAAAAATGGCACGCTCGCCGACCAGGTCGCGAATCGTGAGCGCGACGCCCATGAACGCAGCGGCCGGCAGCAGTAGCGCCAGGATCTGCGCCGACTCGTCGGGCGTCCCCGTGTGCGGGCCCGCGGGGCGGAACCCGGTGCTACCGGGCACGGTAAGCGACAACGCGCCGAGGATGAACGGCAGCAGCGCCAGGAAGACGAAATACGCCCGGTCGGCGACCACGAGCCGGACCTGTCGGCGTGCGATCGTCGAGATCTGACGCGGAACACTGGTATGGACCGGCTCGCCCAGGTCGGCCGGCTGGCCCGATTTCGACGGCGGCTGCGGCTCTTGGCGCTCCCGGAACCGGCGGTTGGCCTCGTCCGGGTCGGCACCGACTTGGCTGAAGATCTTGGCCCAGTTGGTGGTGCCCATCACCTCGCCGATGCCGTCCGGCGGTCCGCAATAAGCTGTCTTCCCGCCCGGTGCCACCAACAGCACCTGGTCGCACACGTCGAGATAGGACAGCGAGTGCGTGACGACCAGCACCACCCGGCCGGCGTCGGCCAGTTGGCGCAGCATCGTCATGACCTGCAGGTCCAGCGCCGGGTCCAGACCCGAGGTGGGTTCGTCGAGCATCAGCAGTGATGGCCCGGTGAGCAGCTCGAGTGCCACCGAGGCCCGTTTGCGCTGTCCGCCAGAGAGCTTGTCGACGCGAGTGTTGGCGTGCTTGGTCAGGTCGAGTTCCTCGAGCACCTGCGAGACGACCCTGGTCCGGTCGGCTTTGCTGGTGTCGGGGGGCAGACGCAATTCGGCCGCGTAGCTCAGCGCCTGGTTGACCGTCAGCTGACGATGGACGACGTCGTCCTGGGGGACCATGCCGATCCTGCTGCGCAGCGAGGCGTACTCGGCGTGAATGTCGTGTCCCTCGAACGTCACTGACCCCGAGCTGGGTGTGGTGTAACCGGCGATCAGCCGGGCCAGCGTGCTCTTTCCGGCGCCCGATCCGCCGATCACCGCAGTCAGCGTTCCCGGCCGCGCGGTCAGCGAAATGTCGCTCAGCAGCTGTTTGCCGTTCTCGACGACGTACTGGACGTTGCGCACCTCCAGGCCGCCGGTTCGCGTCGCCGCTTCGGTCTCGCTGCGACGGACCAGCAGGCCGCTGCTGACCACCAGGTCGATGTTGCCGACTGTGACGACGTCGCCCTCGCTCAAGATCGCCGACCCGACCCGGGTGCCGTTGACGAACGTCCCGTTGACGCTGGTGTCGCGAATCTCGGTGCCCAGCGGGGTCAGGTTCAGCGTCGCGTGATACCGCGAGGCCAGCACGTCGGGGACGACGATGTCGTTGTCGGAGGCCCGCCCGATCGTCACCGCGCCGGCTGGTTTGGCGGCCGGCGCCACCCTCGGCGACAGCATTTTGACGAACCGCGTCGCGAAATTCGACGCGTCGGGCGCCCGGTTGTCGAGCTTGGTGACCTCGGTGGGCGGCACCTGATCCTGCGTGGGCATGGCCCGGGCGTTGACCACCGTCGTGTCCTCTGGGGGTGGCCCCGCCGGTGGCCGTCCGGCCTGCACATTGGTCGGGTACTCCGAAGGGGACAACGGCCGCCGGACTGGTGGGGCGGGTCGGGCCTGCGGGACGGGTGACGGCACGGGCTCGGCACCGCTTCGCCGCGGCGGGGCAGCAGGCGCAACGGGCGCGGCCGGCGTCGACCACGACATCGTCGATTGCGCCGCGGGTGGGGCTGCACCTCCCGTCGGCCGGCTGCCTTTGCCGCGGCGTGGTCCGACCTCGAATGTGAGTCGCGGTCCGCCGGGATTGCCGACGTTGATGCTTTGCCCGTCATGGATGTCGACCACCGGCGTGCGGTAGCCGTTGACGAAAGTCCCGTTCACCGAGCCGTTGTCGATGGCCACCCACTTGCCCTGCTCGAAACGCAGGATCAGATGCGCGCGCGAAATCCGCGGATCGGCGATCCGGACATCAGCGCGCAAATCGCGGCCGATGACGACGTCGTGACCCGGCGCGAAGGTGCTTTCTGAGCCGTTGTGCCAGATGGTCAGAATGGGTGGGGCTGGTCGACTCACCACTCCAGTATCGACTCCGCGGCGGCGCGGCTCCCACGGGACGCACTGTGATTCAGCTATATGTTGCCGCGAGCTGCTGCGACGCTCCGATTCACAGCTGTTTCATAAGCGCCACAACAGGGGCGCACCGTATCTGGCGGCATGATTGCGAAGGTTAGGCAGGCTGTTGCGAACTAGGCCGCGCGCCACGAGATTTCGAAAACGTCCTAACCGCAACTAATTTAAAAGTGTAGTCCGGTGGGGGTGACCGGGAGCGTGCTGGATCGCGCGCACAGCGAGAGAAGCGAGGGGGTAAGTGTGTCTAGGGACGAGGCGACCAGAGCTACGGAGCGCTGGGACGCCCAATCAGGGCCGTCGGCACCCGCTGAGCCGCAGCGCGCCCGTAGCCTGCTCGAGCGCGGCTACGCGTCGCTTCCCGATCTGCGGATCACCCGCCTGCTGACCCGGGTCCCGCTGATCAAATCGCGTCCCGACCGGGAGTCGGTGAAGGTCGGCCGATCCGGCGCGGACGATGGGCAGGGCAGTGCGATCGCCACGCCGACGTCTTTCGCCGGCTACACCATCCTGCGGCCATTGGGGTCCGGCGGGATGGCTGACGTCTACCTCGCCAAGCATCCCCGCTTGCCGCGCCGTGACGCGCTGAAGGTGTTGAGCGAAGGGACAACGGCCGACCAGGAATTCCGCGAACGATTCAATCGCGAAGCCGATTTGGCCGCCACGCTGTGGCATCCGCACATCGTCGCCGTGCACGATCGTGGCGAGTTCGACGGTCACCTGTGGATCGCGATGGACTACGTCGAGGGCACCGACGCCGCCCGGCTGATGCGGGACCGCTTCCGTGGCGGCATGGCCGACGGCGACGTCTGTGCGATCGTCACCGCCGTCGCCAGCGCGCTCGACTACGCCCATGCCCGCGGGCTACTGCACCGCGACGTCAAGCCCGCCAACATCCTGCTGACCCACCCCGACGAGGATGATCGCCGAATCCTGTTGGCGGACTTCGGCGTTGCCCGTCAACTCGCTGACATCAGCGGAATCACCGAAACGAACGTCGCGGTGGGCACCGTTGCCTACGCTGCCCCCGAACAACTCGTCGGGTCCAACATCGATGGCCGCGCCGACCAATACGCGCTGGCCGCCTCGGCATTCCACCTACTCACCGGTGCGCCGCCGTACCAAAACTCCAATCCCGTCGCGGTGATCGGACAGCACCTGCATGCGGCGCCACCCCGACTCAGCGACTACCGCCCCGACCTGGCCGACCTCGACGACGTGTTCTTCAAGGCGCTCGCGAAGGATCCGTCGGACCGGTTTGACCGGTGCCGCCAGTTCGCCGCGGCGTTCAGCGAGCACGTCTCCTGCCACCCAGCCGGTGATCGCGCCTCCAGGCCGAAAACCCGCCGCACCGGCTTCTGGAACGCTGTACGACGACCTTCCCTGAAAGCCGCCATCGCCCTGGCGATGGCCGTCACGACCGTCCTCGCGCTGACCGTGACGTGGGCGATCTCGTTCTTCTCCTGGGACGACCAGCCGCAAGCGAACCCCGCATCGCCGCCTCGGGTGAGCAGGACGTCGACCTCGGGGTCAGCCCTGGCTGCGCCGCCGCTGAACGGCAGTTATCGGCTGGACTACGACCGGGCCAAGCAGACGTCCAACGGCGTCATCCGTACCAACGGCGGAGCCACCAGCTGGTGGGCCTTTTCCTCCGCGTGCACCGCGACCGGGTGCGCTGCCACGGGCACCAAACTGGACGACACGAGTCATCAACTGGCCAAAACCGGCGGCACCGGCAATGCCGGCGTTCTGCATTTCGTCGACGGCCACTGGCAAGCCGAGCCCCGCCAGGTGCAGGTGCAGTGCCGCACTGCCCGCGGCGGGCCGATGTCCACTCAGTCGGAGACCGTGGTGTGGACGTTGACGCCGGAACCGGATGGCACGTTGCGCGGGGTGCAGACCCAGACCGTGCAGAGCAACGAGTGCGGGTCGCAGGGGGCCACGCTGCGTATACCGGTCGTGGCGTCCCGGACCGGTGATGTTCCGCCGGGGGTGACGGTGGCCGATCCCGCGCAGGCGGCGAACACCACCGCCACCCCGATCGGAACCGCGATGCCCGCGGTGCTGGGTGGGCCGTGCACCGACATCGACAAGGTCGCGTTCGACTCCACGGCCAACCAGCAGGTCGTCTGCGAGGGCAATACCTGGGACAAGGCTCCGCCGACCACCGGCGTGCACCCGGTCGGCACCTCGTGCGATGACACGCCGGTTTTCACGATGTCGAAGTCCGACGACGGGCACCTCATCGAATGCGATCCCGGCACCCGGGTGTGGAGCAGCCAGCACAGCTGACCTTCTGTCGGTGCGGAGCTCTACCCTGGTGAGCATGGCGTTTGCTACCGAGCACCCCGTAATTGCGCACTCCGAATATCGCCCGGTCGAGGCGATGGTGCGCGCAGGTGGCCACTTCGAGGTGGTCAGCCCGTACGCGCCCGCCGGTGACCAGCCGGCCGCCATCGACGAGTTGGAACGCCGGATCCAGGCGGGCGAGCGCGACGTCGTGCTGCTGGGTGCCACCGGTACCGGAAAGTCGGCCACTACCGCGTGGCTCGTCGAGCGGCTGCAGCGGCCGACTCTGGTGATGGCGCCCAACAAGACACTGGCGGCTCAGCTGGCCAACGAGTTGCGAGAAATGTTGCCGCACAATGCCGTTGAGTACTTCGTCTCGTACTACGACTACTACCAGCCCGAGGCCTATATCGCGCAGACCGACACGTACATCGAAAAGGACAGCTCGATCAACGACGACGTGGAGCGGCTGCGGCACTCCGCCACGTCGTCGCTGCTGTCGCGCCGTGACGTGGTGGTGGTGGCGTCGGTGTCCTGCATCTACGGTCTGGGCACGCCGCAGTCCTACCTGGACCGCTCGGTCGAACTTCAGGTGGGCGCCGAGGTCCCGCGTGACGCACTGCTGCGGCTGCTGGTCGACGTCCAGTACACCCGCAACGACATGTCCTTCACTCGTGGCACGTTCCGGGTCCGCGGCGATACCGTCGAGATCATTCCGTCGTACGAGGAATTGGCCTTACGCATCGAGTATTTCGGCGACGAAATCGAGGCGCTCTACTACATGCACCCGCTCACCGGGGAGGTGATCCGCAAGGTCGACTCGCTTCGCGTCTTCCCGGCGACTCACTACGTCGCCGGACCGGAGCGAATGGCCCACGCGATCTCCACCATCGAGCAGGAACTCGAGGAGCGCCTCGCCGAGTTGGAGGGTCAGGGCAAGCTGCTGGAGGCCCAACGGCTGCGGATGCGGACCAACTATGACGTCGAGATGATGCGTCAGGTCGGGTTCTGCTCCGGCATCGAGAACTACTCGCGGCACATCGATGCTCGCGGGCCGGGCTCGCCACCCGCGACCCTGCTGGACTATTTCCCCGAAGACTTCTTGATGGTGATCGACGAGTCGCATGTCACGGTGCCGCAGATCGGCGGCATGTACGAGGGCGACATGTCCCGCAAGCGCAACCTCGTCGAATACGGGTTCCGGCTTCCCTCGGCGTGCGACAACCGGCCGCTGACCTGGGAGGAGTTCGCGGACCGGGTCGGACAGACGGTGTATCTGTCGGCGACGCCCGGTCCTTACGAGCTGAGTCAGGCCGCGGGGGAGTTCGTCGAGCAGGTGATTCGCCCGACCGGGCTGGTCGACCCCAAGGTCGTGGTGAAGCCGACCAAGGGCCAGATCGACGACCTGATCGGCGAGATCCGAAAACGCGCCGAGGCCGACCAGCGGATCTTGGTGACGACGTTGACCAAGAAGATGGCTGAGGATCTCACCGACTATCTGCTGGAGTTGGGGATCCGGGTCCGCTACCTGCACTCCGAGGTCGACACGCTGCGACGGGTCGAGCTGCTGCGCCAGCTGCGGCTGGGTGACTACGACGTGCTGATCGGCATCAACCTGCTGCGGGAGGGTCTCGATCTGCCGGAGGTGTCGCTGGTCGCGATCCTGGACGCCGACAAGGAAGGCTTCCTTCGCTCGTCGCGCAGCCTGATTCAGACCATCGGCCGCGCAGCCCGCAACGTTTCCGGCGAAGTGCACATGTACGCCGACAAGATCACCGACTCGATGAGAGAGGCGATCGACGAGACCGACCGTCGGCGGGCCAAGCAGGTTGCCTACAACGAAGCCAACGGCATCGACCCGCAGCCGCTGCGTAAAAAGATCGCCGACATCCTCGATCAGGTCTACCGCGAGGCCGACGACACCGAGGCCGTGGAGATCGGCGGATCGGGGCGTAACGCGTCACGCGGGCGACGTGCTCAGGGTGCGCCCGGCCGCGCGGTCAGCGCCGGGGTGTTCGAAGGGCGCGACACGGCCAGCATGCCGCGGGCCGAACTGGCTGATCTGATCAAGGACCTCACCGAGCAGATGATGACCGCGGCGCGCGACCTGCAGTTCGAGTTGGCCGCCCGGTTCCGCGATGAAATCGCCGACCTCAAGAAAGAGTTGCGCGGGATGGACGCCGCCGGTCTGAAGTGAGCTCACCCCACGACCAGGCAGCTGCCGACGGCTGGCGCACGCTGCTGGGTCCCCGATTCCTAGGGACCTCAATACTTCTCGCCGGTGGCGTGGCGCTGTATGCGACCAACGAGTTCGTCACGGTCAGTCTGCTGCCGAGCGCGATCGCCGACATCGGCGGCGAACGGCTGTATGCCTGGGTGACCACCCTGTACCTGGTGGGGTCGGTTGTCGCGGCGACGACCGTCAACGCGATGTTGCTGCGCATCGGGCCGCGAGTGTCATTTCTGTTGGGACTGATCGTGTTCGGGATCGGCAGCGTGGTGTGCGCGCTGGCTCCCGGCATGGAGGTGTTGCTGGTGGGCCGCACCCTGCAGGGCACCGCCGGGGGATTGTTGGCCGGTTTGGGCTACGCGCTGATCAATACCGCTCTGCCGCGCTCGCTGTGGACCCGAGCCTCGGCACTGGTGTCGGCAATGTGGGGTGTCGCGACCGTGATCGGCCCGACGGCCGGCGGCCTCTTCGCCCAATTCGGTCTGTGGCGTTGGGCGTTCGGGGTCATGGCGATTCTCGCGGTACCGATGGTCGTGCTGGTCCCGCGGGTGCTGCCGGCCCGCGTCGATTCTGACGAGGCCGCGCCTACGTTGAAAGTGCCGGTGTGGTCGATAGTCCTGTTGGGCACTGCGGCGTTGACGATCAGCGTCGCTCAGGTTCCGACGGACGTAGGACTGACCGCAGCGTTGCTCGCGATCAGCCTGGCTCTGGTCGGCGGATTCATCCTCGTCGATCGACGCATGCCTGTAAAAGTGTTACCGCCCAGCGTTTTTGGAAATGGCCCGTTGAAATGGATCTATCTGGCTCTGGCGGTGCTGATGGCCTCGGCGATGGTCGACATGTACGTACCGCTGTTCGGGCAACGCCTGGCGCATCTGGTCCCGGTCGCGGCCGGGTTTCTGGGCGCCGCTTTGGCGGTCGGGTGGGCGGTCAGCGAGGTCCTCAGCGCGTCGCTGAGCAGCAGGAAAGTCATCAATCGGGTAGTCGTGTTCGGTCCGCTTGTCATCGCGTTGGGTCTGGGTCTGGCCGCGGCCACCCAATTCGACAATGCGTCCGCGGGCCTGGTCGTCACGTGGGCGCTGGCGCTGACGATCACCGGAATCGGTATCGGGGCAGCGTGGCCGCATCTGTCGGCGTGGTCGATGCACTGCATCGACGACGAAGCCGAAGGTCCCGCGGCGGCCGCCGCCATCAACACGATTGAGGTCATCGCCGGCGCATTCGGCGCCGGCCTGGCCGGCGTCGTGGTCAACACCGCCCACGGCAGCACGGTCATCGCCGCGCGGGCCCTGTTCGCGGTCTTCGCCGTGGTGGGCTTACTAGGCGCGTGGGTCGCCTACCGGGCCACTCGGGATCTGCGCTGACCAGCTTGCATTTCGCCGAACCGGAGACGCCGGCGATATCGCCGAACGACCGGCCACGCTACTTGTCACACCTTGCTGGTGCGACCGTAGCTGGCACGGTCAACGGGTCGACTTGATGACCTGCGCTCGGTGGAACTGCCAGCGCTCGACGATGCGGAACCCGACATTCGTCGCGGTCGTGTAGGCGGGCGCGTGCACCAGCATCCGCCCGGGCGGCAGCGACGTCCCGGTTTGATGGTTCGGCAGCTTGGTGTCGTGGGTGGAAATCGTCCACAGCGTGGTGCATTGGTACAGCCGGCCTACCACCAGCCAAACGGCTACGTGACCGTCCCAGAGCGTCTCGCGCTTGGCCGCGGGGACGCCGCGACCGACGTCGACCAGTGGCCGGTAGGCGTCGGGGCGCGCGGCGAGCACCGCGCGAACCGGCCCGGGCAGCCAGCCGACCGTGTTGTCGACCAACAGGCAGTCCCCGGGGGCCGCCTGCGCGCTGATGAGGTCGGCGACGTCGCTGTAATCCCAGCTCTCTTTGGCGTACCGCTGTCGTTGCGAGAGAAGATAATTCGGGAATGCCGCCACGGTGAGCACGATCAGCATCGCCGCGATCCATCGTGGCCTGCGCGCGATCCCGACAATGCAGACGGCCAGCACAACCGCCATCGCCGGGGTGGTGAAGAACAGATACCGCGGGTAGTAGAACGGATCGCTGACCGCCGAGTAGATCAGGCTGATGGCGGTGGGCACCACCATCCAGGCCGCGCAGATGATCAGCACCCGGCGGGTATCGCCGAGTGATAGCCACCGACCCCGCATCCGGATCGTCAGCGCAGCAATGAAAATGAGCCCGGCCAGGATCGCGAACGGAACGCTGTTGTCGAAATATTGGTGCAGCACAACGTCGAGCACGCTGTGCCAACTCAACGGGTAAATCCAGGCCACCTGGAAGCTCTGGCCGTGCGCGAACAGCATCAATGGTGCCGATGCGGCCACTGCCAGCGCTGACGTGATCGCAAACCAGCGCACCACTGACCTATTGCGCCGCAGCACCGGCGTCACGACCGCGTAGACCGGGACGAGCAACACGAGATAGAGGTTGAGCAATATCGCCAGCGTCAGCGCGAGCGTGTAGGACGCCCACAGCCCTCGCCGGTGTCGGCGTACGGCGGTAACCAACAGGACGGTCAGCCAGACCGCCGCGGCCGCCGTCAACGCATACGAGCGGGCTTCGACGGCGGCCCAGGTCACACGCGGCAGGATGGCGAACACGACGCCCGCACACACCGCAGTGGTCCTCGGCAGGAACTGTCTCGCGAAGACCACCACACCGGCTGCGGCGATCCCGACGGCCAGGCAACTGGGAACCCGCGACCAGAACTCGGTCACCGGGAAGATGCTGAACCAGCCGTGCATGAGGAGGTAGAACAAACCGTGAACGGCATCGATGTGGCCGAGCATCCGCCACAGGTCGGGTATCGAGCGGCCGGAGGCAGAAATCGTGGCACTCTCGTCGAACCACAGCGAAGGCCAGCTCGCCCCGGCGGCGCCGATGCCGGCGGCCAGCACCGCGATGGCGAGCGGGTCAATAAACCTGCTGGGCCGGCGCGGCCGCGAGGGGCTCGGGGTGACCGCCCTCCTGGGTTCGGCGACTGTTGTGGCAACCATGTTGGATGTCACTTTAGGGCCACCGTGGTGAACATGCTTACCCGTCCTGCCTGATCACATAACACTTTTGCCCGTATGACCGAATCGGTCGTGTCGGGCTTACGGCAGCTGTATCGACGAAAATGCAAGCGCAACATTGAGTTTCAATGATCGCGTTAGCTAATTGGACACGAAGACGACACATTTGGGCCTCAGAGTGTGCGCGCCGCAGTGGTAGCCGGGAATTGCCCAACCAGGTCGGCGTGTCCCAAAGTCGACCATCTGGCTATGGCAAGGCACTACTGTCTTGGGTTGGCGTAGCAACCGACACCTGGGAGGGTAAATGAGCGCCTATCGGACCGTGGTGGTAGGAACCGACGGCTCGGATTCGTCGTTGCGCGCGGTGGAGAAGGCGGGCAGCATTGCCGGGGCTAACGCAAAGCTGATCGTGGCGACGGCGTATTTGCCGACGAACGAGGATGCACGGGCCGCCGACGCCCTGAAAGATGAGAGCTACAAAGTGTCGGGCAGCGCCCCGATCTATGCGATTTTGCGCGAGGCCAAGGAGCGGGCCGAGAAGGGCGGAGCCGCGAACGTCGAAGAACGGTCGATCGTCGGCGCCCCGGTCGACGCGCTGGTCGGACTCGCCGAAGAGGTCGGCGCGGACCTGCTCGTCGTCGGCAACGTGGGCCTGAGCACGATCGCCGGCCGGCTGCTGGGATCGGTGCCCGCCAACGTCTCGCGCCGGGCCAAGGTCGACGTGCTGATCGTCCACACCACCACGTAGGCGGGCCTACGCGCGTCAACCCGGTGATCGACACCGCGAAGTACGGGCCGTGGGCGCTGATCGCGGGCGGCTCGGAGGGGGTCGGCGCCGAATTCGCCCGATTGCTCGCGCAAGCGGGTCTGAATCTGGTGCTGGTTGCCCGCTCCCCGGCCGCATTAGAGCAGACGGCCGAGCAGTGCCGCGGGAACGGCGTCGCGGTGCGCACCGTCCAGGCCGATTTGAGCGCATCCGACGCCTGCGCCGGGATCGCGGCGGCGACGAGCGGGCTCGAGGTGGGGCTGTTGATCCTGGTCGCGGGCGCAAACACGCACAGCCACGAATTCCTTGACGGCCAGCTCGCCGAGTTCCAGCGAGTCATCAATCTCAACGTGTCGACGCCGCTGGCCCTCGTGCACCACTACGGGCAGCCGATGCGCGACCGGCGCCGCGGCGGCATCGTGCTGCTCGGGTCGCTGGCCGGCTACCTCGGGTCGGCCCGGCACACCGTCTACGGCGGCGTGAAGGCGTTCACCAGGATTTTCGGCGAGGGCTTGTGGTTGGAGCTCCGGGAGCACGGCGTCGACGTGCTGGAGCTGGTGCTGGGTGTGACGCGCACACCCGCGATGCAGCGAGTGGGCCTGAATTTCGACGCACCCGGCGTCGTCGTCGCCGAGCCCGCCGATGTGGCCCGCGAGGGATTGGAATGGCTGGGCCGCGGTCCCGTGCACATCGTCAGCGGCAACGAGCAGATCGTCGCCACGCGCAACGATCCCGATCGGGCCAAGGCGGTTCTCGGCGCACATCGCGCGATGCAGAGGCTGTTGAAAGCAGAGAGGAATTCCGATGACGGTGGAGGAGCGGCTCGCGGCTCTGGAACAGCGGCTGCGCCGGGTCGAGGATGAGCTGGCCATCGGCCGCCTGATGGCGTCGTATGGACCGCTGGTCGATGCCGGCGATGCCGACGCGGTCTCCGGGCTGTGGACCGACGATGGCGAGTACGACGTCGAGGGCTGGCACATGCGCAGCCGGACCGACGTTGCCGAGATGGTGCGATCACCCGCGCATCAGGGTCTGATCGGCCGCGGTGCGGCCCATTTCCTCGGCCCGGTCTGCGTCGATATCGACGGCGACGATGCGATTGCGGTGTGCGAATCGATCGTGATCCGTCGCAACGAGGACGGCGGTGGCTATCGGGTGTGGCGGGCCGGCGCCAACCATGTCACGCTGCGGCGCACGGCCGCCGGCTGGCGGATAGCAAAGCGCACCAGTCGCGCACTGGACGGCTCTACCGAGGCGCGCGGCCTGCTGGCCGCCGGTGCGACGGGCCGGCCGGCATGACTGGGCAATTAGCGGGCAAGGTCGCGCTGATCACCGGTGCGGGCGCAGGTATCGGCGAAGGCATCGCGCGCCGGTTCGCCGAAGAGGGCGCGAAAGTCGTCGTGGCCGAACGCGATTCCGGTAGTGGCCGCGACGTCGCGACCGCCGTCGGGGGATTGTTCGTCGAGGTCGACGTCTCGGTCCGAGACCAGGTGGAAGGCGCCGTCGCGCAGGCTGTTTCGGAGTACGGCTCGATCGACGTCGTGGTGAACAACGCGTGGGGCGGCGGATCGATGAGCCGGGTGGAGAACAAGACCGATCAGCAGCTCAGCGACGGTATCGCCGTCGCGTACTACGGCCCGTTCTGGGCGATGCGGGCCGCGCTGCCGCACATGCGGGCCCGCGGCTGGGGACGGGTGATCAACGTCTGCAGCCTGAATGGGGTCAACGCGCACATGGGCACTCTGGAGTACAACGCCGCCAAGGAGGCGCTGCGTGCCCTGACCCGCACCGCCGCCCGCGAGTGGGCGCCGTTCGGCGTGACCGTCAATGCGATCTGCCCGGCCGCCAAGAGTGCGGCATTCCTGCGCGCTCTCGGCGACAACCCCGACATTGCCGCCTTCGCCGACGCGATGAACCCGATGGGCCGAATCGGGGATCCCTACCTCGACATCGCCCCGGTCGCGCTGTTTCTGGCCGGCGAGGGCTGCCGCTATCTCACCGGCAACACATTGTTCGTCGACGGCGGCAGCCACATCAACGGGGTGGCCTGGACACCCGACTTAGACGGCGCGAGCTGATCGGTCGCTACGCGCTGGCCAGGTCGTGCCGTTCCAGCCGGAACGTGCGGCTGACCCGGTCCGGACGGGTGGTCAGGGTGACCTCGACGGCGCCACCCGGGGTGACGACGTAGCGCTCCTCGACATCCGGGCCGTCGTCGCGGCGGCTCACCGGCCGGCGCGGCAGGTCCTGATCGTCGCTGAGGTCCGGATCGAACGGGAAGAACACCGGGTCATACGGCGTCACGTCACCGTCGGGACGACCGTCACGCAGCCGGCTGCACTCGACGAAGCGGAAGTGTCCGATGTTGTGCGCCGCGCGGTAGGTCCGCGTGACGACAAAGGGCGGCTGACCGGCGGTGGGCAGCACAGCTCCTTTGGGCACGATCGGGTCGAAGCAGACGTCCTCGCCCGCGCATGCCTCGCGAAACACCCCGAAGTGGCGCGAAAGACGTTCGGAGAGCGCGAATCCGGCTTCCCTGTCGAGGAAGGCGGCCAAGCCGATCGCCGTTGCGGCGAACGGGTGCAGTGACCGTTTGACCCGTTTCTCGTCGAACGCCGAGCGCAGCGCCCGCGCGACGAGCGGGAAGCTTCCGGCGCCGCCCACCACGTAGATGCCCGCGATCTCGGACCAGTCGACGTCGCCGCCGGCCCGGTCGTGCAGCACGCCGGGAAGAGCGGCAATCGTCTTGTCTACCAACGGAGCACACGCTGCGTAAACGTCCTCGATCGGGCAGGAAAACGGCGGCTTGCCGATCGCGGTGAGATCGACCAGGAACCGCCGGGTGTTGGGACCGACGGCTTCTTTGCGGACTGAGCACTCCTCGAGCAACTGCTCGCGGGTGCCCGACGGCAACGAGCGCAGTCCCGCACCCTTGCGGACCAGCTTGAGGATGGCCGCGTCGAAGTCGTCGCCGCCGAGGCGCTGGATGCCCTCGCTGACGACCACCTCATTCAACCGCCCGGTCATTTTCAGCAGCGACGCGTCAAACGTTCCACCACCGAGGTCGTAGATCAGGACATACTCCCGCTTGGCGGTGATCGTCGAGCGATACCGGTGGGCGTATTCGAAGCCCGCCGCCGACGGCTCGTTCAGCAGAGCGACCACGTCGAAGCCGGCCTGCGCGAACGCGTCCAGGGTCAGGAATCGTTGCGCGCTGGAGGCATTGGCCGGCACGCTGATCGCGGCCTCGACCCGCGTGCCTGGTGAGAACTCGGCGTTCGAACGGTGCTGGAGGTCGTTTTTCAGCCGGGTGAGAAACCCCGCGAACAGGTCGGCCAGCAGGTAACGGCGTCCCGCCAGATCCACCGTCGTCGTCGGCCCGGCATCGTTGAGCAGCCGCTTGAACGATCGCAGCACTGACCAGTCCGGGTGATGCCGGACCGCGGCGGCGTCCGGACCGTAGCGCAGCTCGCCGCCTTCGTTGCCGGCAATGATCGACGGCCACGCGTCGACCCCGTCGAACGACACCACGGGATAGTTGCCCCGGTCGACGACCGCGACAACGGTGTGCGTTGTGCCGAAGTCGATCCCCAGCCTCATCGGCTAAGCGTAGGTGTTGCAGCGCGTTTCGTGACTACAAATCGCCGAGCCCGATCGGCTTCTTACCAGCCGCGTTCGCGGCAGGGGGCCGAGGCCGGGTCACAGGCGCCGGAGCGGTGGGCTAAGTGTTGCGCCGGACATCGTCGATGCGCGTGGACGAAGGAGCCGCTCGAATCCGTAAAGGTACTTCGACAGGGCGCTGACCGGGGCGCACACTTGCGTAATGGAGTGTCAAGGTATGGCCGCAGCGCCCCTGCCCGCGCCGGCCCCGCGCCCGATACAGGCATCGACGTCACCGCGGCCGGCGTGACTGTGCACGCCGGCGGCCCTGAGCCGGAGCCGCGCCGCGTGTTGAAAGGACTTTCGGACATACGCGCGTTCTTCCACACCAATGCCGTACCGCTGTACTTCATCTCGCCCACCCCGTTCAACCTGCTGGGCATCGACCGCTGGGTACGAAACTTCTTCTACCTGACGTACTTTGACTCTTTCGAAGGCACGCATTCGCGCGTGTTCGTGCCCCGACGACGCGACCGCCTTGACTTCGATTCCATGGGTGATGTCTGCAACCACCTCCTGTCCGATCCTGAGACCCTGGAGTTCATCGCGGGCCGAGGTCCCGGTGGTAAGGCGTGCTTCGTGATGCTCGACGAGGAAACCCAGGCCCTCGCACGTCAGGCGGGGCTCGAGGTCATGCACCCGCCGACGGAGCTGCGCCAGCGCCTGGGCTCCAAGATCATCATGACGCGCCTGGCCAACGAGGCAGGTGTACCGAGCGTGCCGCACGCCATCGGGCGGGCCGGCTCCTACGACGAACTTCTGGCGCTCGCGCAAAGCGCTGGATTAGGAGATGACCTGGTCGTCTCCGTCGCCTATGGCAACGCCGGCAGTGGGACGTTCTTTGTGCACGGTCAGAGCGACTGGGACCAGCACGCCGGTGATCTGACCGCGCAGCAAGAAGTCAAAGTCATGAAGCGGATCCGCAATGTCGAGGTGTGCATCGAGGGCGCGGTGACCCGCCACGGCACCGTGATCGGCCCCGCGATGACGAGTCTCGTCGGTTATTCGGAGCTGACTCCGCAGCGGGGCAGCTGGTGCGGCAATGACATCTGGCGTGAGGTGCTGCCGCCGGACCAGACGCACGCCGCGCGGGAAATGGTGCGAAAGTTGGGTGGCGTCCTGAGCCGCGAGGGTTACCGCGGCTACTTCGAGGTGGACCTTCTGCACGATCTGGATTCCGGGGAGCTCTATCTCGGCGAGGTGAACCCCCGCCTGAGCGGCGCCAGCCCGATGACGAACTTGACGACTGAGGCCTACGCGGACATGCCGCTGTTTCTCTTTCACCTGCTCGAGTACATGAATGTGGACTACGAGCTCGACATCGAGGAGATCAACTCGCGCTGGGAGCGGGGCTATGGCGAGGACGAGGTCTGGGGCCAAGTGATCATCACGGAGACCTCGCCGGATGTCGAGCTCTTCACCGCAACCCCACGCACCGGCGTATGGCGCATCGACGACGACGGTCGCGTCTCCTTCGCGCGGTCCGCCAACGACTGGGCCACGCTGCTCGACGGATCCGAGGCCTTTTACATGCGTGTCGCGGCCCCTGGCGACTTGCGCTCTGAGGGCGCCCAACTCGGCGTGCTCGTCACCCGCGGACACTTACAGTCCAACGACTACCGGCTCACCGAACGCTGCCAGCGCTGGGTCAAGGGCATGAAGGCGAAGTTCGTCTCGACGCCCCTGGTGCCGGCCGCGCCAATCGTCGCGCGGCTCGTCGCACGAGCGTGAGCGGCTGCCCACGAGTTGCTGGAGAAACCCGTGAAACCGCGCACATGATCGGCGGCGAACGCGGTCGCGTCCCGGCCGGCATCTCACTCGGCAACTGGTTGTCGACGCCCTATTCGCGGTGGTCATTTCAGCACGTCGACGACTTCGTGCCGACCGCGGTAATCTCGCGCGGGATCGGGCGGGTTGCGGAGTTGCCGGCAGCCAGTGCTTCGGTGGCCGCGATTCCGGTGACCACCACAGATGGCGTGGGCAGCAACGTTGGCGCGGTGATGGCCGCCACTGCTACCGATGGGTGGGCCGTCGCCTACCGCGGGTCGATCGTGGCTGAGGAGTACCTCGACGGACTGGGGGCTGAGACCCGGCACCTGCTGTTCTCGGTGAGTAAGTCGCTGGTGGCAGCCGTCGTTGGTGCGCTGCACGGCGCCGGTGCGATCGAGCTTGACGCGCCGGTCACGGCATTCGTTCCCGCCCTAGCGAATTGCGGCTACGCAGGTGCGACGGTGCGCCACCTGCTGGACATGAGATCAGGGATCGCGTTTTCCGAGGACTACGGCGACCCGGCCGCGGAGATCCATGGGCTGGACCAGGCCATCGGGTGGGCGCCCAAGAAAAGTCCGGAGGCCCCTTCAACGCTGCAGGAATTCCTGCTGACCTTGCGGCAGAAATCGGCGCATGGCGGTCCGTTCGAATATCGCTCGTGTGAAACCGATGTACTTGGCTTGATCTGCGAGGTCGCGGGCGGACAGCGGATGCCCGACTTGATGTCGGAACTGCTGTGGAGCCGCATCGGCGCCCAATGCGACGCCACCATCGGCGTAGACGCGGTCGGGACCGGCTTTTTTGACGGCGGTATCAATGCCTGCCTCACTGACATGATCCGGTTCGGGTCGCTGTTCTTGCGAGAAGGTGTCTCGTTGACCGAGCAGCAAGTGGTACCGGCGGCGTGGATCGCTGACACCCTCGAGGGCGCACCCGACTCGCGCCAGGCCTTCGCCGCCAGCCCCGACGACACCGAATTGCCCGGCGGGATGTACCGCAACCAAGTGTGGTTGCCCTACCCCGGCAGCAATGTCGTGTTGTGCCTGGGCATGTGCGGTCAGGTGATCTACGTCAACCGCGGCGCGGAAATGGTTGCCGCCAAGTTATCGACTCAGCCGCACTCTCACGAGCCGCACATGCTGGACACGCTGCGCGCTTTCGATGCGGCGGCACACACACTGGCTCACAGCAGAAGTTAGCCCGAGGTTGCGCCGACCGCCGTCCAGCAAAGGCTCGCCGTCGCCCGAAAAGCATTGCTAAATGGCATTTTTGAAGGTAAGCGCTAGCGGTGTCACCACCCGCGTTCGCGCCACGTCGCGAGGCTGGGACGCTCGGCACCCAGTGTGGTGTCGTCGCCGTGGCCGGGGTACACGACGGTGGTGTCGTCGTAGACGTCGAACACGCGGGAGCTGACGTCATCGAGCAGTTGCTCGAAATCGCCGGGCTGCCATGTCTTGCCGACGCCACCGGGAAACAGGCAATCGCCGGTGAACAGTTGGGTGACTCCGCCGGTGGCCGGACCGTTTAGCGCCAGTGCAACGGATCCCGGGGTGTGTCCGCGGAGGTGGATGACGTCGAACGTCAGGTCACCGATCTGGACGGTGTCGCCGCCGGCCAGCAAGCGGTCCGGCTTGACCGGCAACGGCTCGGCGTCGACCTCGTGGGCGGCGGTGGGCGCGCCGGTAGCCTGCGCCACCGCTTCCAGTGCCTGCCAGTGGTCGAAGTGTTGGTGGCTGGTGACGATCAGCGATACGTTCGGGGCCTGGGTGCGCACCAGCTCGACCAGATGGTCGGCGTCGTTGGCGGCGTCGATCAGCAGTGTCTGGCCGGTCGCGGAACATGTCACCAGGTAGGCGTTGTTATCCATGGGGCCCACCGACGTTTTGACGATCGTGGCGCCCGGCAAGGTGCGGCGGGCCGCGGTGCCCGGATCGACGTGGCCGGTGTAGTCGTCACTCAGGGCGGTCATACCAGTCAACGGTACTGGCCGACGGCGCCTTGTCGGTATGGGCACTTAGCATGGGGATGACGTGTGTGATGAGCTCGGAGTGGAAGAGACAGCGTGGCTGACCGCCTGATCGTGAAGGGTGCTCGCGAGCACAATCTGCGCAGCGTCGATCTTGATTTGCCGCGCGACGCGTTGATCGTCTTCACCGGCCTGTCCGGTTCGGGGAAGTCTTCGCTGGCGTTCGACACGATCTTCGCCGAAGGTCAGCGGCGCTACGTCGAATCGCTGTCGGCGTACGCGCGACAGTTCCTCGGGCAGATGGACAAGCCCGACGTCGACTTCATCGAAGGGCTGTCGCCGGCGGTGTCCATCGACCAGAAGTCGACCAACCGCAACCCCCGCTCGACGGTCGGGACCATCACCGAGGTGTACGACTACCTGCGGCTGCTGTACGCGCGGGCCGGCACGCCGCACTGCCCGGTCTGCGGTGAGCGGATCGCCCGCCAGACCCCGCAGCAGATCGTGGACCAGGTGCTGGTGATGCCCGAAGGCACCCGGTTCCAGGTACTCGCCCCGGTGGTGCGCACCCGCAAGGGCGAATTCGCCGACCTGTTCGAGAAGCTCAACGCGCAGGGCTACAGCAGGGTCCGCGTCGACGGCGTGGTGCACTCGCTGACCGATCCGCCGAAGCTGAAGAAGCAGGAGAAGCACGACATCGAGGTCGTGGTCGATCGCCTGACCGTCAAGGCCAGCGCCAAGCAGCGGCTCACCGATTCGGTCGAGACCGCGCTGAACCTGGCCGACGGCATCGTGGTGCTGGAGTTCGTCGATCACGATCACGACGCCCACAACCGCGAACAGCGGTTCTCCGAGAAGCTGGCCTGCCCCAACGGGCACTCCCTGGCGGTCGACGACCTGGAGCCGCGGTCGTTCTCGTTCAACTCGCCTTATGGCGCCTGCCCCGAATGCGTCGGCCTGGGCATCCGCAAGGAGGTCGATCCCGATCTGGTGGTGCCCGACCCGGATCGCACGCTGGCGGAGGGCGCGGTGGCGCCGTGGTCGATGGGCCATACGGCGGAGTACTTCACCCGGATGCTGGCCAGCCTCGGTGAGGCGATGGGCTTCGACGTCGACACGCCGTGGCGCAAGCTACCGGCCAAGGCGCGCAAGGCAATTCTGGAGGGCTGCGACGAGCAGGTGCACGTCCGCTACCGCAACCGCTACGGCCGCACCCGCTCCTACTACGCCGACTTCGAGGGCGTGCTGGCCTTCTTGGAGCGCAAGCTGGACCAGACCGAATCCGAGCTGATGAAGGAGCGTTACGAAGGCTTCATGCGCGACGTGCCGTGCCCGGTGTGTGAAGGCACGCGGCTCAAGCCGGAGATCCTGGCCGTCACCTTGGCCGCGGGGGAGCAGGGCGCCAAGTCGATCGCCGAAGTGTGTGAGCTGTCCATCTCCGACTGCGCCGATTTCCTGAACGCGCTCACGCTGGGCTCACGCGAGCAAGCGATCGCCGGCCAGGTGCTCAAGGAAATCCAGTCGAGGCTGGGCTTTTTGCTCGACGTCGGGTTGGAGTACCTGTCGCTGTCCCGGGCGGCGGGCACGCTATCCGGTGGCGAAGCCCAGCGCATCCGGCTGGCCACCCAGATCGGCTCCGGGCTGGTCGGCGTGCTCTATGTGCTCGACGAGCCGTCGATCGGGCTGCATCAGCGCGATAACCGGCGCCTCATCGAAACCCTCACTCGCTTAAGGAATCTGGGGAACACGCTGATCGTCGTCGAACACGACGAGGACACCATCGCGCACGCCGACTGGATCGTCGACATCGGTCCCGGCGCCGGCGAGCACGGCGGCCACATCGTGCACAGCGGCACCTACGCCGACCTGCTGACGAACAAGGAGTCGATCACCGGGGCCTACCTGTCGGGTAAGGAAAGCATTGTCGCCCCGGCGATTCGGCGTCCGGTGGACAAGCGGCGTCGGCTCACGGTCGTCGGCGCCAACGAGCACAACCTGCGCGGGATCGACGTCGCGTTCCCACTGGGTGTGCTCACCTCCGTGACCGGTGTCTCCGGCTCCGGCAAGTCGACGCTCGTCAACGACATCCTGGCCGCGGTGCTGGCCAACCGGCTCAACGGAGCCCGGCAGGTTCCGGGCCGACACACCCGGGTCACCGGGCTGGACAATGTCGACAAGCTGGTGCGAGTCGACCAGTCGCCGATCGGCCGTACCCCGCGCTCCAACCCGGCCACCTACACCGGCGTCTTCGACAAGATCCGCACCCTGTTCGCGGCGACCACCGAGGCCAAAGTCCGTGGCTATCAACCGGGCCGGTTCTCGTTCAACGTCAAGGGCGGTCGCTGCGAGGCGTGCACCGGCGACGGCACCATCAAGATCGAGATGAACTTCCTGCCAGATGTGTATGTGCCCTGCGAGGTCTGCCACGGCGCACGCTACAACCGGGAGACCTTGGAGGTGCACTACAAGGGCAAGACCATCTCCGAGGTACTGGACATGTCGATCGAGGAGGCGGCGGAGTTCTTCCAGCCGATCACCGGCATCCACCGCTATCTGCGCACGCTGGTCGATGTCGGCCTCGGATACGTTCGACTCGGCCAACCCGCACCGACACTGTCCGGCGGTGAAGCGCAGCGGGTGAAGCTGGCATCGGAGTTGCAGAAGCGCTCCACCGGACGCACGGTGTACATCCTGGACGAGCCCACCACCGGATTGCATTTCGAAGACATCCGAAAGTTGCTCGATGTCATCAACAGCCTTGTCGACAAAGGCAATTCGGTGATCGTCATCGAACACAACCTCGATGTGATCAAGACGTCGGACTGGATCATCGACATGGGGCCCGAAGGCGGTGCCGGCGGCGGGACCATCGTCGCCGAGGGCACACCGGAGGATGTGATGGCGGTGCCGGAGAGCTATACCGGCAAGTTCCTTGCGGAGGCACTCGGCGCCGGCAAGCCATCGGCCGGCACCCCGCGGCGATCCACCAAGCGCCGCAAGGTCAGCGCCTGAGTCTGGCCGCGTGCTCAGTCGCCCCTGTCGTCGCGCATCGATTCGCGGATTTGGGCCAACCGGTCGGCGGCCGCACGCTGTCGGGCTTCATACTGGTCCTCGACGTCGCGGCCCTCCGGGGTCTCGGCGTCCAGTTCGGCTGAACCGATGGATGTTTCGTAGCGGCTCTCGATCTTCTCGCGGACCGATTCGAACGTCGGCACCCCAGAGCTGGTGAAGCCTGGGTCGACATCGGGCGGTGCGGCGGAACATTCCGGCTCGTCGGGCATGATCCCACGTTACCGATGACGATCTAGGTAGCGGACCATCAGCTGCCAGTACACCAGCGTCAGCGCCATCTGCGCCGCGGTCGTGACCGCCGCCGGGACGGCGCGATGGCGGCGCGCCGCGACGAGCGCCGCGACAGCCAGGAGTGAGGTGACGACGCTCAGCACTGCTGCGCTGTCCTTGGGCCGATGGGTGATCCAGAGTTCTTCGCCGAGCATCGCCCGGGTGGCCCAATTACGTTCATCGGTGATTTTCGGGAAAATTATCGGATTGAGCGCGAACCAGGTCGCGACCAGCAACCCGTGGCTGCGACTTCGCGTCCATACCGGCAACAACACCAGCGGTGTGCTCGCCCAGCGTGTCCAGGCGCTCCACGGGTTGGCGTGACGAGCGAACATTGCGCGACGCATCCGTTCGACTGGCGCTATCAAGCAGGGACCCGTGTCAGCGGCCCACTGGCTCGGCGTGCGGAGCAGGAGCCGCGGCGGGCGGCCAGGTGGCCGGTGCCGGAATCCTCGGCACCTCGGGAGTGCCAAGCCGACCGGCCAACCAGGGGAGTGCCGCGGCGAAAGCATTGCTCGCAAACGGCCAGTCGTGATTGCCGGGCTGAGCGACGATGGCGCAGTTGATGCCGTTGGTGCGACCGAGCGCGCATAACGACTCGGCCGCCGAGATCTGGTCATTGGGGTTGGCGATCGGCTCCCGGCCGCCGAGGTAGACGTCGCTGGCGTCCGTCACCGACAGACCGTGATGACGCTTCGGCGGGTTGCTCGACGACACATCGAACCAGCCCGAAATCCCGGTGTATCGGCCGTGTCTGGCGATTACGGTGGCCGGGTCGAAGGCAGCCCAGGCGTCGGTGTCACCGCCGAAGAGCCGCGCGATGGTTTGCGCTTTTGTTCCGGCCTCGGGGCCCATGTTGCCGGCGATGTCGACAAATGAGCTGAACAACTCCGGATGCATGACGGTGAGGTCCAGCGCGCACGTCCCGCCCATCGACCAGCCGACGACGCCCCAACGCTCTGGCTCCGGGCTGACTCCGAACTTCGAGATCATGTATGGCACAACGTCTTTAGTGAGGTGATCGGCAGCGTTTCCTCGGCTCCCGTTGACGCATTCAGTGTCGTTGTTGAACGCGCCGCCAGAGTCCACGAAGACGAATACCGGCGCGTTGCCGCCGTGCCTTGCCGCCAACTCGTCAATCGTTCTCGCCGCGTTGCCGGCCCGCAGCCAATCGGCGGGCGTGTTGAACTCGCCGCCGATCATCATCACCGTCGGCAGCGGTGGCGGGGGGCTGCTGGAGAACCACGCCGGCGGCAAATAGACGACTTCACCGCGGTGTCTGAAATGCGACGCATCCGCGGAGATCGTCACCGGCACGACGATGCCGTGGGCGGGCTGCAGGCCCGCGGCCGCCATCGCGGCAACGCCGGCCGCATCGGTCTGATGAGGCAGTGGACCGGCGGTGAGCTGATCCCACGCAGTCTGCACGGTGGGGAAGTAGCCGACCCAGAGATTGAGTGTCAGACCCGCGCTGAGCAGACACAGCGGCACAGACAGCAGCGAAGCGCTGCGCCGCCACCAGCGCGCGCTGCCCCACCCCAGGATCACGATCGCGGCCGCCGCGCCGGTGCCGGCGATCCACCACCACAACAGGTGAGGCGCGGGATCGTCGGACAGACCGGCATGAGCGATGTACCAATTCGAGCAGACGGCTAAAGCTGCGCCCAGGACCGCGGCTACCGGCAAATAGAGCAGCCGCCACAGCCGCGATCGCCACCCGACCGCCACCAGCAGCAAGGCTACCGATACGGCTTGGACCACTCCGGGGACCCAGCCGTGCATCAAGGAGGTGTGGTTGTCAGCCAGCACCGCAAACGCAAGGTTCGCCGTTGAACCTGTCACACTGTCTATTGTGAACTTCTAGTTACCGATTAAGCACTATTTTTGCTCATCGGATGCCTAAGGTTCGCGCGTCAGGAGCGCAAAGTTGGGCCGGTCAGCGCGGCTTCGCCAGCGGGAAGGGCAGTGTCTCGCGGATGCTTCGGCCCGTGACGAGCATGACCACGCGGTCGACGCCCATTCCGAGGCCGCCGGTCGGCGGCATCGCGTACTCCATCGCCTGCAAAAAGTCTTCGTCAAGCTCCATTGCTTCGGGATCCCCACCGGCGGCCAGGAAGGACTGTTCCTCGAGGCGCCGTCGCTGCTCGACTGGGTCGGTGAGTTCGCTGTAGGCCGTGCCTAATTCGACGCCCCACGCCACCAAGTCCCAGCGCTCGGCGACGCCGGGTTTGCTGCGGTGCGGGCGAGTGAGGGGTGAAACGGACAGCGGGAAATCGATGTAGAAGGTCGGTTTCTCGGTCGGCGCTTCGACCAGATGCTCGTAGAGTTCCAGCACCACCGCGCCGGCGTCCCACTGCGCCAGGTACGGGACCTTCACGGCGTCGGACAATCGGCGCAGCCTGGTCAGGCTGGTGGTCGCGTCGATGTGCTCACCGAGCGCTTCGGATACCGCATCGTGGACGGTCTTGACCGGCCAGACACCGGAGATGTCGATCTCTTCCAGCCCATCACCGGCGGGTCGCATCACCACCTGCGCGCCGTTGGCGGCCTGCGCGGCGTTTTGGATGAGTT
>Ga0209113_1000041_pt1 | contig 28771 bp, 33 predicted proteins | sample TexAe_RefH0_O1_FD_187951 | JGI IMG/M metagenome (GOLD analysis project Ga0209113, IMG submission 187951) | Forest soil microbial communities from Davy Crockett National Forest, Groveton, Texas, USA - Texas A ecozone_RefH0_O1 (SPAdes) (version 2) | ecosystem: Environmental > Terrestrial > Soil >... | reverse complement strand
GGCACCGACCGGGACGTCGCGGGGATCCGCGGTCGCGGCAACCGCCAACGCAGCGCGGATCAGATTTTCGTCGGAGCTCACCGACCGAGGCGCTCGAGCACCGACGACAGCTCATCGGCGAAGCCCATCTCGCGCGCGATGCGGCCCAGCTGCTCGTCGGCGTACAGATCGGTCTCGTCGAGAATGACGCTGAGCACAGCCTCAGGCAGCCCCACATCGGACAGCAACCCGAGATCACCCTCTTCGAAGGGTTCGGCGTCTTCAAGATCTTCCGGATCGATGTCGGCGTCCAGGTTGTCCAGTACCTCGGCGGCGATGTCGTAATCCAGCGCCGCGGTCGCATCCGAAAGCAGCAGCCGGGTGCCCGACGGCGCGGGCCGCACGATCACGAAGAATTCGTCGTCGACGTCGAGAAGGCCGAAAACTGCTCCCGCGCTGCGTAATTCACGCAGCTCGGTCTCGGCGTCGCCCAAGCTGGCCAGCGCCTTGGGCCCCATCGCCGAGCAGCGCCATTTGCCCTCTTCACGCACGACAGCCACACCGAATCCGTCCGGAGTGTCCGCCTGCGCGGAAGCCCGCTGTGCTCCCATGGGCGCCTACGCTAGTCGCGTAAGGGCCCGTTGACCAGCAAATCGGGGTCGCGTCGAGCGCTATAGCCCGGTAGGAATTCGTATGGATATGCCAACCTTGACGGGTGGCGAAGACACCGGTGTGCGTGCTGGGCCTGGGACTGATCGGCGGCTCGATTTTGCGCGCCGCCTCGGCTGCCGGTCGTGAGGCCTTCGGCTACAACCGCTCGGTCGAGGGAGCTCAGGCCGCCCGCTTCGACGGCTTCGACGCCACCACCGATCTCACCAAGGCGCTGACCCAGGCTGCCGATCTGGAAGCGCTGATCGTCCTGGCCGTGCCGATGCCGGCGTTGCCGACCCTTTTGACCCATATCAGCCACGCCGCCCCCGACTGCCCGCTGACCGACGTCACCAGCGTCAAGGGCGCGGTACTCGATGCGGTGACCGCGGCGGGCCTGCAGGCACGCTTCGTCGGGGGACACCCGATGACGGGCACGGCGCACTCGGGGTGGGAGGCCGGGCATGCCCGGCTTTTCACCGGTGCACCCTGGGTGATCAGCGTTGACGACCATGTGGACCCGGCGGTATGGACGACGGTGATGGAGTTGGCGCTGGACTGCGGGTCGTTCCTGGTGCCTGCCCGCTCCGACGAGCACGACGCCGCCGCGGCAGCCATCTCGCATCTGCCGCACCTGCTGGCCGAGGCGCTGGCTGTTACCGCGGCCGAGGTGCCCTTGGCGTTTGCACTGGCCGCGGGGTCTTTCCGGGACGGCACCCGGGTGGCGGGCAGCGCACCGGATCTGGTGCGGGCCATGTGCGAAGCCAATGCAAGCCAGCTGCTGACGCGGGTGGATCGGGCCATCGAGCTACTGAGCGAAGCACGAAACTCGCTGGCGCACAACGACTCCGTCGCCGAGCTCGTCGAGGGCGGGCATGCGGCCCGCGCACGCTACGACAGCTTTTCGCGACCGGAGATCTTCGCCGTGTTCGTCGGCGCCGAGAATTGGCGCCAGGAGCTGGCTGCCGCCGGCCGCGCCGGCGGGGTGATCAGATCCGCTCTGCCAAGCCTGGGTAGTCCACGATGAACCCGTCGGCGTCGACGGTGAGCGTGGTGTCCGACACCGGTGAGTGCACCTTGATTCCCTCGCCGGAGCCGGCGGCGGCGCTGCTGTAGCTGATCGCCGCCGAAGCGACGGTCATGTCCGGCAGCGTCACGTAGATCGTCGGCACCGTGATCGAGTCGGCCCGCTCGTTGAGGCCGGCCCGGCGGATCGGCAGCGCGTTGAAGAACGGACTGAACACCACGTCGACATCCAGCGCACCTTGGTAGGCGGCGCGGGACTCGCCCTGGTGGTCGGTGACCATCCACATGTTCTCTTCGTCACGTGCGACGACGAGCTGTCGTTCCCGTTCGGCCAGTGTGACCGTCATGCCCAGTCGCTTGGTCGCACCGGTTTCGTCGGTCAGCAGGTCGTAGTAGGCAGCGAATGCCGGGTTGGTGTCGGCCTCGGCGGCAACAATGCGGCCGTTGGCTTTAATTCGCTTGCCGGACAACTGCACTCGCACCGACTCCATGCGCCTGGCATCGTGTGAACGCCAAGTCAGCATCGTCGACCGGGAACTGCTCGTCGCATCTGCGGGGGCTGGGCTCACGCGTCTACGTTAGGCGACGGCTGCAGAGATTTCGACGTTTGGTGATGTGGGATTGGGCGCAGTCGGCCGGTACCGGGCACTGATGCCCACACCGCAAATGCCAACACGCCGTCGAGGATCAGAGCCAGTGCGACGACCATCAGCGCGCCGACCAGTGCGATGTGGAACTGACGCACCTTGATGCCATCAATCAGGTAACGGCCCAGCCCGCCCAGGCTGGCGTAGGCCGCGACGGTCGCGGTGGCGACGACTTGCAGCGTCGCGGTCCGCAGCCCACCCACGATCAGCGGCAGCGCATTGGGCACCTCGACCCGAAAAAGCACCTGCAACTCGCTCATGCCCATCGCACGCGCGGCGTCGACCACCGTGCGGTCCACCGCCGCCAACCCGGCGTAGGTACCCGCCAGCAGTGGCGGAATCCCCAGCAGCATCAGCGCGACGATCGGCGGCACCAAGCCCAGGCCCCACAGCAGCACGGCCAGTAGCAGCACCCCCAGGGTCGGCAGCGCGCGCAGCGCGTTGACCAGGCTGACCACCAGAAGCGTGCCCCGTCCGGTATGGCCGACGATCAGCCCGAGCGGAATGGCGACCAGCGCCGAAACCGCCACGGCCGCCGCGGTGTATTCCAGATGCTCCAGCGTCCGGGCCGCCAGCCCGACCGGACCCGCCCAGTTCTCCGCGGTGAACAGGTAGGACAGTGCCTGGCCGACAAAGTTCATCGCGACCCGCCCACCACCGGGGCCGTCAGCAGCCGGCGGCCGGGGCGCGTGACCCGGACCCACGGCGTGGCGACCCGGCCGGCAAACATCAGTACGACATCGATGATGACCGCCAAAACAAAGATGGCGACGATCCCGGCCACGATCTGGTCGCTCTTGTTTGCCTGGTAACCCTCGGTGAACCAGGTGCCCAGGCCCCCGATGCCGATCACCGCGCCCACCGAGACCATCGAAATGTTGGTCACTACCACCACCCGCAGACCAGCGACCAGCACCGGGATAGACAGTGGCAGTTCGACTTTGACCAACCTGGCGATCGGCCGGTAACCGACCGCAGTCGCCGCGTCGCGTACCGGCAGCGGTACCGCATCCAACGCCTCGAACACCTCCCGCACCAGCAGCGCCGTGGTGTACAGCGTCAGCGCGACGATGACGTTCGCCTCATCAAGGATGCGGGTCGGAATCACCAGCGGCAGCACCACGAACAGCGCCAGCGACGGGATGGTGAACACCGCACTGGCAGCGACGGTCGTCAGCCGTCGCAGCGCCGTGGTGTGCCAGGCCAACACGCCCCAGGGCAACGCGATCGCCAGACCAGCCAACACTGGCACCAGCGACAGCCTCAGGTGAATCACGGTGAGCGCCCACGCCGTCGGAAGGTGGTTGAGCAAGTAGTGCACGGTTAATCCCGCCGATGAGAATCCAAGGCGGCCAACACATCAGCGGCTCGCACTCCACCGGTGACCTTGCCCGCCTGGTCGACGGCCACACCCATCGCCGCCGGGGACGACAACGCGGCGTCCAACGCCTGGCTCAGGTTGGCGTCGGGCCGGAACACCGACCCGACCGACGTCACGCTGTCACGCAGCGACGCACCACCGCGATGCTTCCGCACTCCGGCGGCGTCGATCCAGCCCAATGGTGTGCCGTCGGGCTTGACCACCAGTGCCCAGCCGTCGCGGAGTTGCGCCTCGCCCACGGCGGCGGGGTCGGTAATGGTGGTGATGTCGTGGGTCGGCAGGCTCGTCGCATCCAAGAACTGCAGCCAGCGGTAGCCACGACCGGCCCCGATGATCCTGGCCACGAAATCGTTGGCGGGACGCGACAGCAAATGGGCCGGCTCGTCGTACTGCTGCAGCACACCGCCGCGGCCGAATACCGCCACGCGGTCGGCGAGCCGGATCGCCTCGTCGATGTCGTGCGTGACGAACACGATGGTTTTGTGTAAATCGGCTTGCAGCCGCAGTATTTCACGCTGTAGCTCGAAGCGGACCAGGCCGTCGACGGCCGAAAAGGGCTCGTCCATCAACAGAATCGGCGGATCGGCCGCCAGCGCGCGCGCCACACCGACCCGCTGCTGCTCGCCGCCGGACAGCTGCGCGGGATAGCGGGCGGCCAGCTTCGCATCCAGGCCCACTCGCTCCAGCACGGTGTAGGCGGCCTTGCGCGCCGCACGCCGCGGCTGACCTTTGAGCACCGGCACCGTCGCGACGTTGTCGATCACCCGTTGGTGCGGCATCAGGCCGGCGCCCTGGATCACGTAGCCGATGCCGAGGCGCAGCCGCACCGGGTCGACGCCCGCGATGTCGGCGCCGTCTACGACGACGGTTCCCGACGTCGGCTCGGCCATCCGGTTGATCATCCGCATCGACGTCGTCTTGCCGCACCCGGACGGGCCCACGAAGACCGTCAGCGTTCCCCGGGGCACTTCCAGGTTCAGCTGGTCGATGGCGACAGTCCCATCCGGATAGACCTTGTGCACGTCATGGAAGCTGATCAACGCCTCAACCCCCGATCGGATGGTCGAAGCCGTTGTCACGCAACCAGTTCCGGGCAGCCTGATCTGGGTCGATACCCGCATTGCCGGCCACCGAAGCGTTGAGGTCGGCGACCCCGCGGCTGGTCAGCTTGGCCGACACCGCGTCCAGCACGTCTTTGAGCTTGTCGGTCTTCTTCTGCGAATTCACCAGCGGCACAATGTTTCCAGCCGGGAAGTTGTGCAGCGGATCTTCGAGGGCCACCAACCGGTGCTGCAGAATGGCCGGTGAAGTGCTGAAGATATTGGCCGCGTTGACCTTCCCCTCCTCGAGGGTACGAACGGTGACGGCACCGCCGTCGTCGCTGATCGCCACGAAGTTTCCGGGTGCGATGTCGAGCCCGTACCGCTGCCTGAGCCCGCTCAGACCCGAGGGCCGGGCCAGAAAGTCCGACGGCGCGGCGAATCTCACCTCCGGTGAATGCGGGGCCAGGTCCCCGATCGTCTTCAGGTTCCATTTCGCTGCGGTGTCGGCGGTGACCGTGACGGTGTCGGTGTCGCATGCCGGCGACGGCGTCAGGATGGACAGGTCGCCGGGCAGCCGTTTGTACAGTTCCAGTTCGATGTCGTCGAGCATGGTCACGGTGGCGCGCGGTTCAAAGTAGGACAGCAGATTGCCGACGTACTCGGGCACCAAGTCGATCGAATGGTCCTTCAGCGCAGGGACATACGTCTCGCGGCTGCCGATACCCATTTCCCGGCCGACGTTGAAGCCGTTGGCCTGCAATGCCTGTGCGTAGATTTCGGCGAGGATTTTCGATTCCGGAAAACCGGCGGACCCGACCACGATCGAGTTCACGTTGGTCGATGCCCCACCAAGCGGGTTCGCGCTGCCACAGGATGTGACGGTGAAGCACACCACCGTCAGGCACACCGCGACGCGGTGCACGTGCCGACGCAGCATGCTCATAGCAACCGACACTAGCGTTGCACGCTTTTCCCGGTGGTTCGGTTCACTTCAGACCGGAAAAGGGTAAAGATAACAGCATGAGCAGCGATTCGTCTGTATCACCTGAACAGCCGCCAGAGGCACCCTCGCCGATCCCGGATACTGGGCCGCCACCAGAATCAGCGGTCAAGTTCACCCGCACTGCCAGCGTCTGGTCGTCTCTGATCGTTGGATTCCTGATCCTGATCGTGCTGCTGATCTTCATCACCCAAAACCTGTCCGATGCACCGGTCACCTTCCTCGGCTGGCACTACACCCTGCCGTTGGGAGTGCAGCTGCTGCTGGCCGCAATATGCGGCGGGCTGGTCACCGTGGCGGCCGGTACCGCGCGGATCTTCCAGTTGCGGCGCGCCGCGAAGAAGAACCTCGCCGCCGGCCTGGTCGCCGGCCGATAGATCAGCTGCTCCGCAACTCGGTCAGCCCGCGGGCGATCAGCGGCGCCACCGTCTCACCGACCCGGTCGGACGCGTCCACGTCGTCCTCCCCGCCCGACATCCGCCGGCGGAAGTCGATGCCGGCGGCGATGATGGCCAGCTTGAAATAGGCCAGCGCCATATAGAAGTTCCAGTGCGCCAACGGCTGTCCGGAGATCACCGAGTACCGGTGCGCCAGCTCGTCGGCAACCGGCAATTGCGGCGACGTCCAGGCGGCGTGCGCGTTGATGATCAAGTCGAGCGACGGGTCACGGTACACGCACATCAGCGCCGCATCGCTGATTGGATCGCCCAGCGTGGAAAGCTCCCAGTCGACCACGGCACGCACCTGCGACGGGTCGTCGGAATCGAGGATGGTGTTGTCGATCCGGTAGTCGCCGTGCACGATTGACGTCCGGCTCTGCGGTGGAAGGGCGTCCTGCAGGGCCGCATGCAGTCGCGCAACGTCGGCGTCGCGGTCGTCATCGGGCAAGTGGATGAGTTCCCATTGCGATCCCCAGCGCCGGACCTGGCGCTCCAAATATCCGCTTGGCTTGCCGAAGTCGCCGAGTCCGACCGCGGCCGGATCGACCGCGTGCAGGTCGGCCAGCACCTTGATCAACGCGTTGACGCAGCCCTCGATGACGGGTTGGCCGCCCAATGCCTCGAGTTCGGCGCGGCTGCGCACCACTTGGCCGGCAACGTATTCGACCATCTGGAACGGCGCACCCAGCACCGACGCGTCGTTACACAGCGTGACCGCGCGGGCCACCGGGACCGGGGTATCGGCCAACCCGGCGACCACCGTGTACTCCCGCGCCATGTCGTGCGCCGACGGCGTCAGCCCATGCAGCGGCGGGCGGCGCAACACCCACTTCGACGCGTCGTCGGCCACCAGAAAGGTCAGGTTGGAGCGGCCGCCGGAGATCAGTTCCGCGGTCAGTTCCCCGTCACGGCCGACGCCGACCGAACGCAGATGCTTGTCCAGCGCGGAGAGGTCGAGCCCGTCGAGAGTCACCCGACCTGTCTATCACCGCCGGTTCCGCGGCAGCAGATCCCATACGTGTTCGGTGCCGTTCACCGTCACCACGCTGGCCTGACCGGACCGGGAGAACAGCAGCCGGGTCACCGAGACGTAGTCGATGGGAAACGACAGCACCCGCCTGGTTCCCAGGATCTCGTGCAGGACGACGTTGATCACGCCGCCGTGGCTGAACACCGCGACGGTGTCGTCGTGTTCGGCGGTAGCGGCGACGTTGTCGATGGCCGCCCGCACCCGCGCCCGAAACGCGTCTTCGTCGACCGAGCTGGGCAGGTGTCCCTCGGCCATCCGGGCCCACTCCTGCGGGTTCTCCGCACGAATCTGCTCGATCGGGATGTACACCGGCAGATCGCGGTCGTATTCGGCGAACCGGTCGTCGATTTCGACGTCCAGCCCGCGCGCGGCGGCGACCGGTTCCGCGGTCTGGAACGCGCGCCGCTGCGGACTGCTCACCAGGCGGGTGATCGGAAATCGGGCCAGCGCATCGGGCAGCCGCGCTGCTTGCGCACGCCCCTCGTCGGCCAGGTCGGGGTCGGCGCCTTGGCCCCTTCCTTCGGGATCCGGGCCGCTGCGGAGCGGCAACGCATGCCGGACCAGAAGCAACTGCATCCGCACAGCTTTTCACGCGCGGTGACGGCCTTGTCATCTCGGCGGAGAATGCTATTCTCCGCATGGAGATTGGAGTGTGCGGATGCTGGATGCAGATGTACTCGGGCGCTGGCTGGACGCGAGCGACGCTCCCGGTGCCGGAGAAGACACTGTCCTCGAACAGCTTTCCGGAGGCTCGCAGAACACGCTGTACCTGATTCAGCGCGGCGACCATCGGATGGTGCTGCGGATGCCCGGCGCCCGTGCCGACGCGGCCCGCATCGACGGACTGCTGCGCGAGATCCGACTGGTCCGCGCGTTGGGCGGGACCGATGTGCCGCATGCCGAGCTGATCGCCGCCAACGACGCCGGTGATCTGCTCGGCATGCCGTTCTACGTGATGCAGGCGATCGACGGCTGGAGTCCGATGGACGGCGGCTGGGAGGCGCCGTTCGACAACGATTTGGACGCGCGGCGCGGCCTGGCGTTCGAGCTTGTCGAGGGTGCGGCCAAGCTGGGCCGGGTGGATTGGCAGGCGCAAGGGCTGGACGGATTCGGCCGACCGGACGGCTTCCACGAACGGCAAGTCGGCCGGTGGCTGGCCTTCCTGGACAGCTACAAGGTGCGCGACCTTCCCGGTCTCGACGACGCCGCAGATTGGTTGCGCCGCAACCGGCCCGCGCGCTACACGCCGGGCATCATGCACGGCGACTATCAGTTCGCCAACGTCATGTTCGCGCACGGCGGGCCGGCCCGACTCGCAGCGATCGTGGACTGGGAGATGACCACAGTCGGCGACCCGCTGCTCGACCTGGCCTGGTGCCTGCTCGGCTACGACGGCGAAAACCCCCGCGAGGACGGGTTTTATCTGGACATGAAGGGCATGCCGACCCGCAGCGAGCTGCTCGAGCGTTACGAGAAGGTCAGCGGTCTGTCCACCGAGAACATCGACTACTACCTGGTGCTGGCAAACTGGAAGCTCGGCATCGTGCTGGAAAAGACCTACGCTGCGGGAGTGCGCAGCGGCAAGGTCGACGCCAAGATCCAGGACGCGTTCGGGGCGATGGTCCCCCAGCTGATCGCCACCGCGGCCCAATTGGCAGGTTCACTGAAATGAGCTACGCCGAGCAGCTTTTCGATCTGACCGGCCAGACCATCCTGATCACCGGGGGCAGCCGCGGCCTGGGCCGGGAAATGGCGTTCGGCGTCGCACGATGCGGCGCCGACGTGGTGATCGCCAGCCGGAAGATGGAGAACTGCGTCACCGTCGCCGAACAGATAGAAAGCGAGACCGGTCGCGCTGCGATGCCGTACCAAGTGCACGTCGGCCGCTGGGATGAGCTCGACGGCCTCGTCGAGGCCAGCTACGAACGGTTCGGCAAGATCGACACGTTGATCAACAACGCGGGTATGTCACCGGTGTACGACAAGCTGACCGACGTCACCGAGAAGCTGTTCGACGCGGTGGTCAATCTCAACCTCAAGGGCCCGTTCCGGTTGTCCGCGTTGGTCGGTGAGCGGATGGTGGCGGCCGGTCGTGGCTCGATCATCAATGTCAGCACAGCGGGCTCGCTGCGCCCGGCGCCCGACATCATCCCCTACGCGTCCGCGAAGGCCGGACTCAACGCGATGACCGAAGGATTTGCGCGCGCACTCGGGCCGAAGGTCCGGGTCAACACCTTGATGGCCGGCCCCTTCCTCACCGACGTCAGCAAGTCGTGGAATCTGGGCCAGTCCGCGCACAATCCGTTCGGCGGCCTGTCGCTGCAGCGCGCCGGTGATCCCACCGAAATCGTCGGCGCCGCATTGTTTTTGGCCTCGGACGCCTCCAGCTTCACCACCGGCTCGATTGTGCGGGCCGACGGTGGAATCCCCTGACGCATAGGAGTAATCGAAATGGCATGGGACTTCTCTACCGAACCCGAGTTCGCGAAAAAGCTCGACTGGATCCGCGAGTTCGTCCGCGAAGAGGTCGAGCCGCTGGAGGTGTTGTTCCCCGGCTGTGAGTTCCTGCCGCTGAACGACGAGCGGCGCAGAATCGTCGACCCGCTCAAACAACAGGTCCGCGACCAAGGGCTGTGGGCGCCGCACCTCGGTCCCGAACTCGGCGGACAGGGCTTCGGTGCGGTCAAGTTGACGCTGATCAACGAGATCCTGGGCCGCAGCCCGTGGGCTCCGATCGTGTTCGGAACCCAGGCACCCGACACCGGCAACGCGGAGATCATCGCGCGCTTCGGCACCCAGGGCCAGAAGGACCGCTATCTTTCCGGGCTGCTGTCCGGTGAGATCTTTTCCTGCTTCTCGATGACCGAGCCGCAGGGCGGAGCCGACCCGCGGGTCTTCACCACCCGCGCTGTCCGTGATGGCGACGACTGGGTGATCACCGGGCGAAAGTACTTCTCCAGCAACGCATCCGTCGCCTCCTTCTTCATCGTTGTCGCGATCACCAATCCCGACGTTGCGGTGCATCACGGCGCCTCGACATTCCTGATCCCGGCCGACACCCCGGGCCTCAAGATCGAGGCGAACCACCACCTGGTCGGCGCCGACCCCCACGAGCCCGGCCACTCGCTGGTCCACTACGACGACGTGCGGGTGCCGCACAGTGCGTTGCTCGGCGAGGCGGGCCAGGGCTTCCTGATCTTGCAAACCCGGCTGGCCGGTGGCCGGCTGCATCACGCGATGCGCTCGATCGGGATGGCGCAGCGCACCGTCGAGATGATGGCCCGCCGCGCGAAAAGCCGCTTCACGCAAGGTACTTTGCTGGCCGACAAGCAATTGGTACAGCAGTTCGTCGCCGACTCCTATACCGAGCTGGCGCCCTTCCGGTTGACCGTGTTGCACGCCGCGTGGCTGATCGACAGCGGCGACGAGCACGGTGCCCGCGCGGAGATCGCGACGTGCAAGATTCTGGCGTCCCAGGTGCTGAAATCGATTGCACTGCGGGCAATTCAGGTGCACGGCGCGCTCGGGCTCACCGATCAGATGCCGCTGGTCAACGTTCTGCTGGGCGGAATCGCGCTCGGCCTTGCCGATGGGCCGACTGAGGCACACAAGGTCAACCTGGCCCGGATGCTGCTCAAGAACGTCGAAGCCGAGAGCGGGGAGTGGCCCAGCGAGATGCTGGACGTCCGCCGCGAGGCGGTTCGCGCCAAATACGGTGAGCCCATTGCCCACTAGCCCAGCCAGCGGTAGCCGGGTCAGCGCAGCCGTCGAGCGTGCGCTCGACGACCGTCAGCGGGAGGCTACCGAGGAAGTCGAACGCATCCTGGCCGCCGCCGTTCGGGTGATGGAACGGGTGGCGCCCGAACCGCCGCGGGTCAGCGACATCGTCACCGAGGCGGGATCGTCGAACAAGGCGTTCTACCGCTACTTCGCCGGCAAAGACGACGTGATTCTCGCGGTGATGGAGCGGGGCGTCGCCATCGTCGTCTCCTACTTGCAGCACCAGATGACCAAAGAGCGCAAGCCGGCCGGTCAGGTGCGGCGCTGGATCGAGGGCGCCCTTGCCCAAGTGGCCGACCCGCACCTGATCAGCATGAGTCGCGCTGCGGCGGGCCAGGTTTCGGCCACTACCGACTGGCGGGCCGCGGACGACGCGATCATGCGGCCGATGCGCGACCTGCTGATCGAACCGATCGCCGCACTCGGCAGCAATGATGCTCAGCGCGACGCCGACGTTGTTTTCCTGTGTACGGTGTCGGCCATGCGCCGCTACCTGGATTCCGCGGAGCGGCCCGCCGCCGCCGACGTCGATCATTTGGTGAAGTTCTGTTTGCGCGGTTTGGGAGTGCGCTGATGCGCGCCGTTGTATGCCACGCTTATGGACCGCCGGAGGACCTCGTTGTCGACGAAGTCGTCGATCCGGTGCCGGGACCTGGCCAGCTGGTGGTGCGGGTACATGCGGCGGCGGTCAACTTCCCCGACGTGCTGATGATCGAAGGCAAGTATCAAGTCAAGGCTCCGGTGCCGTTCACTCCGGGCAGCGAGCTCGCCGGAGAAATCATCGCGGTCGGTGAGGGCGTGTCTTATCGCCCGGGTCAACGCGTTTCGGCCACCACGTTCGTCGGCGGGTTCGCCGAGCAGACGCTTCTGCACTCGGCGATGGTGACCGAGATACCGGACGCCGTCGACTTCGCGTCCGCGGCGGCGTTCGGTGTCACCTACCGCACGGCCTATCACGCGCTGCGGTCGATCGCCGCCGTCGAACCCGGTGATTGGGTGGTCGTCCTCGGCGCTGCGGGAGGCGTGGGCCTGGCGGCCGTCGATCTGGCGGTGGCGATGAAGGCCCGGGTGCTGGCCGCCGCGTCGAGCGCGGAAAAGCTCGAGTTATGCCGGCAGCGCGGCGCGGAAGCGACGGTCGATTACGACCGGGAGGACCTGAAGAGCCGTATCCGCGAGCTCACCGGTGACGCCGCGCGAGTGGTGCTCGACCCGGTCGGGGGACCTTACGCTGAACCGGCACTGCGCGGACTTGCCCGTGGCGGGACGTTCATCACCCTCGGCTACGCGGCCGGCGAGATTCCCCGTATTCCGCTGAACCTGGTCCTACTGAAGGGAATCATGGTCCGCGGCATGGAGATTCGTACGTTCGTGACCGACCGACCGGACGACTCGGCGCGCGATATGCGGGAGTTGAGGCAGATGTTCGCATCGGGCGTGATCCGGCCCTACATCGGCGCCCGTTTCACGCTGGCTGACACCGCGGCGGCGCTGAGGCATATGGCCGACCGCAAGGCGATCGGAAAAGTGCTCATCGACGTCACGGCGTGACAAGTCACACGCGCCTCTCCCCAGCGGGGCAGGCGTTGTGCCCACCTCTGAGCGACTGGCGTGGCGGATGTGACACCGCGGTCCGCTACGGCGTGATGATGTTGAACGACGGATCCGGCCGCTCGATGACACCCAGGAACTGCTGCAACGCAGCCTCGTCGCCAGAGATCTCCACCCCTGGCGAGCTGAAGTCGCCGTTCGCCAGCAAGAGCAGACGAAAAGCGTTGTCCAGCTTGATGGTCACGCTGGCGGTGGCCGCATCGGCGGGAACTCGCCGCTGCACCAGCACGCCGTTGCGCAGTGCGAGCCGGTAGTTGGCGTCGCGATCGGCCAGTGTCACGTCGATCGCGATGTCCAAGTCCCACGCGCGCGGTCCGTTCACGCTGATGGCCAGGCCGTCGAAGATCTGCTCCGGCGTCAGCTGCGACAGCAACGTCGGCGAGGAGGTTTGCGTCGCGGTACCGAAGTTGCCGTCGCGCAGTTCAGCCGCCCCGGACAGAAAGAAGTTGCGCCACGTCGCGTTCTCCGCCCCGTAAGCCAGCTGCTCCAAGGTGTCGGCGAGCAGCGTGCGGGCGCCGTCGTGCTCACTGTCGGCGAACACCGCGTGATCCAGCAGCGTTGCCGCCCATCGGAAGTCACCTGAGTCGAAGGCCCGCTGAGCAAGCTCGACGACGCGGTCGATCCCGCCGATCGCCTCGACGTATCGGCCGGCCAGCGCTTCGGGTGGGTGCGGCCACAGCCGGGCCGGGTTGCCGTCGAACCAGCCCATGTAGCGCTGATAAACCGCCTTGACGTTGTGGCTGACCGAGCCGTAGTAGCCGTGGGTGTGCCACGCCTTGTCCAGCGCCGGGGGCATCTGCAGCGTCTCGGCGATCTCGGCGCCGGTGTGCCCCTGGTTCAGCATCCGGAGCGTCTGGTCGTGCAGGTAGGCGTACAAATCGCGCTGCAACGCGAGGAATTCGACGACGCGCTCGCGTCCCCAGGTCGGCCAATGGTGGGAGGCGAACACCACATCGGTGCGGTCGGCAAAGGTGTCGATCGCCTCGGTCAGATATCCCGACCAGGCATGCGGATCGCGAACCAGCGCGCCCCGCAGCGTCAGCAGGTTGTGCAGGTTATGCGTGGCGTTTTCGGCCATGCACAGCGCGCGGAACTGCGGGAAATAGAAATGCATTTCGGCGGGCGCTTCGGTGCCGGGTGCCATCTGGAATTCGATCTCGACGCCGTCGATGGTGTGCGTTTCACCGGTGCTCTTGACGTCGACGGTCGGGACGATCAGCGCTACCTCGCCTTGCGAGGGACCTTGGCCCAGACCACAACCGACGTGTCCTTGCGGACCAGCCTCCAGCAAGCTGCCGTACATGTAGGTGGCGCGGCGTGTCATGGCGGGCCCGGCGTAGACGTTCTCCTGCACGGCGTGTTCAGTGAACCCCTCGGGTGCCAGCACGGCCACCTTGCCCGCGTCCACCTCGGCCTGGCTAGCCACGCCCAGCACGCCGCCGAAATGGTCGACGTGGCTGTGCGTGTAGATGACCGCGACAACCCGCCTCTCACCCCGCTGGCTGCGATAGAGCTGCAGCGCTGCGGCAGCGGTCTCGGTCGACACCAGCGGATCGATCACGATGAGGCCAGTGTCGCCCTCGATGAAGCTGATGTTCGAAAGGTCCAGTCCGCGTACCTGATAGATGCCCGGCACGACTTCGTACAGGCCTTGTTTGGCGGTCAGCTGGCATTGCCGCCACAGACTGGGATCCACCGATGGCGGTGCGTCACCGGTGAGGAAGGAATACCGGTCGTTGTCCCACACCACTCGCCCGTCGGCGGCCTTGACGACGCATGGCGTCAGCGCGGCGATGAATCCCCGGTCGGCGTCTGCGAAATCGGCCGTGTCGTCTAGTGGCAGTCGGCGATTCTGATGTGCGGATGCGATAACCGAGGTCGGCGCCTTGTGGTTCACGGGACAGACATTGCCACCATTGCACCGGTGTTGGAAGAGACATCGGACTCGGTTAGGAAAACATTATCGCGAAGTCTTTCACATTTAACCGCCGTCGCCTTTGACGCCGCTATTCGCCTCATAGGAATACGACCGGCAAATTTCTGCTGAAGCGGGGTCAGGCCGTCTCAACAGGGAGCTTAATTTTTGCTCAATTCGCTATCCGCAGTTCCAGCAAAGCTGCATACTGCCGAAACGGTCCGTCAACGTTGACGGGCCGCCACAACAACAAAGGAGAACCGGGTGAAGCGTTCAGTAACGGTCGCCGCAGCAGGGCTGGCGATCGTCGTCGTGGGCCTGTCTGGCTGTTCGAGCGACAAGAAGAGCGGTACCAGTACATCGTCGAACGGGACGTCCGCGGCGGTGTCGAATGGCTCCTCGACAGCGAAGGTCACCATCGACGGCAAAGACCAGAGCGTGCAAGGCACCGTTGCGTGCACCAGCGCCGCCGGCACCGTCAACATCGCTATCGGTGGAGCACAGACCGGTATCGGCGTCGTGCTGACCGATGCCTCTCCGCCCGGAGTGAAGTCGGTCGGGCTGGGCAACGTCGGCGGTGTGACGCTTGGCTACACCCCCGGCACCGGCCAGGGCAACGCCACCGCCACCAAGGACGGCAGCAAGTACAAGATCAGTGGGACTGCGACCGGGGTGGACATGGCCAACCCGATGCAGCCCGTGAACAAGCCCTTCGAAATCGACGTGACCTGCCCCTAGGGCGCCGATCCGATCGAATCGCACGGCGTGACAGCGACGACCCGGCGTCGCTGTCACGCGGTGGATTTCCCAACAGGACGATCAATCCTGTTGTATGTCTTCGAGTTTCATGACTCGGCTAGCTGCAATCGAACCGTGAAGTCGGTGTGCCCCGGCGCGCTGTCCAGCGTGATCGTGCCGTTGTGTGCTTTCACCACCGCCGAGACGATGGCCAGGCCCAGGCCGGTACTGCCGCCTTTGCGGGACCGCGATGTATCGCCGCGGGCGAAGCGCTCGAATACCTCCGACTGCAGTTGCTCCGGTATTCCAGGTCCGTTGTCGCACACGCTCAGTGCGGCATGCGTTCCGTCCAGCTGCAAACCAGTGGTCACCACGGTTCCCGGACTGGTATGCACGCGGGCGTTGGCCAGCAGGTTGGCCAGCACCTGATGCAGCCGGGCCGCATCGCCCAAGACGATTACCGGCTCCTCGGGTAGATCGAGCTCCCACTGATGATCCGGACCGGCGACGTGCGCATCGCTGACCGCGTCGACAGCCACCCGCGAAAGGTCCACCGATTCCCGTTCCAAGGGCCGCCCAGAGTCCAAGCGGGCCAGCAGGAGTAGGTCCTCCACGAGGTGGGTCATCCGCTCGGTTTCGGACTGCACGCGGCTCATCGCATGCGCCACGGCGTCGGTGTCGTCTCCGACGCGTTGGGCCAGCTCGGTGTAACCACGGATAGCGGCCAACGGGGTCCGCAGCTCGTGGCTGGCGTCGGCGACGAATTGCCGCACCCGCGTCTCACTGGCCTGCCGGGTGGACAGCGCGGCAGCGATATGGTCGAGCATTCGGTTGACCGCGGAGCCCAGTTGACCAACTTCGGTGCGCGGGTTGGCATCTGACTCGAGCACCCGCATCGGCAGCGCGACTTCGCCGCGGTCCAGCGGCAGATCGACGACCTCGCCGGCGGTTTGGGCGACCCGCCGCAGCGGGGTCAGCGCCCGTCGGATGATCACGATGCCTGCGGTGGTGGCCGCCGCAACGGCGATCACGGTGACGACGCCGAAGATCAGCAGGACGCGGATCATCGTCGCGTCGACGTCGGACATCGACAGACCGGTGATGACGACGTCACCGCTGCGCCGGGCGAATGCGGCGACCACGCGATAACGCCCCAAGCCGTCGACGTTGATGGTCGCCGGCGGCCGGTTGACCGGCAGCGAACCCAGCTCAGCCCGGGCGGCGTCGGTCAATCCGGCGCGACCACCGGCTGTAGTCAGGTACCCGGCGTCGATCGCCCCGCCCGGGCTGGTGACCGCCGCGACCATGCCCACCGGCTGGCCGGGAGCGTCCAGAAACACCGGGCCCGGTCCCGGTCGGGGAAACGGCCGCTGGTGATGCCGCCACGGCGCGGTGGGCGGTTCGCCGATAATTCGCACCGAACGCTGCGAGGCGTCGCGCAATTGAGTATCGAGCTGTGCGACCAGGTATCGGTACAGCGCGACCTCGGTCGCCGCGCCGATTCCGATACACACGACGGCGAGGACGACGACTTGACCGACCAACAGCCGAAACCGAAGGGACCAAGCCTGGCCCATGGCTAGCGTGCCGGCTTGAGGACGTAGCCGGCGCCGCGAAGCGTGTGGATCATGGGCTCACGCCCGTTATCGATCTTCTTACGTAGGTAGGAGATATACAGCTCGACGATGTTGGAGCGGCCACCGAAGTCGTAGCTCCACACCCGGTCCAGGATCTGCGCTTTACTCAGTACCCGCTTGGAGTTGCGCATCATGAAGCGCAACAGCTCGAATTCGGTGGACGTCAACGAGATTGGCTCACCGGCGCGAGTTACCTCGTGGCTGTCCTCGTTGAGCACCAGGTCGCCGACGATCAGCTGCGCGCCGCTGTCCTCCGTTGTGACCCCGGTGCGCCGCAGCAGTGCGCGCAACCGCAGCACCACTTCTTCCAGGCTGAACGGCTTGGTGACGTAGTCGTCGCCTCCGGCGGTGAGACCGGCGATGCGGTCCTCGACGGCGTCCTTTGCGGTCAGCAGCAGCACCGGGAGCTGCGGGCTTTCTTCGCGGAGTTTTCGCAACACGTCCAGCCCGCTCATGTCGGGCAACATCACGTCCAGAACGACAACGTCGGGCCGCTGCGACCGTGCCGATTCCAGGGCTGCCGCTCCGTCGCCGGCGGTGGCGATGTTCCAGCCTTCGTAACGCAATGCCATCGACACCATTTCGGCGAGGACGGCTTCGTCGTCGACCACCAGCACGTTGATCGGGTTACCGTCGGCACGACGCATGACGATGCGTTCGGCGGGGGCTTGGGGTTGGCTCACAACTATCTAGTATGCGCAGCCCGATGGGGCATTGCTATGGCGCTCCTATGTACCAGCTGTGAGCCAACCTCGAGGGGTCAAGCGGGTTAGAACCAGACCTTTCGACCGCCCACGGGCCGACCGACCGCACCGAGAATCCACAGAATCACACCAATGACGATCAGTATCCCGCCAATTGTGTACAAGATGCTGAGGCTTGGAACGAAATATCCGATGACGAGCAAAACAATCCCGAGAACTATCATCACGACTCCATTTCAGTTATTCAGATTTCAGGGATTCAGACTGACTTCGCGGTCACGACGTCAGTACCAGTAGCGTCTGCCGCCGACCGGGCGACCAACGGAACCGAGCACCCACAACACAGCCCCGATAACCAGCAGAACGACACCAATCGTTTGCAGCACAGCCACTTTCAGTACATATCCGAGTATCAACAAGATGATGCCCAGGCCGATCATGACGCCTCCATTCCAATCACCTGATCGATGTCCATGGCGGGCATCGAACTGGGTTGCGGCAGATGACAATCGGTCACCCGCGGGTTCACACCCGCATAATTCAGGGGACCTGCGATTACTGTGACTGCGATAGTGCCCAAAGTGGCACAATTTTGCGGGGTGTTCTTTAGATAGTCCCGTTGGAACGCGGCAATGACGCCGATTACCAACCAGACCACCACGATCGCACTGATCAAACCTCCGCCACGCATCCTGACCTCCATCAATGTCGGGCAAAACCGTAGAGCAGAGCTAACGTACCCAGGTCGGCAAATGTCCAAACATTTGGACCAAACATCTGAATAACCGTCAGGGGGAGCTAATCCCGCCCGACAGGGCTATTCAGCGGGTTTTACCGAGCGCCTGACGCAAGAGAGGCACACGTGTCCGACAAAATTGGTGAGCCGCCGACAATCTGATCCGAGCTGTACCCGAGGTTCAGCAAAATCAGGGCCGGCGCGCAGAGGTGAATACGACATGGGGCATGACGTCATCTCCAGGAACAGTGCGCCCATGCCGGGCCAGTAGATCCGCCATGCCGATCGCCGAGGCGTCCCAGCCACGCTCGCCCAGCCAGTCGACGATCTCCGTGCGCTCCTCGGGATACCAAAGTTCTTCCACGTTAGGGATTTCGGTGCCGAGCACCTGGGCGGCCGCGGCACGAAAACGCTGCGACTGCTCCCGCTGTCTGGCCAGCAGATCGGGATTCACCGCCTGCTTCGAGGGGCCATTGGTGGCCAGCCAGCTGCCCGCTGCGCTGAGCGAGTCGATCCGCTCGAACAGTAAATCCTGAGCCGCCGCAGGCAGATAACGCAGGAGCCCCTCAGCCGACCACATTGTCGGTACGGATTCGTCAAAGCCTGCTTCCCGCAATGCCGTTGGCCAGTCGTCCCGGAGATCGACCGCGACGCTCACCAGTCGCGCGGTCGGCTGCGCGCCGCGCTGCGCCAGGGTGGTCGATTTGAAGTCCAGCACTTTGGCCTGGTCAAGCTCGTACACCGTGGTACCGGCGGGCCACGACAGCCGCCAGGAGCGTGAGTCCAAGCCGGCCGCCAGGATCACCACTTGGCGAACACCGGAAGACGCCGCGTCGAGGAAGATCTCGTCGAACCATTTGGTGCGCACCGCCATGAAGTCGACCATCGCCTGGGTGTGCGCTGCCAGGTCCGGGACAAGATCGGTCAGTGCGGCTGACAACTTGGGATCCGACGTCAGGCTCCACATGCCTTCGCCGGCCGCGTCCAGAAATGCCCGGGCGAACGGATCCTGGATCAGCGGGTTGTCGCTGTCGGTTTCGGCGGCGCGGGCCGCGGCCACGCCGAGTGCCGTCGACCCCACACTCTCGGTGATCTCCCAGGAATCGTTGTCGGTGCGCGGCATCGTCGTTCCTCCTTATTAGTAGCCAGTATCGGACACTACCGGTGCCCGCTGTGAGAAAGCTGGACCGAGTGTGCGGGTAAACGCCCAGATGTGGCACGTCACCGCGATCGACCCGCATCGCTGTCCACCACAACATAGACACTCCGCAAGTCTGGGCAGCAGAATCCAAGGCACCGTGGGCGAGGCGCCCGCGTCGAAAGGAATGTTGGCTCATGACTTCTCAACCCACCGTCTGGGACGTTACCTACGACCTGCTACGTGAATTGGGCTTGACGACAGTGTTCGGTAACCCCGGATCAACCGAACAGACATTCCTGAAGAACTTCCCCGATGACTTCAGTTACATCTTGGGCCTGCAGGAGGCCTCGGTATTGGCGATGGCGGACGGCTTCGCGCAATCCACCGGCAAGCCGGCGCTGGTGAATTTGCACACCGCGGCTGGAACCGGTAACGCCATGGGCAGTTTGATCGCGGCGTACAAAAGCAACACCCCGCTGATCGTCACGGCCGGCCAACAGACCCGCGAGATGGTGCTCTGCGAGCCTTACCTGACCAACAGCAACGAAGCGCTGCTGCCTCTGCCGTGGGCGAAATGGGTGTACCAGCCAGCACGGGCGGAGGATGTACCGGCCGCATTCATGCGCGCCTACACGATCGCCACCCAGCCGCCAGCCGGCCCGGTTTATCTATCTATCCCCCTTGATGATTGGGAGAAGCCGGCACTCGGGCCGGCAGTCGTTCGCACCGCCAGCCAGCGATCTGCGCCCGATGCGGAACGCCTCGCCGAGTTCGCCGAACGCATCAATCGGGCTCAACGGCCGGCGCTGGTCTTCGGCCCCGAGGTCGATCGATCCGGGGGCTGGGAGGCTGCCGTCGAACTCGCGGAAAAGGTGCACGCGCCGGTGTATTCGGGCCCGTTGCCGGATCGGCTGTCGTTCCCCGAGGATCATCCCCTGTACCAGGGCCTGCTGCCGATGACGATCGCCGAAGTCACCGAGACGCTGCGGGGTCACGACTTGGTGGTGGTGATCGGCGCACAGGTCTTCCGTTATTACCCCTACGTGCCCGGCGAGTACCTGCCCGAAGACACTGAGCTGCTGCAGATTACCGGTGATCCATTCCTGGCCGGTGCGGCCCAAGTGGGCGACAGCCTGCTGAGCGATACCCTGCTGGCGCTGCGACAGCTCACCCCGTTGATCGAGGCCAAGACCGGCAGACCGACGCCGAAGCCACTCGACCGGACCCCCGGCAGGGTCGAATCCGCACACGCGCCGTTAGAGCCCGTCCAGGTCTATTCGGCGCTGAACGTGCTGAAGCCCGCGAACGCCGCGCTGGTGAATGAATCGACGTCGACAATGGCCGAGCAGGAGCGCTGGCTACCAACCGTCCACCCGGTCTCGTTCTTCGCCACCGGCAGCGGTGGCATCGGCTGGGGAGTGCCGGGGGCAGTGGGCGTCGCACTGGGCGATCGCGCCGTCGGTCGCAAACGCGCCGTCATCGCGACGATCGGTGACGGCTCCTTCCAATACTCCATTCAGGCGATCTGGACGGCAGCCCAACACAAGCTGCCAATTGTATTCGTCGTGATGCGCAACGGCGAGTACTCGGTACTGAAATCCTTTGCGCTACTGGAGAAGACGCCGAACGTACCCGGCTTGAACCTGCCGGGGCTCGATATCGAATCGCTCGCGGCCGGCTTCGGCTGCCACGCCGTCACCGTCGACGGGACCGAGCAGCTGGCCAAGGAATTCAACGCGGCGCTCGGCGCAGACGGGCCCACCGTCATCGTCGTTCCGACCAAACCGCAAGTCGCGCATCTCGGCTGATGCATGCGATACAGGTTTCCGCGACCGGCGGGCCCGAGGTTCTCGCGTACGTGGAGCGGCCGGTGCCGGAGCCGGCGCCCGGGCAACTGCTGATCAAGACCGAGGCGATCGGCGTCAACTTCGTCGACACGTATTTTCGGACCGGGCTGTACCCGCATGCGTTGCCGTTCATCCTGGGCAGCGAGGTGGCCGGCACCGTGGCCGCCGTTGGCGAAGGGGTACACACGGCACACGTCGGCGACCACGTCGCAACCTCCGATGCCGACGGCGCCTACGCCGAATATTGCTTGGCACCAGCCGATTTGGTTTGCCATGTGCCCGACGGCGTCAGTGCTGAGGTTGCCGCGTCGGCGATCCTGAAAGGTCAGACGGCCCACCTGCTCATCAAGTCGGTGTACCCGGTTAGTTCCGGCGACACTGTCTTGCTGCACGCCGGTGCCGGCGGGGTCGGGTTGATCCTGACCCAGTGGGCGACCAGCCTGGGTGCACGCGTCATCACGACCGTTTCCACCGAGGCGAAAGCCGAATTGTCTCGACGTGCCGGGGCGGTCGACGTCCTCGGATATCCCGACGATCCCGCCACGTTCGGCGCGAAGATCCGTTCACTCACCGGCGGCGCGGGTGTCGCGGCGGCGTACGACGGGGTCGGCAAGTCGACGTTCGACGCCAGCCTGGCCAGCCTGGCAGTCCGCGGAACGCTGGCGCTGTACGGCGCATCCAGTGGGCCCGTTCCACCGGTCGACCCACAGCGATTGAACGCCGCCGGCTCGGTGTACCTGACTCGCCCGCTGCGGCCGCACTTTCTGCGCACCTACGACGAATTCGCCTGGCGCACCGACGAATTGTTCGCCGCAGTCCAAGCCGGGACGATCACCGTCACCACCGGTGACCGGTACCGGCTGCAGGACGCAGCCCAAGCCCACCGCGATCTGGAGGGTCGCAAGACCCACGGTTCGACCGTGTTGATCCCCTGATCCGGCCGGCGGGCACTGGCTAGGCTGCGGCTATGGCAGCCGAATCCGGCGACGCGCAGCTGGCCGAACTCGGTGCGGCCCTGCTGTCCCGTGCCGACGAGCTGTCCGACACCATGCTGGCCCTGATGCGCCGCGACGTCAGCTTCCACCGGACCGTCACACTGGTGTCCGACGATCAACTGCGCGCCACCGTGCGAACTCACCTTGACTTCATCCTGGGCGCCTTCGGCGCACCGCAACTCAGCTACGACACCCGCGCGGCCGTGGCGACCGGTCGCAGCCGAGCGGCTGTCGGTGTTCCACTGCCGGCCGTGATGGATTCCTACCGGATCTGCGCGCGATTCCTGTGGGACGAGCTGCAAGCCGAATCCGCCCGCCGGCCGGACGTGACCGCGGTGGGCCTGCTGCGTGCGTCCGAGGCGATGTGGAAGGTGCTGGAGGAGTTCACCACCGCGATGGTCACCGGATATCAAGAGCAAATCGCTCACCAGATGGTGACCCGTCAGCAAGAGCGCTCCGCAATGGTGCAAGCGCTGATCGACGGCCGGCTCACCGACACCGTCGACTTGTGGAATACCGCTGACACCCTGCGGATTTCGCTCCACGGGCCCTACGTTGTGGTGTGCGCGGAGCTAACACGTATCAGTCGCACCGGCTTCCCGGATGTCGAGGAACGGCTGTCCGCGCGCGGCATCTTCTCCGCGTGGCGGCTACAACCCGATATCGAGATCGGGATCTTGCACCTTGGACCGTCAACCGGGTTGGACCCCGTACTCGAGGTGTTGGCCGAATATCCGGTCACCCGCGTCGGCATCAGCCCCTACTTCGATGACCTCGCCGGAACGGCGGGCGCGCTGCGGTACGCCCGGATCGCCATGACCGCGGCTCGACCCGACCGCGCGCCGATCACCGTCTTCGACCGCGACGTGATGGCGGTGGCCGCGGCCGGTGCTCCCGACGTCATGGATCGCATCGCGGCCAATGTGTTGGGCCCGCTCGACGATCTCCCCGACCATGAGCGCGAGGCGCTGCTGGACACGTTGGAGGCGTGGTTCGACCACGGAGGCTCGGCCGAGCGCGCCGCCCAGCAGCTGTACGTGCACCCCAATACGGTGCGACAACGGTTGCGCAAACTCGAGCATCGAACCGGACGGCTCGTCACCGATCCGCGCGCGGCTGCCGAACTGTGCATCGCCCTGCAATCTGCGCGTCGCGCCTCATCAGCCGACGGCTAGCCGACGCCCGGCGGCCTCGTAGTAGCTTCACCTTCGTGGAGCAGCTCAAATCCCCGGACGGCCTCGCCGAGTGGATGTCGAAGCAAGGGCTGGGCGACGGCCCGCTCGATAACGTTTCCGCGATCAGCGGCGGAACGCAGAACATCATGTTGCGGTTCACCCGGTCGGGCCGGACGTATGTGCTGCGCCGGGGGCCGAAGCATCTACGCCCGCGCAGCAACGTCGTGATCATGCGCGAGACGCAGGTGCTGGCGGCGCTGGCCGGGACCGACGTGCCGCATCCTCGCCTGATCGCCAGATGCGACGACCCCGGCGTGCTCGGCGACGCGGTCTTCTATCTGATGGAGCCGATCGACGGGTTCAACGCCGGCCAGGAACTGCCGGAGCTGCACGCCGCCGACCCGGCAATCCGGTTCGAGATGGGGCTGTCGATGGCCGACGCTCTGGCCAAGCTCGGGGCGGTGGACTACGCCGCGGTGGGCTTGAGCGATTACGGCAAGCCGGACGGGTTCCTGGAACGCCAAGTGCCACGCTGGCTTTCGGAGTTGGAGTCCTACCAGGAATTCGAAAACTACGCTGGCCCAGACATTCCCGGCGTCGACGAGGTGGCCAAGTGGCTCGAAGAGGGCCGCCCGACGGCGTGGACACCGGGCATCATGCACGGCGATTACCACGCGGCCAACGTGATGTTCTCCCGCACCGGTCCTGAGGTCGTCGCGATCGTCGACTGGGAGATGTCCACGATCGGCGATCCGCTACTGGACCTCGGCTGGCTGCTGGCCACCTGGGGACAGTCCGCCGCCTTCGGCGGAACGCTTTTCGAGAAGGGCGGACTGGCCGCCCCCGGCGATCTGGTCGAGCGCTACGCCCGCAACACCACCCGCGACCTGTCGCACGTCACCTGGTACACCGTGCTGGCCTGCTTCAAACTCGGCATCGTGCTGGAGGGCACGAACGCCCGGGCCAGCGCCGGCAAGGCCCCGAAGGAGGTCGGCGACCTGCTGCACGAGGCCACGGTGCGGCTGTTCGAGCAGGCGCTGACGCTGATGGAATCCGCATGATCGATTTCGAGGTACCCGCCGGCATCACGGCGCTGCGCGACGAAATCCGCGCATTCGTCGTCGACAAGATCGTGCCCTACGAGACCGACCCTCGGCTGACCCGGCACGGTCCCGACGATGCGCTGCGCACCGAATTGGTAGAGCTGGCCCGCGAGGCCGGGCTGCTGACATTCCAGGCGCCCAAGCGTTTTGGTGGCCGTGAGCCGTCGCACCGCGAGCAGGCCGTGCTGTTCGAGGCGGCCGGCTGGTCGACGCTGGGCCCGATCGCGCTCAACTGCGCCGCGCCCGACGAGGGCAACATGTTCCTGCTGGGCAAGGTCGCCAACCCCGAGCAGGTCGACGAATTCCTCATCCCGGTGATCGACGGACGCCAGCGATCGGTGTTCGCGATGACCGAACCCGGCGGCGCCGGTTCGGATCCCAACCAGCTGGCCACGACGGCGGAATTCGATGGCAGCGACTACGTCATCAACGGCCACAAGTGGTTGATCACCGGAGCCAATGGCGCCCGGACCTGGATCATCATGGCCCGCGTCGCGCCGAACCGACACGGCGCTGACGGGCCGACGCTGTTCCTCTGCGACGGTGCGACCCCGGGCATCGAGATCGAGCGGGTGATGAACACGATGGACCGCAATTACGTCGAAGGCCATGGCGTCGTGCGGTTCAACGATCTGCGACTGCCCGCCTCCGCAGTGCTCGGTGAGGTCGGCCAGGCCTTGCGCTACGCACAGATGCGACTGGCGCCCGCCCGGCTGACCCACTGCATGCGCTGGCTCGGGGCCGCTTCGCGCGCCCAGTCGATCGCGGTGCGGCACGCCCGCGAGCGGACCGCGTTCGGCAAGACGCTCGGCGAACATCAGGGCGTCAGCTTCATGATCGCCGACAACGAAATCGCTTTGCAGCAATGCCGGCTCGGGATCTGGTGGGCGTGCTGGACGCTGGACAAGGGCGATCGGGGCACCGGCAGACACGAGAGCTCGATGGTCAAGGCCTATGTGTCCGAGGAGCTGTTCAAGGTCGCCGACCGCTGCGTCCAAATCCTGGGCGGCATAGGCATTTCCGATGAGACACCGGTCGGAATGATTTTCTCCGACATGCGTGCCTTCCGTCTGTACGACGGCCCGACCGAGGTGCACAAGTACGCGATCGCGCGCCAGGTGCTGCGGCCCTAGCCGCTAGTCGCTGGCGCACTTGTTGCAGGGAATACGAGGCTGCGACGAACGAGATCGCCGCTAACGTGCTGGTCACTCGCGCTTCTTCGCGCCAACGTCAATCTCGATGACGCTGCGGCCGTAGCCGCTAGTCGCTGGCGGCTGGGCCCAGCGCGATCAACGCCTCATCCAATGTCGGGTACAACGAAATGAGTTTGTCCAGACCGGTGAGCTGCATCGGTCTGCTCGCCGCCATATTGTCGGCCACGACTGCAAGCTGAATCGATTTGCCGATCTTTTCCTGGGTGGCCGCCAATATCCGAAGTCCCACCGACGCCATGAAGATCACCTCGGACAACTCGATCACGAGAGCGGGTGGATCTTCTTCGAGCGCTTCCGCGATCCCCGCTTCGAAAACAGGGGCAGTGCTCAAATCGATCTCGCCGCCGATGCTGACCACGGCGACACCATCCCGGTGCGCGACGGAGGTGGTGATCGGATCCGGCTCTGACACGGCCATCCTTCATCTGGAGTCTTGTCTCTACCGGGCGGATCCGGTGCCGACCCTTGCCGCCTGGCAAATTCGCAGAAATATTACTTCAACGGCCGTCGCCGCGAGGCTCAGTTAGTCTAGGCGCGGGGCTCGGTCCACCGTGGAGATCCGGGAGGTTCAATGTCGGATCAGTCGATAGATCTCTCGTCAACGGGCGTCGTCGGTCAGACGTCGGCAGTGTCGGGTGCGGGTTTGCTGCTGCCACAGCTGGTGCAGCACTTGCGCCAGAACCGAACGGTGCTGCGCGAGGAATGGGCCCGCAGGATCACCGAAGCCGAATTGCTCACCGCGATGTCGCCCGAGGAGATCTTCTCCGAGGCAACGACGGTGTACGACAGCTACGTCGAGGTGCTCGAGACGGGTAGCGTCGAGGCGCTGCAGGACTACGCGCGTGACTTGTCCGAACGCATCATTCCGCGTGGTGTCGAGACCAATGAGGTCGTCGGCATCGTCCTGCTGCTGCGCGACGTGCTGGCCCGGTCGCTCTTCGAGAAGTACCAGACCGACTTCGACCTGCTGAACCGGGTGCTCGACGCCTACGAGCCCGCGGCGAACCGGATCGCCAACACCGTCGCCGTCGGTTTCGTGCAGGAACGCGAGCGCATCATCCGTCAGCAGCAGGAGGCCATCCGCGAGCTGTCGACGCCGGTGCTGCAGGTGCGCGAGCAGTTGCTGATTCTGCCGATCATCGGCGTTCTGGACAGCCAGCGCGCTCGGCAGGTCACCGAGCAACTACTGCGGGCAATTCGCGCCAACCGGGCCAAGGTCGTCGTCATCGACATCACCGGTGTCCCCACCATCGACTCCACGGTGGCCAACCACCTCGTGCAGACCGTCGACGCGTCCGGCTTGATGGGTGCCAGCGTCATCATCACCGGTCTGTCATCGGAGATCGCACTCACGCTGGTGACGATCGGGCTGGATCTTTCCAAGATGAATGCCGTCGGCGACCTGCAGGGCGGCATCGAGGAGGCCGAGCACCTGCTGGGATATGAGGTCACCCGCGCCGGCGAGCAAACCACCTAACAGCAGATCGTCGCGAAAGTCTCATGCCAGTACCCATTCTGAAACAGGGACAGATTCTGATTGCCACGGTGCAAAACGCCCTGTCCGATTCCGACACCGAGCTGTTCCGCGAACGCTTGATGCAACGGGTCACCGAGTATCGGGCGCAAGGCATCGTCGTCGATGTCACTGCCATCGACGTCTTGGATTCATTCGCCGCCCGGTCATTGCAGACTGTTGCACGCATGACCAGCCTGCGTGGCGCGCACACCGTGATCGTGGGCCTGCAGCCGGAAGTGGCGTTCGCAATGGTCCAACTCGGCATCCTCTTCGAGGACATGGACACCGCGCTGGACTTGGAAGAGGGCCTGGCGCTGCTGAATCGGCGGCTGGCCGCCAAGAAACCGATTGGACGTGACGGTGTCGGATGACGTCGTCGTTGACGTAGGTCATCCCGACGACATCGTTGCCGCTCGCCAAGCGGGTCACCAACTGGCGCGCGACATGGGTTTCTCGCTGACCGATGTCACCATGATCGCCACGGCGATCTCCGAAGTCGCCCGCAACATCACCAGCTACGCCGGTTACGGGGCGATCCGGGTTGCCATACAAGACCGCGAAGGCCGACAGGCACTGGTCGTGCGGGCCGAAGACGATGGGCCGGGCATCGCCAACATCGAAAGGGCAATGGAGGACGGTTATTCCACCGGCCGTGGACTCGGGCTCGGGCTGCCCGGAGCGCGCCGGCTGATGGACCGGTTGATCGTGGAATCCACCCCGGGTGAGGGCACGACCATCGAGATGTGGAAGTGGATTCCGAACAATGGCTGAGCATGGCTGGCTGGGGCCGATCGAATGGGCGGCCACGTCGCGCCCGCTGCCCGGCCAGACCGTCTGCGGCGACCGGTCTATCGCGGTCGACGTGAACGGCACCGGCGCCTTGATCGGTGTGCTGGACGGTCTGGGGCACGGCGAACTGGCCGCCGAGGCGGCAGACTGCGGCGTGCAAATTCTCGGCGACACTCGCGGTGAGGCGCTCGACACGCTGGTCCAGAGCTGCCACCGTGGCTTGTCGAGCACTCGCGGTGTGGCGATGACATTGGTGCACATAGACTTTCAGAAAGATACGCTCAGCTGGGTCGGGATCGGGAACGTCGCCGCTGACTTGGTCGCCAAACACCCAGGCGGTGTCGAGGTGCGCTCGTCGGTACGCCTCGCGGGCGGCATCGTCGGCTACCGGGTTCCCGAAGTGGTTGTATCGCAGGATTTCCCGATCCGCCCGGGCGACTTGCTGGTCATCACCAGTGACGGCATCGACGAAAACCATCTGGACGGCATCGACTTCGCCGCGCCGGCCCTGACGATCGCCGAGCAGATCCTGGACAGCCACGCCAAGGACAACGATGACGCGCTGGTCCTCACGGCACGGCACCGAGGTGCGTCCGGATGACACACCACGACTTCGACACTGCGTACGCGGCCGCGCTGGGTCGATACCTGGAGACCCGCAATGAGGAAGACCTCGCGG
>Ga0209113_1000040_pt1 | contig 29010 bp, 32 predicted proteins | sample TexAe_RefH0_O1_FD_187951 | JGI IMG/M metagenome (GOLD analysis project Ga0209113, IMG submission 187951) | Forest soil microbial communities from Davy Crockett National Forest, Groveton, Texas, USA - Texas A ecozone_RefH0_O1 (SPAdes) (version 2) | ecosystem: Environmental > Terrestrial > Soil >... | reverse complement strand
CGACGAGGAGAAGCAGCAGATCTATCTCGAGTCGAAGACCTGGTACCGACGCTACGGCGTCAGCGAGCGGCCGATGCCTGCTGACTACGAGGAGTTCGAGCGGTACTGGGATCACATGATGGAGCGCGTCATGGTCGCGCACCCCACCGCGAAATACGGTGTGGGGTATGTGACTAAAGGATTTCCCCGCCCGAAAGGCGTCTCGCCGCTGGCGTGGCGAGTTCTGGCGCCGGTGTTCAATCCGGTCGCGGCGTTCCTGACCACCGGCGGCATGCCGCCGCGGGCCCGCACTCTGCTCGGCCTGCCCTGGAGCGAGCGCCAGGAGCGCCGCTACCAGCGGTTCGCTGCGGTGTGGCGGTCTCGGTCGGTGAACTGGCTGTGGGATCATCTGCCGATGCGACTGCGCTACAACGGATTTGCTCGAGCGGGCTATGCCCGGGGATGACCCGGCCACCCAAGCGATCCTCGACGCCGCCGTCGTCGAGTTCGAGCAGCATGGCTTTCGGCGGGTCGCGCTCGACGACGTAGCCCGCCGCGCCAAAGTCAGCCGAACCACCATCTACCGGCGCTTCGCCAGCCGCGACGAGCTGGTCGCCGCCGTCATCGACCGCGAGAACGCGGTGCTTTTCGCCAACATCGCCGAAGAACTGAAAAGCCGCAGGCCACAGTCGAATTACTACGTCGAGGCGTTCACCCTGTCGATCGTGCGGTTCCAGCAACACCGCGTGCTGACCCGGATGCTCGCCGACGAGCCCGGCCTGATGCTCGAATTGGCCCACCGGCACTGGAACGCCGCCGTCGAGCGGATGGCGGTCGCGCTGCGGGTGATCTTCCCTGACGGCTTCGCTGAGCAAATCGGCGCCGAAGCAGTCGATCAACTGGCCGACACCATCCTGCGTTACGCGGCGATGCTGTTGTTGTTGCCGACCCGGGAAACGCTTGCCGACGCCGAGGACATTCGGGCGTTTGCCACCGCACACTTCCTGCCCAGCCTGCCTGCGGCGCTGCGCGCCGTACCGGTGTGAATCGAGCGCGGCCGCAAGGGTAGGTGTTAGCGTCCCGTCATGGCGCCGACCCACGAGACGAGCGGCGCCGCGCCGCTCCGCGGGGGGCTCTCGCAACGGCAGTTGAACATGATTGCGCTCGGCGGTGTCATCGGCGCGGGCTTGTTCGTCGGGTCCGGCGTCATCATCGGTGAGACGGGGCCCGGCGCGTTCATCACCTACGCGCTGTGCGGGGTGCTGGTCGTCCTCGTGATGCGGATGCTCGGCGAGATGGCCACCGCCAATCCGTCGACAGGTTCGTTCGCCGACTACACGCGGCAGGCGTTGGGCGGCTGGGCGGGATTCTCGGTGGGCTGGCTGTATTGGTACTTCTGGGTGGTGGTCGTCGGCTTCGAGGCCATCGCCGGCGGCGCCGTGCTGTCCTACTGGATCAAGGCACCGCTGTGGCTGCTGTCGGGGGTCCTGATGGTCGCGATGACCGCGACCAATCTGTTCTCGGTCGCCGCCTTCGGCGAGTTCGAATTCTGGTTCGCTGGAGTCAAAGTCGCGGCGATCGTGGCGTTTTTGACCCTGGGATCGCTGTTCGTCTTTGGCTTCTGGCCGCGGCACGGCCTCGACTTCAGCAACCTGACCGCACACGGCGGCTTTTTCCCGAACGGCGTAGGCACGGTATTCGGTGCCGTCTCGGTGGTCATCTCGGCGATGGTCGGCGCCGAAGTGGCCACCATCGCCGCCGCCGAAACCGCGAATCCCGAACGCGCGGTAGCGCGGGCGACCAAATCGGTGGTCGTGCGGATCGTCATCTTCTACCTCGGATCGGTGTTCCTGCTCGCGGTGATCGTGCCGTGGAACGCTGAGCGCCCAGGGGTGTCGCCCTACGTTGCGGCCTTGCGGGAGATGGGAATTCCCGCCGCTGGGCACATCATGAACGCGGTGGTGCTCACGGCCGCGCTGTCGTGTCTGAACTCCGGGCTCTACACCGCATCGCGGATGCTGTTCGTGCTGGCCGCCCGCGGCGAAGCACCGATGGACTTGGTCAAAGTGGGTCGACGCGGAGTGCCCTACCTCGCGATCCTCGTTTCATCGATCGTGGGCTTCCTATGCGTAATCGCGGCGTGGGTGGCGCCCGGGGCGGTGTTCACGTTCCTGCTGAAATCATCTGGCTCCCTTGTTCTTTCGGTCTACCTGTTGATCGCGATTTCTCAGATCGTGCTGCGCCGACGCACCCCGCCCGCCCGGCTACGGGTGAAAATGTGGCTGTTCCCCGGATTGTCGATCCTCACCGCGGCCGCACTCGTCGGCGTGCTGGTGTTGATGGCGTTCGACCCCAACGCCCGGATGGAGCTGTGGCTGGGTCTGCTGTCCTGGGCGGTGGTGTTGGCCTTGTACTTTGTGCCGAGGTGGCGGCGTGGGCCGGCCAGGGCCGAGGCTGCGGCGCACCAGCCGACCGGCCGGGCGAACCGTGTTCTGGTGCTGGCCAACAAAAACGTCTCTACGAGTGAGCTTTTCGATGTGCTGCGCCGCGTCGACGCCCAGCAGCGCGCCGAGTACTTCATCTGTGTACCGGTGAACCCGGTCGACACCGGCCAGGCCGAGCGAACCGGTCCGGTGTTCGTCCTGGACGCCACCGTCACGGCGGCGCAGGAACGTCTCGACGCCATCCTGACCGCGATGCATGGCATCGGGTTGTCCGCCGCAGGCGAACTCGGCGACTACCGGCCGCTGCGGGCGCTCGACGCCGCGGTGCGACGCTTCCGGCCCGACCAGCTGGTGATAGCCGAGGCCCGCTCGGCGTGGCTGCGCCTCGGCATGGTCGACAAGGTGCGGGCCACCTATCCGATCCCGGTCATCCACGTGGTGCCCGGGCAATCGGCGCTGAGCTCGGCCTGATCTGTCCGATGGCCACCACACCGCAACTGCAACAAGGCTTGTCGCAACGGCAGCTGATGATGATCGCCATCGGCGGGATCATCGGTGCCGGGTTCTTCGTCGGCTCCGGCGTGGCCATCGGGAAAGCCGGTCCCTCGGTGGTCCTGACGTATGTGGTGTGCGGCGTGCTGGTCATCCTGGTGATGCGGATGCTCGGTGAGATGGCCACCGCCAACCCGTCGACCGGGTCGTTCGCTGATTATGCCCGGCAGGCGCTGGGTGGCTGGGCGGGGTTCTCGGTCGGTTGGCTGTATTGGTATTACTGGGTGATCGTCGTCGGCTTCGAGGCGGTCGCCGGTGCAAAGGTCATCACCTACTGGTTCCACGCGCCACTGTGGTTGCTGTCGCTGATCCTGATGGTGTTGATGACGGCGACGAACTTGTTCTCCGTCTCGTCCTACGGCGAATTCGAATTCTGGTTCGCCGGAATCAAAGTCGTGAGCATCTTGGTCTTCCTGCTGCTGGGCTCGATGTACGCGTTCGGGCTGTGGCCGCATCGGCATGCCGATTTCTCCAACCTGCACGCCCACGGCGGATTCTTCCCGAACGGTCTACAGGGCGCCGTCGCCGCCATCGTGACGGTGATCTTCTCGATGGTCGGTGCGGAGATCGCCACGATCGCCGCGGCGGAAACCCCGGATCCGCAGCGTGCGGTTCAGCGAGCGACCAACGCGGTGGCAGCCCGCATCGCGATTTTCTTTGTCGGATCGGTCTTTCTGCTGACGGTCATCCTGCCGTGGAACTCCCTGCAAGCCGGCTCGTCGCCGTTTGTGGCGGCGTTGAAGCAGATCGGCATTCCCGGCGCCGACGAGGTGATGAACGCGGTGGTGCTCACCGCGGTGCTGTCCTGCCTGAACTCAGGGCTCTACAGCGCGTCCCGGGTGCTGTTCGTGCTCGCCGGTCAGCACGAGGCGCCGGCCCGGATGCTCAAAGTCAGCCGGCGCGGAGTGCCCTACCTCGCGATCGTGTCCTCGTCGGTGGTGGGATTTCTGTGCGTGATCATGGCCGGCGTCGCGCCGAACACTGTCTTCCAGTTCTTGCTCAACTCGTCGGGCGCCATCGTGCTGCTCGTCTACCTGTTGATTGCGCTGTCGCAGATCGTGTTACGGCGCAAGACGCCGCCGGAGAAGCTGCGGGTCAAGATGTGGCTGTTTCCCGGCCTGTCGATCCTGACGGTGGCCGCGATCTCCGCGGTGCTCGTGCAGATGGCGTTCGACAGCACCGCCCGCACCCAGTTCTGGCTCAGCCTGCTGTCCTGGGCCGTCACGGTCGCGCTGTATTTCCTGACCAAACGTGTTGCGGCCCGGGCTGATTAATCGCTTTTCGTCAGCAGTACGGCCTGCTCGAACGGCAATCTGCCGAAGACCCGGTGCGCCGCGCCGCTGACGTGTGCCGCCGCCTCTTCCTTGGTGACGGTTTGCGGGTTGGCGACGCTGAACGTTTTGCCGTGGCGGCGCATCTTCCCGCCGCCGGCGGCGTTCAGGTTCTTCAGCCAGTCGCGGTCCGGGCCGTAAGTCAGCAGGATCGCCACGCCCGGCTTCCCGTCGACGTCGGCGTTGAACACCGTCAACGGGGTGCGGTAGGGCTTGCCGGAACGACGTCCGACGTGCTCGAGGATGCCGAAGGACGGGGCCCAGCCGGCCCACATCCGCTGAATCGGGTTGGTCACGTGCCGGTTGAACCGGGCGAGCCGTTGCGGTAGTTGCATGCCGCTATCAAACACGAGACGCGCGGCATGACGCTACGGGTTGGCGTCCAGATGGGCTCACTCGCCCAACGTCGGCGAACCGGTAGCGCCGCGCCAGCGCAGCGCTTCCAGTGCCACCGCAACATGCACGCTCGAATCTTTCAGCGGTTGTGGCAGCAGCTCATCGGCGCGACTGAGCCTGCGCAACAACGTGTTTCGATGCGTGAAACACCGCGCGGCCGCCCGGGAGGCGTTGCATCGCTCGTGGACGAAGGTGAGCACGCTCTGGTGGAGTTCGGCATCTGCCGATTCGAAATCGCCGAGTGTGTGTTTGATGAACCGGTCCGCTCGTTCAGGATCCGCGGTGATCAATGCGATGAGTTCGACGTCGGCGAAGCTGACCACCCGCTGGGCCGAGCCCATCCGCACCACCATGCGCTGGGTGGTGATCGCGTCGAAATGGCTGCGCCGGAAGCCCTCCATTCCGGCCGCGGTGGGGCCGAGGGCGATTCGTACGCCAGGCAGTTGACTCACCGCGGCGGCGACACCCGACAGGTCCGGGCCGTCGGCGCCGGGCAACCAAACCCATCGGGTGGCTGCGCCGGCCAGCACCGACAGCGGCCGGCGTCCGTCGGCATTGCGCGCCATCGCCTCGACGGCACGGTCGAGATCGGAAAGCTTGGTGTTCGATTGGTCGCCCCAGATCACGGCGGCGGTGTGGTCCTGCCCGAGGCGGTATCCGAGTCGGTTCTCGGCGTGTTGCCGAGTGATCGGTGCCCCGTCGAGGATGAGCGCGACGATCTCGCGGTGTTCGGCATGCGTTCCGCGGGTGAGCGCCTCGCGTTCTACCTGCAGCTGACGGTAGATCGCGGCGACCGTCTCGTCGATGAAAGATGCGATCGAACGCGCCGAGACGTCGAGTAGCTCATGCAATTCATCTTGGTCGGATGTCAGCGCGAACGCGATCTGCATCCACGCGCGCCATGCCACATTTTGTCCGATCCGGTAGGCATCCACGGCCGTCGACTCGTCCAGCCCGCGGCGAATCAGGTAGCGAGCAATGGTCAGCGACTCGGGGCCGAGATTGGGCTGCACCGGCTCGCCGGGGTGGCTGATGTTGGCGGCTGCCCAATGCAGCCGATTTGAACGATTGCTTTGGCGCACCGCCTCGGCGAGCACCGGATCGCCGGCGACGGTCTGCATGTACTCCGGGGTCAGCGTGGCCTTGTTCAGCTCATCGAGCGGGAGCTCCTCAGGAGCGTCGAGGACGATCTTGGCGCCTTGTTGCATCAGTTCGCAGACCCGTTTTGACGGCACTTCCCAGCCCACCGACGCAGCGTATAGGCATTGGTGCACTATGCACCGTCATAAGTCGATTTTGGTGCGGGATGCCCTTGCCTCACAGGGCGAGCCCGCTGACTATTAAGCAGGATGTAACAAACTTTTCAGGTTTTTCTTAGGCGGGTGCAGCATGCGGCTCCGGCATTACCCATACGTCACGGCAGGTCTTGCCCTCGTCGGCGCCAGCATCATCGCCACCGCCCCGACAACGGTGTCGCCGCCCCACGTCTACCTACCCGACATCCTGCTCACCGCTGGCGACGAACCGGACGTCGTCATCGACGTCGTGCGGCACGCACAAATGATTTCGCCGTTCGAAGACGAGCTCACCCCCTCCCCAGCGTTTCCGGGGGCGCCGCTGAGCGATCTCGGTCAGCAGCAGGCGCAGGACCTCGCGACCAAACTATTCGACCAGCTGGGCCCGCATGTCGCCGGAATCTTCGAGGGGCAGGGGCTCCGGGAGATGGAAACCGCGGCACCATTCGCCGCGCTGGAGAACATGAGCGGCAATGTGCAGGTACTGCCCGGGCTCGACGAGATCGACAGTGGCATCTACGCTCTCGATCCGATTGACAGCACTGGCGGTCAGCTTGCTTTTCTGACCGCGGGCGCTTGGTCGCTGGGGTCTCCGTTTGGATTGGCGTTACTGCAGGCCCCCGGCTCTTCCGATGTCAACGGGGTGGTGTTCGACGCGAGGTTCACCGATGCCATCGACTCGATGTACGACGCCGCCGTCGTCAATCCGGTCGTCAGCGCGGACGGCCAGATCACTGACGTCGCGTTCAACAGCGAAGCGTCGATCTTCGTGTGGGCGCTGGACAACGTGAAAAACCCCGATCTGCCCTTTTTCATCAACCGCATCATCGAGGCCCACACCGTCCCCAACGGGCTTTCGACCGTGTTGCTGCCCAACACCGGTGTCGTCCAGATCGAGGGCAACCCCACCGACGGCTGGACACTGCTCAGCTGGGACGGGCAAGCCATCCCGCAGGACCCGGATTTGCTGTCAAGCCTGTTCGTCGACGTGCGCGACGTGGCCCTGCCCGAGCAAGCCGCGGAATGGAATATTTGGGAGGCCATTCTCGGCGGCGATTCGACGACGATCACGAACGCCGTTCAGACCGGATTCGAGCAAGTCGACTCGGCGCTGGCCCAGTTCCCCGAATCGATTTTCAATTCGATCAGCGACGCCTTGACGAACGTCGTCGCCACCGAGGCCGGCGGACAAGCCGGCATGACGCTCAGCGATCTTGTCGCGACGTTGTTCTAAGTCACAGGTCAGCATGCGGGTCGGTCATCGCCTCTTCGTCATCGCAAGCGTCGCGCTCATGGGCGCCGGCGTCGTTGTCGTCACCCCGACCACTGCGGCGGTGCCCACGCTGCACGTAGCCCGCATCAAGCTGACCTCCGGCGACGCGCAAGACATCGTCATCGACATCGTGCGGCATGGTCAGCGACTGCCTCCTTTCAACGAAGTTGTCACCCCATCCCCGGACTACCCAGGACCTCCGCTCAGTGATCTGGGTCAGCAGCAGGCGCAGGACGTCGGCAGCCAACTGTTCAACGAGCTGGGTCAACACGTAGCCGGGATTTTTTCCGGGCAGTCGATCAGGGACTTGGAAACCGCGGCGCCGTTCGCGACGCTCGAGCACATGAGTGATGCCGTACAGGTACTGCCGGGGCTCAACGAGATCGACAGCGGAATTTACGCGGGCGACCCGCTCGACAGCCTCGGCGGATACCTGTACCAAGAGACGCCGCTGCTGTGGACATTGTTCGGACTGGTTTTGGCGCCAATCCCGGGGTCTAGCGACATCAATGGGATCGTCTCGGACAACAAGTTCACCGATGCCGTCGACGCGATGTACAACGCCGCCATGGCAAACCCAGTCGTCAGTGCGGACGGTCAGATCACCGATGTCGCGTTCAACAACGAGGCTGATGTCGCCGCCTGGGTAGCGCTGAACGTCAAAAACCCAGACATACCAATCCTGTTGAACGGAACCATTCAAACACTGCTCAATCCGGACGGCGACGGTAACGCTTTGCTGCCCGGCGGTGGGGTGGTCGAAATCGAGGGCAATCCCACCGACGGCTGGACGCTGGTCAGCTGGGACGGCCAACCCGTCCCCGCCGATCCGGGAGTGCTGACGCAGTTTGTCATGGCCTTGCGCGACCTGATCATCGCGCCGCAAACAGCTGCCTGGAACATCTACGAGGCCGCCTTGGGCGGCGATCCGGCAACGCTTGAGAGTGCTGTTCAGGCCGGCGTGCAAAGCATCGACGCGGCGTTGGTCCAGTTCCCCGAAATGGTGATCAACGACATCGTCGGCGCTTCGCAGAACCTCGCCACCGAGACCAGTGCACAAGCGGTGGGCGAGGCGGGGATGAGCCTCAGCGACGCTTTCGCGTCGTTGTTCTAGCGTCACGGCAGCACAACCAGAATCCGACCCACCCGGGACAACGTCGGCGCCGAATACCTCTTCACGAGTATGAGGAGGATCGCAGTGACCTATCCCAGCGTCGACGACTTGCCCGAAGAGGCCACCTCTACGCTGCTCGGCGTCTGTAGCCAGCTCTCCCAGTCGCGGCATCGAGGCCTGGCCGGGTGGGCGGCGTCGGTGTCCGATGCTCTGTTGGTGCGGCTGGTGACGGTGACCACCGGCGTACACGTCGGTGGTACCACGACCGAACCCGGCCAGCCGCTGGCCAAGCTCGATGCCGCGGAGCTCGAAGGGCTGTACTCACTTCTGCTCGCCGGCGCTGAGGCCAGCGACAACGAAGCAGTCGTCCGGTGGTGCACTCGCATGAGCCGGCTCATCGTCGCCGAGGTCTACCGCCGCGAATACATCCAGGTGGCGATCGACGCCAAAGCCGCCGCGATCGAAGCCGAGGAACGGCGACTTGTCTGCCAGGCGCGGCCAGTGCTCGTCCTTCGCACCGTCATGCCGGCGTCCGCGGTGTAGCCACGGACTGACCCCCGTCGAACGCACAACAACTACACCCTGTAGTCGGACCACTCCCAGCGGCTGGGACACTGGAGGACGTGGATACCGAGGTCTCGTCGAAGCTTTTCGACGCCGCCTGCGCGGTGATTCCGGGTGGGGTGAACTCGCCGGTGCGAGCCTTCAAGGCGGTCGGCGGCACCCCCCGCTTCATCACCGAGGCCGGCGGCTACTGGCTGACCGATGCCGACGGCAACCGCTACGTCGACCTGGTCTGCTCGTGGGGACCGATGATCCTCGGCCATGCGCATCCGTCAGTGGTGGAAGCCGTCACCAAGGCCGCCGCCAGCGGCCTGTCGTTCGGGGCCCCGACCCCCGCCGAAAGCGAACTCGCCGCCGAGATCATCGACCGGGTAGCGCCGGTCGACCTGATTCGGCTGGTCAACTCCGGCACCGAGGCCACCATGAGCGCGGTGCGATTGGCCCGCGGATTCACCGGCCGCGCCAAGATCGTCAAGTTCTCCGGCTGCTACCACGGTCACGTCGACGCGCTGCTGGCCGACGCCGGCTCCGGGGTCGCGACGCTGGGCCTGCCGTCCTCGCCCGGAATCACGGGTGCGACCGCCGCCGACACGATTGTGTTGCCCTACAACGACGTTGACGCCGTACAGCAGACGTTCGATCAGTTCGGTGACCAGATCGCCGCCGTGATCACCGAGGCCAGCCCCGGCAACATGGGGGTCGTGCCGCCCGCACCGGGCTACAACGCGGCGCTGCGGGCGATCACCGCCAAGCATGGCGCGCTGTTGATCGTCGACGAGGTGATGACCGGGTTCCGGGTCAGCCGAAACGGTTGGTACGGAATCGATCCGGTCGACGCTGACCTGTTCACCTTCGGCAAGGTCATGAGCGGCGGGCTGCCCGCCGCGGCCTTCGGTGGGCGCGCGGAGGTGATGCAACGGCTCGCGCCGCTGGGCCCGGTGTATCAGGCCGGCACGCTGTCCGGTAACCCGGTCGCGGTCGCCGCCGGGCTGGCCACACTGCGGGCCGCCGACAACGCGGTGTATGCCGCGCTGGATGCCAATGCCGACCGACTGGCCGTCCTGCTATCAGTGGCCCTGACCGAAGCCGGTGTGCCACATCAGATCCCGCGAGCCGGCAACATGCTCAGCGTGTTCTTCGGCGAAGCGCCGGTCACCGACTTCGCGTCCGCTCGCGCCAGCGAGACGTGGCGCTTCGCACCGTTTTTCCACGCGCTGCTGGACGGCGGCGTCTACCCGCCCTGCAGCGCCTTCGAAGCCTGGTTCGTCTCGGCGGCACTCGACGACGCCGCGTTCGACCGGATCGCTGACGCGCTACCTGCGGCGGCCGACGCCGCAGCCAAGGAGAGCAAGCCCTGATGGCCGAACAGACCCGCGTCCACCTGATCCGCCACGGCGAGGTGTACAACCCCGACGGCGTGCTCTACGGACGACTGCCCGGATTCCGGTTGTCCGACAAAGGAGTTCGGCAGGCGCAAGCGGTGGCTGACGCGCTGGCCGACCGCGACATCGTCGCCGTCATCGCCTCCCCGCTGCAGCGTGCGCAGGAGACCGCCGCACCGATCGCGGCCCGTCACAACCTGGAGGTCGACACCGACCCCGACCTGATCGAGTCGGCCAACTTCTTCGAGGGCAAGAGGGTAGGTCCGGGCGACGGCGCCTGGCGGGACCCACGGTTCTGGTGGCAGCTGCGCAACCCGTTCACCCCGTCGTGGGGTGAGCCGTACAAGCAGATCGCGGCCCGCATGACGACCGCAATAGACAAGGCCCGCGCCCGGGCCGCCGGCCACGAAGCCGTGTGCGTCAGCCATCAGCTCCCGGTGTGGACGGGGCGGTTGTCGCTGACCGGCAAGCGGCTCTGGCACGACCCGCGCCGCCGGGAGTGCGCGGTCGGTTCGGTGACGTCGCTGGTCTACGACGGCGACCGGCTGATCGACGTGCTGTACAGCGAGCCGGCACTCAGTTGACCGGGCGGCGGCTGGCGTTCGTCGCCGTAGCGGTAGCCGGCCTGCTGGTCGGCTGCTCGCACGGTGATGACGCGGTCGCGCAAGGCGGCACCTTCGAATTCGTCTCTCCCGGAGGCAAAACCGACATCTTCTACGATCCGCCCGACGTTCGCGGCCGACCGGGACCGCTGTCCGGCCCGGAGTTGATGGACCCGTCGCGCACGGCGTCGGTCGAGGATTTCGCCGGCAAGGTCGTCGTGATCAATGTCTGGGGTCAGTGGTGCGGGCCGTGCCGTGCCGAGGCTTCCGCACTGCAACAGGTGTACGACGCCACCCGCGCCAACGGGGTGGCGCTGTTGGGTATCGACGTGCGCGACAACAACCGTCAGGCGGCCCAGGACTTCGTCAAAGACCGCAAGGTGACGTTCCCGTCGATCTACGACCCGGCGATGCGGACCATGATCGCGTTCGGCGGCAAGTACCCCACATCGGTGATCCCGTCCACGCTGGTGCTCGACCGCAGCCACCGGGTCGCCGCGGTGTTCCTGCGCGAACTGCTCGCCGAGGACCTCCAGCCGGTGGTGCAGCGGATCGCGGCAGAACCGGGGCCGCAATGAGTTTCACCGAAACCGCCGCCGCCGGACCGCTTTTGCTCGCGCTGGCGGTGTCGGTGCTGGCCGGGCTGGTGTCGTTCGCATCGCCATGCGTGGTCCCGTTGGTGCCCGGCTACTTGTCGTATCTGGCCGCGGTCGTCGGTGTCGACGAATCGGAGAATGCTCCGCCGAATGCGCGGTGGCGGGTCACCGGGTCGGCGGCGCTGTTCGTGGCCGGGTTCACCGTGGTGTTCCTGCTGGGCACGGTCGCCGTGCTGGGCATGACGACCACGTTGATCACCAACCAGCTTGTGCTGCAACGGGTCGGCGGTGTGCTGACCATCCTGATGGGCCTGGTGTTCGTGGGATATGTCCCCGCGCTGCAACGCCAGCTCCGGTTCGCGCCGCGGCAGCTGTCGACCCTGGCCGGGGCGCCGCTGCTCGGCGCGGTGTTCGCGTTGGGTTGGACGCCGTGCCTGGGCCCGACGCTGGCCGGGGTCATCACGGTCGCGTCCGCGACCGACGGCGCCAGCGTGGCGCGCGGCATCGTGCTAGTGATCGCATACTGCCTCGGGCTGGGAATCCCGTTCGTGCTGTTGGCTTTTGGGTCGGCGTCGGCCGTCGCCGGCCTCGACTGGCTGCGACGACACTCGCACGCGCTGCAGATCTTCGGCGGTGTGCTGCTGATCGCGGTGGGCATCGCGCTGGTCAGCGGCGGGTGGAACGACTTCGTGTCCTGGCTGCGCGACGGATTCGTGTCGGATGTGAGGTTGCCGATTTGAGCCGGCTATTCGCGTGGGCCCGCAACACCTGGCGCGCGCTGACCTCGATGGGTACCGCGCTGGTCCTGCTGTTCCTGCTGGCGCTGGGCGCGATGCCCGGCGCGCTGCTGCCGCAGCGCAGCCTCAACGCCGGCAAGGTCGACGACTACCTGGCCACCCACCCGAAGATCGGGCCGTGGCTGGATAAACTGCAGGCGTTCAACGTGTTTGGCAGCTTCTGGTTCACCGCGATCTACACGCTGTTGTTCGTGTCGCTGCTGGGCTGCCTGACGCCGCGGACGATCGAGCACGCCCGCAGCATGCGGGCCACGCCGGTCCCGGCGCCCCGCAACCTGACCCGGCTGCCCAAACACGCCGCGGCCACTGTCACCGGTGAACCCGACGATGTGGCGACGACAATTGCGGGGCACCTGCGTGGCTGGCGCACGGTCGTCCGCCGCGACGATGGCATCGAAATCTCAGCGGAGAAAGGCTATTTGCGCGAATTCGGCAACCTGGTCTTCCATTTCTCGCTGTTGGGTCTGCTGGTCGCGGTGGCCGCCGGCAAGCTGTTCGGCTACGAGGGCAACGTCGTCGTCATCGCCGACGGCGGTCCCGGGTTCTGCTCGGCATCACCTGCGGCGTTCGATTCATTCCGGGCCGGAAACACCGTCGACGGCACGTCGCTGCACCCGATCTGCCTGCGTGTCAACGACTTCAAGGCTAAGTATCTGCCGTCCGGGCAAGCGACGTCGTTCGCCGCGGACATCGACTATCAGTCCGGCCGCGACCTGACCGGCGGCAGTTGGCGGCCTTACCGGCTCGAGGTCAACCACCCGCTGCGAGTCAGCGGCGACCGGGTCTACCTGCAGGGCCACGGCTACGCGCCGACGTTCACCGTGGTCTTCCCGGACGGCCAGACCCGCAGCTCGACCGTCCAGTGGCGGCCCGACAATGCCCGCACGCTGCTGTCGTCCGGGGTGGCCCGGATCGACCCGCCGGCCGGCACGTACCCGGACGCCGTCGAACGTCGCAAACATCAGATCGCCATCCAGGGTCTGCTGGCACCGACCGAACAACTCGAGGGCACCCTGCTGTCGTCCAGCTTTCCCGCGCTGAATGCCCCGGCGGTCGCGATCGACATCTATTCCGGTGACGCCGGACTGGACACCGGCCGGCCGCAGTCGCTGTACTCCCTGGATCCGCGCCTCATCGACCAGCATCGGCTCAACAGGGTCAAGCGGGTCAACCTGCGCGTCGGCGACCAGGTGCGGATCGACCAGGGCCCGGCCGCGGGCACCGTCGTACGTTTCGACGGTGCCGTGCCGTTCGTCAACCTGCAGGTCTCGCATGACCCGGGCCAGATCTGGGTGCTGGTGTCCGCGATCGCCATGATGGCCGGGCTGGTGGTGTCCTTGCTGGTGCGCCGGCGGCGGATCTGGGTTCGGCTGCTGCCAGGGACGCCCGGTACGGTGAACGTCCAGGTAGGCGGTTTGGCACGGACCGACAACGCCGGCTGGGGCGAGGAATTCGAGCGAATCGTCGAGCGCCTTCAGCAGGGATTGACGACGTCGGCCGTTGAGCCGATCGCGACCGGAAGGAGCACCCCGTGAACACCACGCACATCCACCTCGGTCTGGCGCGCAACTCCGACTGGGCGTTCACGTCGGCGGTGGTGATCATGGTCGTCGCCCTGCTGCTGTTGGCCGTCGAACTCGCCTACACGCGCAGCCGCAACGCCGACCGCGAACTGGTCGGCGTGGGCGCGAACAGCGCGACCCCCGGTGTCGTGACCGACGCCCCGCGCCGGCCGTTCGACGAGCGGGTCGGGCGGGCCGGGCTGATCCTGGTCTACGCCGGAATCGGGTTGTTGTTCGCGTGCATCGTGCTGCGTGGTCTGGCCACCCAGCGGGTGCCGTGGGGCAACATGTACGAGTTCATCAACCTGACCTGCTTCTGCGGGCTGGTCGCCGGCGCGATCGTGCTGCGCCGACCGCAATACCGTCCGCTGTGGGTCTTCCTGCTGGTGCCGGTGCTCATTTTGCTGACGGTGTCCGGACGCTGGCTCTACACCAACGCCGCCCCGGTGATGCCCGCACTGCAGTCGTACTGGCTACCCATCCACGTGTCGGTGGTCAGCCTGGGTTCGGGTGTGTTCATGGTCGCCGGGGTGGCCAGCATCCTGTTCCTGCTGCGCACCTCCCGGCTGGATGAGCCCGACACCCCGGGCGCGTTTGCCCAGCTTGTGCGGCGGTTGCCCGACGCGCAGACGCTGGACCGGATCGCGTATCGGACCACGATCTTCGGGTTCCCGGTCTTCGGCTTCGGGGTGATCTTCGGCGCCATCTGGGCCGAGCAGGCCTGGGGCCGCTACTGGGGCTGGGACCCGAAGGAAACTGTGGCGTTCATCGCATGGGTGGTCTACGCCGCGTACCTGCATGCCCGGTCGACGGCCGGTTGGCGCGACCGGAAAGCGGCCTGGATCAACGTGGTTGGCTTCGTGGCCATGGTGTTCAACCTATTTTTCGTCAATCTGGTCACCGTGGGTCTGCACTCCTATGCGGGGGTCGGATAAGCGCAGCTCAGCGGCTTCTTAGGCCGCTGCGATATGTTCGATTAGGAGCACTGTTCGTCAACTAGCGACCTTCGAGTGTTGCAACGAGGGGATTTTTCACGTGTCTGACCATCCGCCCAACGACGCGAACGGCGGCGGCCGCGGAGACCATCCGACGACCGAATTGCCGCCACACCAGCCGCCGCCGCCACCACCGGCCGCCGAACCGGCGACCCGGGCGTTCGCCGGGTTCCGCACCGAACGCCGGTTCAGCGATAACGCGACACAGAACGCACCGCTGCCGCAGACCCGCGTTGAACCGCGGGCCTGGGCCGAGACGCCGTATCAAGGACTTCCGCGCGTCGTCGAGTCGGGCGATGCGCCCCGGCGGGTCTACGGCAACTACGGGGGACCGCCGCCTTCGGGCGACACCGGACATCCGCAACCGAACTTGCCGCCGTCGCGCTACCCGGAGCTGTCCACCAGCACCCTGCTGCGCCAGGTCAAGCCGCCGCCATCGGAGGGCTGGCGGCGGTGGCTGTTCCGCCTGTCGGGGCAGCTGATCAACGTCGGCGAAAGCCCGCGGACGATGCGGTACAACGACCTGACCGTCCAGGTGAACCGGCCGCTGCGGGGTTGCTACCGCATCGCGATGCTCTCGCTGAAGGGCGGCGTTGGCAAAACCACCATCACCGCGACGCTGGGCGCCACCTTCGCGTCGATCCGCGGTGACCGGGTGGTGGCCGTCGACGCCAACCCCGATCGCGGCACGCTGAGTCAGAAGGTGCCGTTGGAGACGCCGGCCACCGTTCGGCACCTGCTGCGCGACGCTGAGGGCATCGACCGCTACAGCGACGTCCGCAGCTACACCTCGCAGGGACCCAGCCGGTTGGAAGTGCTTGCGTCCGAAAGCGATCCGGCCATGTCGGAAGCATTCAGCGCTGGCGATTACGCGCAGACGCTGGAGATCCTCGAGCGGTTCTACGGTCTGGTGCTGACCGACTGTGGCACAGGGCTTTTGCATTCTGCGATGACGTCGGTGCTGGACAAGGCCGACGCCCTAGTCGTGGTCAGCTCGGGTTCGATCGACGGCGCGCGCAGCGCCTCGGCCACGTTGGACTGGCTCGACGCGCACGGCCACGAGGACCTGGTCAGCAATTCGATCGCGGTGATCAACGCGGTGCGGCCACGGTCAGGCAAGGTCGACATGCAGAAAGTGGTCGACCACTTCTCGCGGCGCTGCCGCGCCGTGCGCTTGGTGCCGTTCGACCCACACCTCGAAGAAGGCGCCGAGATCGACCTCAACCGGCTGAAGCGAGAGACGCGGGAAGCCTTGATCGAGCTGGCAGCTGTTGTCGCAGAAGGTTTTCCGAGCGATCAGCGTCGATCCAACGAGCACTTCATTTAGTCAACGCGGGTTGTTGTCACCATGGGTCAACCGCCACAGGAAGTCCGGATCGTCATCGGGTCCGATGACGCGGCTCTTCGGGCGGTTGATCTGTGAACGGGCCGCGCGCCACCCAACGTAGACAACCGTTGCGAGAATCAGGGCCAGGAGCAGGTACAGCACTCAACACCTCCTTGGTCTGAATATACGCGGCGACCTAGGCTCGCAGTGTGTCAACCGGACAGAGCTCCGCCGGCCGCGCGGTCGTCAGCGTTTTGTTGTACGTGGCGGCCCGCCTGGTGTTGGTGATCGCACTCACCGCGGTGATTTACGGGACCGGCCGAGGCCTTGGTGTGCGTGATTTTCCGCTCGTCGTCGCTCTGCTGTTCGCGCTCGTCATTGCGATGCCGCTGGGGATGTGGCTGTTTGCTCCGTTGCGACGCCGGGCCACCGCGGGCATCGACGCCGCCACCGAACGCCGTCGCCACGACCGTGCGCAACTTCGGGCCCGACTGCGTGGTGAGACCCCGCCCGACGACAGCCCCAACACCTCCGACTGAAACGCGCGTCAACGTTTCTTGACACGTCGTGAGTGTCAAGTTATCTTGACGCTTGTGAGTGAGTTGCCCGACCAGTCGCTGAATCCCGCCGCCGATGCTGCGGGCAGCGCCGACCCGGCTGAGGGACTGCGCGCTGTGCGCGCATTGCAGCGGCTGCAGGAGCGGTTGGAGGCCATCCACGTCGCCAATGCCCGCGAGCAGGGCTGGAGTTGGCAGGCCATCGCCAATGCGTTGGGCGTGAGCAGGCAGGCGGTGCACCAGAAATACAACCGGAGGAGATGACCAATGGCGTTCGAGAGGTTCGCCCGCAATGCCCGGGTCGCGGTGATGCTGGCTCAGGAAGAGGCCCGTGAACTGTGCGACCGTGAAACCGGTTCGCGGCACTTGCTTCTCGGTATTCTGCAGACCGCTCGCGGGGACCTCTCGTCGGTATTGACGGAGTACGGCTTGACCGCCGAGGTGGTGCGGGCCCGGTTGGCCGAAACATCAACTGGTGATAAGTCGTTCGACGAGGACGCCGACGCACTCGGCACTATCGGCATCGATCTGCGGGCGGTTCGCGACAGCGTGGCCAGCACTTTCGGCACCGACGCGTTCGACAACGCGCTGTCCCGTTCGGGCCGCCGCCGTAGGCGGCGAGGGCATATCTCGTTCGGTCACGATGCCAAGAAGGTGTTGGAGCTTTCACTGCGAGAAGCATTGGCGCACAAGGACGACGAGATCCGTTGCGAACATCTGCTGCTGGGCATTCTGCGCGGCGGCGATAGGGCGGCCATTGCCCTGATCACCGAGCACGTCTACACCGCGCAGCTGCGCGCCGCGGTCGTCAGGCTGCTGGACAGCGCCGCCTAGCGCCACGCCGTCAGCGTCAACGCGGTTGCCACCGCGATCGACCAGACCAGCATGGTCAGGCCGGTATCGCGCAACACCGGGATCAGCTCGGGTCCGGTGCGCCCAGTGCGCACCGGAGCCGCGGCCCGCACCGCCAGCGGTGTGGCCACCAATCCGGCCGCACACCATGGCGTTGCGGCTGTCAGCGCGAGGGTGAGAACGGCGGCGACGGCCAGCAACGCCTGGTACAGAATGCGTGTCCTCTTGTCGCCCAGGCGCACCGCCAACGTGATCTTGCCGGACTCCCCATCGGTCGGGATGTCTCGTAAGTTGTTGGCTACCAACACCGCCGACGACAACGCACCCGTCGTCACCGCCAACGCCAGGCCCACCCAGTCGACCCGCAGTGCCTGCGTGTACTGGGTGCCGAGCACCGCGACCAGACCGAAGAACAGGAACACCGCGACTTCGCCGAAGCCGGCATAGCCGTACGGTTTCGAGCCGCCGGTATACAGCCACGCCCCAGCGATGCACAACGCGCCGACCGCGATCAGCCACGGCGCACTGGTCAGCGCGAGCACGAGTCCGGCCACCGCGCCGACCGCCAAGCTGGCCAGCGCCACTGTCAGCACTGCCCGCGGCGTCGCCAGTCGCGAACCCACCAGGCGCACCGGACCCGCCCGGTTGTCGTCGGTCCCGCGGATGCCGTCGGAGTAGTCGTTGGCGAAGTTCACCCCGACGATCAGCGCCAGCGCGACAGCCAGCGCGAGCAACGCCTTCCACCAGACCGCGCCGTGCAGCCAGGCGGCGGCGCCGGTACCGGCGATCACCGGTGCGATGGCGTTGGGAAGTGTTCGCGGTCGCGCGCCGGCGATCCACTGCGCAAGACTGGCCACCCCCCGATCGTTCCATGCGCGTGCACAAGAATGATCACCGTGCTTGGAGTGATTGGCGGCAGCGGCTTCTACACCTTCTTCGACTCTGCCGCGCGCAGCGTCAACCTGGACACGCCCTACGGCGAGCCCAGCGCCCCGGTCAGCGTCGGCTCGATCGGGGAGCACGAGGTGGCATTCCTGCCTCGACACGGCGCCGACCACCGGTTTCCGGCGCACAAGGTGCCCTACCGCGCCAACATGTGGGCGCTGCGGGCATTGGGAGTGCGCCAGATCCTCGCCCCGTGCGCGGTCGGCAGCCTGACGACCGATCACGGGCCGGGCGCCATCGTGGTGCCCGATCAACTCGTGGATCGGACTCGTCGCCGCGCCGACACCTACTTCGACTCCGGCGCGGCGCACGTGTCCTTCGCCGATCCGTACTGCCCGACGTTGCGCTCGGCGGTCACCAGCCTGCCCGAGGTGGTCGACGGCGGCACCATGGTCGTCATCGAGGGGCCGCGGTTTTCCACCCGCGCGGAAAGTCAATGGTTCGCCGCCGCCGGCTTCACGTTGATCAACATGACCGGTTACCCGGAGGCGGTGCTGGCCCGTGAGCTCGAAATCTGCTATGCGGCAATTGCTTTGGTGACCGATCTGGACGCCGGTATCGACGTGGGCGGCGGGGTGAAGGTTGACGAGGTGATCAGCGAGTTCGCGAAGAACATCGAGCCGTTCAAAAATCTCGTGCGCGACGCGATCGGCCGGGTGGACACCGAGCACGCGTGTGCCGAGTGCCTATCGCACACCGGGGTCCCGCTTCCGTTCGACGAGCCGTGACAGCTCAGCCGGTCTTCGCTTCGCGCTTGCGCTCCTCGTCGGGGGCCGGGCGGGGCGGGCGGCCTTTGCGCAGGGTGTCGATCAACTCCCGATACGGCCCGACCAGGTAGACGGTGTCGTCGGCGTGCAGTCGCGCATCACGGCGGGGATGCAACTTGAGCAGGCCGTTGGACGTCGTGATGGCGATGACGCGGGCTTGAGTGGACAGCTCGAACATGCGCAGCCCGTCGAGCTCGCTGCCCGCGGCCACCTGCATTCCGCCGACCACGAATGAGCTCTGGCCCACCGAGAACGTGCCCAGCACCTGCAGGCCGATCGCCGCGCCGATGAACCACGGTGCGGCCAGCTCGACGGTGGAGCGAACGTTCTCAAAGCCGAACCGCTGCGCCACCGCGAAGCCCAACGTGCGGTCGTACACTCGCAGCACCAGCGGGACATCGGTCCAGTGCTCTCGGGTCGCAGTCTTGCGGCCCAGCATTTCGGTCAACACGATGCCGGTCTCGATGTTGATGATGTCGTCGCGGGTCAGCATCGCCACCGCCCGGGCGCGATCCACCCGCGCGGCTTGCAGAGTCTGGCGCAACGTGGCATCGCCGAAGATGACCGGCACGTCGAGATCGCGCACCGCCGACAGGAAGCGGTTGTCCTCGTTGCGCTCGATCACCGCGACGTCGTACCCCGCCACGGTCAGGTCTCTGACCACCCGCATGCCAAGCCCACTGAGCCCGACCACCACGATGTGGTTGCGCAGATGCCCCACCCGGGGGCGTGCCGACGCGAAAACAAAACGGCGCGAGAGCAGTACGTCGGCGACGAACGAGACCAACAACGCGGTCGTGGTCACGCCGCTGAACATCAGCAGCGTGGAAAACGTCCGCAGCCAGGTGGGCTGGTTCACGAAGCTGAAGTCGCCGTATCCGGTCGTGGTCATCGTTTCGACCGTGAAGTAGAACGCGTCGATCCAGCCCATCTTGGGCGGGGGACGATACCCGAACCGCAAGGTAATCGTGGCGCTGATCAGTACGACCAACGTCGCGGCGACGACCGGATAAAACGTCGGGTTGACGTCGATGACCACGCCGCGGACAGCGTCGACCATACGACGCAACAGCGGCCGCCGGGAGCGCGCCCGCGTCGCGCGGGGGACCTTGATGCCCTGGGCGGCGAGCTCGTTGGCGGTACCGATCATCACCGTCCAGTCGCCGGCATGCACCCGCTGATCGCGACCAGGACATACCTCCAGCTCACCGGGGTTGGGTGAGTCGTCGCCGTGGATGACCGCCACGGGCGGCAGGTCACCGTAGAGCTCACGCAGGGTCGCTTCGCGCGACGCCGTTTTGCCCGCGACGACAAAGTTCATTCCGGCGGCATCGAAATCATGGGTGGTCTGGGCCAGGCAGGCTTCGACCACCGCCGGCGCGGCGAGATCGGCGACGTCGAGGATCGCCCCGGGGCCGTTGTCGTCGTTGACCGCTTCGCGCAGCACATCGTTGGCCACCCGCGACACCACGCGCAGATTCGGGTTGGCTTTCCTTGCCAGCAAGGCGATTTCGAGATTTACCGCGTCGTCGTCACCGGCGCAGACCACCGCGAGCGCATGCGAGACGTCGGCGAGGGTGAGCTCGCGGGCGACGCCCGCCTCGGATGTCTCACCGGCCGCCATCCGGACAACCGTCGCGCCCGCGTGTTTCAGCTCATCGGCGATTGTGGTCGCCAGCGCATCGTCACCGCTGACAATGATGTGGCGATGCATCTTCACGTCCGTTGCTCAAAAGCCCGACCGATATCGAACACTCGCTGACGTCGGGCCGGTTCATCAGGGCATTATGTCATCCGGTGCGAGCAGCGCCGCGCATAAGTGTCGCTAGGACAAGCTGTTTCCGGTTAGCCGGACTAGCGCCGACCGGTCCACCTTGCCGATGCCGCGCATCGGCAACGCGTCGACGACGTGCATCTCGCGCGGCGCGGCGGTGTGGTCCAGGGTTCGCATCACGTGCGCACGCAGCGCGTCGAGTGAGGGTGCGGCGCAACCATCGGCCACCACGATGACGGCGGCCACTCGCTGGCCGAGGCGTTCATCGGCCAGCCCGAACACCGCGCAGTCGGCGACGGCGGGATGGGTCCGCAACGCCGCCTCGACCGGTTGCGGCATCACCGTCAACCCGCCGGTGCTGATCGCGTCGTCGACGCGGCCGAGCACGCTGAGCACGCCCGAATCGTCAACGACGCCAATGTCGTCGGTGCGGAACCAGCCCGGCTCGACGAACGGGTCGGGGTCGGGCGCATTGCGATAGCCCTTGGCCAGCGTCGGGCCGCCGAGCGCGATCCGGCCGTCGGCATCGACTCGCAGCTGGACGCCGTCGAGCGGGACGCCGTCGTAGACGCAGCCACCGGCGGTCTCGCTCATGCCGTAGGTGCGGACCACGTTGACGCCGGCTCGTGCGGCGGCGTCGAGGACCGGTCGTGGGGCCGGGCCACCGCCGATCAGCACGGCGTCGAGGCCGGCCAGCGCGGCAGCGGCGGCCGGGTCGTCCAGCGCCTTGGCCAGCTGCGTGGCTACCAGCGCCGTGTAGCGGCGCCCCGGGCCGAGTTCGTCTACGGCAGAAGGCAATTGGTTGATGTCGAACCCGGTCGAGACGTCCAGCTCGACCGGGACAGTGCCGGCCAGCAGGCTGCGCACCAGCACCTGGATGCCGGCGATGTGATACGACGGCAATGCCAGCAGCCACCGGCCGGGCCCGCCCAGCCGGTCATGGGTAGCGTCGGCGCTGGCGGTCAGGGCGGCGGCAGTCAGCTGCGCGCCTTTCGGGGTACCCGTGGTGCCTGACGTCGTCACTACCAGGGCGATGTCGTCGTCGATCTCCTCGCCCACTCGCAGCGCGGCCGGCGCGGAATCGTCATTACCGACCGGCAGCAGCGCGGATGCCCGGCCGTTCAGGACGTCGTCCAGCTCGGCCAGCAATGGGCCCGCCGAGGAGCCCTGCGCCACGGCGAACGCGCGCAGGACGGCTATCCGGTTTCCTCGCCGTCGCGGGCGTCGTCCAACGGCCAGCCTTTGGCGGCCAGCCGCTCTCGCACCCGCTCGATGTCCACCGGAGAGGGCAACTCGTCGGTGAGCTGGGTGATCAGCACGCCGATGTCGACGTGGTCGAAGTCGCCCCGCTGCATCAGGTCGCTGGCCACCACCTTCACCTCGTCGTTGCTCAGCCGGCGAGACAACAGGGCGAGCACGGGGAAGTAGTCGGTCGGCGGAATGCCTTCCGGGTATCCGGCGCGCAGCCAGGCGACTACCGAAGTCAAGAATCGGTTCACAATGAGTCCACTTCCCCCGTTGGACGGTCAGTAAGCCTCAAAACAGAAGAAATCCTGACTTTACGCGGGCTTGGCTCCGAGAAGGTAAACGCCGGTCCATGCCCCAAGGGCGTCGCGTGCGATGTAGAGCACGCCGATCACGACCGCAATCAGCGCCAATGCGTATATCGCGTAGCTGAGAGCGGCGAGCGCCGGGTTCTTGTGCGCGACGGCCGCGCCGTCGGAGCCCTGGACGCCGGCACCAGCGGAGCCCGCCCGTACCGCAAGCGCGAACAGCGCGGGCAGTCCACTGCCGAGGATCAGCCCGAAGAGCAGGATCTTCAATGAGGCTTGGTAGTTGAACCAGTGGCTCATAGCGTGCCTGCTTTCTTGCTCTCGGTGTGTGCGGCGGCGCCGGGAGCCTCGCTGTTGCTGTAGGGGGCGCCGGCGAGGCCTGGGTGACCTTCCTCGTCGAGACCGGCGGTCAGGTCGCCCTTCCACTCGGCGTTGACGTTGGTGTGATCGACCTTGGTCTTGCGCGACTGCAGGTAGATCGCCGTGGCCGTGGCCACCAGCAGCAGGAAGCCGAGGATCGCGCCGGGGAAGCCGCCGACCCCGTGCACGATGTAGTAGGTGACGGCACCGACCAGGCCGGCCGACGGCAACGTGATCAGCCACGCCGCGGCCATCCGGCCCGCCACGCTCCAGCGCACCTCGGCGCCCGGCTTGCCCAAACCGCTGCCGAGCACGGATCCGGTGACCACCTGAGTGGTGGACAGCGCGTAGCCGAAATGAGCCGACAGCAAAATGATGACTGCCGAGGAGGATTCGGCCGCCATGCCCTGCGGCGACTTGATTTCGACGATGCCCTTGCCCATCGTGCGGATGATCCGCCAGCCGCCGGTGTAGGTGCCCAGCGCCATCGCGCAGGCACAGGCCAGGATCACCCAGAACGGGGGCGTGTGGGACGCCCGGCTGACCGCGCCGTAAGACATCAGCGCCAGGAAGATCACACCCATCGTCTTCTGCGCGTCGTTCGTGCCGTGCGCCAGCGAGACCAGCGACGCCGAGAAGATCTGGCCGCGGCGGAAGGCATTTTCGCTGCGCTCTTCGGGGACGCCACGGTTGATCCGGTAGACCAGCCAGGTGCCGACCGCGCCGACGACTCCGGCCAATATGACCGAGACCAGGGCCGGGATCAGCACCAGCGAAACGACGCCGGTCCAGATCACGCCGTGCCCGCCGACCGCGGCGATCATCGCGCCGATGATGCCGCCGACCAAGGCGTGCGACGAGCTCGACGGGATACCCAGCAGCCAGGTCAGCAGGTTCCAGACGATCCCGCCAACCAGCCCGGCGAAGATCAAATCGGGTTTGACCAGATGAGCGTCGACCAGATTCTTCGCGATGGTTCCGGCGACCGCGGTGGACAGGAACGCTCCCAACAGATTCAGCACAGCCGAGAGCGATACCGCGGTCTTCGGCTTGAGTGCCCCACTAGCGATGGAGGTGGCCATGGCGTTGGCGGTGTCGTGGAAGCCGTTCGTGAAATCGAATGCGAGGGCGGTGATCACGACGATGATCAAGAGGAACAACTGAAGGTTCACGGGCCTAATTCTGGGGGTAGTTGGGTCCAGTTGTCGAAAGAACGGCGTGGGTAATCCAAGGTATATCGCTGGTCGTTGTCAGATGTTCGCCTGGGGTTAACTTCGGAGCTCGTGACGTTAACCGCGGGTGTCGCGCCGAAGTGGGTGTTCCGGTGGAATCTGGACGAAGATCAGCAGCACGCCGTCGGGATCGACCACATGCATTTCGTGCAGACCCCACGGTTCTTGACGGGCCTCGCGGGCGATCATGACGCCCCTACTTTCCAGTTCGGTCTGTGTCGCCACCACATCGCGCACCTGCAGCCACAGCGCGCCGGGGAAAGGTCCGGCCGAGTCTTCCGGTGCGCCATGGTCGGCCAACTCGATCAGCGACTGGCCGGCGAAGAACACCGTCCCCGCGCCGTAGTCGCGAAAGATCGCCAAACCGATCTGGTCGCGGTAGAAGCTCAGCGACCGCTGGTAATCCACCGGCCGAAAGAGCATCCGGCTGGCGAGAATCTCCATGCCGTCGTGTCTATCACGCCGGGTTGTTCGGTTGGAGCCGCTGCCGCCTGATCATCGTGGTCGCCAGCCCCGGAACGACGGTGTCGATCGCCTGCGCGGCCAGCGCCATCCGCGGCGCGATCCGGACTGGGCGGGTGCGCGCCGCGGTGATCATCCAGCCCGCGGCCTCCTCGGAGGTCATCGCCGGCAACCCCTGATACTCCTTGGTCGGCGCGATCATCGGGGTGGCCACCAGCGGGTAGTACAGCGTGGTCGAGTGCACACCCTTTGTCGCCCATTCGGTTTCGATCACGCGGCTGACCGCCGACAGCGCGGCCTTCGACGCGTTGTAGACGGCGAACAACGGCGACGGCTCGCTGAACACGCCCCACGTCGCGACGTTGATGATGTGCCCGTCGCCGCGCTGCAGCATCCCGGGCGCGATGCCGCGGATCAGCCGCAACGGGGAGTAGTAGTTGAGCACCATGGTCCGGTCGACGTCGTGCCAGCGCTCCAGCGACTCGGCCAGCGGCCGGCGGATGGACCGCCCGGCGTTGTTGATCAAGATGTCCACTCCGCCGAGGCGCTGCTCGACGTCGGCGACCAGCGCGTCGACGGCATCCAGATCGGACAGGTCGCAGGAGATCGCCGTCGCGTCGCCGCCGTTTTCGGTGATGCGGCCGACCAGCTCGTCGAGCAGATCCTGACGGCGGGCCACCGCGACCACGGTGGCGCCGCGGCGGGCGAACTGTTCGGCGGCCCGTTCGCCGATGCCGGACGAAGCCCCGGTGAGCAGGACGCGCTTGCCGGCGAGGTCGATCTTGGTGGCGCCTGACCCGGGCAGCAGACGTGGGGTCAGCGGCGGGCGCATGCTCGCCATCGTGATCTGGTCGGCCAGTCGGCGCAGTGGATTCTTACTCACAAGTCAGGAGTCTAGGTGGCGCCGACCGGCTCGATCGTGCCGCTGGCGTCACGCTCGGCCTCCGCGGTGACGCCAACGTCACGCTCGACGAGCCATCGTTAGAAGTAGCGCGGGAACGCGCTCCAATCCGGCGGACGTTTCTCCAGGAACGCGTCGCGGCCCTCCACGGCCTCGTCGGTCATGTATGCCAGCCGGGTGGCCTCACCGGCAAACAGCTGTTGGCCCACCAGCCCGTCGTCGAGCAGATTGAACGCGTACTTCAGCATCCGTTGCGCCTGAGGCGATTTCGCGTTGATTTCGGCGGCCCACTGAATGGCCTCCGACTCCAGCTCGGCGTGGTCGACGACGGCATTGACCGCGCCCATGTGGTGCATCTGCTCGGCGGTGTAGGGCCGGCCGAGGAAGAAGATCTCGCGGGCGAATTTCTGGCCGACCTGTCGAGCCAGGTACGCGCTGCCGTAGCCACCGTCGAAGCTGCCGACGTCGGCGTCGGTCTGCTTGAACCGGGCGTGCTCGCGGCTGGCCAGGGTCAGGTCGCAGACCACGTGCAGGCTGTGCCCACCGCCCGCGGCCCAGCCGTTGACCACGCAGATCACCACCTTGGGCATGAACCGGATCAGCCGCTGCACCTCGAGGATGTGCAGCCGGCCGGCCCGGGCGGCGTCGACAGTGTCCGCGGTCTCGCCCGCGGCGTACTGGTAGCCGCTGCGGCCGCGGATGCGCTGATCGCCGCCGGAGCAGAACGCCCAACCGCCGTCCTTCGGTGACGGCCCGTTTCCGGTCAGCAGCACCACCCCGACGTCGGGCGACATCCGGGCGTGGTCGAGCACGCGGTAGAGCTCGTCGACGGTGTGCGGGCGAAACGCGTTGCGCACCTCGGGCCGGTTGAACGCCACCCGCACGGTCGCGTCAGCGACGTGCCGGTGGTAGGTGATATCGGTCAGGTCGCCGAATCCATCGACCGGCTTCCATTCATCAGCGTGAAAGGGATTGTCGCTCAAGGTTATTGAATTCCGTCCAGTCGAAAGACCGCGCAGCGGCCGGCCAGTGCTTCGAATTCTTCCGGTCGGCCTTCGGTCACCAGGCCGGCGCGCTTCATGAAACCGACTCCGCTGGGCACCTCTTCGGGGAACACCCGCAGCACCGGGCGGGCATCATCGGCGCACAGTTCGACCATTCTGACCCGTCGAACACTTCGGCCGCGAGCGACGGTAGCTTCGCCGGCGGCGCGGACGTTGGCCACCCAGTCGGCACCGGGAAATCCCGCGACGACGTACTCGTGGCCGCCGACGGCCATCGGGGTAACGGGAGTCGAGCGCTCACGTCCCGATTTGCGTCCGGCCACCGTCAGCACGACCGGGCTCTCGCCGCCGAAACTCAGGCCCAGCCGCGACATTCGGATGAAGAGCTTGTTGGCCGGTTTGAGCCACCATGGCGGCCGGACCGATTCGCTGCTGCTCATACCGCGACGGTACCCGCTGACGTTGTCTAGTCTTTGCCCCGTGTCCCATCCGCATGAACCCCATCTGGGTTCGGTCTCGGCACGCCTGAATTGGCTTCGCGCGGGGGTTCTGGGCGCCAACGACGGGATTGTCTCGACGGCAGGCATCGTCGTCGGAGTCGCCGCGGCGACCGTGGCGCGCGGCCCGATCATGACCGCCGGAATCGCCGGGTTGGCCGCCGGCGCGGTGTCGATGGCACTCGGTGAATACGTCTCGGTCAGCGCGCAGCGCGACACCGAACAGGCTCTGCTGCAGCAGGAATGGCGCGAGCTTCGGACCGACCCCAGCGCAGAGTTGGACGAACTCGCGGCGTTGCTCGAGGCCAAGGGGTTGTCGGCGGCGACCGCACGCACCGCCGCCGAGGAACTCACCGACCACGATCCGATGGTCGCGCACGCCGAGGTCGAGCTCGGCTTCGATCCTGCGGAGCTGACCAACCCGTGGCAGGCCGCGCTGTCGTCGGCCTTGTCGTTCGGCGTGGGCGCGTTGCTGCCGCTGATCGCCATCCTGGTCGCACCGGTCGCACTGCGGATCCCGATCACGGTCGCGGCGGTGCTGTTAGCTCTGGTGATCACCGGGGCGGTCTCGGCCAGACTTGGCGGGGCGCCGAAACACCGTGCGGCACTGCGCAATTTCGTCGGCGGCGGGCTGGCCCTGGCGATCACCTACCTGATCGGCCATCTGGTCGGCGCCGCGATCGGCTGACCACTAATCCTGTTCGAGAAACCCCTCGATGCCGTCCGGCATGGCGCTGGATCCCGGCGCGGTGACGGCGTCGAGCCGGGCGATCGCCTCGGCGTCCAGCGTCACGTCGCCCGCGCCGAGGTTCTCCTCGAGGTGCGCGATCGACCGCGTACCCGGGATCAGCAACGTCGTCGGCGCGTGCGCCAGCAGCCAGGCCAGACCGACCTGAGCCGGTGTGGCGCCGACCTCGCCGGCGATGTCGATCACCACCGCGTTGTCGGATGCCTTGGGGAAACCCGGAAATGCCGACCCGAGCGGGAAATACGGCACCCAGGCGATGTTCTCGGCCGTACAAACCTCGATCATCTCCTCCTGCGAGCGGTCCATCAGGCTGTAGGAGTTCTGCACGCAGGCGATGCCGGCGGGCAGGGCGCGCTGCAGGATCGCGAGCGGCACACTGCTGACGCCGATCCCGCCGATCTTGCCTTCGTCGCGCAGCGCGATCATCTCAGCCAGCTGGTCGTCGAGGTCGACGATCTGGTCGCCCTCGGCCTGCACGCCCGGCCCCAGGTCCATCCGGCGCAGGTTCACCACCGGTATCCGGTCGATGCCCAGTTGGTTCAGGTCGTCTTCGACGGCGGCACGCAGCTCGGCGGGCCGTTGCGCCGCACCCAGCGGTATCGGTTCCTCGCCGGTGTATCGCGCACCCACCTTGCTGACGATGACGAGGTCATCGGGGTAGGGCGCCAGCGCTTTGCGGATCCGGCGGTTCACCTCGCCGGGGCCGTAGAACGATGCGGTGTCGATGTGGTTGACGCCGAGTTCGACCGCGCGGCGCAGCACCGCGACCGCGTCGTCGAGCGAGGGCTCGAACAGTTGCATCGCGCCATAGCCGACGCGGGCTACCGGGTAGGTGCCGATGCTGCCGGCGCCGCCGAGGGTTGGCTTGTCAGTCATGGTGCTCCATCTATTCGTGAGACACTGGTACAAATGCGGAGGACCCTCCGTTTGTTCGACTGTAGCAGAAACGGAGGATCCTCCACTTTGATTGAAAGCGTTCGGTCCGACGCCCGCCGCAATCGGGAGAAACTGCTCGAGGTGGCGACCGCCGCATTCGCCGCCGCCGACGGGCGGCCGGTGTCGCTGGAGTCAATCGCCCGCCACGCCGGCGTCGGCATCGGGACGCTCTATCGCCATTTCCCCAATCGGGAGGCGCTTGTCGAGGCGATT
>Ga0209113_1000039_pt1 | contig 30438 bp, 30 predicted proteins | sample TexAe_RefH0_O1_FD_187951 | JGI IMG/M metagenome (GOLD analysis project Ga0209113, IMG submission 187951) | Forest soil microbial communities from Davy Crockett National Forest, Groveton, Texas, USA - Texas A ecozone_RefH0_O1 (SPAdes) (version 2) | ecosystem: Environmental > Terrestrial > Soil >... | reverse complement strand
TCGCCGCCGCCGCCGGTGCTCAGGGCGGTATCGGCGGGTATCCCCCGCTTCAGCAACGCCAAGGCCACCGGGCCCAGATCGACATGGTCGACCACGGTTCCGAGCCGGCCGACCGCGCGTCCGCCGGCCAGCACCGCGTCACCGGTGCCTGGGCGGTCCACCGACCCGTCGAGGTGCAACAACGCCAGCATGCGGGGCGGTTTGCCCAGGTTATGCACCCGCGCAACGGTTTCCTGACCGCGATAACAACCCTTGTCCAGGTGGACGGCACCTAACCCCGGACCGCCGATCCAGCCCACCTCGTGCGGGATGGTCCGCTCGTCGGTGTCGACGCCAAGCCGTGGGCGTACCGCCGCCACCCGGTGGGCCTCGTAGGCCCAGACTCCCGCCGGACGCACTCCGGCGCCGGTCAGCCGCCGCTGCAGCTCGGCGGAGTCGCCACGGTCGACGAGCACGTCCAACTCGATCTGGCCCGGACGCGCCTCAGACATCCGGCGCACGAAGCCGCCGCCGGTCAGTGGCGCGGCCGTCATCGCGTTGGGCAACGTGTCAAGTCCGAGCGCGTCGAGCACCGCTCGCTCGCTCAGCTGCGATCCCAGCAGTGAGAGCACTGCCAGATCGGCCGGTTCCGGCGTGACCTTCGACCAGAACACCATTTTGCGCAGGTAATCCAGCAACGGCCCACCGCGCCACGGCTCGGTGTCCAGATAGGTGACGCCGCCGAGCTCGGTCTGGATCCAGTGATCTTCGACTCGCCCTTGCCCGTCGAGGCTGAGGTTCTGTGTGCTCGCGCCGTCCGGAAGTTCGCTGATGAACTGCGTCGAGATGCTGTGCAGCCAGGTTTGCCGGTCGTCGCCGGTCAGGGTCAGCACGCCGCGATGTGACCGATCAACCAGGACGGCACCGGTTTCGGCGGCGCGCTGCTCGCCCAGCGGGTCGCCGTAGTGCCAGATGGCACCGGCGTCGGGGCCGGTCTCGGGGGCGGGAACTGCGGACACACACCAACTCTACGGGTCCACGGCGATAGGCTTCTTACCCATGACTGGCCACCCGGGCGTGATCGTGACGCTCGACGGCGAGGTGCATCCGCCCGGCACACCGCTGCTGTTTGCCGACGACCTCGCCGCGGTGCGAGGCGACGGCGTCTTCGAAACACTGTTGGTCCGCGACGGCCGCGCCTGCCTGGTCGATGCACATCTGAGCCGGATGGGCCACTCGGCGAAACTGCTCGACCTGCCCGAGCCTGACCTGGCCGCCTGGCGGCATGCGATCGAGGTAGCGACGCAGCAGTGGGTGGGTGACACCGACAGCGAAGGCGCGATGCGGCTGGTGTTTAGCCGCGGCCGGGAACGTGGTTCGGCGCCGACCGCCTTCGTGACGGTGAATCCGCTCGCCGAACGGATCGCCGCCACCCGACGCGACGGATTGGCCGCGGTGACCTTGCCGCGCGAGCTGCCGTCGGCGGGTGTCGACGCGATGCCGTGGCTACTGGCCGGCGCCAAGACTTTGTCGTACGCGATCAACATGGCCGCTCTGCGGCACGCCGACCGCCACGGCGCCGGCGACGTCATCTTCGTCAGCTCGGACGGCTACGTCCTGGAGGGCCCACGCTCGACCGTGGTGATCGCCACCGGTGGTGACGGAGCCGCCGGCAACGTGTGCCTGTTGACGCCGCCACCGTGGTATCCGATCCTGCGCGGGACCACACAGCAGGCACTCTTCGCGGTTGCCCGTGCCAAAGGATACGACTGCGACTACCGCGCCCTGCGCGTCGCAGATCTATTTGCCGCACAGGGAATTTGGCTGGTGTCGAGCATGACGCTGGCTGCGCGCGTGCACACGCTCGACGGACAGACGCTGCCACGAGCGCCGATGGTGTCGGAGTTCGCTGAGCTGGTCGACGCCGCCATCGTCAGCGACCGCTGAATTCGGTTGTCGGAAGCTTCGCCAACTTGCCGGTCCGCTCAACGGACCGCTTTCTTCCTTGTCGGACCCGTTCGCCTCAACAATGTGGCGATATGCCGAAAGGCGAATCAGGCGCTCTCCCTAGGGGCTAGGCATAAGATGAACCGGTTCGAATCACGGCGCAGGGCAACGCCGTCCGGCGCTGCGGCAACTCCACCACCGCTTCCGCCGATACCGACAGTCACGACGATCGACGAGGTCGTCGAAGCGATCGAGTCGATCATCGATTGGTCCATCTCCGTTTCGAGCCGTCTGGGATATTTCGCAGCGCTGTACAAGCGGATCACGATCGCGATCGGTGCTGCGGTCTCGCAAGGGATGTTCGAGGACGCGCCGCGTATGCAGCGCTTCGACGCCATCTTCGCCAGCCGCTACTTCGATGCACTCAACGGGTACTTCCACCCGACGCACTTCGCGAAGCCGGCACGTTGTTGGCGGGTGGCGTTCGATGCAGCGGATAGACCAGAGCCAATCATCCTGCAGCATCTGTTGGCCGGCGTGAATGCACATATCGATCTGGATCTCGGCATTGCCGCTGAAGCGGTCGCGCCGCCAGCAAACCTCGGCGCGCTGCACAACGACTTCAATACCGTCAACGACGTACTAATCAGCCAGGTCAGCGGGGTTGTCGACGAGATTGACGAATTGTCGCCTGTGCTGGCCGACCTTTACCACGCACTGACGAGCAACGAGATATTCCTCATCGGCGAGGCCGTAAAAACACTCCGCGACAACGCATGGACATTCGCCACGATTCTCGCCCTCGAGCCGGGAATCGCGCACCCGGCCACGATCTGGGCCCTGGATCAAAAAGTGTCGGCGCAGGCGGAACTGATCTACGACCCACCGGGGCTGATGGGCCTGCTCAAGGAGATAGTCGCGTCCATCGCGGCGCGTGAGAGCCGCGACGTCGTCACGAACATCCGAAAGTTGAATGAGATCGCAGCGACTCCCGCCCCGATCAAGACGACCTAGCCGCCGTAGGTGGGTCCTTGCACGCCGTCGCGGTAGCTAGTGCATCTCCCCGCGACGCAACAGGCCCTGGCCATCGTCAGCGATCGCTGAAATCAGTTGTCGGTGTGGCTTGCAGCGGGTACCTTCGGCCGTACACAGGGAAGGAGGTGGTCCGAGAAATTGATAGCTTATTGGACATGTGAGGTGGCTGCCCGCTAGCTGTACCAGGCGAGGAATCACCTGCGCGCGCTGGCGAATTCCCCGCAGTCACCCGGCCCCCGAGCCTCCGGTTTGTCCAACCTGGAACTACGGCTCGGGGGCCGCCCACATTCTGGGGTCAGCTGTATTCCAAACACGTTTTGCGGCAACCGATATGGGTTAGCTCGTCACCCGACGAACCGCGCCAGCCGCGCCGACAGGTGCGGCACCAGCCCGCCGTCGGCGTCCACCCGTTCCTCGACGTAAGCCAGATCACCGCCGTCGACGATGCCGTACAGCCGCTTGGCCCCGCCGACCAGTACGCCCGACCGGCTGCGCGCTAAAGCGTCGGTGGCCAATTCCCACGACGACTGGTTGAGCGGACGCCCGTAGAACAGCTCGACATAACCGGCCGAGTGCGCCAGTAGCAACTCGATGGCCTGCGACTCAGACGGATCGTCGGGTTCGTTGACGAAGCGCCAGTACCCGCTTTCGCGTAGGTCGGGTGCTTGGTAGTCGCCGGTATCGGTGAGCCGCCAGGACCGGGATTCCCAATTCAAGTAGTCGCCGCCGTCATGAGAGACCACGATCTGCTGCCCGAATCGGTAGTCTCCATCGGCGCCACGGCCTTCCCCTTCACCGCGCCACACGCCGACCAGAGGCAGCAATGCCAGCAGGGCGTCGTTCAGATTGGCACCCTCGCGGAGATTCGCGGTGTCGGCTGGGCCGGGCAGGTCGTCGAAGACCGGAATGTTGCGTGCCGCGGTCAGCTTGGCGCGTTCGAGCGCTGCGGCCACCGCACGGTCACCGGAACCGGGTGAACGGGTCGAATCGTCGTTGCCGGCATCGGGGATGCGCCGCTCCTGCGTGTCGCTGCGCTCTGCGTCGTCGTCGGCCGTCACGATTCGTCAGTGATTAGCCGATACAGCGTGTACAGCGCGAACCAGGAGATGACCACGACGGCCGCGACGAGCATGATCTCGAAGAACAGAACCACGACGACGAGTCTAGTGCCGCGAACGGGTCAAGAGATTTTGATGTCCACCTCGTGGATGCCCGCGCCCTTCGGCTCGACGATCGCATCACCGTTACCCGCGGCCGACAGCGCACGCAGTGTCCAGGACCCGGGGGCAGCGAAGAACCGGAAGTCCCCGGTGGCCGAGGCGACCACCTCGGCGGTGAACTCGCCCGAGGAGTCCAGCAGTCGCACGAACGAACCACCCACGGCCTGACCGGAGCTATCCACCACGCGGCCGGTGATGACTGTTTCCTTCTCCAGGTCGACGCTGGCCGGCAGAGTCTGTCCTTGCTTTGGCGCAGAGCACATAATCAGCTTCCCAACTCGATCGGGGCTCCCACCAGGGAGCCGTATTCGGTCCAACTGCCGTCGTAGTTCTTGACGTTCTGGTGTCCCAGCAGTTCCTGTAAGACGAACCAGGTGTGCGACGAACGTTCCCCGATTCGACAGTAGGCAATCGTTTCCTTCGACCCGTCCAATCCCGCGTCGGCGTAGATCTTGGCCAACTCGTCGTCGGACTTGAAGGTGCCGTCGTCGTTGGCGGTCTTGCTCCACGGCACGTTGATCGCGGTGGGGATGTGGCCGGGCCGCTGGCTCTGCTCCTGCGGCAGATGTGCCGGCGCGAGGATCTTGCCGGAAAACTCGTCGGGAGAGCGCACGTCGACGAGGTTCTTCTCGTGGATCGCCTCCAGTACCTCGTCGCGGAACGCGCGGATCGAGTTGTCCGCGGGCTTGGCCGTGTAGCTGGTGGCCGGCCGGTCCACGGACTCGGTGGAAAACGCCCGCCCGTCCAGTTGCCACTTCTTGCGACCGCCGTCGAGCAGCTTGACGTCCTCGTGGCCGTACAGCTTGAAGTACCAGTACGCGTACGCGGCGAACCAATTGTTGTTGCCGCCGTACAGAACCACGGTGTCGCCGTTGGCGATACCGCGGTCGCTGAGCAGTTTGGAGAATTGCTGTGCGTCGACGAAGTCGCGCCGCACCGGGTCTTGCAGATCGGTACGCCAGTCCAGCTTGACCGCTCCGGCGATGTGACCATCGTCGTAGGCGCTGGTGTCTTCGTCGACCTCGACGAAGACAACGTGCTCGGCATCGAGATTGCTCTGGGCCCAGTCGGCGGAGACCAGGACGTCGGAGCGTGCCATATGGGGGATCCTTTCGATTGCTATGAGGTGCTGTGGGCCGGCTTCAGGCGCGCCACGAGCGGGTAGAGCTGGCAGCCCAGGCATATACCGAAGGCTGCGTTGAGGAACGCGGCTACCAGCGCCGCCGCGGTCAGTGCGACGCCGAATAGGGAAGCGCCAGTGGCGAATCCGATTGCCGCTGGGGCGGCGAAGATCAGCCCGACCAGCTGGGCGAACTTCAGCGGGGGAACGGGTTCACGCTCGCGAACCGGACTCAGTCGCGGCGCGACGATGTTGGCGAACACCAGGCCGTACGGATGGCGTCGCGGCCCGGCGACCGCGCCGATGGCGAAGACGACACTCTGTACGCCGAGGATGATCGCGGCGGCCGGCGGACTGACACCGGAGACCAGCAGGGTGATCACGAGTACGGCGGTGGTGATCCAGGCCGCAAAACGCGGTCCCCGCACATCGACCTGATCGGGGGTCTTGGTGTTCGACATGATGCTGCTCCTGAATTGCTCACGACTTTTGTGGCGGCGCGCCACGGGGGGTTCTGGCTGCTCCGAGCGCGGCGCGAGAAGGCGCGGCTACTCAGCAGCTACAACAACAGCAGCAGCCCGCGACGCGGCACAGATCAACTGCACGGCGACTGGTGAGCATGAGCTCGACGCGGGCGGACACGTCATGCAGCTTACCCAATGGCGACATCATCGGCCCAACAGTGGTACCAGCGCTGATCGCAGATCATCGGGTTTGGGCACACCCGCGGTCCGGTAACGCTGCCGGCCATCGGCGTCGAAGATGAACGTGGTCGGCAGCGACAGCACCGAAAGACGCCGCGCCGCGCTCGGGTTGGCATCCATGTCGATCTCCACGTGCGCGACGTCGCTGAGGTCGTCGCAGACCTGGTTGACGACGCGGCGCACCTGGGTGCACGGCCCGCACCATGAGGCGCTGAAATGCACAACGGTCGGTCCCGCGGCGGACAGGCCCAGGTCGCTGGTGTCGATGCCGTCAGCCGTGTTCGAGGCGGTCGCCCGGACGTCACCGGCCCGGCGGTTCGTCAGCCACCCGATCACGCCGGCCAGCGCCAGCGCGGCCACAACCGCGATAACCGCGGCAGTCACCGGCGCGACCTCGTTGCGCGCCGGGACGGCCACATAGTTGAACTCATGCCCGATTGAACCCGTCGAGGGTGATCGTTAATCCCGTGGTGATGCCCTCGATGATCACGTCCGAACCCCGCGCCCCCTGAGTCGTCGGCGCGACACCGAACGGCAGTTTCTGGTCGGGCAGCTTGCCCGCGAACGCCGCCAGCACCGCGTCGCGCTTGTCGTCGGGCACCCGTTGGTTGGCGGTGTTAGGACCGGTGAGCACGTCGGTGGGGGTGAACACCAACGTGGTGTTGTCCTCGCCGGCCATCGACAGGTCGATGGCGACACTGACCCGCTTGTCGAAGTGGGCCGCCAGTGGGGTCCCGCTGAACACCAGGCCGCGATTACCGGAGATGCCGGATTTGGTAGTACCGCCGGAGGCGTCGTTGGTGTCCTTGGCGGGCGCCTCGACCAGCAGGTCGCGGATCCCCAGGTAGTGGCCGAGGTGCCGCGAGTCGATGATGATGCGGCTCTCCAGCTCGCCGATCGGCAGCTTGGCATTCGGTCTGATCAGCCACGACGCGTCGACCAGGCCGACCGAGTGCATGGTGGCCTCGAGCGTGGCCTTGCCGATCACTGGACGCTCGACCGCGGTGGCCTTGATCTCCACATCCTCGTAGCGGTGCCGCATCGCCTGCGGGATGAGCGGGAAAGCGATGATCGCGACGAACGGGTCGAAGTCCAAGTGGGCCGTTTCGCGCACTGTGCGGGACAGCCGATATTCGGCGTAAATGCTGGTCCCGAAGTCGGCGGCGGCAGCCAGGAGGAGCACGACCAGAACGGTCAACGACACCGCGGCGGCACCGACCAGCGCTTTACGCATCCGCATATTGTGGCCCACCCGCCCATTTCGGTGTGCATCGTCACCACGCTGGTCTGCCTCGTCACCGCGCGGAGGACCAGGCAGCACGCTATCGTTTAATGACCTGGCCGTTAAACTTCGTGTCCCGCGATGAATTTTGGGAGACGCCTTTCCCACGATGCTGGAGGGGCATTTTTGGACCTTCTGCTGCTGACTGCGGAGCCAAATCCGGACGTCGTTCTGCCGTCCTTATCGCTGCTCGCCCACACGCTGCGCACGGCTCCGCCCGATGTTTCTTCGTTGCTGGAGGCGGGCAGCGCCGACATATTGATCGTCGACGCGCGGCTCGACCTGCCGGCAGCGCGTGGTTTGTGCCGCTTGCTGGGCTCGACGGGCCGGTCGATCCCGGTGGTGGTGGTGGTCAACGAGGGCGGCCTGGTGGCGGTCAATGCCGACTGGGGCTTGGACGAGATCCTGCTTCCCGGCACCGGGCCTGCTGAGATCGATGCCCGACTGCGACTGCTCGTCGGCCGGCGCGGCAACCTGCAGGACCAGGAGGGCGTCGGCAAGATCAGCCTCGGCGAACTGGTGATCGACGAGGGCACCTATACCGCCCGACTGCGAGGGCGCCCACTCGACTTGACCTACAAAGAGTTCGAGCTGCTGAAGTACTTGGCGCAGCACGCCGGCCGGGTGTTCACCCGCGCGCAGCTGCTGCACGAAGTATGGGGATACGACTTCTTCGGCGGTACCCGCACGGTCGACGTGCACGTTCGACGGCTGCGCGCGAAACTCGGACCGGAGTACGAATCGCTGATCGGCACGGTCCGCAACGTGGGCTACAAAGCCGTCCGCCCCACCCGTGGCCGGCCACCGAGCAGTGAGCCCACCGACAACGACGATGAGTCCGACTCGGGCAATTACCAAGAGCCGCTGGCTGATCCGCTGCACAGCCAGTGACGGCGCCTCGGTGGCGGGCTGCGTTAAACAGCGACGAGCAGCAGCAGATACGCAACATCATCACTGCGGCAACTGATTTCGATCTGGTGGCGCCCGTCGGTGAACAAGTTCTGCGGGAGTTGGCGACTGACCGCACCGAGCATCTCCTCAGTGCTGACGGCGAGAAGGTGCTCGGTTATCTGAATCTGGCCGCAGGCAGCGACGATGGGCCAGGGATGGCGGAATTGGTGGTGCATCCGCAAGCCCGCCGGCGCGGTATCGGCGCTGCGATGATCCGGGCCGCCTTATCCAGAACCCATGGAGTCAATCGTTTTTGGGCACACGGGACGCGTGAACCGGCGCAGGCGACCGCGTCGGCGCTGGGTCTGGTACCGGTTCGGGAACTCGTGCAGATGCGCCGGTCGTTGCGCGACGTCGACGAGCCCGCGCCGTCCGACGGCGTGCGGATCCGCACCTACGCCGGCAGCGCCGACGACGCCGAACTGTTGCGGGTCAACAACGCCGCATTCGCGACACATCCAGAACAGGGCGGTTGGACCGCCGCCGACCTCGCCGAGCGGCGGGCCGAACCCTGGTTCGACCCCGACGGGTTGTTCCTGGCCTTCGACGAGCAGACGAACACCCTGCTGGGCTTCCACTGGACGAAAGTGCACCCCGAGAAACCCGGCCTCGGCGAGGTCTACATTGTCGGCGTCGATCCTTCGGCGCAGGGCAGCGGTCTCGGCGGCTTGGTGACGGCGGTGGGCATCGCGCATCTGGCGCGACGCCTGGCCGGCGCAGCGGAACCCACCGTGATGCTCTACGTCGAGTCGGACAACACGGCGGCGCTGCGGACTTATCGGCGCCTGGGCTTCACTAAGTACAGCATCGACACCGCGTACGCACGCGGCGGCGACACCGTCTGACGTGTTCACCCGGCGTTTACGCCGCTGGCGGGCTTCGTCTACACCTGAGGCATAGTTTCCGGTAAGCCCGACATCCCGGCCGGGAGGGTCGGTCGTGGGGAAAATCAGTGGCGAAAGCGAGATCAGTGAAGCTCGACGCGGTGCGCAGAGCGCTGGCAGCCGCGGCGTCGACGGCGGTGATCGTCGGCATCACATCGACCGGCTGCGGTAGCGACAACAACCTGCACGGACTCAAGGCGCCGACGGGCCCGGTGAATTGCGGCGGCAAGGCCGCGCTGACCGCTGAGGGATCCACGGCTCAGCAGAACGCCATCGCGTTGTTCAACTTGGACTGGGCTCAGCTGTGCCCCGGAAAGCAGTTGGCGTACAACCCAACCGGCTCGGGCGCCGGACGTGAGCAGTTCATCGCGCGCCATGTGGATTTCGCCGGCTCGGACTCACCACTGAGCCACGACCAGATCGAGCCGGCGGCCGCGCGCTGCAACGGAAATCCCGCCTGGCACCTGCCGATGGTTTTCGGGCCGGTCGCGATTGCCTACCACCTGGATGGCGTCAAACAACTGGTCGTCAACGCGGACGTGCTGGCCAAGATCTTCAGCGGCTGGATCACCGACTGGAACGATCCGGCCATCGTCAAACTCAATCCCGACGCCAGGCTGCCCGACACCAGGATCTCGCCGGTCTACCGATCGGACTCCTCGGGTACCACCGACAACTTTCAGAGATACCTGGCCGCAGCCGCTCCGAGCAGTTGGACCCGGGGCACCGGCAGCGAGTTCCAAGGCGGCGTAGGCGAGGGCGCGCAGAAGTCCGCCGGCGTGATCCAGGCCGTCCAGTCTGCGTCCGGCTCGATCGGCTACGTCGAGAAAGGCTTCGCCGATCAAAGCGGGGTGCCGTACGCCCAGATCAGCGACGGCAGCGGCCCGGTCGCGCCGACCGACGACGCGGCCCGCAAGGCCATCGACGACGCCACCTTCGCCGGTAAGGGAAACGACCTGAAACTGAATCTGAAGTCGATTCACAGCACCAGAGCCGCCGGTGCCTACCCGCTGGTGATGGCCACCTACGAAATCGTCTGTTCCAAGGGTTACGACCCGGCGACCAGCGCCGCGGTCAGGTCGATGTTGACGGTGGCCGCGGACAACGCCCAAGACGGTCTGTCGGCCGCAGGTTATGTCCCGTTGCCGGATAAGTTCAAGAAGCGCTTGATCGCCGCGATCAACGCGATCGGGTGACCGAACGGATTAACCTATGGCCGAAGCTTTTCACTGATGGGAACACCGTGACGACGCCGAATCCAGCCGATACCGGTTCGGGTGAGGTCGTCGCCGCGCCGTTGCGTTGGCCGGCTCCCGCCCCGCTGCTGTGGGGCAGCGCCAAACCCAGTCGTGGCGAGCGAATGTTCCGGGGTTTGTCCGAAGGGTCCGGCGTCCTGATCGTCGTTCTGATCGCGGCGATCGGACTGTTCCTGCTGATGCGCGCGGTCCCGGCGCTGGCCCGTGACCAGGAGAACTTCTTCACCTACGGCGGCAACTGGGACACCACCAACACCGCGGCGATGCGGTTCGGCGTTTTCGACCTGGTCCAGGTGACGGTCTTGGTGGCGCTGTTCGCCCTCGTCCTGGCGATGCCGGTGGCCCTGGGGATCGCGATCTTTCTCTCCCAGTACTCGCCGCGCCGCGTCAAGGGACCACTGGCCTACGTGGTCGACCTGCTTGCTGCGGTCCCGTCGATCATCTACGGCGTCTGGGGTCTGTACGTGCTGGCGCCGGAGCTGCGACCGATCGCGACCTGGCTGAATGCGCATCTGGGCGGGGTGTTCCTGTTTGCCACCGGCAACGCCTCGGTGTCCGGCGGCGGCACCATCTTCACTGCTGGGATCGTGCTGGCGGTGATGATCCTGCCGATCATCACGGCGGTCACCCGCGAGGTCTTCATGAAGACGCCGCAAGGCCACATCGAGGCCGCGCTGGCGCTCGGCGCGACCCGCTGGGAAGTGGTCAAGACCGCGGTGTTGCCGTTCGGGCGGTCGGGCTACATCAGCGGCGCGATGCTCGGCTTGGGCCGCGCGCTCGGTGAGACCATCGCGCTGCTGATCATCCTGCGCGGCACCCAGGCGGCGTTCGGCTGGTCGCTGTTCGACGGCGGGTACACGTTCGCGACCAAGATCGCGGCCACTGCATACGAGTTCAACAATCAGTACAAGGCCGGCGCCTACATCGCCGCCGGCTTGGTGCTCTTCGTTCTCACGCTTTTGGTGAATGCGATGGCGCGTGCGACTGTTGCGGGCAAGGGCACCCGATGACCTCGATCCTGGACCGGCCACTCAAGGCGCGGACGATCACCGGCGTGAGTGTGCGTCGTCGGCTCGCCAATGTTGTTGCGACGCTGCTGGTTACATTGTCACTCGGGGTGGCGATGGTGCCGCTGATCTGGGTGCTGTATTCGGTAGTGACCAAAGGGTTGGGTGCGGTCAGGTCCAGTGAGTGGTGGACGCATTCCCAGGCCGATATGACGGCGTTCATGTCCGGCGGCGGTGCCTACCACGCCATCGTCGGCACTGTCTTGCAAGGCCTGGTGTGCGCTGCCATCTCCATACCCATCGGTGTTTTCGTCGCCGTCTATCTGGTCGAGTACGGCGGCGCCAGCAGGTTGGGCAAGCTGACCACGTTCATGGTGGACATCCTGACCGGGGTGCCCTCGATCGTCGCCGCCTTGTTCGTCTACGCGCTGTGCATCGCCACACTCGGTTTCCCGCGATCCGGTTTCGCGGTATCGCTCGCCCTGGTGCTACTGATGATTCCGGTAATCGTGCGAACGACCGAGGAGATGTTGCTGATCGTCCCGCTGGAGCTGCGTGAGGCCAGCTATGCGCTGGGCGTGCCGACCTGGAGGACGATCACCAAGATCGTGCTGCCGGCCGGGATGTCCGGCATCATCACCGGCATCCTGCTGGCGCTGGCCAGGGTGATGGGGGAGACGGCGCCGCTGTTGATCCTGGTCGGCTACTCGCAGGCGATGAACTTCGACATGTTCGGCGGCTTCATGGGCTCGCTGCCGGGCATGATGTATGACCAGACCTCGGCTGGCGCGGGTACCGCGCCGATTCCTAGCAGTCGGCTATGGGGCGCTGCCCTGACGCTGATCCTGCTGATCGCCGCCATTAACCTGGTGGCCAGGGTCGTCTCGAAATTCTTTGAGCCGGAAAGGATAGGCAGGAGCTCCAGTGGCTAAGCGGTTGGATCTCAAGGACGTCAACATCTTTTACGGCGTGTTCCAAGCGGTCGCCGACGTGTCGCTGACGGTGCTGCCGCGCAGCGTCACGGCATTCATCGGGCCGTCGGGCTGCGGCAAAACGACCGTGTTGCGCACCCTGAACCGGATGCACGAAGTCACGCCCGGCGCCCGGATGCAAGGCAGCGTGCTGCTCGACGACGATGACATCTACGGCTCGGGCATCGACCCGGTTGGTGTGCGGCGTGCGATCGGCATGGTATTCCAGCGTCCAAACCCGTTCCCCACCATGTCAATTCGTGACAACGTGGTGGCCGGTCTGAAACTGCAGGGCGTGCGCAACCGAAAGCTGCTCGACGACACCGCCGAATACGCGCTGCGGGGCGCCAACCTGTGGGACGAGGTCAAGGACCGATTGGACCGGCCCGGTGGCGGGTTGTCCGGCGGTCAGCAGCAGCGACTCTGCATCGCCCGAGCCATCGCCGTGCAACCCGACGTGCTGCTGATGGATGAGCCGTGTTCGTCGCTGGACCCGATTTCGACGATGGCGATCGAGGACCTCATCGCCGAGTTGAAGCAGGAATACACCATCGTGATCGTCACGCATAACATGCAGCAGGCAGCGCGGGTCAGCGATCACACCGCGTTCTTCAACCTAGAGGCAGTCGGCAAGCCGGGCCGGTTGGTCGAGATCGACGACACCGAGAAGATCTTCTCCAACCCCACCCAGAAAGCCACCGAGGACTACATCTCCGGGCGCTTCGGTTAGCCGGATCTGGCGACGGTCTCGTCCGCGGGAAAGTGACCGGTCGCCTGGAAGATGACTCGTCGCGCCACCTCGACGGCGTGGTCGGCGAACCTTTCGTAGAAGCGGCCAAGCAAAGTCACGTCGACGGCCGCGGCCACGCCGTGCTTCCACTCGCGATCCATCAGCACGGTGAACAGGTGGCTGTGCAGGTCGTCCATCGCATCGTCTTCTTCGCGGATGCGGGAGGCTTTCTCCGGGTCTCGCGATTGCAGCACTTCCTGCGCGCTGTTGCCTAATTCCACAGCGACTCTTCCCATTTCGGCGAAGTAGCCGTTGACTTCCTCGGGCAGTGCGTGCTGGGGATGACGGCGGCGTGCGATCTTGGCGACGTGCAGCGCCAGCGCGCCCATCCGGTCGATGTCGGCGACCATCTGGATGGCGCTCACAATCGACCGAAGGTCGCCGGCGACGGGCGCTTGCAGAGCGAGTAGTACGAAAGCGCTCTCTTCGGCTTGGGTACTCAGCTCGGCGATCTTCTCGTGGTCAGAGATGACCTGCTCGGCGAGCACCAGATCGGCCTGCAGCAGTGCCTGTGTCGCGCGTTCCATGGCAGCACCGGCCAATCCACACATCTCACCGAGCTGTTCGGAGAGCTCAGAGAGCTGTTCGTGGTACGCGGTTCGCATATCCCAAGCGTACGTTCTCGATTCCGAGCGCGGCATGAACCAGCATGAAGTCCGCTGTGAACTCGCGGTGAATGGCGGTTTACCTGTCGATTCTCAACGGTTGTGCTATTCGCAGGTGGTATCGGCGGCGTTGGTGACCGTCAGGTCATCGGGAAGCTTGGTCGGCGGGCTGCTGGCGCTGCGATTGATCTGCAGGCTGACCGGTGATCCGGCGGGCGGGGGAGTGCCGACCGAGGTGAAGTCCGAACCGAGCACCACCTGCACGACCTGTCCGGTCCCGGTGATCCGCTCGACCTTGGAGTTCGCGAACGAGGCCGCGACGGTGGCGGCGGCCTTCTCATTGCCGGGGGAGAACAGCACCTTGGTGGTCTTCAGCGGGTTCGGGTAGTCGTCGGGCGACTTGACCCGGAACCCGTGCCGCTTCAGCTGGCTGCTGGCGGTGGCAGCCAAACCGGACTTGGCGGTCGAGTTCGATACCTGCACGGTGACGTCTTGGGGCGCGGTCGTCATCTCCTGGACATTCTCAGGGTGCGGATCGGCGGCCTGGCTGGGCTGGCTCGTTTGACTGGACTGGGGGGCCTTGCTGCTCAGCGACTTGGTCGGCGGAGTCGATGTCGCGTTCATGTTGTTCTCGCCCGGCAGGCCTTCGTCGTCGATGATGGCGCTGAACAGCGCCCGCATGTCGGCGGTGCGCGGCGGCTCGTCACCGTTTTCGTCGGTGATGCCGGTCGGCACGGTCACAAAGGAGACGTGGCCCGCGTTCATTCCCTGCACCGATTGGCCCAGCTGGACAAGGTCCTTGGTCCTGACGTTGTCGACGTAGCTGTTGCTGACGAACATGTTCACCACGTTGTTGAGCTTGCTCAACGAGAAGAAGGTCTCCTTGGAAATCAGCGAGCGCAGCAGCGAGGACAAGAACAGCTGCTGGCGCTTGATCCGGCCGTAGTCGCCGTTGTTCTCTGTCGTGATGTTGCGTGCTCGCACGTAATTCAGCGCGGTCTTCGAGTCGATCAGCTGACGTCCGGAGTGGGCCAGCACGGTGCCCAGTTCGTAGTCCTTCAGCGGAGTGGTGGTGCATACCTCCACGCCGCCGAGCGCATCCACCATTTTCGCGAAGCCGGCGAAGTCGACGGCGATGAAGCGGTTGATGCTCAGACCGGAGAGCTTCTGGATTTCCTTCACCAGACACTTCGGTCCGCCGAAGGAGAACGTCGAGTTCAGTTTCGTCTCGGTGTAGACGTTTCTGGAACCCCACTTCTTGGTGTCCGAGTCGTAGATCGGGCCGTACTCGCCGGTATCTGGATTCCACGCTTCGCACTGGATCGGCGTAATGGCCAGGTCGCGCGGAAACGATACTGCGACAACGCGTTTACGGTTCGCCGGAATGTTGACCAGCATGATGGTGTCGGATCGGGCGCCGCCCGCGTCCTCGGTGCCGCCGGCGCCCATCTCGCCGTTGGCCCCGGCGCGAGAGTCCATGCCGACGACCAGGAAGTCTTCGTCGCCGAATTGTGCGTTGGGGTCCACGATGTCGCGGGACCCGAGGTCCAACGCGCTGACCGTGTTCATTCGGTGGTTCTTCGACGTACTCCACTGGTACGCCCCGCCGGTCATGGCCAGCGCCGCCGCCGCGATGGTGGCGACCACCAGACGGCCGGCCACCAGCATCGCGCCGTGGCGGCGGCGACGCTTTGGCGCGGGTTCGTCGTCATCCGGCTCGACGTCGGGTATCTCGATGAGGCGCGCGGGTCGCGGCCGTGCCGATGTCTTCGGCAGCACGGTGGTCTGCACGATGTCGGCATCGGCGCTCGACTGCTCGCGATAGATGGCATCGAGGTCGGGCAGGTCGTAGTTGTACTCCGCCGGGCTCAATAACGCGTAGGCGTCGTAGTTGTCGTCCTGCTCATCGCCGGGCGGTGGTGGCTCGGGCTCCGCGGTGTCGGTGTCGGGAGCCGCGTGGTGCTGCCGTGGCCGTTCGGCGACGTGGCCACCGACCTTGGCGATCAGATCAGCGACCGTGAGCCCGCCGTCGGTGTGGGATCCACCGTTGCTGTGGTTGTCGACGGCGACGGGCTCAGCCGGCTCCCGTATCGGCGATGGTCCCGTCCATCGATTCACGACGGCGACCGTCCGCGTGGTGGTCCCGAATCGCTCCCACGGCGCGGCGCCTCGCGATCCAGGCGGCGTTCCGGTAAGCCCTACTTCATCGGCGTCAGGGCCGTGAGTGGCTGCATCGGCGCCAGCGTCGCCGTCACTCATGTCCTACCGGCCTCCGAATCTGGTGAGGTCTCACGTGTTCGAGGGGGTGCCTCGGTGCGGCGCTGACGCTGCAGCGCAACGTATCCGCGCGACCGTGCGGTCGCATCGTCGTAGTAGTGGCCGTGCCGCGCTGGTGGCAACTGGGCTCGGCCGCCGGCGCGTGATGCAACAAGATCCACATGGTACTGAGACAGCCTCGGAAACGCGATCCGGGGACGGTGTCAGATAGCCCGCGTTCAGCCGCCTGAGTGCATGACGTCGGCCCCGGACGGGACGGTGCAATCGTCGCGGTCCGTCAGCCAGCCGTCCGGTAACGCCACCCGCGCCGGTGATCCCTGACGGCCGCGCGGCCCGCCGGCGGCGGTCGGGAACGGCGTATCGCCGTCGAGTTTGTCCAGCAGCCGGTCGAGTTCGTCGCGGGTCTTCACCAGCGCGAGGGCTCGCCGCAAGTCGGAGCCGGCCGGGAAACCATGCAGGTACCACGCGATGTGTTTGCGCATGTCACGCATGCCTTTGTCCTCGCCGAAATGGTCACTCAGCAGCTCGCCGTGCCGGCGGATGATGTTGGCGACCTCGCCCAGATTGGGCGGCGTCGGCGTCGGGCGGCCGGTGAATGCGGCCGAGAGTTCGGCGAACAGCCACGGCCGGCCCAGGCACCCGCGACCGATGACGACGCCGTCGCAGCCGGTCACGGCCATCATGGTCAGTGCGTCGTTGGCTTCGAAGATGTCGCCGTTGCCCAGCACCGGGATGGTCTGGACGTGCTGCTTGAGCCGGGCGATCTGCTCCCAATCAGCAGTTCCCGAATAGCGCTGCGCTGCCGTGCGGGCATGCAATGCGACCGCGGCCGCGCCTTCGGATTCCGCGATATGGCCGGCCTCGAGGTGGGTGTGGTGGTCGTCGTCGATGCCGATCCGGTATTTGACGGTCACCGGGATATCGGTGCCTTCGGTGCCGCGAACCGCCGCCGCGACGATCTGGCCGAACAGCTGCCGCTTGTACGGCAGCGCCGCGCCGCCGCCGCGACGGGTGACCTTGGGCACCGGGCAACCGAAGTTCATGTCGACGTGGTCGGCGAGCCCCTCGTCGGCGATCATCTTCACGGCCGCATAGGTGGTAGCCGGGTCGACGGTGTAGAGCTGCAGCGAGCGTGGCGTCTCGTCGGCGGAGAAGGTCGTCATGTGCATGGTGACCGGATGCCGTTCGACGAGGGCACGGGCGGTCACCATTTCGCAGACATAGAGCCCACTGACGGTGCCGACGCGGGCCTGCTCGAGTTCGCGGCACAAGGTGCGGAAGGCGACGTTCGTTACGCCGGCCATGGGAGCCAGCACCACTGGGCTGGCCAGCGTGATAGGACCGATGCGCAAGACCGGCTACCGCCTGCTCAGGGTCAGCTTGCCCTCGGTGTTGTGCAGCTGCCTGGCGGTCATCCTCAGATCGCCCCTGCGGGCTTCCCGCTCGAGCTGGCGCTGCTTGGAGATCTCGAACTTGTCGCAGGCCACCTCGAGCTCCTTGACCAGCTCGGCAAGGTCGTCGCGCAATCGGGCGGCCTCGCCGGTGAAATCGTCGCGCTCGAAAATGCGCCATTTCTTCAACACCGGCATCACGACCTCATCGAGGTGGATGCGCGGGTCGTAGACGCCGCCGACCGCGATCATCACTGCTTTACGGCGAAACTCCGGCACGCTGAATCCGGGCATCTTGAAGTTGCGTAATACCCGGTGCAGCGCATGCATGGCCTTATTCGGATCGACCTCGAGGCCGGCTTCGGTGACATCGCGGTAGAAGATCATGTGCAGGTTCTCGTCCTGCGAGATCTTGGCCAGCAGCTGGTCGGCGATCGGCTCGTTGCAGGCCTTCCCGGTGTTGCGGTGTGAGACGCGGGTGGCCAATTCCTGGAACGTGACGTACACGATCGAGTCGAACAGGTTCTCGGACAACAGGTCGCCCTGCTGGTTCTGGCCGGGGCTGAAACCCCTGTTCACCACTTCCAGGCGCAACTTCTCCAACTCGACCGGGTCGATCGCGCGGGTCACCACGAGGTAATCGCGCAGCGCGATGCCATGCCGGTTCTCCTCGGCGGTCCAGCGGTTGACCCACTGGCCCCACGCGCCGTCCATCCCGAAGCTCATTGCGATCTCGCGGTGATACGACGGCAGGTTGTCCTCGGTCATCAGGTTCTGCACCATCGCCACCTGCGCGACGTCGGTCAGCTTGGACTGCCCGGGCTCCCAGTCCTGGCCGCCCAGCGCGTAGAAGTTCTTGCCGTCCGACCACGGAATGTAGTCGTGCGGGTTCCAGGGCTTGTGCACGCTCAGATGCCGGTTCATGTACTTCTCGACAACCGGCTCGAGTTCGCGCAACAGGTCCAGGTCTTGCGGATCCGGCACAACAGCCTCCCAGTTATCTGTGTCTGTCGGTTTCAGTAAATATATCTGTTTATGCCGGTGACATTCAAGTTCCGTCTCGCCGGGAGTTTCGCGTCGTCGTGGCTAGTGTGCCGTAAACCTGCTGAGCAACATTTCCACGCAGTAGTCGATGAATTGTTCGCGGCTGGCGGCCAGTCGGCCGTCCAGGTAGGCGGTGAACAGCGCGGTGAGGCCGCCGATCAAGCTGGTGGCGATCATCTTCTGTCGCACCGGATCGCCGATCTGGGTCAGCTTGCGCTGCAGCAGGTCGATGAAGTTAGGCATCCATTGCGCACCCGAGTGCACCAGGACCGGTTCCACCGCGGGGGCCAGCAAGAGGACGCGCCCGCGCACCGGGTCGTCGACCATCAACGCGACGAATTGCTCGACGGCCTCGCGTGGCGTCGCGGCCGACGTCAACGCCGACATCGCCCTGGTGCACACATCGTCATAGACCGCGCGCACGAACTCGTCGCGATCAGTGAAGCTCTCGTAGAAGTAACGTTCGGTCAGTTCGGCCTGCCGGCACACCGCCCGCACGGTCACCGCCGGGCCGCTTGCCTCGCCGAGCAGTTGCACGCCCGCGGCGACGAGTTCGTCCCGCCGCAAGGCCTGGCGATCCTCCAGAGGGATACCCGACCAGCGACGCGCGCGTTGACCGGACGGCACTTCACTCCTAGACTCTTGTTGACAACGCATGTAGTCAGTTTGCCTGACTGGGACAGGAAATTGCACCAGTGACTCAAGATACGTCTGCGGCAGCCCCGGTTGCGGCGGGTTGCCCGGTTTCGCCGCTGGGATACGAAGCCCCGCCTCGGCCGCTCGGCCCCGACTCGCTGACCTGGCGGTATTTCGGCGATTGGCGCGGCATGCTGCAGGGCCCGTGGGCCGGTTCGATGCAGAACATGCATCCGCAGTTGGGTGCGGCGGTCGAAGAGCATTCGACGTTCTTTCGGGAGCGCTGGCCTCGGTTGCTGCGATCGCTGTACCCCATCGGTGGCGTGGTCTTCGACGGCGACCGGGCGCCGACCACCGGGGCCGAGGTGCGTGACTACCACCTGGACATCAAGGGCACCGATAGTCAGGGCCGGCGATATCACGCGATGAATCCCGACGTCTTCTACTGGGCGCACTCGACGTTCTTCGTCGGCACGATCCACGTGGCCGAGCGGTTCTGCGGTGGCCTGAGCGAGGCGCAGAAGCGGCAGCTGTTCGACGAGCACATCGAGTGGTACCGGATGTACGGCATGAGCATGCGCCCGGTGCCGAAGTGCTGGGAAGACTTCCAGGTGTACTGGGACCACATGTGCAGTGAGGTGCTGGAGAACAACTTCGCCGCACGGGAGGTACTCAACCTCACTGAGCTGCCGAAACCGCCCTTCGCGCAGTGGATTCCGGACAGCCTTTGGGCCCTGCAGCGCAAACTGCTTTCGCCGTTCTTCGTCTGGCTGACGGTTGGTCTGTACGACCCGCCGGTGCGCAAGCTGATGGGCTATAGCTGGTCACGTCGTGACGAGTGGCTGCACCGCCGCTTCGGCGACATCGTCCGCCTGACTTTCGCCGTTGTGCCGTCGCGTTACCGCAAGCATCCACGAGCCCGGGCAGGCTTCGACCGGGCCAACGGCCGGATTCCGGCGGACACCCCGTTGGTGCAGACGCCGGCTCGCAACCTTCCCCCGCTCGACGAGCGAGGCGACCCAAAGCACTACTGCCCCAACGTCGTCTGACGATCAGGTGCCACCGACCCGCCGCTGGCCGCCATTGCGCTCACGCCAGAGGCGGTATACATCGATCGCCTCGTCGCGGGGGTCGTAGTGCATCGGCAGTCGCCGCTGCTGCCAGTCCCTGGCGAACTCGTCATAGAACGTGGCCAGCTCGAAGTATTTGCGGTCGTCGACGTAGTACGGCTCGTACTGGTCGCGTGAGGTCAGGAAGACGACCTGGTCTGGCGAGCAGTAGTAGAGCGATCCAAGACACATCGGACACGGATGGGCCAGCACGTAGATGGTGGCGCCGGTCAGATGCTCGGTGCCCAGCTTCATGCACGCCGCGCGGATGGCCAGGATTTCGGCGTGGGCGGTCGGATCATGGCTCTGGGCAACCTTATTGGCGCTTTCGGCCAGAATCTGGCCGTCCTTGACGATCACCGTCGCGAACGGTCGGCCGCCCTCGATCACGTTTTGTCGAGCCAGATCGATGGTCCGCTGCGCGAAGTCCATCACGGTCCTCCATCCGAAAGCAAAGCTAATAGCTAGCTGTTCTATATTATTTGTACGTCGAGTGAGGAGTTCTGGTGTCGATACGCAGCGAAAGCGACAGTTGGGATCTTGCGACGAGCGTCGGCGCGACCGCGACGATGGTTGCGGCCAACCGCGCATTGGCCTCCCAGGCCGGCTTGATTGACGACCCGTTCGCGGCACCGCTGGTGCGTGCGGTCGGCATCGACGTCTACACCCGGCTGGTGAACGGCGAGATCCCGGTCGGCGACGAGGCCGAATTCGATCCCTCCCGGATGGGCCGGGGGATGGCGGTCCGGACCCGGTTCTACGACAACTTCTTCATCGACGCGACGGGCAGTGGCATCCGGCAGGCGGTCATCGTGGCGGCCGGCCTGGACGCGCGGGCATACCGGCTGCCGTGGCCGGAGGGCACCGTTGTCTACGAGGTCGACATGCCGAATGTGATCGAATTCAAGACCTCGACGCTGGACGAGCTCGGTGCCGAGCCGACGGCCGAGCGCAGAATCGTCCCGGTCGATTTGCGCGACGACTGGCCCGCGGCACTGCGGGCGGCCGGCTTCGATCCGCAGGCCCCGTCGGTATGGAGCGCCGAAGGTCTGGTGGTCTACCTGCCGCCCGAAGCCCAGGACGCGCTGTTTGGCAGCATCACCGCGCTGAGTGCGCCGCAGAGTCAGCTGGCCTGTGAGTTCGTTCCGGACACAACGGTTTTCAATGACCCGCACTGGCGGAGTCACCACGATCGGATGAGCGAGCTGGGTTTCGAGATCGACCTCAATGACTTGGTGTATCACTACGAGCGCAGCCACATCATCGAAGATCTCACCAACCGCGGCTGGCAGGTGGCGCATCGCACCGTCGCCGAAATGCATGCCGCCAACGGCTTCGTGTACGCCGACGACGAGGTCGCCCAGGCGTTCGCCGACATCACGTATCTCAACGCCGTGCGGAGCTGACCGGAGCCCCAGAACTCAGTCGGTGAAGTCGATCCTGACCGACACCGGCGTGGTCTCCAACGCCTTGGCGACCTTGGATCCCACCAGCCCGAACTTGCGACCGCGCGCCGCGACGTCGTCATCAGGTCTGAATTCCGCAACTCCGGTGCGCCACTGATTTCCTTGTCGCACACGAATATTAGGGTTGTCGGCGATGTTTCGGCCCCACCCGGAGCGGGTGCCGTGCTGACAGATGACCCACGCCCCATCGTGGTCGAATTGCACCGAAACGGGAACACGCCGCAGCTGGCCGGTCTTGCGGCCGACGGTCTCCAGTTCGGTGGCCATCGCGGTGTGCAGCCCTAGCCTGCTCAGGGCCTTGACTGCGGGATTGAGCACACGGCCGACGGCCCGCTCTCGACGGAATTTCCGCAACGTCTTGTCATGGTCGCTGTTCGTCACGGCAATCTCCGATTGTGAAGGTGGTCCGGTTAGCTCGTTGACTTAACGCTAGTAGACCAATCGGTATAGTTCAACCCATGTCCGCGCGCGAAACCCTTGTGGCCAGCATCACAGGCTTGATCCAACGGCGAGGCGTCGCCGGAGCGGGTCTCAATGCCCTACTCGAGGACAGCGGCGTCGCGCGCAGAACCGTGTATCTGAATTTCCCTGGCGGCAAGGCGGAACTGGTGACCGAAGCCACCCGGATCGCCGGACAAGCGTTGAGTGCGGTAATCCGATCAGCCGACGGCGGAGAAGACCCGATCCAGGCGATCCGCACCTTCATCGATCAGTGGAAGGCGCAGTTGCGCGCCACTGACATGGAGGCCGGCTGCCCGATAGTCGCTGCGATCCTCGGTCGGTCCGAAGCACCGGCCGCAGCGCAAGCGGCTGCTGAGGCGGTTGCAGATTGGCGGACCATCCTGGCTGATCGACTGGTCGGCTCCGGCGTTGACACAGACAACGCCCGGTCACTGGCGACGTTGGCCGTTGCGGCGATCGAAGGCGCAGTCGTCATTGCGCTTGCCAGCGGATCGACGGATGCACTCGATGATGTAGGGCGTCATCTTGGCGAAGTCATTCGGCTACACCTACCGGTCGGGCGGTAGCAGCGTTTGGTCCGCGGGAGGTGGCCGAGCGACCCGATCTTCGGGCCGGCTACCAATATCCTGGCAATATACTGTGCACGTATCCCGGGCGCTGGCTACACTAATGCCCGGCGTCTCTAGGCCGGTTCCGGGCGTGGCGGCCGCCAAGCTTTCGCATGGGGAGTGTTTGCTGGAATAGCCACTGAGGGAACAGAATTGTGCTAAAGAAAACTGGCACTATCGTCGACGTTTTGTCCGCCAGGTCTTCGTCGCTGGAGCCGGCGTATATTTTCCTCGCCGATGGCACGGCGGCGTCCGAATCACGGTGGACCTACTCAGACACCGCGGCCCGCGCAGCGGCATTCGCGGGGTGGCTTTCGGGTCGGGGTGTGCGTGCCGGATCACGCGTCGTGTTGGCGGTGAACCCGAGCCTGGATTACATCGCCGCATTGTTCGGCATCATGATGCTGGGCGCCGTCCCAGTACCCTGCTTTCCTCCGTTGCGTTCCAAGGAACTGGACCGGTTCCACGCGATCGTGCTTGACTGCGCGCCGCACACAATCGTCATCGACGCGATGTACGACGCCCAAGTCGAAGCACTGCTGCGCCGGCTGGCGTGCGTCGATATTCATCCGCTGATCTGCTACGTCGATGAACTGGATGCCGGCGTCGAGCGGGTCGTACCCGCAGCGTGCTCGCCCGATGACCTCGCCCTGATCCAGTACACGTCCGGATCGACGGGATCGCCGAAGGGCGTCTGCATAACCCACGACAATCTCATGAGCAACTGCGAAGTCCTGTCCCGCAGTATGGGGTCAGACCCGAACCGAGTCGGGTTCTCGTGGTTGCCGCCCTACCACGACATGGGGTTGATGGGCACGATCATCCTGTCGCTGCATCACGGTTGGCCACTGGTGCTGATGTCGCCGATGCACTTCATGCAGCAACCCCGCCGCTGGCTAGAGGCCATCACCGACTACCGCGTGTCGATCACCGTTGGCCCAAATTTCTCACTCGAAGCCTCCGTCGCGGCACTCGGCGACGAAGTCGAAGACCTGGATCTCTCGACGGTCAAGGAGTTCTACTGCGGAGCCGAACCCATTAGCGCGGACACCTTAACGCGTTTCGAAAAATGCGCGGCGCCACTCGGGTTCGACATCACCGCGCTGATTCCCTGTTATGGGATGGCGGAGGCCACGCTGTTCGTCGCCGGGAAACGAAAAGGACTCCGCCACAATACTGTTGGTGGTCCTGATGGCACCGTGGTCAGCTGCGGCGAAGTCGATTCCGAACACGTCGTGCGGATCGTCGACCCCGACTCGGATAGTCTGGTTCCACCCGGGGAGATCGGCGAGATCTGGATCCGCGGTCGCAGTGTCGCCGCCGGATATTTCAACCAGGATGCGTTGACGAGCAAGGTATTTCACGCACGCCTCCAAGGCGACAACGGTAATTATCTTCGCTCCGGCGACCTCGGGTTCATGCGCGACAACGAACTGTTCGTCACGGGACGCATCAAAGACCTGATCATTGTGAGCGGCCGCAACATCTATCCGCATGACGTCGAGGCCAGTGCGGTGCGCGCCGACCCGTCGTTACGGCGGGCGGTGGCGTTCTCGGTGCCCGGTGAGGGAACCGAACGTCTGATCGTGGTCGCCGAGGCCGTATTCACGCAGATCTCAACCGACTGCCACTCGAAGCTCGCGGACGCCGTCCGCTCCTCTGTGACTTCGGAATTCGGTGTCGGACCCGACGTCCGCATCTGGCCGAGACGGACGATTCCCACCACCACCAGCGGGAAGGTCCGCCGGCAAGAGGCTAAGCGGCTGTTCCTGGCCGATGCCCTACAGGGGGCGACGGCATGAGTGCCGAATTCTTAGCTGCCCCTTCGGTTCGCGATCGCGACGTGCTCGCCTCACGACTGGCGTATCTGACCGTCGGCCTACCGACCTTGGGAACGATTGGCGCGGTGGTCTACGCGATCTACTTCGGGGTGACGTTGTGTGACGTCGTGTTATTCGGTGTCATGTACCTGATCACCGCGCTAGGCGTCGAGGCAGGACTGCACCGCTACTTCACCCATCGGTCCTTCGAGGCGTCCGAACCGGTCAGGGTGTTCCTCGCGGTCGCCGGGTCGATGGCAGCGCAGGGACCGGTCGTGTTCTGGGTCGCCAACCATCGGCTGCACCACGCTTTCGCTGACACCGAGCGTGATCCGCATTCGCCTCGGCCGCAAGGCCCCGGGTGGTGGGGACACGCAAAAGGGTTGTGGCACGGCCACGTCGGTTGGCTGTTCGACGTCAAGAAGATCGACTGGAGCAGGCATACCCGGGACTGGCTCGCCGATCGCAGGGTGATGAAGATCAACGCCTGGTACTTCACGCTGGTGACGCTGGGCATCGTGATCCCCGGTGCCGTCGGTGGGCTGGTCACCCATTCGGTGCACGGCGTCGTCGGCGGCATCCTTTGGGGCGGCTTCGCGCGGATCTTCGCCCTCGATCAGGCCACGTGGGCGGTGAACTCGTTGGGCCACACGATCGGTGCCCGTGCATTTCCGGTGCGGGACGGCAGCCGCAACATCGGTGCCCTCGCGCCACCCACGATGGGTGGGTCATGGCACAACAACCATCACGCCCGCCCCGCGCTGGCCCAGACCCGCCGGCACTGGTGGCAGCTCGATCTGGCCGGAGACTTCATCCGCCTGCTCGATCGGCTGGGTCTCGTGCACCACGTGCGGTACGTCAATTCGCAGTCCGACCATGCAGGAGAAGCGCCATGACAGCCGAAACCAACGCTGCAACAGCGTCTTTGTTGTCCTCACCGCCTTCCTCCGGCGAGCGGGAATCGCTCGCCAAGGCCATCCTGCAACTGAACCCTGCCAGCGCACGGGCCAAACGGGTGGTCGCGCTTGTCACCATCGGCATCCCGGCCCTCGGTTTCGCTGTTGGGGTCTACCTGACCGTGGCGGGACGGGCCACCGTGCTGGACTTCGTTCTGTTCGGCGTGTTCTACGCGATACAGATGTTCGGTATCACCATTGGTTTCCACCGCTACGTCGCCCACAAATCCTTCAAGACGTCCCGCTTCTTCGAAGGCGTCCTGATGATCACGGGCTCGATGGCACTCGAGGGTCCGCTGCTCTTCTGGGTCAGCACGCACCGCCGCCATCACCGTTACGCCGACGAGCAGGGCGATCCCCACTCGCCGAATTTGAGCGGTGAAAGTTTCGGCGGCAAGCTGAAAGGGCTGTGGTACGCCCACATTCCGTGGATGTTCAGCGACCAGGAATCCAGGTCGACGGTGTTCGCTCCCGACGTGCTGCGGGACCGGCGACTGTACAGCTACAACCGGACCTATCCGATCTGGGGGTTGGCCGGACTCTTGGCGCCCGCTGTCATCGGATGGGCTGTCGGCGGCAGTGCCGCTGCGGCGTTCTCGGGCTTCATCTTCGGTGGCCTGGCCCGGGTCTTCGTGGCCAACCAAGCGGCGTGGTGCGTCGGTTCGGTCAGCCACATGACCGGCTCGCGGCCGTTTGCCAACCGGGATAACAGCGCCAACAACTGGCCGGTGGCCTTCTTCACCTTCGGTGAGGGTCTGCAGAACAACCACCATGCGTTTCCCGGTGCGTATCGGCACGGAATGCGTTGGTGGGAACCAGATCTCAGCGGCTGGGTGATCGCGATATTGGCCAAGTCGCACATCGTGTGGGACCTGCACATGCCCAGCCGCACGGCGATCGACAACCGACTGCGGCGCAACCGCACCGCCATCCCCGTCGTGTCCACCCCCGGAGAAAGGTGACGATGTTCAGAAGATCGAAGACGCCCGCGATCGAAGGCCCGCTGACTCAGCAGTCGCTGCGTTCATGGCTAGTTTCTGATCTGGCCCGTCGGGTGAAGTGCCCCGAAGCGGATGTGGATACCGCCAAACCGTTCGATGCCTACGGACTCGACTCACGAACGGCAGTCCAGGTATCCGGCGCGTTGGAGAAGGTGGTCGAACGACGACTCTCCCCGGCGATCCTGTTCGATCACGGGTCGATCGACGAGCTCACCGCCTACCTCACCCGCGAACTCAGCCTTCCCGGTTAGCACCTCCGAAAGAGCCAGCCATGACTCAACAGCAGTCCCGGCCCGACATTCCGGCCGACCCCGACCCGAGGTGGGTCGAGTTCATCGAGAAGAGCAACGCCATCCAGGGGCAGAAACTGGCCCAGGCTATCCCCCGGGACTACATGCAGCCCTCAGTGATTCGCGGCCTGGCAGGCTTGGCCGTGAGTCTGGCACTGTATGCCGGTGCGGTGGCCGGCATCGCCTACGTTGACGACTGGTACCTGATGGTCCCGTTGATCCTGCTCGCGGGGCTCGGCGGGTGGGGTATGCACGTCATCGGTCACGATTGCGGTCACGGCGCCTTCTCCCGCCATCGTCAATTGAATTTCGCGATCGGTCATTTCGCGTTGCTGCCGCTGATGTACCCGTTCCATGCATGGCGGCATGAGCACAACTTCCATCACGCCCACACCAACAACGTGGAACTGGACCCCGACTGGCGTCCGGTCTCCGAGGACATATATCGACGGATGCCACGTCGGTTCCGGTTCGTCTACTTCAGCACGCGCACATGGGCGATCTGGGCCGGCACCATCAACTACTGGCTCAAGTCCGGTTTCCGGCCTTCGTACTACCCCAAAAGAGAGATGCAGCGTGACGTGCGCCGGTCCATCTGGTTCGTCGCGGTCGTGGGCGGCGGGTACCTGGGCGCGCTGACGTACTTCACCGGATGGCAGGGTCTGCTGTTGTATTTCGCCGCACCGTGGTTCGCGATCCATACCTGGTTCTCGATCACCACGTTGATGCAACACAGCGCCGAAGACATTCCCTACCTGCCGGACCGCTATTGGACCCGCAATGCCAGCAGGATCCTGGTCACCACCGACTTCATCTACCCGCGGTGGTTGTTGTTCTGTACGCATTACATCTCGCTGCACACTGCCCACCATGTCGCTCCGTCGGTGCCCTACTACAACCTGCCGAAGGCACAGGTCGCGCTCAGGCAGCGGTACCCGGATATGGTTCGCGTCGAGAAGGCCAGCATCGGCCGACTCTGGAACATCGTCCGCAAATGCCTTTTCTATGACCCGATTTCCGGCCTCTACGCGACCCGGTACATGCGCAGGTCTGCTTCGGGGTCGAAATCGACCGAGACCTCCGCTGCGTCATGAGCGCGCGCACGATGCTGGCTTCTGCTACGGCACGCGGCCACCGAGTGGTACCGCGACTGGCCGGCCAGGTGCACACGGCGATGTTCGTGAACACCCGCAGCCTCGACCGGTCGCCGAGCGATATGTGTCCACTGGCTGCCCGCCGCATCGAAATGACCGGCGTGCACCGAGTCGCCTCCGCCTACCAGTGGGGCAGTCGCGACCCCAGCGTGCTCGCACTGCATGGCTGGGGCACCGACAGCACCACGATGACGGCCGTAGTGGATGTTGCGGTGGCCCACGGCGAATCGGTGCTCTGCTTCGATGCTCCCGGTCATGGTGCATCGCGAGGGTCGCAGGCCACGATGATCGAATATGTCGAGGCTGTTGACGCTGTGCTGCAGCGGTTTCCAAGTATCCAGACTGTGGTCGCGCATTCGCTGTCGGCGATCGCGGTAGTAGCCGCCCTCGCCCGGTCGGAGGCCAGCGGGGTGCGGTCGTTGCTGCTGCTTGCACCTGTTTGCTCGCTGACCGGTGTCCTGGACAGGTGGGCGGTACAGCGACGGCTACCCACGGGTGTGGCGGTGCTGATCGCGAAGGAGTTGCACCGACGCGACGGAGTCCCGGTATCACATTGGGACATCAGGACTCTGGGCATCGATGCCACTATGCAGGTCTGCATCCTTCATGACCCGCAGGACTGCTCGATTCCCGTCAGCGATGCGCTCGAGATCGCAGCCGGAGGCCGGGCCCATTTGGTGGAGGTGCCGGGCGTCGGGCATCACGGGGTTCTGCGCAGCGAGCAGATGCGCGCTGCGTTGTCGTCGCTTCTGGTAGCCCAGGATTTCGACCAGTCACCATCTCGAAAGGCAGTCCGATGACGATGCCAGGTCTCGCGACCGGTTCCATTCCCGCCATCGTTCGTGAACGCGCGAGTCTGCAACCGAACGAACCTGCGTTCACGTTCATCGACTTTGACTACGACCCAGACGGAGTTGCGGAAACTCTGACATGGTCGCAGCTCCATCTGCGGACGTGTCACGTGGCCGCCGAGTTGCGCCGGCACGGAACGACGGGCGACCGGGCCGCGATCGTCGCGCCTCAGGGCCTCGACTACATCGTCGGCCTGCTGGGCGCATTCGAAGCCGGGCTGATCGCGGTCCCGCTGTCGGTACCTCACGTCGGGGCTCACGATGAACGGGTCAACCGGGTGCTGGCAGACTCCGCCCCTGCCGTGGTGCTGACCACCTCCACCGTCGCCGGCGGAGTCGCCGATTACCTGAGTCAGCAAGAACTCCCGTCCACTTGGCCGTTCGTAGAGGTCGATGCGCTGGATGTCGACGGCTCACCGGGACCCACCGGCCGCGGCCCGGGTAATGGCACGGCGTTATTGCAATACACCTCGGGATCGACCCGCCAGCCGGCCGGTGTCATGGTGTCCCACGGCAACCTGATCGCGAACTTTGAACAGGTGATGGTCGGTTACTTCAGCGACACAGATGGCGTTGCTCCACCGGAGACCACCATTGTCTCGTGGCTGCCCTTTTATCACGATATGGGACTGTTCATCGGGGTCTTTGCACCGATTCTGGCCGGCCTGCACGGCGTCTTGACCAGTCCGATGTCATTCCTGATCCGGCCCGCGAGGTGGGTCCAGTTGATGGCCTCCAATTCGCGTGCGTTCTCGCCCGCGCCAAACTTCGCCTTCGAACTCGCGGTGCGCAAAACCAGCGACGACGACATGGCAGGTCTGGATCTGGGCGGGGTGACACACATTGTCTGTGGCGCCGAGCGTGTTCACGCCGCGACGCTGGCGCGCTTCACCGAGCGGTTCGCGCAATTCAACCTACGACCTGAGGCGATTCGGCCGTCGTATGGGTTGGCAGAAGCAACCGTGTACGTGGCGGCGCGCGCACCGGGCCACCCGCCAAAGGTCGTCCACTTCGAATCCGACAAGCTGTCGGCTGGTCATGCCGAACCGCGAAGCGACTCAACCGGAACGGCGTTGGTGAGCTACGGAGTTCCACTGGCGCCGACCGTGCGAATCGTCGATCCCGAATCCAGAATCGAGAAACGGGCCGGGGCAGTCGGAGAGATCTGGATACACGGTGACAACGTCGCGCAAGGCTACTGGGGGCGCCCCGACGCGACGGCGGAGACATTCGGGCAACGCCTCATCGAACCGTCGGCGGGTACGCCCAATGGACCGTGGCTACGCACTGGCGATCTCGGTGTGATCAGCGACGGTGAGCTGTTCATCGTGGGCCGTATCAAAGACCTGCTCATCATCAACGGGCGCAACCACTATCCGGACGACCTCGAGGCGACGGCCCAGGAGATCACCGGAGGCAGGGTCGCCGCGATCCTGGTTCCAGGAGACGTCGACGAACAGCTGGCCCTGGTCGTCGAATACAAGCCGCGCGGCAGTTCAAAAGAAGAGATCGCGACGAAGATCGACGTCGTGAAAAGCAACGTCAACTATGCGATATCGAGCGCTCACGGCACCCGTGTCGCCGATCTCGTGCTGGTAGCGCCCGGTTCGATCCCGATCACC
>Ga0209113_1000038_pt1 | contig 30577 bp, 37 predicted proteins | sample TexAe_RefH0_O1_FD_187951 | JGI IMG/M metagenome (GOLD analysis project Ga0209113, IMG submission 187951) | Forest soil microbial communities from Davy Crockett National Forest, Groveton, Texas, USA - Texas A ecozone_RefH0_O1 (SPAdes) (version 2) | ecosystem: Environmental > Terrestrial > Soil >... | reverse complement strand
AAAGTCAGCGACGCGGTCAGCGCCGAACTGGCCCGGACCCTGCTCGACGCCACGGTGGCCCACCCGCGGCCCGCCGGCGGTCCATCACACCGTGACGTGACCGTCGTAATTCCGGTGCGCGACAACACTTGTGGCTTGCGTCGGCTGCTCACCTCGTTGCGTGGCTTGCAGATCGTGGTGGTGGACGACGGGTCATCGACCCCGATCACGCATGAGGATTTCGCCGGGGCGCATCCGAACATCGAGATTTTGCGGCACGCGCAGAGCAGGGGTCCGGCCGCGGCGCGCAATACCGGCCTCGCCGCCTGCAAGACGGGCTACGTCGCCTTCTTGGATTCCGACGTCATCCCGCGGCGGGGCTGGCTGGAAGCTCTACTCGGCCACTTCTGCGACCCGACCGTGGCGCTGGTCGCCCCGCGGATCGTGGGCCTGGCGCACACCGACAATCCGGTCGCGCGCTACGAGGCGATTCGCTCGTCGCTGGATCTCGGTCACCGCGAAGCTCCGATCATTCCCTACACCACCGTTTCCTACGTACCCAGCGCCGCAATCATTTGTCGCACTTCGCCTTTGCGTGATGTCGGTGGCTTCGACGAAACCATGCGTTCCGGTGAGGACGTTGACCTGTGTTGGCGACTGGTCGAGGCCGGCGCCCGGCTGCGCTATGAGCCGATCGCCCAAGTGGCGCACGATCATCGGACCGAATTGCGGGATTGGGTTGTACGCAAAGCGTTTTACGGTGGCTCGGCCGCCCCGCTGTCGGTGCGTCACCCGGACAAGATCGCGCCACTGATGATATCGGGATGGGCGCTGACTGCGTGGATCCTGATGGCTATCGGCTCGAGCTTCGGATACCTGGCGTCACTGTTCGTGGCCGCGCTGACCGGTCGGCGGATCGCGAAAAGCATGCAAGGCACCGAGACCCAGATGTGGGACGTTCTGACGGTGGCGGCCCGCAGCCTCTGGTCGGCGGCGTTGCAGCTGGCGTCGGCGATCTGTCGGCACTATTGGCCGGTCGCGTTGCTGGCAGCCATTGCGTTCCGATCGTGCCGTCGGGTCGTGCTGGTCGCCGCCATCGTCGACGGGGTGGTGGATTGGGCCAGTCGCCGGCAATCCGCCGATGACGACGCCCAGCCGATCGGGCTACTCACGTACTTGCTGCTCAAGCGGGTCGATGACCTGGCCTACGGTCTCGGGCTCTGGTACGGCGTGGTGCGTGAGCGCAACATCGGGCCGCTCAAGCCGCAGATTCGAGTCTGAGTCCTGACCGCAGCGGCATTGCACAGCGATGTCCTGATCATCGGTGCGGGAAGCGCTGGATCCGTTGTTGCAAATCGTGTTTCGGCTGACTCACGTTGTTCGGTGACTGTGCTGGAGGCCGGGCTCGGCCTGGCCGATCCGCTACTTCGCGCCGAAACGGCGAACGGGCTACGGCTACCCATCGGTGCCGCCAGCCCGTTGGTCGAGCGCTATCAGACGCAACTCACCGAACACCCGGTCCGCCAGTTCGCGATCATGCGCGGCGCTACGGTCGGCGGCTCGGGCGCCGTCAACGGTGGCTATTTCTGCTGGGGTCTGCGCCGCGACTTCGACGGCTACCGGCTACCCGGCTGGGGATGGTCTGACGTTGTCGAGCACTTTCGCGCGATCGAGACCGATCTGGATTTCACCGGGCCGGCTCACGGTGATTCGGGTCCGATAGCGGTCCAGCGAACGCGTGAAATCGTCGGTGGCACAGCGATGTTCGTTGAGTCCGCGCAGCGGCACGGGTTCGGCTGGCTACCCGATCTCAACGACGTGGACAACCTCGCCGCTTTGCCATCAGGCGTAGGGGCGGTACCACTCAACATCGTCGACGGGACGCGGATCGGTCCCGGGGCCGCGTATCTGCTGCCCGCGCTGGAGCGCGCCAACCTCTCTTTGCTGACCCAGACGCGCGCCGTCCGATTGCGTTTCTCCGGCGGTCGCGCAGTCGGTGTCGACGCCATCGGACCGGGTGGGCCGATCACGGTGAGAGCCGATCGCGTGGTGTTGTCGGCCGGTGCGATCGAATCCGCGCACCTACTCATGCTCTCGGGTGTCGGCGACGAGGCGATGCTGCGGACCGCCGGAGTAGACCTGGTGGCCCGGTTGCCGGTCGGTCTGGCATTCAGCGACCACCCGGAATGGGTGCTGCCAACGACCTGGGCGGTCTCAACCGGCCGGCCGGTGCTCGAAGTGGTGCTCAGCACGCCCGACGATGTGGAAATCCGGCCGTATACCGGTGGCTTTGTGGCGATGGTCGGCGACGGGACGGCAGGACATCCGGACTGGCCGCACCTCGGTGTGGCGCTGATGCGGCCGCGGGCCCGCGGCCGGCTGACCCTGGTTTCCGCGGATCCGCTGATCCGGCCGAGGATCGAGCATCGCTACGACAGCGAGCCCGGCGACGTCGCGGCATTGCAGGCCGGCTGCGATCTGGCTCGCGAAATAGTCGGCTCGACAACGCAAGTCGGTGATCCCGGTTGGTCGACGTCGCAGCATCTGTGTGGCACCGCGCCGATGGGCGGTGTCGGGGATCCGTTGGCAGTCGTCGACCACCAGTGCCGCGTGCACGGTATCGACGGGCTGTGGGTGATCGACGGGTCGGTGCTGCCGACCGTCACCAGCCGCGGCCCGCACGCCACCATCGCGATGCTGGGGCATCGGGCCGCGGAGTTCGTCGGCTGAATCGCCGCGCGGTCGGTATCGGGCCGGGCAGGCGCTTTGCGTAGGCTGTCCAGATCGGATGAAGGAGGTGGTCACCATCACCGACAAGACCGATCCTCGGCCGGCGCGTTCCCGGGCTCGGTTGCTGGAGGCCGCCACCGCCTTGCTTCGCACCGGCGGGCCGAGCGCAGTCACCGTCGACGCGGTCACGCGTGGCGCCAATGTGGCCCGGGCAACCCTGTACCGCCACTTTCCGAGCGGAAATGAGTTGCTGGCAGCGGCTTTCAGCGGACTGATCCCGCCGGCGCCAATGCCGTCCGAAGACGGCACCCTGCGCGATCGGCTGATCGCGGTGGTGCTGGCATTCGGGCAATCGATCGCCGAGGCCCCGGGCATGGTGACGGCGATGAGCTGGCTGGCGCTCGGGCGAGACCTGGAGCAGTTGCCGGAATCGCGTCAGACCCGCACCGCCGACAGCCCCGCGATCACCACGCTGCGCGAACGGATCGCCCAGCAGTACGCCGCACCGTTCGATGCGATCTTCGACAGCCCCGAGGCCGCCGAACTGGGCGATATCGACCGCTCGCGGGCGATCGCCTTGCTGATGGGCCCGGTAGTGCTGGGTCGGCTGTCCACCCTGCCGAATTTCGATTACCGGGAGTGCACGCGGGCCGCGGTCGATGGCTTTCTGCACGTGCAGCGCGCCCAGAACGCGGCGCTCAACGCACCTGGTAGCGAATCGGCCGGTGCTTGAGACCGCCGACGAACGTCGTCGAGATGAGCTCTGGGTCTCCCTTGAGCTCAACGGTTTTCAGCCGCGGCAGCAATTCGGCGAAGAAGCTGTTCACGTCCATCCTGGCCAGCGCTGCGCCCAGACTGAAATGCACCCCGTAGCCGAATGCCAAGTGCTTGTTCGGGTCGCGGCCTCGTCAACGATCGGTGCGCTCATCGACCTGTTCACCCGCCGGGTTGATCGGGATTTATTGACACGTGTCAGGTTAAAGTCTCCGTGATTGCGGATTTTCCGATGAGCACTTTCGGCTAATCCGTAGGCTGTCTTTCCGTGCCGATCCGATCGTCTCGTCGCCGCAGGGCCTGGGCTGCCCTGCTGGTGACGGCTGTGACGGCGGTGGCTTGCGGGCAGGGCGCCCTCGTCACGCCCCGAAAGGTCGAACCGGCGTACGCCGGTCCACTGGATGCCGGCGTCGTGCGCACCGCGATGGGATCCGTGCGCGGTCAGGTCGCCTCGGATTACCGCTTGTTCCAGAGCATTCCGTATGCGGCGCCGCCGGTGGGGCCGTTGCGGTGGCAGCTACCGCGGCCGGCGGCGCATTGGCCGGGGATGCTGGACGCCACCAAGGCCGGCCCGCAGTGCATGCAGGACACCGGACCCAATCCGCGGGTCGGCAAGCCGACCAGCGAAAACTGCCTGACGCTCAACATCTGGACTCCGGCCCGCGGACAACACAACGACAAGCGTCCGGTGATGGTGTGGATTCACGGCGGAGGCTTCGTCAACGGCAGCGGCGACATCTATCACGCGCGCTGGCTGGCCGCCAGGGGCCACATCGTCGTCGTGACGATCAACTACCGGTTGGGTGCACTCGGTTTCCTGGCCCACCCGTCGCTCGGTGCGCCGGGCACGGTGGGCAACTACGGACTGGCCGACCAGCAGGCCGCGCTGCGATGGGTCCGCGACAACATCGCCGCGTTCGGCGGCGATCCGCGGAAGGTGACCATCGCCGGCGAGTCCGCGGGCGGCATGTCGGTGTGCGATCACCTGATCGCGCCGGGGTCGGCCGGCCTGTTCCGCGCGGCGATCATCCAGAGCGCGCCGTGCCAGGCACAGGCGGACCTGGCAGTCGGGCAGAGCCAGAGCGTGGATTATGCGATCGCGGCAGGATGTCGCAATCCCGCCACCACCGCGCGGTGTCTGCGTGCGCTGCCGGCGACCCGGCTCGAGCGGCCACCCTGGTACTACTTCATCGGCGACTCCGACGGGCTCTCCGGGCCGGTCACCGGAACGGGTGAGCTGCCGGTCAATCCGATCGAGGCATTCGCCGCCGATCAGGCAGCCCGGGTCCCGGTGCTGATGGGGGTCAACCACGACGAATTCACGCTCTTCGCGGCGCTGCGGGCCTCAAGGCTGGCCCGGGGAGTCAACCCCGGTGAGTATCCGCGTCTGCTCGCCGACATCTTCGGCGCCGCCGACAGCGCCCCAGTGCTGGCGCACTATTCGCCCGACCACTACGGCGGCGATGCCTCGCTGGCCTACTCAGCGGCGGCCACCGACGGCGTCTTCGCTTGCGCCGCAGACCGATTGGCGGACTCACTGAGCCGTAATGCGCCGGTATACGCCTACGAGTTCAACGATCCACACGCGCCGGCGCCCAAGTTCTTGCGAGACGCGCCGTTTCCGGTCGGCGCCAGCCATTCTCTGGAGCTGCGGTACCTGTTCAGCATGGGCGGCGCGCAACCGCTGGATCCCGCTCAGCAGATATTGTCCGACCAGATGATGAGCTACTGGAGCCATTTCGTCACCAATGGCGCACCAAAGGCCGCCGGCCTGCCCGACTGGCCGGCCCAAGACGGCAACCCCGACCACGATACTTGGATGTCGTTGCGCCCCGGGGGAAGTCAGCTCGTCACCGACTTCGAGGCAGCCCACCAGTGCCCGTTCTGGTCGACGCTGAAGGGCAAGTCGTGAGCACACCGGAAGCGGCCGGCTTCGCCGACGAGTGGTGTGCGGCCTGGAACCGCCGCGACGTCGACGCAGTGCTCACGCATTTCCACGACGACGTCGTGTTCACATCGCCTTACGCGGCCGAATTCGTCCCCGGCTCAGCGGGAATCGTCCGCGGCAAAGCGGCGCTGCGCGAATATTGGTGCGCCGCACTGGCGGCCGTGCCCGACCTGCACTTCGACGTCATCGGCGTCTACCGCGGCGCGTCGGTCCTCGTGATCAATTACCGCAACGAGAAGGGCGGCCTGGTGAACGAGGTGCTCGAATTCGACGGCGACTTGGTTCGCCGCGGCCACGGGACATATTTGTCGCGCGGCTAGCCCGCCGGCGTCACCCAGGTGGTGATGTCGGGGTGCACGACCTCGTTGCCGCTGCGATCGGTGATGCTGACCGGCACGACGAGATCGACACCGTCGGCGATTTGAGTGAAGTCCGGCGGGTCCAACTGGGCCCGGGCGTGCAGGGACGTGGTGGCCTTTCCCGGGTACTGAACGGTCATCGCCTTCGGTATCCAGCGGTGGCTACGCGGACAGTGGCTTCCGTCAGCATCCCCTTCGCGATTTCGGCGGCGTTGCAGGATGCGATCGCGTGCACGGTATGTAGATGGTTGTAGACGAAGAACCATGTTCTTGACGCGCGGGAATGACACGGGCTCACGCGACGCGAAACGCCCTCGGAAGCCACTGAGGAGACATACGGTCGCACGATGATCTATCGCTGGTTTGTGCGCAAGCAGTCGCTGGCCGTGTGGGCGAAGCTGTCCGATCAGCGCATCGATGAGATCCCACTCGCCGATGACGTCCACTTCGTCTACCTCGGCGACCACGAGCTGGCGGTGGATCTTCAAGGCGCCGAAGCGGAACGCGCATGGCTGCGTGACGAACTCTTCCATCGCTTTCCGAATCTGCGCTTCGAGGTGGAAGACATGATCATCGAAGGCGGCCCGTGGTCGACTCGCATTGCGACTCGCTACGCCGCCACTCGCAACGGCCAGGTGGTCTATCGAGGTACGAATTTTGGCCGGGTCGTGTGGGGCAAGGTAGTCGAGGAGCGCATCTTGCCCGACACCCAGGCGTTGGCCGCCGCGCTGGCTTGAACTCCAGGCGCCCTCGGGGCTGCGGCTACGGTGGTAAAACCTCCACACGCTTTACGAAGAACCACTTCGGCACCCGGACTTCGGCCAGGCCCGGCTCCATCCGCACCACGTGCGGCAGCACCGATGCGAAGTAGGGAACGCGCGCATTGCCGCCACCGAAAACAGCCGGGTGCCGCCGGGACGACCGGATGGGCGCTGCCATGCGGCATACGTGCTGGTCGAGCTGGTCGTGAGGGCATACCTTACTCTGGAGTAAGAAGCGGGTCGCGGGGCATCCGGCGTGACCGCGGCGCGGACGGTTTCGCCGCTGCTGAGCCGGACCGGTGGCCTGGTCGGGAGGATTTGGCCGATACCGGGATCTAGGGCATACTGTTCGGGTTGCCTTGCGCCGGGTTTGCGCCTGGCCGGGCATACGACCGGCGTCCAAACGGGCGCCTCCGGTCCCAATCTTGGAACGAGACCAATTTCGGTCGCGGACCAGGCTGCGTGAGGGCGACACACCCGACCGCGGGGGCCGGTGGACCAAGACAGGTAAACAGCGGCGCAACAACCGGGCGCGCGTCCTGATCGGCCAGACCGATCAAGGCGATCACCGCCCGGCAGGAAACCGGGTCTCGACCTGGAGAGTGAGGAAGCGTGGCGGGACAGAAGATCCGCATCAGGCTCAAGGCCTACGACCACGAGGCCATTGATGCCTCGGCGCGCAAGATCGTCGAGACGGTTGTCCGGACGGGCGCCAGCGTGGTGGGCCCGGTGCCGCTGCCTACTGAAAAAAACGTGTACTGCGTTATCCGCTCACCGCACAAGTACAAAGACTCGCGGGAGCACTTCGAGATGCGCACTCACAAGCGCCTGATCGACATCCTTGACCCGACCCCGAAAACCGTTGACGCGCTGATGCGCATCGATCTGCCTGCCAGCGTCGACGTCAACATCCAGTAGGAGCTGCGAGCAATGGCGAGAAAGGGCATTCTGGGCACCAAGCTGGGCATGACGCAGGTGTTCGACGAGAACAACCGCGTTGTCCCCGTGACGGTGGTCAAGGCCGGGCCGAACGTGGTGACCCGCATCCGTACTCCGGAGGTTGACGGGTACAGCGCGGTGCAGCTGGCCTACGGCGAAATCAGTCCCCGCAAGATCAACAAGCCGCTGACGGGTCAGTACGCCGCCGCCGGGGTCAACCCGCGCCGGCACCTGGCCGAGTTGCGTCTCGACGACGAGTCCGCCGCAGCCGACTATCAGGTCGGGCAGGAGTTGACGGCCGAGATCTTCGCTGCCGGAACCTATGTCGATGTGACCGGCACCTCGAAGGGCAAGGGTTTCGCGGGAACCATGAAGCGTCACGGTTTCCGCGGTCAGGGCGCCAGCCACGGTGCGCAGGCGGTGCACCGTCGTCCGGGCTCCATCGGCGGCTGCGCCACTCCGGCGCGGGTGTTCAAGGGCACCCGGATGGCCGGCCGGATGGGTAACGACCGGGTGACCACGCAGAACCTGTTGGTGCACTTGGTCGATGCCGAGAACGGCGTGCTGCTGATCAAGGGTGCCGTCCCCGGCCGCACAGGTGGACTCGTCGTGGTCCGCAGCGCGATCAAACGAGGTGAGAAGTAATGGCTGCCGAGAAAGCCGCGAAGGCGCTGAAGATCGACGTCAAGACGCCCGCCGGCAAAACCGAAGGCTCCGTTGAGTTGCCGGCCGCGCTGTTCGACGCGCCGGCCAACATCGCGCTGATGCACCAGGTGGTCACGGCCCAGCTGGCCGCGGCGCGCCAGGGCACGCACTCGACCAAGACTCGGGGCGAGGTCCGTGGTGGCGGCCGGAAGCCGTACCGGCAGAAGGGCACCGGTCGCGCCCGGCAGGGTTCGACGCGTGCGCCGCAGTTCACCGGTGGTGGTGTCGTGCACGGTCCCCAGCCGCGCGACTACAGCCAGCGCACTCCGAAGAAGATGATCGCCGCCGCGCTGCGCGGCGCGTTGTCTGACCGGGCCCGCAACGGCCGCATCCACGCGATCACCGAGCTGGTGTCGGGGCAGACGCCGTCGACCAAGAGCGCCAAGGTTTTTCTGGGCACCTTGACCGATCGCAAGCAGGTGCTGGTGGTCGTCGGACGTAGCGACGAGACCGGTGTGAAGAGTGTGCGCAACCTACCCGGTGTGCACATCCTGACGCCGGACCAGCTCAACACCTACGATGTCCTGCGCGCCGACGACGTGGTGTTTTCGGTGGAGGCGCTCAACGCCTACATCGAGGCGAACACCCATACCGCTGAGGAGGTTTCGGCCTGATGGCGACCGTCACTGACCCCCGCGACATCATCCTGGCCCCGGTCATCTCGGAGAAGTCCTACGGCCTGATCGACGACAACGTGTACACGTTCCTGGTGCACCCTGACTCGAACAAGACGCAGATCAAGATCGCGATCGAGAAGATCTTCTCGGTCAAGGTGGCCGCGGTGAACACCGCGAACCGCCAGGGCAAGCGCAAGCGCACCAGAAGTGGTTACGGCCAACGGAAGAGCACCAAGCGCGCCATCGTGACGTTGGCGCCCGGCAGCAAGCCGATCGAATTGTTCGGCGCACCCGCGTAGCCGAGGATAGAGAGACTTAACAGACATGGGAATTCGCAAGTACAAGCCGACGACTCCGGGTCGCCGCGGTGCCAGCGTCTCCGATTTCGCCGAGATCACTCGTTCCACTCCGGAGAAGTCGTTGATTCGGCCGCTGCACGGTCGCGGTGGACGCAATGCGCACGGCCGGATCACCACCCGCCACAAGGGTGGCGGCCACAAGCGGGCCTACCGGGTGATCGACTTCCGTCGCAACGACAAAGACGGCGTCAACGCGAAGGTCGCGCACATCGAGTACGACCCGAACCGCACCGCGAACATCGCGCTGCTGCACTTCTTGGATGGCGAGAAGCGCTACATCATTGCGCCGCAGGGACTTTCCCAGGGCGACGTGGTGGAGTCCGGCGCCAACGCCGACATCAAGCCGGGCAACAACCTGCCGCTGCGCAACATCCCGGCCGGTACGTTGATCCACGCTGTGGAGCTGCGGCCGGGCGGTGGAGCCAAGCTGGCTCGCTCGGCAGGATCCAGCATCCAATTGCTCGGTAAGGAAGGCACTTACGCCTCGCTGCGTATGCCCAGTGGTGAGATCCGCCGCGTCGACGTGCGCTGCCGCGCCACCGTCGGCGAGGTGGGCAACGCCGAGCAGGCCAACATCAACTGGGGCAAGGCCGGGCGTATGCGCTGGAAGGGCAAGCGCCCCACGGTCCGTGGTGTGGTGATGAACCCGGTAGACCACCCGCACGGTGGTGGTGAGGGTAAGACCTCCGGTGGTCGTCACCCGGTCAGCCCCTGGGGTAAGCCGGAAGGCCGTACCCGCAAGAGCCACAAGCCCAGCGACAAGCTCATCGTCCGACGCCGGCGCACCGGCAAGAAATCGCGCTAGGAGCAGCCGATGCCACGCAGCCTTAAAAAGGGTCCGTTCGTCGACGACCATCTGCTCAAGAAGGTCGACGTCCAGAACGAGAAGAACACCAAGCAGGTCATCAAGACCTGGTCGCGGCGTTCGACCATCATTCCTGACTTCATCGGTCACACCTTCGCCGTCCACGACGGCCGCAAGCACGTGCCGGTGTTCGTCACTGAGTCGATGGTGGGCCACAAACTCGGTGAGTTCGCACCGACGCGCACCTTCAAGGGACACATCAAAGACGACCGGAAGGCCAAGCGGCGATGAGCACGGCTACTGAATATCCTTCGGCGGTCGCCAAAGCGCGGTTCGTGCGGGTGTCGCCGACCAAGGCGCGCCGGGTGATCGACCTGGTCCGCGGCAAGTCGGTGGCCGACGCGCTCGACATCCTGCGCTGGGCGCCGCAGGCGGCCAGCGAGCCGGTGGCCAAGGTCATCGCCAGCGCTGCTGCCAACGCGCAGAACAACAACGGCCTGGACCCGTCGACTCTGGTGGTGGCCACCGTCTACGCCGACGACGGCCCGACCGCCAAGCGGATCCGTCCGCGCGCCCAGGGCCGCGCATTCCGGATCCGTCGTCGCACCAGCCACATCACCGTCGTGGTGGAGAGCCGGCCGTCGAAGGACGCACGGGGCGCGCAGTCGGCGAGCGCTACCCGCGCCCGTCGCGCGCAGGCCAGCAAGGCCGCGGGCAACGCGCCGGCCAAGAAGGCCCCCGCCAAGAAGGCAGCCGCCGACAAGGCGCCGGCCAAGAAAGCATCTGCTGAGAAAGCGCCCGCCAAGAAGGCGCCGGCAAAGAAGGCATCCGCCGCGAAGTCCGCTGGGACTGAAGCGACTTCGGACGCGAAGGGAGGCTCGCAGTAGTGGGCCAGAAGATCAATCCGCACGGATTCCGGCTCGGTATCACCACCGAGTGGAAGTCCCGGTGGTACGCCGACAAGCAATACGCGGACTACATCAAGGAAGATGTGGCGATCCGCAAGTTGCTCGCGACCGGCTTGGAGCGCGCCGGCATCGCCGACGTGGAGATCGAGCGCACCCGCGACCGGGTCCGGGTGGACATCCACACCGCTCGGCCGGGCATCGTCATCGGTCGCCGCGGCACCGAGGCCGACCGCATCCGCGCCGACCTGGAGAAGCTGACCGGCAAGCAGGTGCAGCTCAACATCCTCGAGGTGAAAAACCCTGAATCGACAGCCCAGTTGGTGGCTCAGGGCGTCGCCGAGCAGCTGAGCAACCGCGTGGCGTTCCGCCGCGCGATGCGTAAGGCCATCCAGTCGGCGATGCGCCAGCCCAACGTCAAGGGCATCCGGGTGCAGTGCTCCGGTCGTCTCGGTGGCGCTGAAATGAGCCGCTCGGAGTTCTACCGCGAAGGCCGGGTGCCGCTGCACACGCTGCGTGCCGACATCGACTACGGCCTGTACGAGGCCAAGACCACCTTCGGCCGTATCGGCGTGAAGGTGTGGATCTACAAGGGCGACATCGTCGGTGGCAAGCGCGAGCTGGTTGCGCCGTCGGCCGGCGCCGAGCGTCCCCGTCGCGAGCGTCCGTCGGGCACCCGTCCGCGCCGTAGCGGATCCGCCGGAACGACGGCGACCAGTACCGAGGCCGGACGCGCCGCGTCGAGCGCCGAGGAGACTTCTACCCCGCCAGCCGCTGCGCCGGCGGAGGCGCCTGCAGTCGAGGCGCAGAGTACGGAGAGCTGAATCATGTTGATTCCCCGCAGAGTCAAGCACCGCAAGCAACACCACCCGCGCCAGCGCGGGATTGCCAGCGGTGGCACGTCGGTGAGCTTCGGCGACTACGGCATCCAAGCGCTGGAGCACGCCTACATCACCAACCGTCAGATCGAGTCCGCTCGTATCGCCATCAACCGGCACATCAAGCGTGGCGGCAAGGTGTGGATCAACATCTTCCCGGACCGTCCGCTGACCAAGAAGCCCGCCGAAACCCGTATGGGTTCCGGAAAGGGATCGCCGGAATGGTGGATTGCCAACGTCAAGCCGGGTCGCGTGCTGTTCGAGCTCAGCTACCCCAACGAGCAGACCGCCCGGGAGGCGCTGACCCGCGCGATTCACAAGCTGCCGATCAAGGCACGCATCGTTACCCGAGAGGATCAGTTCTGATGGCAGTGGGAATTTCGCCGGGCGAACTGCGCGAGCTCAACGACGACGAGTTGATCGAGAAGCTGCGCGAGTCCAAGGAAGAGCTGTTCAACCTGCGCTTCCAAATGGCGACAGGTCAGATGAATAACAACCGTCGGCTGCGCACGGTCCGTCATGAGATCGCACGGATCTACACCGTGCTGCGTGAACGCGAACTCGGCCTGGCTTCTGGGCCCAATGGTGAGGAATCGTAATGGCAGAGGCGAAGAAGGCAGCCCCGGCGAAGGCGGCCAAGGCCGCTCCCAAGACTGGCGCCGCGAAAGACGGGAACGCCAAGGGGCCCAAGCACACTCCGGCCACCCCGAAGCCGCGCGGTCGGCGTAAGACCCGCATCGGCTACGTGGTCAGCGACAAGATGCAGAAGACCATCGTGGTCGAGCTCGAAGACCGTATGCGCCACCCGCTGTACGGCAAGATCATCCGGACCACCAAGAAGGTCAAGGCGCACGACGAGCACGGCGACGCCGGCATCGGCGACCGCGTCTCGCTGATGGAGACTCGTCCACTGTCGGCCACCAAGCGCTGGCGGCTCGTCGAGATCCTGGAGAAGGCTAAGTAGCCTCCGCTGCCGGTGAGCCCGCGAGCTCACGGTACGCAGGATCCAGGCGGCGGACGGCGACGATGAACGCCAACGCGATCAGCGGGCCGATAATCCCGTAAACAGCAGCGGGCATTGCCATGTCGGTATTGTTCAGTAGTTGCGGGCTGAGCGCGATGCCGACCGCTACCACCGCGTTGTGCAATCCGATCTCCAGACTGACGGCGATAGCTTGTCGTGGGGCTAGCTTCATCCAACGCGAGACCAGGTACCCGACAGTCAGGCTGATCGCGCAGAACGACACCACGGCCGCACTGAGCACACCGAAATTCCTCCACAGTGTTGATTGGCTACCGGCGATTCCGCCGACGACGGCGAGAACCAGCAGTACCGCAGCGGCGATCCTGACGACCTTCTGCAGTCGCCGGGCGAAATCGGGGAAGCGGTGACGGATCGCGACGCCGATTGCGACAGGTATCAGCACCATTGCGAACACCGTGAAGAACTTGTCGAATTGCAGTGGGATGAAACGTCCTTCGCCGAGAAACCACGACAGCGAGAACGCGAGTATCGCGGGTATGGCGAATATCGACAGCACCGCGTTGATTGCGGTGAGTGTGAGATTGAGCGCCAGGTCGCCATTGGCGAGGTGACTGACGAGGTTCGCCAACATCCCGCCCGGCGTCGCGGCCATCAGCATCAGCCCGACGGCCAGGTTGGGCGTCAGGTGCAGCGCCTCGGCGATCAGCAGGCACAGCACCGGCAAGATCAGCGACTGGCAGATCAAGGCTACGAGCAGTGGGCGTCGCACCGTGGCGGCGCGGCGGAAGTCTGCGACGGTGAGCGTCAGTCCGAGCGCGAGCATGACCGCGCCGACGACCACTGGTAAGAACCGGTTGTCCATTACTCTCCAGGGGGTTCAGCGCGTGCGCCGACCGGTGTCGACCGGCGTAAGGCTACGGCGCGACGATGCGTTAGATAGGCAGTCTACGGTTTGCTGTCGCGGTTGGTGTCGTGAGCCCGATCCGCACGACTGGAGCACCGGTATCGCGTTGCTGCGTGAGCGGTCTCGGCCGAACTCGAATCGCCATGAGCGGAACCAACGGCGGGTGTTCAGCGGTGTGCGGCGGGGTGACTGTTCGTGATGATGATGTTGGCCGACAGTTCGGCGCAGCGGTGTACTCTGCATCCGGAATCCTGGAGGTCCACTACGAGAGTGAGGCCAGCGATGGCTACCGAGTTCAACGGCAAGATCGAGCTGGATATCCGTGATTCGGAACCGGATTGGGGCCCATTCGCTGCGCCGACCGCGCCGGAGGGCGCACCCAACGTCCTTTATCTGGTGTGGGACGACACCGGCATCGCGACGTGGGACTGCTTCGGCGGCCTGGTGGAGATGCCGGCCATGACGCGCATCGCCGAGCGCGGCGTGCGACTGTCACAGTTCCACACCACGGCCCTGTGCTCTCCGACCCGGGCGTCACTGCTGACCGGTCGCAACGCCACCACGGTCGGCATGGCGATGATCGAAGAGTTCACCGAAGGCTTCCCCAACTCGAACGGCCGCATCCCGTTCGAAACCGCGTTGCTGTCCGAGGTCTTGGCCGAACAGGGCTACAACACCTACTGCGTCGGCAAGTGGCATCTGACACCACTCGAAGAGTCCAACCTGGCGTCGACAAAACGGCACTGGCCGACCTCGCGTGGCTTTGAACGCTTCTACGGATTCATGGGCGGCGAGACCGACCAGTGGTATCCGGACCTGGTGTACGACAACCACCCGGTGAATCCGCCGGGCACCCCGGAGGACGGCTACCACCTGTCGAAAGACATCGCGGACAAGACGATTGAGTTCATTCGCGACGCCAAGGTGATCGCACCCGACAAGCCGTGGTTCAGCTACGTGTGCCCCGGCGCAGGCCACGCCCCACATCATGTGTTCCAGGAGTGGGCGGACCGTTACGCCGGCAAGTTCGACATGGGCTATGAGCGCTACCGAGAGATCGTGCTGGACAAGCAGAAGTCGATGGGCATCGTGCCGCAGGACACCGAACTGTCGCCGGTCAACCCCTATCTCGATGTCAAGGGACCCGACGGTCAGCCGTGGCCGCTGCAGGACACGGTGCGGCCATGGGACTCACTCAACGACGAAGAGAAGCGACTGTTCAGCCGGATGGCGGAGGTGTTCGCCGGTTTCCTCAGCTACACCGACGCCCAGATCGGCCGGATTCTGGACTATCTCGAGGAATCCGGGCAGCTGGACAACACCCTGATCGTGGTGATCTCCGACAACGGCGCCAGTGGCGAGGGCGGTCCCAACGGGTCGGTGAACGAGGGCAAGTTCTTCAACGGCTACATCGACACCGTCGAAGAGAGCATGAAGGTGTTCGACCAGCTGGGTGGGCCGCAGACCTACAACCACTACCCGATCGGTTGGGCGATGGCCTTCAACACGCCCTACAAGCTCTACAAGAGGTACGCCTCGCACGAGGGTGGTATCGCTGACACCGCAATTGTTTCGTGGCCCAAAGCAATTGCGGCGCACGGTGAGGTCCGGGACAACTACGTCAGCGTCTGTGACGTCACCCCGACCGTCTACGACCTGCTGAACATCCAACCGCCGGAAACCGTGAAGGGTATCCCGCAGAAGCCGCTGGACGGCGTGAGTTTCAAAGCGGCTCTTACTGATCCGTCGGCCAACACCGGCAAAGAGACTCAGTTCTACACGATGCTGGGCACTCGCGGGATCTGGCACAACGGCTGGTTCGCCAACACCGTCCACGCCGCAACACCTGCCGGTTGGAGTCATTTCGACGCCGACCGCTGGGAGCTCTTCCACATTGAAGCCGACCGCAGCCAGTGTCACGACTTGGCCGATGAGCATCCCGACAAGCTGAAAGAACTCAAGGCATTGTGGTTCTCCGAGGCCGCGAAGTACAACGGGTTGCCGTTGTCGGACCTCAACCTGTTCGAGACATTGACACGCTCGCGGCCATTCTTGGCGAGTGAACGGGACAGCTACGTCTACTACCCCGATTGCGCCGAAGTGGCCACCGGCGCTGCGCCCGAGATCCGCGGCCGCTCGTTCGCAGTACTTGCCGACGTCACCGTTGATAGCACCGGCGCCGAAGGCGTGCTGTTCAAGCACGGCGGGGCGCACGGCGGACACGTGCTGTTCATTCAGGACGGACGGCTGCACTACGTCTACAACTTCCTCGGTGAGCGGCTACAGGAGGTGTCGTCGTCGTCCGCGATACCGCTGGGTCGGCATTTGTTCGGCGTTCGCTACGCCCGCACCGGCACGCTGCAGAACAGCCACACACCGCTTGGCGACGTCACGCTGTTCATCGATGACGCGACAGTGGGCACGCTGGCCGACGTGCAGTCGCATCCGGGGACCTTCGGATTGGCCGGTGCCGGCATCACGGTCGGACGCAACGGTGGTTCGGCGGTGTCCAGCCGGTACAAGGCGCCGTTCGTGTTCATCGGCGGCACCATCGCGCAGGTCACCGTCGATCTCTCCGGCCGGCCATATCAGGACGTGGAAAAAGAATTGGCGCTGGCTTTTTCGCGTGACTGAGCAGCGGTCGAGATGTCGTCGAGCGTTGCCGGTAATGGCCGCTCTGGCGACGATCGCGGTGCTGTCGGGTTGCGAGCGGACCATCGCCGGAGTTGCCGCCTGGACTGGGGGTTCCGCGCAGTCAGCGACCGGGTCGCAGCGTCCCACCAGGAGCAGCGGCACACCTGTTCCCGGGATCGAGACGACGTTGCCGGAGCACATTCCGCCCAATGCATTCGTCTGCTTCCCCGGGCCGCCCGGGATCGGCATCGGCACCGTCGCTCAGGTGTCCGATCCGGCCGCGCCGAGGATCACGCTGGCCGTCCCGGAAGCCTGGGCCAGTGACCCGGGGCAAGGCGATGTGGCGTTGTCGCTCAGCGGGCCGGACGGCATGACCGGCACGGTGACCATTAGCGTCACGGCGCGCGACCCGGCCTCGGCCTTCGCCGATTACGTTGCCACGCTGGCACGTTCGAAAGTCGACTTCCAGGTCGACACGGTAGGCGTCAAGTTCTGCGGCTACAGCAGCCAGAAGCTCACCGGAACGTTCCTCGGACCTCAGGGCACGTGTGAGTTCGCCGACCGCATCACCCACATCTGGACCAACACGAGTCAATATCTGGTCGCCATCCACCTGGAAGGGCCACCGGATGCTGCAGGGTTCGGTGCCGCGAAAGCCGCGGTGATGCAAGACTTCGCCGTCGTCATACCCTGAACCCATGCCCACCGAGCTCGTCGACCTGCCGGCCGGGTCATTCCGCATGGGCTCGACGAGCTTCTATCCCGAGGAAGCGCCGATCCACACCGTGAGCGTCGACGCTTTCGCGATCGAGCGGCATCCGGTGACCAACGCTCAATTCGCCGAGTTCGTCACCGCCACCGGGTATGTGACGGTAGCTGAGCAGCCCATCGACCCGGCGCGTTACCCGGGTGCCGATCCGGCCGAACTGCAGTCTGGCGCAATGGTTTTCCGCCCCACACCGGGTCCGGTCGACTTGCGGGACTGGCGGCAATGGTGGATCTGGGTGCCGGGCGCCAGCTGGCGGCATCCATTCGGGCCGGACAGTGATATCGCCAACCGGCCCGATCATCCGGTGGTGCAAGTGGCGTATCCCGATGCCGCGGCGTACGCGCGCTGGGCCGGCCGGCGGTTGCCGTCCGAAGCCGAATGGGAATACGCCGCGCGCGGCGGGGCCGGCACCACCTACGCGTGGGGCGACGACGAGAAGCCCGACGGCAAGCCGATGGCCAACACCTGGCAGGGCAGCTTTCCCTATCGCAACGACGGGGCACTCGGCTGGGTCGGCACCTCACCGGTGGCCGAGTTCCCCCCGAACCGGTTCGGGCTCTTCGACATGATCGGCAACGTCTGGGAATGGACGGCCACCGAATTCTCGGCCCACCATCGGCTGGACGCGCCGCCCAAATCCTGTTGTGCCCCAACGGGACCCGCCGACCCGACGATCGCGCAGACACTCAAGGGTGGCTCACACCTGTGTGCCCCCGAGTACTGCCATCGGTATCGCCCGGCCGCCCGCTCGCCGCAATCGCAGGACACCGCGACGACCCACATCGGTTTCCGGTGTGTGGGCGCCCCGTCCGCCGGATCAGCTGATGGCGTCGGCCGCGGCTGAGACCTTCGCCTGGAAGTCGGGCGGCAGCGGGATGTAGCCGTTCTTGTCCAGGTCGATCTGTCCGGGCCCGAGTGTGGCCTGCAGAGCGGCTTTGACAGCCATACCGGTCTGCGGGTCGGGGTATTTCGAGCAGACGATCTCGTAGGTCGCCATCACGATCGGATAGACGTCGTCCTGGGTGGGGTTGTAGAACGACGTGAGGTCGAGCACGAGGTTGTTGCCCTTGCCGACGATCTTGGCCCCGGCGATGGTCTTGCCGACCGAGTCGGTGCCGATCCGCACCGGCCGCCTCGTCTTACGACTGGCCGGGGTCTTGATCTCCGCGGCGAACAGCCCTTGCTCCATCGCGAACGACAACTCGTTGTAGGTGATCGAACCCTCAGTGTTCTTCACCATCGACGAGGTGCCGTCGTTCCCTTTGGCGCCCGTGCCGACGCCGCCCTTGAACTCCTTGCCGGTGCCCTGGGTCCAGTCGCCGCCGGCAGCGGCCTGCAGGTAAGCCTGGAAGTTGGCGGTGCTGCCGGATTTGTCGCTGCGATAGACGACCTTGATGTCCTCGGACGGCATCGACGCGTTGAGTGCCGTGATCGACGGGTCGTCCCACCTCTTGATGCTGCCGTTGAAGATCCCGGCCAGCGTTTGCGCGTCGAGCACCAGGAAGTCGACGGGCAGGTTGTAGGTGATGGCCAGCGGGCCGAAGACCACCGGCAGGTTCCACGCTTCGGCCCCCCCGCAGCGCTGCTTGGCGGCGGCGGTCTGGTCGTCACCGAGCGGAGTGTCCGATCCGGCGAAATCGCTCTTGCCGTCCAGGAAATCGGTGATTCCGGCACCCGAGCCGTTCGCGGTGTAGTTCAGGCTGTGTCCAGGGCAGGACTTGCTGTAGGCGCTGACGAACCGCTTCATCGCGTTGGCTTGCGCGGTGGAGCCGCTGGCCGATATCGCCGACTTGCCGCCGCAGCTCACCACCACGCTCGCATAGGCCATGCTGGTGTGCGGAACCTCGCATCCCGACAGCACTGTGGAGCCGGCGGCCAGCAAACTGATCGCAGCGGCTGATCGTCTGTGCTTCATGTTGATTGCCTCACCCCGGACGTCGACATGATCTTTGGCATTATTGGTAACGGATCGCGGTCGCGAACCGACGTCAGATTAACTGGTCGAGAGCCGAACTGTCCCGCCCCATGGGCGAATTCATATTTTCCGTTAGTGTGCCTGAACTGCGCGTTACTGCCGGGTGGCCAGCGGGTGACGAGATTCGGGCGCCCTGTCCTACATCGTTCTTTCGTATCGCGATCGACACCTTCGTTCGCTAACGTGACCCCCGTGTTGCCCAGACAGGCCGACGTCCAGCGCACAGTGCCAGTCCGCGCCCGCCAAGTAGTCCCGAAATTCCGGGCTGGCGGCGAGCAATGACCGTCCAGACCCCGTCGGAAACCTCATCGCCTCCCGCGGCGAAGCAGGAGCGGCAGCGGCCCCGCATCGTGATCGGCGTGGTCATCGTGCTGGTCGTCATCGGCGCCTACGCTCTTTCGCTTTTCGGCGTTCACTTGCTGCAAAAGTCAGAGGGTCCACTTCCGCCGCTGGACATCAGCCAGGCCGGCCCCGATGAGACCGTGGTGCAGATTCGGCTCGAGGAGCTGAAGTCCACGACGAATCGCCTCACGGTGAACGTGCTCATCTATCCGGGCGAGTCCCTGGAGGACAAACGCTTCGATGAGTTGAACACCGATATCGCAGTGCGGCTGTATCCACCCAACGATCTGGGTGATCTGAAATACCCCGCAGGCAAGGCGCCGGCCCAGGTCAGTACCACGATCCAGGCGCACGGTGATCCCGGCGCCTGGCCATTTGACTCGTATCAGACCGAGCCGATCTCGGCGGACGTCTTCGTCGGGAATGGCGCCGAACGCAAGCGACTCCCGGCTCTTGTTCAGGTGACCGGAGCGATGGACGGGTGGGACGCAAGCGTCACCCGCAACAGCGACACCAGTGAAACCGGAAGCCACAACACCAGCAATGTGGTCGTCACGCTGCACCGGGCCAAGGGGCCGCTGATCTTCGACCTGGGCATCATCCTGGTCTTGGTCAGCCTGCCGACCCTGGCGCTGGTGGTGGCCATCCCGATGGCGATGGGCAGACGAAAGTTCGTGCCGCCGTTCGCCACTTGGTATGCGGCGAACCTGTTCGCGATCGTTCCGCTGCGAAATATTCTCCCCGGCGCGCCGCCGCCGGGTTCCATGATCGACCAGGCACTGGTGCAGTGGGTGCTGCTCGCGCTGGCGACGGCGATGGCGTTGTACATCTACTCCTATGTCCGGCAGGGAGATTGACGCGTCACGACCCGCGGCAGGTGAGCGTGGCGTGCACGATCACGCTGTCGGAGGTCAACAGGTTGGTTTCCACGTCGCCGTAGAAGGAGCTGTTGTCCGCGCTCCAATTGGCGGTCTGTACGGTCGTCGCCCAGACTCGTTTGTGCCCAATGGCTTTGGCGTTGTCATCGGCGTTGAAGTCACTGAGCCGCTGCGGGTTTGAGCCGTCGGGGCTCATCGTCCACCAGTCGGTGCCGTGTGATGGGTTGTCGGCGTTGGTCATCCACAGCACCTGTCCATCGGGGGTGTAACGGGGATGCTCGTTGTAGCTGTTGCCACGCGTAAGTCGAGTGGTCGCACCGGAATTCAGGTCGTAACGGTAGATCTGGTTGCTCCAGAAGTTGTGGGTTTCGAAGTCGCTGGTGAACACCAGAGAGGACGAATCGGCTGAGAAGCCACCGGTTTCGTTGAAAGCGTCGCCGGTCGGCGACACGGTCCGGACGTTCGACAGAGCCGGTGTGCCGTCCGGGCCGACGTTGAAGTCGGCCACCTTGATCGCCCAGAACCCGGCAAACCGATTTGGGTCCACCGCCTTGGGGGCCTTGGTGCGTTCGGTCCATTCGAGCAGCCGGCCGTCGGGAGAGAACTCCGGGATGATCGTGCCGTGGTCCTTGTCGGTGGCGACATCGGTGAGCTGCCAGGCGCGTGATCCGTCGGCGTTGGCCACCCACAGATCGGAGTAGCTGCCCCAGCCGGGCGTTGCGGTCACCGAACTGCCCGGATGGTTCGGCTTCTCGGCGACAAAGGCGATGAACGCCCCCGACGGGCTCCAGACCGGCGTGCCGCTGCTGCGCTGCGGGAAACCGGGCGAACCCGCTCCGAGCTGACCGGCGTCGGCGCCGTCCGGGGTGACCGTATAGACGTGGTAGGCGCCGTCGGTGCCCTTGGCGTTGTAGGCGAGCAGATTCTTGGTCTTCGACCAGTCGGCGCCGAAGGCGTCCCGCCTGAAGATCTGGTAGCTGATCGGCGGCCCGCACCCGGGACGCCCGACGGATTTCCCGGGCGCCGGCTCCGCGACGCGGCCCTTGACCGGCGGATGGGCGCAGGAGGCGCAGACCGCCAGCACAAGCGCCAACCAGGCACGCACGACCTGCGAAGAAACACCCGTCGCTACGCTCAACGTCAGGCCCTTTTCGTCGCTGCCGGCCGCCGGCAATGGCCGTCGACCAGGAATTTGGCTCTGAGCAGGTCTTCACCTAGACTCTAGGGGTTGCCGTGGGCAGACCTCGGCTGGCATCTCGAAGCTTTACCGTCAGCCCCGCGTGCCTTTCAGTGACGAAGACCATGCACGACTGGTCTGGTGGACCATGCAATCCAGCGTCCTCCAGCCCGTTCACGCGTGGGCGTGCATACGTGAACCAGGTCAGGAGATCGAGTGATTCAGCAGGAATCGCGGCTGAAGGTCGCCGACAACACGGGCGCCAAGGAGATCTTGTGCATCCGCGTGCTCGGCGGCTCGTCGCGGCGGTATGCCGGTATCGGCGACGTGATCGTTGCGACGGTCAAAGACGCCATCCCCGGTGGCAACGTCAAGCGCGGTGACGTGGTCAAGGCCGTCGTGGTGCGCACCGTCAAGGAGCGCCGCCGCCCAGACGGCAGTTACATCAAATTCGACGAGAACGCGGCCGTGATCATCAAGCCCGACAACGACCCGCGTGGAACCCGCATCTTCGGGCCGGTTGGCCGCGAGCTGCGGGAAAAGCGCTTCATGAAGATCGTCTCGCTTGCCCCGGAGGTGTTGTAGATGAAGGTGCACAAGGGTGACACCGTCCTGGTCATCGCGGGCAAGGACAAAGGCGCCAAAGGCAAAGTGATCCAGGCTTTCCCGACCCGCAACAAGGTGCTCGTCGAGGGCGTCAACCGGATCAAGAAGCACACCGCGATCTCGACCAACCAGCGCGGCGCGCAGTCGGGCGGGATCGTCACGCAGGAGGCCGCGATCCACGTCTCCAACGTGATGGTGGTCGACTCCGACGGTAAGCCCACTCGGATCGGCTACCGGGTCGACGAGGAGACCGGCAAGCGGGTTCGCATCTCCAAGCGCAATGGCAAGGACATCTGACGGCATGACAACTACTGAGAAGGTTCAGCCCAGGCTGAAGACGCGCTACCGCGAAGAGATCCGTGAGGCGCTGAACAAGGAGTTCGCCTACGCCAACGTCATGCAGATCCCGGGCGTGGTGAAGGTTGTGGTGAACATGGGCGTCGGCGACGCCGCTCGCGACGCCAAGCTGATCAACGGCGCGGTCAGCGACCTGGCGCTGATCACCGGACAGCGGCCGGAGATCCGCAAGGCCCGCAAGTCGATCGCACAGTTCAAGCTGCGCGAGGGCATGCCGATCGGAGCGCGGGTGACCCTGCGCGGCGACCGGATGTGGGAGTTCCTCGACCGGCTCGTTTCAATCGCGTTGCCGCGTATCCGGGACTTCCGCGGTCTGTCGCCCAAGCAGTTCGACGGTTCGGGCAACTACACATTCGGGCTGAATGAGCAGTCGGTTTTCCACGAGATCGACGTGGACAACATCGACCGGCCCCGCGGCATGGACATCACCGTCGTCACCTCGGCGACTAACGACGACGAAGGACGAGCGTTGCTGCGCGGCCTCGGCTTTCCGTTCAAGGAGAACTGACCAGATGGCAAAGAAAGCACTGATCAACAAGAGTCAGCGCAAGCCGAAGTTCGCGGTGCGCGCCTACACCCGCTGCAACAAGTGCGGGCGCCCGCACGCGGTTTTCCGCAAGTTCGGGCTGTGCAGGATCTGCCTGCGCGAGATGGCGCACGCGGGTGAACTGCCCGGCGTGCAGAAGAGCAGCTGGTAATCCGGCTAACCACGAGACAGTTTTGCAACCACCAGACCAACTCAGAGAACAGGTGCGCAGCAGGCCCGGACTGGGAACCACTGCGAGGAAGGCGACACCGCTGTCATGACGATGACGGATCCGATCGCAGACTTTTTGACACGTCTGCGCAACGCCAATTCGGCGTACCACGACGAGGTGACGCTGCCGCATTCGAAGATCAAGGCCAACATCGCCGAGATCCTCAAGCGGGAGGGTTACATCAACGACTACCGGACCGAAGATGCGCGCGTCGGTAAGGCGCTGACCGTTCAGCTCAAGTACGGGCCGAGCCGGGAACGCAGCATCGCCGGCCTGCGCCGGGTGTCCAAGCCCGGGTTGCGGGTGTACGCGAAGTCGACCGGCCTGCCGCGCGTGCTCGGCGGTTTGGGCGTGGCGATCATCTCGACCTCCTCAGGCCTGCTCACTGACCGTCAGGCCGCCAGACAGGGCGTGGGCGGCGAAGTCCTCGCGTACGTGTGGTGAGGGGGGACTGACATGTCGCGTATTGGTAAGCAGCCGATCCAGATTCCATCCGGGGTCGAGGTTTCGATCGATGGCCAGCAGGTCTCGGTGAAGGGGCCCAAGGGCAGCCTGGATTTGCAGGTCGCCGAGCCGATCACCGTGGCGCGCAACGAGGATGGCGCCATTGTGGTCACCCGTCCGGACGACGAGCGGCACAACCGCTCGCTGCACGGGCTGTCGCGCACCCTGGTGTCCAACCTGGTGACCGGTGTGACGGAGGGCTACACCATCAAGATGGAGATCTTCGGGGTCGGCTATCGCGTGCAGGCCAAGGGCAGCAACCTCGAGTTCGCCCTGGGTTACAGCCACCCGGTGCTGATCACCGCGCCCGAGGGCGTGACGTTCGCGGTCGAGACACCCACCAAGTTCTCGATCACGGGTATCGACAAGCAGAAGGTCGGCCAGATCGCGGCCAACATCCGCCGTCTACGCAAGAGCGACCCTTACAAAGGCAAGGGCATTCGCTACGAAGGCGAGCAGATCCGCCGCAAGGTCGGAAAGACAGGTAAGTAGTCATGGCGCAATCACAAGCTGGTAGCACCGCGCAAAAGCCGGCAGGGCAGAGCGTTTCCGCCGTTCGGCGCAAGCAGCGGCTGCGTCGCCACGCGCGGCTGCGGAAAAAGATCGCGGGCACCGCGGAGCGTCCGCGCCTGGTGGTGCACCGCTCGTCGCGGCACATCCACGTGCAGTTGGTCAACGACCTCACCGGCACGACGCTGGCCGCCGCCTCGTCGATCGAGGCGGACGTGCGCGGCGTGGACGGCGACAAGAAGGCCCACAGTGTGCGAGTCGGTCAGCTGATCGCTGAGCGGGCCAAGGCTGCCGGCGTCGACGCGGTGGTGTTCGACCGTGGCGGCTACACCTACGGCGGGCGGATCGCGGCACTGGCCGACGCTGCCCGCGAAGGTGGGTTGAAATTCTGATGGCAAGCAACAATCTTGGGGAATCAAACCTGAGCGGAAGGACCGCATAATGGCGGAGCAACCGGCTGGAACGGCCGGCCAGACAGCCGGCCCCGCGGAGGGACGCGACTCTCGTTCCGATGGCCGCGACTCACGCGACTCACGCGACAACCGGGGCCGCCGCGATGGCGGTGGCCGTGGCGGTCGCGACCGCGATGGCGACAAGAGCAACTACCTGGAACGGGTCGTCACGATCAACCGAGTCTCCAAGGTGGTCAAGGGTGGTCGGCGATTCAGCTTCACCGCGCTGGTCATCGTCGGCGACGGCAACGGGATGGTCGGTGTCGGCTACGGCAAGGCCAAGGAAGTTCCGGCTGCGATCGCCAAGGGCGTCGAGGAAGCTCGCAAGGGTTTCTTCCGCGTTCCGATGATCGGTGGGACCATCGTCCACCCGGTTCAGGGTGAAGCCGCTGCCGGCGTTGTGCTGCTGCGTCCGGCCAGCCCCGGTACCGGTGTGATCGCGGGTGGCGCGGCGCGTGCGGTGCTGGAATGTGCCGGCGTGCGCGACATTCTGTCCAAATCGCTGGGCAGCGACAACGCGATCAACGTCGTGCATGCGACGGTTGCCGCGCTCAAGCTGCTGCAGCGGCCCGAAGAGGTGGCTGCCCGACGTGGACTGTCGCTGGAGGACGTTGCCCCGGCCGGCATGTTGCGCGCCCGCCGCGAAAGTGAGGCGCTGGCAGCCAGTGCCAGCACCGCTCGTGAAGGATCGGCGTAATTATGGCCGCAGGCAAAGCAACACAACCGACACAGCTGAAGATCACCCAGGTCCGCGGCATCATCGGCGCTCGCTGGAGACAGCGGGAAAGCCTTCGCACACTGGGACTTCGGCGGATTCGCCACTCGGTTATCCGCGACGACAACCCGCAGACCCGCGGGCTGATCGCGACCGTCCGTCACCTCGTCGAGGTCGAGCCGGCTGAGGGAGGTAGCACCACATGACGATCAAACTGCACGACCTGCGTCCCGCACCGGGATCGAAAACCAAGCGCACCCGCGTCGGTCGCGGTGAGGGCTCCAAGGGTAAGACCGCCGGTCGCGGTACCAAGGGCACCAAGGCCCGCAAGAACGTGCCGTCCACCTTCGAGGGTGGGCAGATGCCGATTCACATGCGGCTGCCCAAGCTGAAGGGGTTCCGTAACCGCTTCCGCACCGAATACGAGGTCGTCAACGTCGGCGACCTCAATCGTCTCTTCCCCGAGGGCGGTTCGGTCGGACTCGACGAGCTGGTGGCCAAGGGAGCGGTTCGCAAGAACACGCTCGTCAAGGTCCTCGGTGACGGGAAGCTGGCCGTCAAGGTCAACGTCACCGCTCACAAGTTCAGCGGCAGCGCGCGGGAGAAGATCACCGCGGCGGGTGGCTCGGCCACCGAGCTGTAAAGCTTGCTACTTCTGCGGTCGTGCGCCCAGCACGTCGCGGAACAGGGCTTGCCGTAGCGGCAGTTCGCGCGGATCGCTCCACAGGTGGAAGCCCAACCGGTTCATCACGTAGGCGAACCCGACCCCGGTGTCGGGGTCGGCGAACCCGAATGATCCGCCGAGCCCCGGTGTGCCGAAGGCTCTGTCGGACGATCCAAAGTTGAAGTGCGGCACCGGTTTGCAGTAGCCCAGCGAGAACAGTGAATCGACGTGCAGAACCTTGTCGCGTATCCCGCCGGTCGGCGTCACCGCTGACTTGGTCAGCGCGTCGAGAGTGTCTGCGGTCAAACCGAGTTCGCGTCCGCCGGTAGCCGCGCAGCCGTACGCCTTGGCGACTGCGCGCGCGGTGCCGATCCCATTGGCCGCGGGTATCTCGACGGTGCGGATGTCTTCGCGGTTGTAGTCGCGCATCGCGTCGACATCGTTGGGCAGGTTGACGGTTCGGCCGGACAGGCTGCGCGGATTCAGCAGCGCCAGCGTGAGTCGGGGCGGCATCGCGTTCAGATGCAGCAGCGCCTCGGCTCGCGGCCACCCGTGCAGGTGCGCGACACGATCCCGGTCCACCGATGCCGGCAGCCCGATGTAGAGGTCCAGGCCGAGCGGGGCGGCGACCTCGTCGGCGAAGAACTGACCCAGCGTCCGACCGGCAGGGTCGGTGTGCCGGATCAGTTCGGACTCATACCAGCCGAGGGTCAGCGCGTGGTATCCGTGCCGGCTGCCCGGCGGCCACGCCGGCGCTTGTGCCGCCAGCGCCGCCGACAGAGTCTCCTGGTTGGTGAGATCGGCCAGCAGCAGCGGCGCGTCGAGTGCGGACAGCCCGGCTTGATGAGACAGCAACTGCCGCACGGTCACCTCGGCTTTGCCGGCTTGCGCGAACGCCGGCCAGTAGTCGGCAACCTTGGCGTCGTAGCTGATCAGACCGCGCGACGCCGCGACGCTAACCGCCAGGGACGCAATGCCTTTCGTCGTCGAGAACATGTTGACCATGGTGTCGTGCTGCCACCTGGTTTTGGTGAAGCCGTTGCGATAACCGCCCCACATGTCGACGACTTTGACTCCGTCGCGATACACCGCGACCGCGGCGCCGATATCGCGGTGTGCTGCGAAGTTGGCCCGAAATGCGTCGGCGACCTTGCCATAGCCCTGATCGGCATCGCCCTCGACCAGGTCTGGCGAGATCGCTACTTTGCGACTCATTGAGTGGTTATACCGCGATGTGCCGGCCTAAGAGCGAAAACTCGGCGGCCGGCGGTGGATCCGCTCGGCGGCGGGTGCGCTGTGCGGTTACCGGTGTGACTCAGCTCAGTTGCGGAATCACTTCTGCGGCAAGGCGTTCCATCTGCTCGCGGTCCTCGGCGACGTCGCGGCCGACCGGATTGAGCAGGATGGTCTGGGCGCCCGCGTCGATGACTTCGCGCAGACCGCCGACAACGTCGTCGACGCTGCCGGACACCGGGACGTCCTCGATGCCGGGCATCCCGCCGTAGATCCGATGCAGTCCGTCGAGCGCGCGTCGGCGCGCCTTGGCCGGGTCGTCGTCGATCATCAGATAGACCCGCTTGCCGATCGGGAAATGTGCGGGATCCTTGCCCTGCTCGGCAAGTTCGCGCCGTACGATCGGCACCGCCTCGGCGAACTTCGCGGTGGTCGACGAACCCGCACCGAGGAACGCGTCGCCGTGCCGCACCGCGCGGGCCAGCGCCTTGGGGGCCTGCCCGCCGAACCAGATCGGGGGATGCGGCCGCTGCACGGGTTTCGGCTGGATCGGCAGATCATCGACCTGGCGGAACCGGCCGTCGAACGTCACCCGCGGCTCGTCGGACCAGGCCGCCTTCATCAGCTGCAGGCCCTCGGTGAAACTACTGATGAACGTGGCGCCGTCCACCCCGAAGGCAGCGAACCTGCGGCGGGCACCGCCCGGTGCCACACCGACATCCAGCCTGCCGTGGCTGAGCCGATCGACCGCGGTTATCGCCGACGCGAGCTGCAGTGGATCGTGCAACGACGAGACCAGGACGGCCACGCCGAGCCGCAACCGTTCGGTGCAGCCGGCAGCCCAGGCGAGCAGCTCGAGCGGCGCAAGCAGCCGCGCCTCGCCGATGATCTGTTCGAGCACCCAGCCGCCTTCGAACCCGAGTTCTTCGGCCCGCTTCAGGTAATCGCGCAAGCCCGCCGAGTCGAAGCCGGTCTCGTCATACTGATGAATCGAGATGGAGAACCGCACCCCATCACCGTACGAGCCGGACCATCGCGGGTCATCGGTAGGCTCGTCACATGTTTTCATTCCTGCCCGACCCGCCGGGTCTCGACGACGTACGTGCCTTGGCTCGCCGGGTGGATACCGCCCGCCACCACGGTGTTCCCAACGGCTGTGTGCTCGAACTCGACCTGCGGGTTCCGCCGCCCGAAGCCAGCAGCCTGGATCCGCTGACGATCATCACCGGCGGCGGCCGTCCGCTGGCGCTGCGGGAGGCGGTGTCCGCGCTGCACCGGGCGGCTGAGGATCGCCGCATCGCCGGCCTGATCGCCCGCGTCGAGCTGCCCGCCGCCGCGGCTGGGCCGGTGCAGGAGCTGCGGGAAGCGGTCGCCGCGTTCACCGCGGTCAAGCCGTCGCTGGCCTGGGCCGAGACCTATCCCGGAACGCTGTCGTACTACTTGGCGTCGGCGTTCGGCGAGGTGTGGATGCAGCCGGCGGGCGCCGTCGGGCTGATCGGCTTCGCCACCAACGCTCTGTTCCTGCGCGACGCATTGGACAAGGCCGGTATCGAGGCGCAGTTCGTCGCGCGCGGTGAATACAAGTCGGCGATAAACCTTTTCACGCAGGCCCGCTACACCGACGCTCATCGGGAAGCCGACACCCGGCTGCTGGAGAGTTTGCGGGCTCAGGTGTGGCAGGCGATCGCCGCCTCGCGCAACGTCGGTCAGGACGCCCTCGACGAGCTGGCCGATCATGCGCCGCTGCTGCGCGACGTCGCGGTGGAATCAGGTCTGATCGATCGCGTCGGCTTCCGCGACGAAGCGTATGCGCGGGTCGCGGAACTGGTTGGTGCCAAGGGCATTTCGCCGGAGTCCGGTGACGCCGACGGTGACGACGGCCCGCCGCGGCTGTATCTGAGCCGCTACGCGCGGGCCACCGGCCCCGGCGGACCGGCTCGTCCGTCGATACCCGGGCGCGGGCCCAAGTCGACGATCGCCGTCGTCACCGTCGCCGGCGCGATCGTCAGCGGCCGTGGCGGTTCGCGATTGCCGTTCGGCTCGTCCAACGCCGGCGCTGACACCATTGCCGCCGGGCTTCGCGAAGCGGCGCACGATGATTCGGTGTCGGCGATCGTGCTGCGGGTTGACTCGCCGGGCGGTTCGGTCAGCGCGTCGGAAACCATCTGGCGGGAGGTGAAGAAGGCCCGCGAGCGCGGCAAGCCGGTAGTGGCGTCGATGGGTGCGGTCGCCGCCTCCGGCGGCTACTACGTCTCGATGGGCGCTGACGCGATCGTGGCCAACCCCGGCACCATCACGGGTTCGATCGGTGTGCTGACGGGCAAGTTGATCGCCCGGGACCTCAAAGACCGGCTCGGTGTCGGGTCAGATGCGGTGCGTACCAACGCCAATGCCGACGCCTGGTCGGTCAACGCGCCGTTTACGCCCGAGCAGCATGCCAAGGTCGAGGCCGAGGCGGACCTGGTCTACGACGACTTCGTGCAGCGGGTCGCGCAGGGCCGTCACCTGAGCCTCGAAGCGGTCGAGGCGGTGGCCCGAGGCCGGGTCTGGACTGGCGCGGATGCCCTCGACCATGGCCTGGTCGACGAACTCGGCGGGCTGCGGACCGCTGTCCGCCGGGCCAAGGTGCTGGCCGGCTTGGACGCAGACGCCAAGGTCCGCCTGGTCAGCTATCCGGGTTCATCGGTCTGGGACTTCCTGCGGCCGCAACCGTCTTCGCAGCCCGCGGCTGCCTCGCTGCCGGATGCGTTGGGCGCGTTGATCACCCAGTCGGTGGTCGGGATCATCGAACAGGCTGAGCGGTCGTTGACCGGTACCAGCGCACTGTGGATGGGGGAGTCGCGCTTCTAACTGCCGAGCGGCCCGCTGACGTAGATGATCTCGCCGAGCGGGTCGTCGTTGTCGGGGTTGGGGATCTGAAGCCCGTTGCTGACGAAAAGATCCGCCCGCGGGGTACCGACAACATTCCAGGCTTTGCCGCGCAGATAATCGATGACGTGGCTGCGCTCGCCGGCGTAGACCAGCGACGGCATGTCGATGTCGAGACCGTGCTCGCGAAGCTGGGCACTCTGCTCGCGAACCCGTTCGAAGTCAATATCTTTCAAACCGGGGACATACTCGGTCGCGATCGCGCTACCGGGGACGCTCAGCGCGGTGATGTTGTCGAAAAGTCGATCCTGGGCTTCGGACGGCAGGTAGATCAGCAGGCCCTCGGCCAGCCAGGCGGTCGGTGCGCCGGTATCGAAGCCGGCGGTTCGCAATGCGGCCGGCCAGTCGGCGCGCAAGTCGATCGGGACGGTGCGTCTGTTCGCGGTCGGCTTGGCGCCCAGATCAGCCAGCGTGCGCGTTTTGAATT
>Ga0209113_1000037_pt1 | contig 30682 bp, 25 predicted proteins | sample TexAe_RefH0_O1_FD_187951 | JGI IMG/M metagenome (GOLD analysis project Ga0209113, IMG submission 187951) | Forest soil microbial communities from Davy Crockett National Forest, Groveton, Texas, USA - Texas A ecozone_RefH0_O1 (SPAdes) (version 2) | ecosystem: Environmental > Terrestrial > Soil >... | reverse complement strand
TCGAACCCCAACGGGATCACCGGGATTGGGCTCCCCGGTGGTTGGAGCGCCAATCGTGCAGAAAAAACATTGGGACTTCGCAACGCTGCCAGCACATCCTCACGGCGGGTGAGGTAGTAGTAACCGTTCATGAACACCACCGGTCCGGCATCGCGCAAAACCTTCCACCCGGCGCCACGATCAGCGGTCATCGGCAGGCTGAAGTAGTCAAGCCGCGGAAGGTGAAAGCCCGTGCCGTACAGGCTTTCATTGGTGGAGCTCATGCAGATGATCTCTCGTCGTCGGTTCGTTCATTTTCGCTGGCGCGGTGGCGGGCGGGCGACGGTAGATATCGTATGCGGCCCTCCGCGGCTCGGTCGCGTCGTCCCCGCGCGAGCGGGTGCCGGATCGAGCGACGATGCTCGACATGTCTTTTAGACTCGGCATTGTGAAGGTTCGTGTCGAGCAGTCGAGGTGCGTTGGTCACGCCCAGTGCTATGCGGTTGACCCAGAAATTTTCCCCATTGATGATTCTGGCTACTCCATCCTCGAAGAACACGAGGTCGCGCCGAAGGACGCGCAGACAACTCGTGACGGAGTCGCGTCCTGCCCGGAGATGGCGCTGATTCTGGACGAGGATTGACTGGAAGCCAGCCTATTTCACCGGGCTAGCGGTCACCATCTGGCATGGCGTGCGGGAACCGCCCTTGCAATGCTCGCAGCAGACCATCGATTTCGTCGATGCGAGCGCGTAACTGCACCAACTCTCCAGACGGCCGGGAATCGCCAGGCTCGGATTGCTGGGCTATGCGATGCGCAAGCTCATGCAGTTCGGCGCACTCTGCTCGCAGAAGCCGCTCAAACACTCGCGCCTGAGCGACCTCGGCAGGCTGAGCAGGCCGGCGCGGCAAAACGCTTGCACTGAACGCTTGCGAACCGATCCCGGCCCTCGGGAGCGTGCGGGCGGTGTCTCGGGGCTTCCGCGACAAGGCCAGCGAACCGGATACCTCAGCGTGTTTCGCCACGGAATCCTCCTGCCCGCACCCCCGGTTGTTCACCTACCGGAAACCTACGCCACTGCTCTCGCACGCTTCCAAATGCGCCCCAATTGTTCATATTCGAGCCATGATCGCGACGTCCGCGATTCACCTCGCCTCTAGGCTAACGGGCGCGGCTCGTGTAGCTGAACAAATGAACGAAGATGACGGCGAGTCTGGTGATCGGGTGTCCCGGCCTCGCCGTCGATGTGTCGTCCCCGCGTGTAGTCGCTCTGCCATTGCACTGGCTCTCCCGCGGCAACGGCCGCCGCCGCCTGGGCCTGCCCTTCCATGTCCCGTGGGCGAAGGAAAGACTTGTGCTTGCGATGCAGATCTTCGTCAGAGTCGAGGCGCCTGAGTTCGGGTGCGAAGTCTTCAAGTTCGGCTCGGCGCTGCGGGACGATCATGCAGAACGGCTCGTCGACCTCGAAACGCACCGGCATCAGTTTGCGGGTGAACTTCCAGTTCATGCTGAAACTCGCACTCGCCCAGTCAGTTTCGACTATGCCCTCCAACGGACATACGGCGTCCTTCGGATGGTTCGCCGGCCCGCGCACCAACACGTTATAGCCCGGCGGGGTGCGAAACAGTAACGGCAGATGCCAGGTCAGGATGCCGTTACCGAAATGGCTGACCGGCATGAACTCAGCGGCGTCGCGCTTATCGGGTATGACGCTCACGTCCACGCTGTCTTGGCCGATCCACGTAGCGGTGAACGCGCTCCGATTGCGCAGCTCCCAGCCGCTCTGGTTGGCGATCAGCATCGGCAGGCACCGATTAGGCCAACCTCTACGCGTCTCTGACATCTCTGACATCCACGCCCGGCTAATCGGTGCCGGGGCAATCTGCGGTGGATTGTCACGGGTGATGAACCCGATCAGTGGATGGGCCCGCCTACCGGAATTGTCGCTCATCGGATCCTCGATTCGGTGGGAACCCTGGTCGCCACCGACGCAGTAGCCCGTCCTGTATAGAAAGATGCCCACGCCATGCGTCGACTGAGTTCGGGCCCAAGCGACAGCTCACTTACCGCCCGTTGTGGGGCGATAGTAACCGTATTTGCTCGGCAGGTGCGATGCCACCCGATGGAGGGAAAGGCTTCCAGTGTTTGAGCATTGCCGGGCTAGTCTGTCGGCCGGTTGCCGGTTTGCTATCAAAACTCCTGGGGTGCCACGTCGCAACGTGACACCCCAGGAGCCTGAAGCAAATCGGGTTTCTAGCCAGCTGATGGCGGGCGGGGCATCACCGTGGGTTTGAACCCGTAGCGTGGGCCCAAGCCGTTGCCGAAGCCGGCTCGCGTACCGGCCAGCGGCATACCGCCCAGCAGGTTCCCGCCACCGGCGGCGGCCTCCGGAGCAGCGCTCACACTGCTGACCAGTTGCACGCCGTTTGGGGCCGCGGCCGGAGCACCACCGCCGATCCACGACGCCGGCACTGCCAGTTTGCCGACCGAACCGGCGCCGCCCGAAATGGCGGAAATTGAATGCGCGGCGGCACCCGCGCCAGCAGCGCCACCGCCGCCCAGTGCCCCTCCGAGGCCACTCAAACCGTGGAGTGCTGGGGCAGCAGCGGCCGGGGCCGCACCGCCCAGCATTCCCGCGCTCTTCGCAATCTGAACGCCGAAGTTGCCCATACCAACGCTGAAGTAAGGCAGACCCTCAGTGTTGTAGAACAAGCTGGCGTACGGCGAGTAGTCGCCGACAAGCGCCGACAGGTTCGTGGGCAAGACGGTCGTACCGAAGATCAACGCGAACAGCTGCTGAAACGGTGTGGTGGTGGTGGTGGCCGCTGTGCTGGCCGCCGGCGACGCAAGACTCTGCAGCTGGCCCGTCAGCGACGAACTCAGCTGCGACAAGAGGCTCTGGGAGCTTGACGCGGCTGAGTTGCCGGTGGCCGCGCCGACCGCAGAGGCTTGAGCGGCCGTGCCGGCAGGGTTAGTAGTCGCGGCCGGAGTGGCGAACGGCGTCACCTGAGTCGCCGAGGCCGACTGACCCGCGTACCCGTACATGGCCGCGGCGTCCTGCGCCCACATTTGGCCGTACTGCGCCTCGAGCTGCGCGATCAGTGGGGTGTACTGGCCGAAGACGTTGGCCTGCACTGCGGCCGCGGTTTCGGCGCGGTTGGCCGCGACGAGCGGCGGTGCCACCGTCGCCGCGAACGCCTGCTCGTAGGCGGCAACGGCCGCCTGGGCCTGAGCCGCGGCCTGCTCGGCCTGCGTGGATGTCTCCTGCAGCCAGGTGATGTACGGCTGCGCCGCGGTTGACATCGCCGCGGAGGCCGGTCCGTTCCACGCGTCGCTGGCCAGTTGCGTGATCGTTGTCTCGTAGCCCTGAGCAGCCGACTGGAGTTCCGCGGCAAGGCCGTTCCATGCCGACGCGGCAACCTGGAAAGACGACGAACCGGGACCCATGTACATAAGGGCTGAGTTGACCTCAGGCGGTAACGCCCCGAAATCCACCATGTGAAATGCCTCCTAGCCGGCCGCAGCCGCGTTGGCGGCCTCGGTGGCTGCGTAGGAACCGGCGCTGGTGCCCAACGTATTGACGAACATCTCGTGGATGGCCGCAGCCTGCTGGCTGACGGCCTGGTACAGCTGGGCGTGAGCGACGAACTGAGCGGCGGTCAGTGCCGAAACCTCGTCGGCTGCAGCCGGAACCACTCCTGTGGTGGGGGCCGCTGCGGCGGCGTTCTGGGCGTTCAGGCCCGAGCCGATCCCCTGCAGGTTGGTGGCCGCTGCCGATAATGCTTCCGGCTGTGTGGTCACGAACGACATCCGGTCTCCTCCTTGATAACTAAGCGCGTCTACGACCTTGGGCAAGGTCGTTCGGTTGAAAGGTTAGATGGTCACGCTCGGATAAAGCCGCCGCCGACCTAACTGTTCACGCCTGGACGGCGAGTATTCACCCCTCGATATCGGCTGTTTACCCTGAGTTCGACAAACCTTCCACCTGCGGTAATGCTTCGATTAGGCCGGCCGCCGGAACGCGCTGTTTGCTCGGCCGCTCGATGGCCACGTCGACAGCTGCGTAACCCAACCTGGTCGTGGCGAAGGATCAAGCGGCTCAAAGCGCTCGAGCGTGAAAACGCCACGCTCAAGCGGCTTTTGGCTGATGCGGACTTGGAGAAGGTGCGCTGACAAAGATCGCGAATGGAATATCAGGCCGCCACGCAACGCGACGAGCCTGTCACGATCCGGATGCGACGTTGCCGTCCGCGCGGCGCCACTTCGGCCCGGCATATCACACTCGCGCAGAAGACCCGGCAGTCAATCACGAGAAAATGCAACGCCTTTGGCGCGAACAAGGGCTTCGAGCGCCACGGCGCCGACGCCGCAGTGGCCACCATTCGGATAGGCGAACGCGGAACGCTCTCGTTCGCCGTGGACCGTTCACGGATTCCGGCCACGCCACTGGGCGCAGCCGCACGGATCCGTACCGGTTATCCCCCTTGGGGTGGCCGGGGCACCACCGCGTGCCGGAATCCGTATTTCACGACGTACCCACTGCCGCGGCGTCCAGCACCGGCTCCGAGGCCGGCGTTGCCCGCCATCGGAACACCGTTGAGCATTCCGTTTGCCTGCGGTGCGACCGAGCGTGAAGCGCTGACCAGTTGGGCCTGTTCCATCGCCGCCGGCGTCGACCCTTGCCAACCCGCGGGCACCGACAGCCGCCCGAGGGTGCTGGCCTCGCCCATCTGGGCCGACACACTGCTGGCCGTAAACGGTGCGCCACTGACGCCTGCGGTGCCGCCAATTGGAGGAATTGCTGCTGGTGCCCCAGGCATCAACCCAAGCCCTTGTTCTAGTGCCGTTGCCTGAGCGGGGGTAATCAACTGCTGCCCGAGGCCGTAGCCGAAGTTTCCGAGACCGACCGCGAAGTAGGCCTGGAGTACCTGCCGCATCGTGTTCAGGTTGCCTGAGGATCCGCCCGTCAGGCCGATGCCCCAACCGCCTTGACCGAGGTTGGCGATGGTGTTCTGGTACAGCGTCTGGATCCATTCGGCAAACGTGGTCGGGGGGGTCGTCGCCGCTGGCAGCGCGCTGCTCGCGGCCGTCTGAGCGGTCGTCTGAGCGGTCGTCGTGGGCGCCGACGACAGCGCGTTCTGCGCCACCGTCGCGGCTTGGCTGGCCGGCGTAGCGGCAGCCTTGGCAACCGCGTCGGCCTGGTTGCTCGTCCCGTCAGGATTGGTCGTCTGCGGGGGTTGCACGAACGGCGTCACCTGCGAGGCGACCTGCGAGGCGCCGGCGTAGCCGTACATGGCAGCGGCGTCCTGGGCCCACATTTCGGCATACAGGGCTTCGGTCATCATGATCGCGGGAGTGTTCTGCCCGAAGAAATTGGTGGCGACCAGGGCGGCCAGCAGCGCGCGATTGGCCGCGATCACCGGCGGCGGCACCGTCATCGCGAACGCGGCCTCGTATGCGGCGACGGCCGCGCGCGCATGGTTGGCGGTCTCCTCGGCCTGGGTGCCTGTTGAGGTCAACCAGTCGATGTACGGCGTGATGGCGGACATCATCGCCGCCGACGTCGGGCCTACCCACGAGTTGCTGGTCAGCTCCGCGAGCGCGGACCCGTAACTACTGGCCGCAAAGCCCAACTCGGCAGCCAGACCGTCCCAGGCTTCAGAGGCCGCCAACAGCGGCCCTGGTCCAGGACCCGAATACATCCGACCTGAATTGACCTCCGGCGGCAACAGCCCGAAATCAAGCACTAGATTCCTCCGTCAGCGAGCCAAGTTTGCGTCTGCCCCGCCACCCACCGCATGCAAGCGGCGGCGTGGGGCGCTGTCATGAACTGGTCAGCAATCGGCGGGTCCTGGTGGATAACCGCCGGATCGATATCGATGTGCGGAACGCGGTATGTGGCCACAGACGAAATGCGCTTTCTTTCCTCGGTAACCCGCAGCATCAACAACATTGAGCGCCGATGCCCATCACTGAACAGTCGCTGGCTGAGACATTAGATGGCCTCGCGCGCGATCCGCGACGACGATGCCGACTATTCATAACTCATCAAGCAGTGTTCATCCGCGATCAACTGTTGTTCAGTTGACGTTCGGTTATGCGCCACCCGGTGGCCGCACTGCGGGCAGCTATCCGGCGGCCGGCGTGAAGGGAATCACGGTCGAACGAAGCTCGAATCGCGTCGGTGCCTCCGCGCCCCCGCGTCCGCCCATGTTGGCGATCGGCATCATCGGCGGCATGGCCGATTGCGTACCTGCCGGCGTCGCCGAGATGGCCGGGGTGCCGGCGACGTGCATCGCCGTTCCGGCGGCGGTGATCGGCGGCGCCGCACCGGTCCAGGCAGATGGCACCGTCAGCGCGCCGACCGAGGTGGCGTGGCCCATACCCGCGGAGAGTGCCGGAGCCCCCGAGCCGACGGCGCCGATGCCGGCCGAGCCCAAGGCGCCGGTACTCGATGTGAGTCCGATCGCGTTCGCGGCGCCCAGCTCGTTGGCGGCCGTCGTCGCGGCTTTGGCGGCGGTCGCCGTACTGCCCGCGGTGAACAGCTTGGACAGCATGCTCATCGGCATTGATGCCAGCTTCAGCGGTGTGCTGAGTTCGTTCATGATCGACGTCGCCGATGTCGAGGACGTCGACGAATCGGTCGCCGTGGCCGCAACGCCGGTCAGGGCTTGCGGCGACGCCAGGCTCTGCAGGGCTTGAGGCATTCCCGAAATGACTTGCGGGCCAGAGGACATGATCGTATCGAGATCGGTTCCCCCGGCCATGCCGGCGGACTGGGCTGCGGCGACGGACTGGCTCACCAGGCCGCTCGAGTTGGTGGTCTGCGGCGCCGCAGTGAACGGGGTGACTTGTGCCGCCGCTGCCGAGGCGCCGGCGTAGCCATACATCGCGGTGGCATCCTGGGCCCACATCTCGGCGTAGAGCGCCTCGGTTGCCGCGATCGCCGGGGTGTTCTGGCCGAGGACATTCGTCGCGACGAGCGCCGCTAGCAGGCCTCGATTGGCCTCGATGATCGGCGGCGGAACCGTTGCGGCGAAGGCACTTTCGTAGGCGTTGGCCGCCGCGGAGGCTTGCGTGGCGGCCAGCTGTGCCTGATCGCCGGTGGCGCTCAGCCACGTGACGTACGGGGTGGCGGCTGCGGCCATCGAGATCGAACTGGGGCCGGTCCATGACCCGCTGGTGAGGGTTGAGACGACCGAGCCGTACCCGGACGCTGCGGAGGTCAGCTCCTCAGCCAGCGACTGCCAGGCTGCCGCGGCCGCCAGCATCGAGGACGGCCCGGGACCGGCGTACATCCGTCCGGAGTTGATCTCCGGCGGTAAGGCACCAAAATCCAGCATGTGAGTCCGCCTCAGCTGGCCGCGATTGCGTTGGCGGCCTCGGTGGCCGCGTAGGAGCCGGCGCTGGTGCCGAGTGTGTTGACGAACATGTCGTGGATCGCCGCCGCCTGAGCGCTGATGGCCTGATACATCTGGCCGTGGGTCGCGAATTGGACAGCCGTTAGCGCCGACACTTCGTCGGCCGCAGCGGGTAACACGCCGGTGGTCGGAGCTGCCGCGGCCGCGTTCTGCGCCGTCAGGCTCGAACCGATGCCCTGCAGATTCTCCGCAGCCGCCGTCAATTCGGTTGGCCGCGTGCTCACAAACGACATCTGGCACTCCCTTCACAACTGGCCCCACCTGTCACTAGTTAGAGACGTTAACTAGGAAAGATGGGCCGTTGACATGCCGAAGCTATGCGTCCGCTATGAAGGGTCCGACGAGCGCGCAACTAGCCGAGCGCTCGAAACCGAGCGCGCCGCCAGCGGAGCGCTTGCGGGTATCAGTCGCGCCAAGCGCAAAGGTCCCCCGCTCTTGCGAGCAGGGGACCTTTGAGAGATCCGGCTATCGACGCAGTTCCGTGGCGGCAACCTGGACGAACACCCCGGTGTCCTCGGCCATCAGCAGGCCACGACCGCGGGGCAGCGGCCCACCCTTCATCTTGCCCCGGATGAAGCCCTCGTCCGGGTCGGCGTCCATGACCAGCAACGGTGCGTTGGCCTGGGCCAGCGCGCGCAGCATCGGGTCGCTTCCCGCGGACGACCATCCACCGAAGGTACGGGTGACGATCACGTGCAAGCCGACATCGGCAGCCCTGGTCACCCACGGCGCGGCCTTCTGCAGCGGCGAATCGAAGCCCGGCGGCAGTTGCTGAACGTCGTCGATGATCAGGAAGATCTCCGGCCCGCTCCACCAAGCACGGGACAGCAGCTCTTCGGCCGACAGGCCCGGCGGTGGCTCACGGCGGGCGAGTACGTCACCCAGCTCGTTCATCATCGCTGCGACGCCGTCGAGGTTGTAGGCGAACTTCTCGACGTAGTCCGTGCCCAGCGTGGTCAGCAGTTGACGACGAGGGTCGACCAGCCACACCTGTGCCGACGGACGCGAAGTCGGTGCAGCGATGCTGGCTCCCGGCTCATACACCCGCCCGATCTCGGCCATGATGGTTGCCAGCGTCGTGGTCCGGCCACACTCGCGTCGACCCGTCACCATCAAGTGAGCGTTCTCGGCGAAGTTGAGGTAGACCGGCTGCAGGTCCAATTCGTTGATGGCCCAAGCGATTCCACCGGCGCCGACATTCTGGCGCCGATCTGCCTGCGCCAGCGTCCGGACCTGGTCCAGGCCGAACTTCGCGGGAAGCCGCCGCACCGGCGGTGCGTGGCCGACTGCCACCTGACTGACCGCTGCCGCAACACTGTCGGACGCGAACACGTTGTCCGGTGTGTCGCTCAGTGCCGGCCGGGCGACCAGCGTGTGCAGACCCGATTGCGGATCGCTGTCGAGCCGAACGTAGTTCACCGCGACCATGCCGCGACCCGGCTTGACCGGAACATCCTTGGCGAACCGCGAGCGCACCAGCTTGGCGTCCTCGACCGCAGCCAGACGCAGCTCGATCCGGGATCCGAACCCGCTTCGCACCGGCGGCCGCAGCTCGGATTCGCGGTCGGCCGTGGCCACCACGTGGATACCGAATGACGGCCCCTGGTTGATGATCTGGTTGACCTGCTCGATGAGCACCTCGTTCTCTTCGGCGAGCGCCCGGTAGTTGTCGATCACCAGGAAGATGTCGCCGAAACCGTCGTTGGGCACGCGGCCCGCCTCACCGAGGAACTTGCGCCGCCGGAAGACCTCCATCGACGGAACGTCGTACTCGAGGAAGGTGTGCTTGCGCTCACGGAGCAGCGCAAGCAATTCCGCCACCGTGCGGCGTACGCCATACGGATCGGTCGGACCGACGACCTCGCCGACGTGCGGCAACGCGGCCACGGTCGTCAGCGCGGTGCTGCTGTAGGCCAGCACATAGAACTGCACCTGCTCGGGCGTATGGGTCAGCGCAGCCGAGGTGATCAGCGTCTGCAACGCGGTGGTCTTACCCGACCCACCAGCGCCCAGGATCAGGACGTTGGAACCAGGCCCGGAGGTGTCCACCGTCCACGGCGGCTGGTCGTGCTTGAACGGCCGGTCGACGACCCCGACCGGGAACACCAGGTCCAGCGACGTGCCGTACTGCTCCTGCCAAGGCCGGTCGAGGAAGCGGTTGACCAGCTCCTCGATCGGAATCGGCCGGTCCAGCGGCGGCTGCCACAACCGATAAGGCTGGAAGTCGATCCGGCGGAGCTGATCGATGATCACGGTGCCGACCTTCGGCGTCCTGATCGCTTCCTCTTCCTCTTCTTCCTCGGGTGCGCCGGCTCCGTTACCGCCGAAGGCCTCGCCGTTGACGCTGTCGCCGTTGGTCAGCGCGTCGAAGTCATCCGGCCCCGTGACACTGACCTCGATGGGTGTGAAGCCAGTGGTAAACAGTTGCGGCCGAATGTAATCGACGGAATGGGTCAGCATGGCCGGCCCATCGTCGTCGAGCGAAACACCGCGACGGTAGTCGCGCCACAAGAATTCGGCCTGGAAGCGGACAATCTCGTCGAGGCTCTTGCGGAAGTACCCGAGACCGGCCTGCGCGGGCAGGTTAACGGCGTTGGGAACACCCGCGGCCTGCGCCGCACCGGCGGTACGCGCCTTCAGCACCAACCGGTAACCCATGTTCTCCATGAGCTTTTCGGCCCGGCTCTCGATCGTCTGCGAGGCCATCATCAGGTGGATCCAGTAGGCACGACCCTGACGGCCGATGGAGTCCAGAACGTCGACAGCTGTCGGCATGATCCGGAACCACTCGTAGAACTCGTCGATCACGACCACCAGCATCGGCAGCGGCGGGATGTCCTGGCCGCGTGCCCGCATTCTGGAGCGCATCTCGTTGTATTCCTTGGCGTCATCGACACCGGCGTTGTCGCAGACCGCCTTGCGTCGCGCGATCTCGCCCCACAGTGAGTCCAGGAAGCGCTCCATCAGCGCCTGGTCCTCTTCGAGGTCGGTGATGATGCGCGACACGTGCGGAACGCCGCCGAACGGCTTGACAGCGGACCCACCCTTGAGGTCAGCCAGCACGAACTGCAGCTCGTCTGGCGGATGCGCCAGCATCAACGATTCGAGAACGGTACGCACCAGCGTCGACTTACCGGAACCGGTGGTTCCCGACATGACGCCGTGCGGACCGTCGCCGCCCTCATCGAGGGACTTCATGTCCAGGAACAGCAGCTCGCCGTTGTCCGATCGGTTACCGAACGGGATCCGCAGCCGCGAGCGGCTCGTCAGGGCGTCGCGCCGACTGCTCCACAACGCGTCGAAGTCGATCTCGGACGGGTCCTCGATCCCGTAGTAGGACAAGATGTCTCGGGCGCCGATCTGCGCGACGCGCTGACCGATCTCCTCGTACGCCTCGGCCAGTCGCCAACGGGCCACCCGCTGCGCGAACTGCTCGGCCTCGGACTCGGTCACGTGGTCGGCGAGGGCAAAGAACCACTTGTTGTCGTCGATCACCATCCAGGTGTCGCGGTCACGGGGCAGTGCCTCGATCACACCAATGTCATTGGTGAACTTCAGCACCCGCTCCGGATTACCGGTCCACAGCGCGGAACCGGTCAGATCGAAGAACGTCACGCCGTCCACACCGTCGACGCTGATGACGTACTCCCACTGCGGGTCGTCGACATCGGCGATGATCACGTGGTGCGGGGTCGGTGTCTCCGCCGACGAGCTTGCGTGCCGCGGCGTGAAAGACCCACGCCCAGCGAACAATTCGGCCTGGTCGGCGGCGAACTCACGGACCGATCCGTACACCATCCGGATATTGCCGGCTGCGTCGCGGCGGCGTGGATCGCCGAAGTGCGGCAGCCACTTGACCCAGTCCCACTTGCTCATGTCGGACGTGACCACGATCATCTGCAGGTGGTCAGGCCCGTGTGAGAAGGCCAACTGGAGGATGAGCGCGCGCATGGCGCCCAGCGTCTGCTCGCGGTTACCGACCAGGGCGTACCACGGCTCAACCAGCAGCGACACCATCTTCGGCAGGTTGTAGATGACGCTCTGGTAGCGACCGAATTCCTGCAGTGCCTTACCCGTGACCGGCTCGAGTTCGATGTCCGTCGGCATGTTCTGCGGCTCGCCCCAGGTCACCTCGGGACGGGTCATGCCCACCCCGATGCGGGCAACACCGAAGTTGAGATCCTTGCCGTCCGGTTTGCGCTCCCACATCCGGGGTGAGCCCACCGCGGCGGCCAGCGTCGTCGGCTCCGGGTGGAACCAGCGGTAGTTGGCGTCCATGCTGTCGGCCGACTCGTTCGCGGTCTCCCGCAGCATGTCCAGCATCAGCATGAACTGGGCGCGCATCGCGTCCAGCTTCGGCCGGCTCATCTGCTGCTGGCCACCGAAACGGCCACCGAACATCATCATGGCGACGCCGCCGATCATGAAGATCGGGAAGATCGAACCGGCACCCAGGAACATCCGCGAGCCGTTGGCGACGGTCATACCGACCATGCCGACCAGCAAGCCGACCACCAGGACGCCGACCACGATCAGCCACCACGGCTTACCTTCGGGCGGCGGGACACTCAGCGGTGTCGGAAGGACGATGTTCTCCGGCCTGACGGCAGGCGCGCGTTCGGGCGTTGGGCGTGCGAAACCTTGCTTCACTTGGGTACCACTAACTCTGCGGGGTTCATATCGGTTGGAAGGGTGTCGTGACGCACCAACGCATCGGCGCGAGATAGTGCGGGACCGGGTGCCAGCAGTCGCAATGCGACCCATGGCGCCGGCGACGGCTTGGCCGTCAGCCCCAGTGCGGAGCGGGAATCACGAGTGTTCTCCACGCCGAAGCGCGCACCGGAACTCGTGAGCCACCACAGGGATTCGGACGTGCTCGAACCCGGGTCGTTGCCAGTGACCACGACCCAGTTGCCGTACTCCGGTCCGAAGAAGACGTGATCTGCTTCGCGGCCGGAAGAGTCCGCCTTGACCAGCGACACGACCTTGTCGGTCGAGCCGCTGGGTACCGGAATCGTCGGCCCGGAGATCACCTGGATACGAGCGCGCTCCTCACCGGCGGTCTTCTGCCACCACCAGCACGTCGCGGGATTCTCTTTCAGGTCGATCGGATTGAGCGGGGCGTCCGGGTAGGCCGACAGGTCCAGCCCGTTGACGACCGGCATCCTCGCCAGCGACGCGGGGGCCACGACCACCGGCGAGTTGCCTGCCGGGGTGCCGGCGTTCTGCAGGATCTGCGCGACCAGCGAATTGACCGTCTGCACCCCGTCGGCCAGCACCACTGAATACTGTTGCGGCCCACTGATTTGCGGCGTCACGATCACGGTTCCGATCGGCCCGGGTGCATTGGTGAACGCTGCGGGTTGGCCGGCGCCCGGGACTCTGGGCACGGTCAACTCGGGGCCGACGGGCAGCGAGTCGTACAGCGCACGGCTCATCGGGTGCGCCTGGCTGACGTGCTCCGGGGTCAAGCCCAGCGGCAGCAACACCGCGCGGTTGGCCGAGTCGATGCGCGACCTGCGCCCCTGCCGCACCACGTAGGTGTCCTTCTCGTACCTGAGCACCACGGCCTCGGACCCATTCAGCACGTGGCGACGGTTCGACAGGTCGGGCGTGCCGTCGATGACGGTGACCGTCACCGGCGGCGCAGCGATGCCGGCCATCGGTGTCACCGAGTCGCACACCAGCCACGACGACGTCGCCGGGGTGGTCGGGGTGAACTCGGACGGTGCGCCGGGGATGCCGACCAGCGGGCCGTGCGGCTGCTCGGCGATCTGGCTCCCCCGCACCTTGTGCGGGTTGTCCGCGCGCCCGGCGATCAGCCGCGCGGATGCCAGGTTCAGCGCGGGATACAGCTTGTCGCCGACTCGGACATACAGAGCGCCCGAATCACGGTCGGCGATGATCGGTGTGTCGTTCAGCTGCCCAGAGGGGCTGATGAAGGAGTACAGCAAGGCGCCCAGGCAGATCACCAGGGCGGCCGATATCGACGCCACCACGGCCAGCGTCTGGCGCCGGCCGGGTTCGATTTCCATCCGCACCCGCCAGCGAGTCAACGCCATAGCGGTACGACGGGCCAGGAACTGGTAACCGGTTACCTGGGTCCGGGTAGACAGTCCGAGGCCGTAGCCCGAACCCCGCTGCTGGTCACCGGCCATATTTGCTCATACTCCCAGCCGATCGAGCACCTGAATGCTGTGTAGTCCCACGATTCACACGGATAACGGTAGGGCACCCCAGGCGACCTCGCCAGGCGAATGTTTGGACGCGGCCGCTATTTGCGTACACGCCGGTAGTGGTTTGCGCCACAGTGCCAGTCACCTGCCATTGATTAGGTGGGAAGAATTAGAAGAAATCGTCGCTGCGCATCGTACGGCCCGGAGCAAACCCAGCTCACAGAACAAACGACGCCGAGGTGAACACTCGGGTCGCATCCGGGACATCTCAACAAGCAAGATGTCGGTATGAGCCGATTGGCGCCGTCGTTGGTCGAACTTGCGGCTCGATTCGGGATCGCCACTGAGTACGACGATTGGAGCGGTCGCCGAGTTGGCGTCCCGGAAAGCACCCTGATTGCAGTGCTGGCAGCGCTCGGCATCCCCGCCGCTGACGAGGCGGAACGCAACGCGGCGCGGACTGCGCACGAACGCGCGCACTGGTCGCGCGCTCTGCCGCCGACCATCCTGAGCCAGGCCGGTAAGCAGACCACGTTCTGGGTGCACGTAACCCACGGTCAGCCGGCCGAGGTGTGGGTGGCGCTCGAAGGCGGGACTGTTCGCACCGGGATACGGCAGGTCGACAATTTCACCCCACCGTTCGACCTGGACGGCCGCCGGATCGGCGAAGCGAGCTTCGTGCTGCCCGACGACCTGCCGCTGGGCTATCACCGGGTGCATCTACGGTCGGGCGAGGACGAGGCCAGCGCCGCGGTGATCGTGACGCCGGCGTGGCTTGGCGTGCCCGAGCGCCTCGGCGCTCGTCGCACCTGGGGGTTGGCCACGCAGTTATATAGCGTCCGGTCCCGCCAGTCCTGGGGTGTTGGCGACCTCACCGATCTCGTTGACCTTGCAGTCTGGTCGGCGTCGGTTTACGGCGCCGGTTACGTGCTGGTCAATCCGTTGCACGCGGCGGAGCCGACCTCTCCGATGGAGCCGTCGCCATATCTGCCGACGTCGCGCCGCTTCGTCAACCCGCTCTATCTGCGCGTCGAGGCCATTCCGGAATTCGCCGACCTGCGTAAACGCAGCCGGGTGCGGCGTTTGCGGCGAGATTTGCAACATCGGGTGGCAGGGCTGGACTCCATCGACCGCGACGCGGCCTGGAAGGCCAAGCGGGCGGCGCTGAAACTCGTCTACCGGGTTCCACGAACTGCCGGCCGCGAACTGGCGTATGCGGCATACCGCGACCGCGAGGGCGTTGCGCTCGACGACTTCGCCACCTGGTGCGCACTGGCCGAGAAGTACGGCGGCGACTGGCACGAGTGGCCCGAGTCTGTGCAGCATCCCGGCGCTGACGGCGTCGCAGAGTTTGTGGCCGGGCATCGAGCGGCGGTGGATTTCCATCGGTGGCTGCAATGGCAGCTCGACGAGCAACTCGCCGCCGCGCAGTCGCGGGCGGTCTCCGCGGGAATGTCGCTGGGGATCATGCACGACCTCGCCGTCGGCGTACATCCCAACGGCGCCGATTCCTGGGCGCTGCAGGACGCGTTGGCCCTCGGGGTGTCCGCCGGTGCGCCACCGGACGAGTTCAACCAGCTAGGCCAGGACTGGTCGCAACCGCCGTGGCGCCCGGACCGACTCGAAGAGCTGGAGTATCAACCGTTCCGCGCCTTGATCCGCAGCGTGTTGCGGCACGCCGGCGGGGTGCGCATCGACCACATCATCGGCTTGTTCCGGTTGTGGTGGATTCCGAAGGGCCAAGCCCCCACCGAGGGCACCTATATCCGCTATGACCACGAGGCGATGATCGGCATCGTCGCGCTAGAGGCTTATCGGGCCTTGGCGCTGGTGGTTGGCGAGGACCTGGGCACCGTTGAGCCGTGGGTGCGCGACTATCTACGGGGACGCGGCGTGCTCGGCACGTCGATTCTGTGGTTCGAACTGGACCGCGATGGTGGAGGCGGTCCGCTGCCGGCCGAGCGCTGGCGCGAATATTGCCTGTCGTCGGTGACCACCCACGACCTACCGCCGACCGCCGGCTATCTCGCCAACGAGCATGTGCGACTAAGGGATTCGCTGGGTTTGTTGACCCGGCCGGTCGAGCAAGAGCTTGCGGCCGCCGAAGCCGAGCGGGCGGCGTGGCTGGCGGAGTTGCGTCGAGTCGGCCTGCTGTCGAAACACGCCGACGTCGAGGAGACCGTGCTCGCCCTCCACAAGTATTTGGGCCGGACGCCGTCGCGGCTGCTGGGCCTTGCCCTGACCGACGCTGTTGGCGATCAGCGCACGCAGAACCAACCGGGCACCACCGACGAATACCCCAACTGGCGGGTTCCGTTGAGTGGTCCCGATGGCCGCCCGGTCCTGCTCGAAGACGTGTTCACCGATCACCGGGCGATCGCCCTTGCCGAGGCCATGCGAGCCCAGACGGCCGCCCGCCCGGCCGAAACCACCTGTTAGCTTCAATTTGCCATGAAGACCGCCAAATTCGCCGTCGTCGCCCCCGTCGCTGCCGGTGTTACCGCAGACCCGGGGTGGATGGCGGCATTCGCCCGCCACGTTGAAGCATGCGGCTTCGAATCGATCATCGCGGTCGAGCACACCGTCCTGGCGACTCGCTACGACAGCGTCTATCCGTACGACCCGTCGGGCCGCGTGGAATTGGCTTCCGACTGCCCAGTCCCCGATCCGCTTGACGTGCTGGCGTTTCTCGCTGCCCACACCAATCGGCTCGGGCTGGCCACCGGAGTTCTGGTGCTGCCCAACCATCATCCAGTCGTGCTGGCCAAACGTGCAGCGACCGTCGACGCGTTGTCGGGTGGAAGGCTTCGGTTGTGCGTCGGTGTGGGCTGGCTGCGAGAAGAGATCGAGGCGTGCGGCACCGAGTTCGAAAGCCGTGGTCGACGTGCCGATGAGCAGTTGGCAGTGCTGCGGGCGTTGTGGGATCCGCAGCTCAACGGCGTCACTCATCACGGCGAGTTCTTCGAGTTCGCGAATGTCGTTTGCAGTCCCAAACCAGTTGCCGGGAAGCATCTTCCGGTGCATATCGGCGGCCACAGTAAAGCAGCGGCTCGGCGGGCCGGTCGCTTCGGCGACGGCTTTCAGCCGTTGGGAGTCACCGGCTCCCAGCTGGAGACGTTGCTGGGGCTGATGCGCGACGAGGCGGCAGCCGCCGGACGCGACCCGGCAGATATCGAAGTGTCGCTGGGTCATTCGGTCACCAAAGTCGACGCCGAACGCGCTGAGCGATTGGTCGCCCAAGGCGCCGGTCGACTGGTGCTGGCCATGCCGCCGACCACCGATCTCGAGCAGGCCAAGGACGAGCTGTCGGCCTGCGCCCAACGGCTTTCGCTGTCGACATGACGCTCAGCGGGCTCGACCGGGCGGCTCTCACCGATCTCGTACACCGTTACGCCGCGGATGTCGATGACCGTCGATTCGATGCTGTCGCAGATCTTTTCACCGAAGACGCGGAGCTGACACTGCCGGACCCGCCGGCGACGTTGGAGCCGGTACGCCAGTTCCGTGGCCGTGCGGCCATCAGAGACGCGGCGGCTACCGTTGCTGCCACAATCCGAACCCAGCACGCCGTTGTCGGCGAGGTCTATGACGCCGGTCCCCGGCCCGGAACTGCCCGCGGGCGCATCGCCTGCATTGCGCATCACTGGATCCAGCACGGGGATCAGCTCCGCGACGTGACATGGCACCTGCGCTACGACGACGAATATCAGTGCATCGACACGAACTGGCGGATTTGCAGCCGCGTGTTGACGATCGACGCCATTGACAACCGGCAGGTGCGGCAGGTGCGAGGCGCGTCTTCGGGCTGAGAGCCGATCAGCCTCTGGTCCCCCGGCGGGCAACGTCTTCGAGTAAATCAGCTGCCCTGGATAGGCTTTCGGCGGGCGTACTCATTTTCGACGCCACCGTGCGGGCCTGCGCGGCGTATTGCGGACAGAGGATCTGCTGCAGGTCGGCGGTCAGCGAATCCAGGGTGCTGTCCGAAAAGCCTCTTCCAAAGCCGACTTCGAGGTATTCGATGGCCGCCGCCCACATCGGCTGATCGAGCCCGTTCCAGAGGATTAACGTCGGAGTTCCGGCGCGCAGGCCGGCGGCCGTCGTGCCGGCGCCGCCGTGGTGCACTACCGCGCAGCAGGCCGGGAATACGGCCGCATGACTCACCTCACGCACGACTTTGACGTTCTCTGCATTCGGGACACCACCGAAGTCGTTCGCGCCCATGCATATCAAGGCTCTAACGCCCGCCCGCGAACACGCGGCGCCGATCACGGCGATCGTGTCAGCCGGCGCGGCCATTGGGGTGCTGCCGAAGCCGAAATACACGGGCGGCGGTCCAGCAGCGATCCACGACAGCGCCTCGTCGTCGGTGTCGGTGGGTAATTGGAGCGTCAGCGCTCCGACGAACGGCCGCCGATCGTCTTCAGCCGCCCATTGAGCCGCCAACGCGGGCAGGCAAAGCTCCTCGTACGCCTGGATCTCCAGCGGTCGCTCGCCCGGTCGCGGTTCATCGGGCAAGCCGAGCGCCTTGCGCTGGGCGCGATCAGTGTGCGTCGTCGCGCCGCCCTGGGCAGATTCGGACTGCAAGATCTGCGACGGAAAGAAGTGCAGCGCCGCCAGCGGAATACTGCGGTACTCAGCGACATTGGCGGCCGGCACCTGCTCGGTCATCCCCGCCACCAACAGGTCGGCGTCATCGGTCAAAGACGCCAAAGTCGAATGCTTCTCCGCCACGACCTGAGCAACGTATTCGACGGCTTGTGGGATTGCGCCGGCTGGGTTCTGCAGCATCCGGGTGAAGTCCTCGTCACCGAGGAGTTCCTGCCAATCCCGTCCATACGGGACCCAAACAAGATCCGCCGTCTCGACGTACGCCCGCATATCCGGCGACACCGTTGCAGCCATGCGTACCTCGTGACCTCGGCGGAGCAGTTCCGCGCCGACGGCGATAGCAGGCTCGACATCGCCACGGCTGCCATAGGCCGCCACGACGATCTTCATGGGAGGAACCTAACTTGCCGTGCAGCGGCTCAGCTAATTTTCGGTAGCGGAATACCCTCGCTGGTCGAGAACGCGGCGTCGCTTTGCGTCGAGAGCCCCAGCGAGACGATCGAACGGGCGAACAGCGCGTCGGTGAGATACGCCAGCGCAACAGCCCATCGGTTGACCCCGCGAGGTATCGCATACAAGTGGTAGGCGCGGGTGACGAATTTGGCCGGGAATCCCGACAGTTGGATCTTCAGCGGGTTTGCCACCGCCTGATGCGGCCCCAGGTCGACCACCAAACCCATGTCATGGTGCTTGTACTCTCGTTTCTTCCCGCGCCCGAGGCTGGCGGCCACGTTGTTGCCCAACACTTTTCCCTGTCGGATCGCGTGCTGGGCGGTCGGTGGAGTGATCTTGCCCGGTTGGGTCACGTCCGGCACCGCGGCTGCATCGCCGGCCGCGAACACGTCGGGATGGCCGGGCACCGCGAAATCGGTCTGCACTTTCAGCCGGCCCTTCTCGGTCGGCAGTCCCAGCTTCTGGATCAGCGGGGCGGCGGTTACCCCGGTAACCCATGCGACCGTGTGGGTGTCAACCCGCGAATTGTCACTGAGTACAACGTGGTCCGGGTGAACCTCGTTGAGCGTCAAGCCCAATCGGACATCAACTCCGCGTCGGTGCAGCACTTTCCTCGCGCGGGCCCCCAGCTTTTCGCCGACTTCAGGCATCACCTGCTCGGCGAGGTCCAGCAGTATGAACTTCACTTCGGCAGGGTCGAAGTTCATCTGCTTGGCCGCAGCGTAGGCCAGTGCGCGCATTTGCAGGATGAGCTCCGTCCCGGAATACGATGCGCCCACCACGACGATGGTGCGCCGAGCTCGCGCGAGTTCGGCATCCTCGTCCACGGTGGACAACTCCAATTGCTCCAGCACGTGGTCACGCAGGTAGAGGGCCTCCGCCGTCGACTTCAAACCCCTTGCGTACTGGGCTAATCCGGGGATATCGAACAAGCGGGTGACCGATCCCGGCGTCAACACCAGCCGGTCCCACGACAACGAACGGGGGCGCTGCTCGAGGTCGGTGAACTCCAGGCGGTGCTGCGCTAAATCGACACTGTCGACGCGCCCGCGAATCTTGCGTACACCACGGAGGCTCCCCGCGAGCGGGATCGTCACGAATCGTCCGTCGACCACTCCTCCGGCCACGTCCGGCAGCAGCGGCGTGTAGAGCATGTAGTCCACCGGCGAGATGATCGTGATGTCGACATCGGTTTTGCGCAGTCGGCGGGCCAGCCGCCGCGCGCACTCGAAACCGGTAAATCCACTGCCCACAATCACGACCGACGTCACCGTGTCCATGTTGCCACCTGACGGCAACCACAAACCGACTTCTGAGGGGCCGCTAGCTGCAAAGCAGTTTTCTCGCTGGCAAATCCGGGTAACTCATCTGAACGCTTGTGAGTCGAGTGAGACCGGAGGAGTAACCCATGGGAGACGACGCGAGCGATCCCATCGACCATCACCGGACGACGCAACCCCTCGCCGGCGAGACGATGAAGAACACAGCGAAGGCGCCGGGTTTGGTTTTCGTCGCGGTGGCCGTGGTGGCCTTTGTGATCTGCCTGGCCGGTTTCGCCGTCCGGCAAGTCAGCCTTGGAGTTGGCGCCGCGATTGTCGCCTTGCTTGGCGCCGGTGCTGCGCTGGCCTGGTTGACCATGGAAGGGCGGCGAGTCCGCCAGGTGCAACGGGACTGGAGCAGGACCCATCACGACGTCGGGTAGCGGCGTTGGCTACTCCAGCTCGGCCAAGTTGCAGACAGACTTACGGACGTCCGACTTGATGATTCGTGCCACCAGGCGCCCCAACGGCCCGTTGAGTAGACCACCGCCGAGGTCGGCGGTCAGATGAAAGGTGGATCCCGGGTGATCGTCGGTGACCTTCATGCCAACCGTGATTTGTATCCCGCCACGTCCACGGCCGGATAACTCGATCGCTTTCGGCTCGTCGTATTGCGTGACGGTCCAGTGGATGACGTTGCGGAATCCCTTGACCTTGATGAGCGACGAGACACAGGTGCCTTTTTCGATCTCCTCGGGGACCTCGCCGCGCCAGCCGCCGAATATCGTCATCCAGTCGCCGAACCGGCTGAGGTCTGACGCCAGCTTCCAGGCGGATTCCGGCGCAAGCTTCGACGAGGTCGAGATATCCACCTGTGCCATGTGATCTCGCTCTCCCGTGATGTGAATACCGCCGCATGCTGGCCCTGCATACCCTGGGAAGCCCGCTCGATAAACCGCGGATCCCCAGATCAGATACCTTTCCAGGTCTGATCGAGTTGCTCGGCCACGTCGATGACTTGTGCCGCTTGGGATTCGGGCGTATCGATTTCGTCGTTGACGTATTGCGCGATGAAGCGCCGGATCTCCCCGTCGACGCCGGCGACGACGCGCAGCAACTCCCCACGAATACTTTTCGACGACACGTGAACAGTGATGTCCGATGGGCGTGGCTTGGCGACGTCGACAATCAGCAGCAGCGGCTCAGCCGCGCGCGCGGTCGCGCTCAGCCCGATGTCGCCGTCGACCGTGAAGCGCTGCTTGTCGATTCTGATGTCGACAAGCAGGTCGATGAGCAGCGGGATGTGAATGTCAAAAGTAATGCTGTCGTCGACGTTGCGGGTGACCTGCGGTTGCTTGATGGTCACGCTGGCGCTCACTTTGGCGATCTTGCCCGGACCTTGAGCCATCGGGGGCATGTCGAAGTTGTTGCCCGCGATCGCGGCGAACGCCGCGCCGACGCGCTCTTCGGTCACGGCCACTTCGAAGAATCGCCGCCCAAACGTCTCGTAGCTCACGTACTCCAAGCCCTGCATAAGTAAATACCGTCTCACGTGGCGTTCCGAGACTGCGGCTGATCCCATCGTGTCGGGCACGCAAGGCGTTAGCCGCATGCCGTCGCTGGGTAAACCTGTGCGGATGAAAGTTCAACGAAGCTGGACGAGTGTCATGCTTCTCCGATCATCTGTCCGGCCCTAGCGATCGGTTCGAATGAGGCTGCGCAAGAGTACGGTCGGTGGCCCGGGAATTCGTCGTGTCCGTCGCGGCCGTGGCTTTTCTTACTTAGACAATGACCGGGATCGCGTCGACGACGATGAGGTGTTGGCGCGCATCGAGGCGCTGGTCATTCCGCCGGCATGGAAAGACGTCTGGATTTCGCCACACCCGAATGGACATATCCAGGCAGTCGGCACCGACGTGGCCGGCCGCCGGCAGTACCTCTACCACGAGCGCTGGCAGACCGAGAGATCCGAGGAGAAGTTCGACCGGGCGGTAAGCCTGGCCAAACAGCTGCCCGGCTGGCGGCTTGACCTGCTGGTCGACTTGCGGCGACGCGGACTGGGACGAGATCGCGTGTTGGCCTTGGCGCAGCATCTGATCGACCAAGGCTATTTCCGGGCCGGTGGCGAGGAATACGTCGAGGAGAACGGGAGCTACGGGCTGTCCACACTTCTGCGTGATCACGTTCGATTGCGAAGCGATACCGTCGAATTCGATTACCCGGCCAAAAGCGGTGTGCGTCGCACAGTTTCGTTAGACGATCCTCTGGTTATTGGGGCGGTCCGGTCGCTGCTCCGAGCCGATACGACCAGTGACCGGCTACTCATTTATCGCGCATCCGACGGTTGGTCCGAAGTCCACGCCGATGACATCAATACCCGGTTTCGAGAGCTGGTCGGCGAGGAATTCAGCGTCAAAGACATACGGACCTGGCATGGCACCGTGCTGGCCGCCGAGGCTTTTGCCATCGCGCGTGACCCGAAATCAAAGACGGCACGCCGTCGTGAAGAAGCGGCCGTGATGCGAGCGGTGGCGGATCAACTAGGCAATACCCCTGCGGTGGCTCGGGGCTCCTACGTAGATCCACGTGTCGTTGCGGCGTACGAACAGGGCGTCACTATCGCTTCGGCACTGCGCCGGTCCAAGCGCAAACGAACGCCGGAGGCACGGCGCGAAATCATCGAGCAGGCAACGGTGAAAATGATCAGGCGTATCGGCCGCAGTTGAGTTGTCGCCGCCAATTTTGGTCGCCGCAACCTCGCGAACGCGACCCGACGGCGGTAGATGTCTGCGCGGGGGTAGATGTGAGAGAATTCAGCCGTCGCACCGGTGCGATCCGGTATTGGCATTCGGTTGCATATGTGAACCGCACCACACCCCCACCCAAAGATTCGATATCCACGGCCGTGCCCGTTCTGGTCGGCAGATTCTGGAGGTACCTGACTCCGATGTGCGCGCATCAAATTGCTGAGCCACGAACCCCAGGCTGGTCGATGTCGGCCCTGCTCACCTGGCTGGGCGGAGGCGACCGTCTTGAACTCAACGAACGTCACGAGCGGTCCGCCCACGCGGCCGCGGGCGTGATTGTGGTGGTCAATGTCGTATTGACCTGGTTGGTGACGACCCTCGCTGTGATCCCGACGGTGCACGTGTCGGCGCTGGTCGTGGTCCCGTTCACCTTGGTATTCGCCCTATTAGTGGGGGCGACGGCTCGCGCGATCGCGACTAGGCCGACACGCGGTGCTGGCGGACGCGGAGCGACGGCGCTGGCGGTGGTCTTGGTGATGGCTTTGGGTGGGGTTGTCGGCGAATTCGCGGCGCTCGCGCTGTTATCCGGCTCGATTGATCGCGTGATTCACCAACAGGCCGCGCGCAACGCCGCTTCGGCGCCCGCCGTTGTCCAACAATCGACCAACCTGCAGCAGATGCGCGAGGCACGCGTCGCGCTCGACCAGGCCGTTGACACGGCCCGTGCACACCGTGACGAGGCCCTTATCGTCGCCCGCTGCGAATACCATCCGACTCCGGCGTGTCCGCAGACCCGGATCACCGGCGTACCCGGTTCCGGACCCGAAACCCGAACGGCCAATGAGCTTCTCGCAGACTCTCAGCGAGAACTTGACCAAGCCGTCGCGGCCCGCGACCGGCGAGTTCTCGGGCTGGAGGACCAAATCAACCACGGCGAGCGGGCGCTCGACGAAGCGCGTCAGAGCGCGATCGCGGACGTGGACCGAGGTTTGGGATCGCGCTGGGTCGCGATGCAGCAGTTGACGTCGGCCGGCGCAGGCACACTGGCGCTGCGCTTGCTAACGGTCGGGTTCTTCATATTCCTGGGCGTATTGCCACTGATCCTGCGACGGTGGCGCGGGGACACGAGCCATGACCGCCACGCTCAGGCCCGCGCCGAACGTGAGCGCGCCGAGTTGGTAGCCGATACAGCGATCGCCGTAAAGCGAGCGGAGGTGCGTGCGGCCGCCGAAACCCTTTGGGCCGAACAGCAACTCGAACAAGCCCGGCTGGCCGTCGAGGCACAGACGGAAATCGACCGCGCGCAGCTACGTCATCGGGTGAACGCCGCGATCGAGGTCACAACACCTGACCCGGAACCGGTGGACGACGACATCTATTTGCCGATCGCCGCCGAGGCGCATGCAGCGAGTCTCGCCGCTCCCGCGTCGGCGAACGCTGAGGTCAGCGAGGCGAGGAATTTACCGGCAATTGTCGAACCGCCTGATATGCCCGCCACACAGTCGATTCCAACGATCCCCGATGTCACCAGAGCAGCGGCTCGCTGGATCCGTCCGCTGGTGCCGAATTTCGTAGCCCGCGCGATCGACACGTCAACGCATCCGCTTCGCACCGCGCGCCAAGTCATCGAGGAGTTCGAGGAAATCACGTTCTCGCTCAAAAGAACTCACAGGATCGCTGTCGAAACGGAGGAGGACACCGGCGCGTCATCCGACTACAGGTCGGTCTCGGTCCATTCGCCTGACGATCGCGACGGCAGCGACCTAGATGCGGGCGCTGCTGCGGCCCAGGCGCTTTCGGCGCAGCGTCCATCGACGGGGCGGGCGAAAGACCATTCGGTGATTTCCGGAAGCCGGGAAACGCAGCGCGAATTGGCCGATCCTGACCGGCCTGCTGAGCTGCGTGCGCCCGACGGCCCGCGACAATTGCCACCTGCTCAATAACCAAAGCGCAGAACGCAGTCCGGCAACCTGCATGAAACTTGACGAATAGTCAATGCGAACCGCGTCGCTGGCCTGCGTAGATGGGCCTAAGCAAGGTGCTTAACCGAGATTTCGCTCACAGCGATAGATAACACTTTGCTAAACAGGGCTTTTGGCTTAAAGTTGCTGCATCTGGGACATTGCTCAGCGAAAAGTCAAGGACGGGTCACGATTTCGCACGGGCAAATTGACGCCTTGGAAACCCTTATCTAGCAGGGCTTTTAGCAAGCGCATGTAACCTATGTCATCTATTGATAGCAAAAGTGATGGCGCGCACAAATTTTGGTTGACTATTGATCTTGTTTGTAACGTCCCCGTTCATGTTTGTTTTAGCGACACTTATGGGCCTGATTGAGCAAATGTCAGGCACGCCGTACAGCCACGGTTACTCCGCCGCCGGAACCGACTGCTCGGGTCTGGCCTCCTTGGTTTCCAATGTGGCGACCGACCGGCCGGCGTTCAGCGGACGGTTCAATACGGGCAATGAAGAGTCAGCGTTGTTGGCGCGCGGCTTCCACTACGGGACCGCGCCCGGCGCTCTCGTGATCGGCTGGAACGGCGGCCACACCGCGGTGACGCTGCCCGACGGGACTCCCGTCTCCAGCGGCGAAGGCGGTGGCGTGCGCATTGGCGGCGGTGGGGCCTACCAGCCTCAGTTCAGCCACCACATGTACCTGCCGGTCGACGGCGACGCCCCAGGCGATGCCCCGGCTCCGGTCCTGGTGAACATAGTGGCCCCTGCGCCGCCGGCTCCGGACGCCGCCCCGGCCGATGCTCCGCCCCCGGCTCCCGATGCGCCGCCCCCGCCGCCGGCTCCCGATGCCCCGCCACCGCCGCCGGCTCCCGATGCCCCGCCCCCGCCGCCGGCTCCGGACGCCGCCCCGGCTGGTGCCCCGGAGAACGTAGCGCCCGCGCCCCCAGACGCTGCTTAGGCGCCGTCAGGCCAAGAAGCGCTCGCGATAGCGGGCGAACCGGTCGGGCAGGTCGCGCTCGTCGAGTCCGAACATATCGGCCGACGTCGCGATGCTGCCCAGCCGTCCACGCTGGTGTTGTTCCAGGTAATCGGCGATCGCGGCGCGGGCCGGCCCCGTGAGTGGTTCGCCGGCAAGCTCGTAGATTCGTTCGGCGGTCCCGAGTTCGTCGGACATGAACTCGTCGAAGCGCACGTCGATCGCGCGCGTCGGCGGGATGACGTCGCGGTCGCGCACGAGGGCGTCGAGCATGTGTTGCAGGCGGTCCGCCCACGACGCGGCGATCTCGTGCACGGGTACCGGAGAACGATGCATCCGGGCGGTATAGGTCAGCATCGCCAGCATCGACAGCACCACCGGCACTGGGTCGCGATGGGTGCACACCACAACCACGCCTGGGAAGACGGCATCCAACACCGGCAGCTGCTCAAGGTGCTGCGGTGACTTCAGCAGCCACCGACGGCCGCCTCGAAGGAATACCAGGGCCTTCAACTGCAGGCGCAGGTGCTCGTAGGACGAGGTCTGATCGTGGGCCAAGTAGTAGTCGCGCCAGCGCGGCACGTGACCCAGCGTCTCGAAGAGCATCGTGGAGAAGTCATTGGCCAGCAGCTGGATCTCTTCATGGACGTGATCGGTAGTCATCTCGTGCATGAGTGGAAAGTGCGGCATCGCAGCGTTCATGAACTCGACAGCGGCATCCATGCGTGCCCTGCGCGGATCAGGCTCGAGCCCCAGCTCGGCGGGCAACGGAAAAGGCTCGACGCTTTCCCAGTACGGGATAGTGCGGAACGTCGGGCCGGCTGCCAGCAGGTTGTGCAAATGGGTGGTGCCGGTGCGCGGCAGTCCCGCGATGACGACCGGCGGCAGCAACTCGATATCCCGGATTTCGGGATGCCGCGCGAGTAGATCGTTGAGCAGCAGTCGATTCTTCAGCGACTGCAGCACCTGAGCGTGGAAATTGACGATCCCGGGGCCGTGCAGGCCGTCGATCTCGCGCAGCGCCGCCAGGTAGACCTCCAGACGCTCCCGGTAGTCGTCAGGACCGAAGTCGGCCAACCCGGTCTCGGCCGTGGCCTTGGCGTGTAGCGCATCGGCGTCCAGCGGGCAATCTGGCGCCATCGTGGCCATCAACTCGCGGATCTGGTCGATCTGGGGGCTGAAGCGCGGCTCGGCCAGGTCATCGAGATGCACGGGTGTGGCAGCGGCTTCGGTCACGGTGACTTATGTTACTCTGAGTTTCGTAATGACGACAGAGCTTGGCCGCCCCCGCGACAAACGCATCGATGGCGCGGTCATGCGCTCGACTGTCGAACTGCTCGCCGAAACCGGCTACGCCGACTTGTCGGTCGATGCGATCGCACGGCGGGCCGGCACCAGCAAACCGGCGATCTATCGGCGCTGGCCCAGCAAGGCGCACCTCGTTCACGAGGCGGTTTTCCCGATCGGCGACGCCACCGTGCTTCCAGACACCGGATCGTTGGCCGGGGATGTGCGTGAAATGGTCCGCCGCACGGCGGACGTTTTGACCACCCCGGCTGCGCGGGCCGCCCTGCCGGGCCTGGTGGGCGAGATGGCCGCCGATCTGACGCTGCACTCGGCTCTGCTGGAGCGCTTCGGCGACATCCTTTCGCACGGGCTGACCGACCGCCTGGCAGACGCTGTCGAACGTGGCGAGGCACGGCCCGACATCACCGCTGCGGAGATGGTCGAGGTGGTCGCCGGCACCACCTTTCTGGCGCTGCTCACCCGCGGGGATGCGCTTGATGGTTCCTGGGTCGACCGCACCGCCGCACTGATAACGAGAGGAATCAGCGCATGACCGACAGCGAGCACGAGTCCACCGCCGCATGGCGTGAGCTACTGGACACCTTGGGTGGGCTGGATCGCTCATTCCTAGACGGTGAGCGCGCCGTCACCGACGACCGGCAGATTGCCGACGGCTACCGGATGCTTGCGACCACGCTGGGCGTCGCATTCGACACCTATTTGTTCGGCGAGCCGAGCCGGCCGATGTTCGTGGAAGTCAACACCCCGTTCCGGCGCGACCGGCGATGGGGAGGCGACAACACCGATGCCTACTACTACATCTGTCCGGTCGATCCCGCGCGCCGTTATCGGATCAGCGGCAACCGTGGCGACAGCGTCTACTTCTCGCTGACGGCCTACAACGAACCATCGCCGGGGGCGTGGTCGGACCGCATCGTGGCAATCGTGCGTGACGACGACCTGGACATCGACGCCGCGGGTAACTTCGCGTTCGAACTCGGCCCGACGCCGGACGCGGCAGTGCTGATGACTCGCGACTACCAGGCCGATCCCCTGACCGGGCGCGCGGTCAACTGGCACATCGAGGCACTCGATGAGCCCGACCCCATTCGACACGGGGACGCCGAGACCGCGGCAAAGATTCGGGCAAGTGCGGCCTGGATGCGCACGATGTTCGCAATCGTGCCGCTGGCTGTGGGTGCGCGAGTTGACGATTCGCATGCGCTCGGCCACGAGATCGCTCATGCAGCAAACCAATTCGCCGAGCCCTACCAAGTGCCGGACGCCAATTTCGGGTGGTCAGCCCGCGACGCCTGCTATTCCTATGGCAGTTTCGTGCTCGACGAGGACGAGGCGCTTGTCATCACTCACCGGCCCCCACCCTGTCGATTCTGGAATCTGGTGGTGTGGAACCAGTTCATGGCCACGCATGGCGTCACCGACGCGCGTTGCTCGATCAACGGCCGCAGTGCTGTGCTCGATGCGGATGGCACGGTGACGATCGTCATATCCCGCGGAGTGACAGGACATCCGAATTCCCTGACCACGCTTGACTATCCCCGCGGGAACCTCGCCTTCCGGTGGTTTCTCGCTGATGAGGTTCCGGTTCGGCCGGACGTGCGACTGGTCAAGTTGAGTGACGCGCCGACCAGCGTCGACGCGCCGTCCTGACTCTCCGTTGGCGGGGGTACGCAGGTGTGCCTTATCGTTCAGGTGATGCCCAGAAAATTCTTAGTTTGGACAAGCATTTGTGTGGGAATCTTGACCCCCATGATGCTCCGTCGCCTCCCCTCCCTAATCGGTGCCGCGGTAATCACAACCTGGGGCCTTAGTGCTTCGGTCTTGCCTGCGGCAACTATCCCCTCAGCGTCCGCCCAGCCATGTCCCGATACCGAGGTGGTTTTCGCCCGCGGTACGGGTGAGGACCCGGGTCTCGGCCCCACCGGCCAAGCCTTCGTCGACGCGCTCCGCGGCCGCTTGGGCGGCAAGTCGATGGACGTCTACCCGGTCAACTACCCGGCCAGCGACCAGTGGTCGACCGGACTCGACGGCATCCGGGATGCCGGGTCGCACGTCATCAACGAGGTCAATACCTGCCCCAATACCAAGATCGTGCTTGGCGGTTACTCGCAGGGCGCGGCGGTCGCGGGCTTCGTCACCTCACCCGCCGTCCCCGACTCGGTGCCGCAAGACGTCGACCCGGCGACGATCCCCAAGCCGTTGGACCCTGCGGTGGCCAACCACGTCGCTGCGGTCGTGCTCTTCGGCACGCCAAATGTGCGCGCGATGAACTTTCTCGGCCAGCCCAAACTGGTCATCGGGCCGCTCTATCAGGCGAAAACCATCCAGGTGTGCGCCGTCGAGGATCCGGTCTGCTCTGACGGGGTGAACTTCGCGGCACATAACACCTATGCCGACGACGGAAGCGTGATTTCCCAGGGTGTGGATTTCGCGGCAAGCCGTCTGCAAGGAGCGGCCGTCCAACCCGCGGCACCGCAACACGGCTTCGGCAACTGAGCTAGCCCGCGATACCCACCGTCAGCTCGAGTCTTTCGAGCCGACGGACCAAAAGGCTCGGGAGCCAACGCCCTACGTCGGCGACGTCGATCACAGTGGTGCTGTCCAGCAGCCGACGCAGCACCACCGTGGCTTCCAGGCGCGCGAGCGCGGCGCCGACGCAGTAGTGCGCTCCTTTCCCGAAGGTGATGTGCCCTTTTCCGCCGGCGCGGTCGAGCCGGAACTCCTCGGGTGCGTGAAAGTGAGCGGGATCCCGGTTGGCGGCACCCCACAACAGCAGCAGGCGCGATCCTGCGCACAGTTCGGTGCCGCAGAGGACGGTGTCGACAGTGACGTGCCGGTAATGGCCACGAAAGGGCGGCTCATACCGCAGCGTCTCGTCGATGAAAGCTCCCAGCAGTTCCGGGTTCTCGCGGATCTGCCGCTGAACGTCGGGCCGTGAGGCCAATATCCACGCGGCGCTGCCGAGCAATGAGGCGGTGGACTCGCCACCAGCGGCGAACAGCGTGATCATCATTGAGAGGGCTACGACGTTGTCCAATTCGCCTGCGGCGCAGGCGGCGGCGAGGTCGCCGAGCAAGTTGTCTTGCGGGTCGGCGGCAGCCCGGGCGAAATGATCGGTGATGTAGCCGCCGAGCTCCATCACCGACGCGGCCGCGGCGGCGAGCTGGTCGGCTGAGACCAGTCCCTCGAGCAGCTGGGTGCCCGCATATCCCCACTCGACAAGTTTGTCGACATCCGCCTCGGGCACACCAATCAGCCGGGCAACCACCATCATCGGCAGCCGGTTGGCCACGGCGCTCATCCATTCTGTGCGCCCGGCGCGCAGGCCATCGATCCATAGCCTGTCGGCAGTGTCGGCGACGAAGGCTTCCAGTGCGCGGATCTTCTTGCCCGCCAGGTGAGGGAGCAGCAGTTTGCGGTGTAAAGCGTGCGCCGGATCGTCGGCGACGGCTAATGCGTGCGACGGATCGCCGAGGGGCGCCATGGTGAAAGGCGTGATCGTGCCCTCTGGTTGGTACACCATGGTGGCGGTCAGATTCGACGAGAACTCGTCGACACGGGTGATGACGTCGACAACCGCGTCCCAACTGGACACCGCATAGAACTCCGACTCACCGATCTGGCCGACCGGTCCAGCTGCGCGCAACCGTTCATAGAGCGGGTAGGGATCCTGCAGGGAATCAGCGTCGAACAGCTCGATCGGATCGCAGACCGTCATTTGTCCAGGTTGAGCGGCCAACCACAGCACCGTCAACGGTGCTGGTCGAAGTCGAAAACCGAGCGAGCGCGGGCATGGCGG
>Ga0209113_1000036_pt1 | contig 31031 bp, 30 predicted proteins | sample TexAe_RefH0_O1_FD_187951 | JGI IMG/M metagenome (GOLD analysis project Ga0209113, IMG submission 187951) | Forest soil microbial communities from Davy Crockett National Forest, Groveton, Texas, USA - Texas A ecozone_RefH0_O1 (SPAdes) (version 2) | ecosystem: Environmental > Terrestrial > Soil >... | reverse complement strand
TGGTCGCCAACCCGGTGCAGTTCGATGTGGCCGCACCGATATCGGGACCCGCGCCGGGGTTCGCCGAGCAGACCGACGAGATCTTGATGGAACTCGGGCTCGACTGGGACCGCATCATCGAGCTCAAAACTATCGGTGCCGTCACTTAATCGGAGGTCCCTCGGTTGTCAATTTTCACTCCCGCCGCACGCGGCATGGGTCATAATCGCCGGACGCTTCCAAATGTGGGAGTTGCCCGTCCCGCCCCGCCCGGGAACGCCAACTCACGCGAACGAGATGGAGAAACCGGCGTGAGAACGGTAGGGACCCATGGCGACTAAAGGGGCGGAACGCTGGTCCACGGGGATCAGCTTGCCCAACGGTCTCTCCGGTGCGATGCAGGGCGTCGGTGGGCTTTTCGCGATGGGCGCCGACGCGATCAAGTTCACGTTCCGCAGACCGTTTCAGGCACGCGAGTTTCTGGAGCAGTCCTGGTTCATCGCGCGCGTCGCGTTGGCTCCGACCTTCCTGGTGGCCATCCCATTCACCGTCCTGATCAGCTTCATCCTCAACATTCTGTTGCGGGAATTGGGTGCCGCGGACCTCAGCGGTGCCGGTGCGGCATTCGGTGCAGTCACCCAGGTCGGCCCGCTGGTGACGGTGTTGATCGTGGCCGGCGCCGGCGCGACGGCCATGTGTGCGGACCTCGGCTCACGAACCATCCGTGAAGAGATCGACGCGATGGAGGTGCTGGGCATCAACCCGGTCCAGCGCCTGGTGACGCCCCGGATGCTTGCCGCCGGGTTGGTCGCGCTCTTGCTCAACAGCCTGGTCGTCATCATCGGAATCGTCGGCGGCTATGTGTTCTCGGTCTTCGTCCAGGACGTCAACCCCGGCGCATTCGCCGCGGGCATCACCCTGCTGACCGGGGTCCCCGAGGTCATCATCTCCTGCGTCAAGGCGGCGCTGTTCGGCATCATCGCCGGCCTCGTGGCGTGCTACCGGGGGCTGACGGTATCCGGCGGCGCCAAGGCTGTCGGCAACGCGGTCAATGAGACCGTGGTGTACGCGTTCATGGCGCTATTCGTTGTCAACGTGGTCGTTACGGCGATCGGCATCCGATTCACGACGAAGTGATGATGGGGGAGATGCCGTGACTTTAGTGAGGACGCTAAGAGCCACCTATCCGCGCACGTTTCGGGTGTTCGGTGCCTGGCGCAGGCCCGTCGGCACTCTCGCCTCGATCGGTGACCACACCGTGTTCTATGGTAAAGCGCTGGCCGGCATACCCTTCGCGGTCACCCGCTACCGGCGAGAGATCATCCGTCTGGTCGCCGAAATCAGCATGGGCGCAGGGACATTGGCGATGATCGGCGGAACGGTCGTGATTGTCGGCTTCCTGACGCTGGCCGCCGGTGGCACGCTCGCGGTACAGGGCTACAGCTCGCTGGGCAATATCGGCATCGAAGCACTCACCGGATTCTTGGCGGCATTCATCAACGTCCGTATCGCGGCGCCGGTCGTCGCGGGAATCGGATTGGCGGCCACCTTCGGCGCCGGCGTGACAGCGCAGTTGGGTGCGATGCGGATCAGCGAGGAAATCGATGCATTGGAGGCGATGGCGATCCGGCCCATCTCGTACCTTGTCAGCACCCGGATCATCGCGGGCATGCTCGCCATCACACCCCTGTACAGCATTGCCGTCATACTGTCGTTCCTGGCAAGCCAATTCACCACCGTGGTGTTGTTCGGCCAGTCGGGCGGGCTTTACAACCACTACTTCAATACCTTCCTGAACCCGATCGACTTGTTGTGGTCGTTTCTGCAGGCAGTGCTGATGGCCCTAGCCGTCCTGCTCTTGCATACGTACTACGGGTTTTTCGCGTCAGGCGGGCCAGAGGGCGTTGGGGTCGCAACCGGCAACGCGGTACGTACCTCACTCATCGTCGTGGTATCGGTAACGCTGCTTGTTTCGCTGTCGATCTACGGCTCAAACGGAAACTTCAACCTCTCGGGATAGGGAACACACTCCATGCCCCACAACGGGATACGCGCACTCACAGGACTGGTGTCGATCGCGGTTATCGTCGCGATCGTCGCCGTCGCGGTGGGCTTATTCCAGGGCAGCTTCTCCGATACCATCCCGGTGACCGTGCTGTCGCCGCGGGCCGGCCTGGTGATGAATCCCGACGCCAAGGTGAAGATGCACGGTGTGCAGGTGGGCAAGGTTGCCTCGATCGAGTCGCGACCTGACGGTCAAGCCGTCTTGCGGTTGGCGATGTATCCCTCCGAGATGCACCTGATTCCGGCCAATGTGCTCGTCGACCTCACATCGCCAACGGTGTTCGGCGCCAAGTTCGTTGAGCTCGTGCCGCCGGCGGAACCGTCAGCGCAGTCCCTGCACGCCGGTCAGGTACTCGACAGCGAACACGTGACGGTCGAGGTCAACACGGTGTTCAAGCAGCTGACCGCGGTGCTGGGCACGCTCGACCCGGCGAAGCTCAATGAGACCCTCGGTGCGGTCTCGCAGGCACTCAGCGGGCGGGGGGAAAAGATCGGCCAGGCGTTCAGCGACCTGGACTCGTTCCTGGCGAAGTTCCAGCCGTCCCTTCCCGCGCTGAGCCACGACATCGCTATGTCGGCGCCGGTATTCAAGGCCTACGGCGATGCGTCGGCGGATCTGGTCAAGACCCTTGGTAACTCGGTGAATATCAGCAAGTCGATTGTCGACGAGCAACGCAACCTTGACGCGTTCCTGATCAGCGCGATCGGTTTGGCCGACGTCGGCAATGACGTCCTGAGCGCCAACCGGAAGGGGCTGACGACGGTCTTCCACCTGCTGGCGCCGACCACCGATCTACTCAATGAATACGCACCGGCGCTGACGTGCACCTTCACTGGCGACGCAGTTCTAGCTAAGGGGCCGGTATTGCCCGAACCGAGCATCGCGATCTCGGCCAGTCTCACGTTCGGCGCCGAACGCTATCGGTACCCGGCCAACCTGCCCAAGGTTGCGGCGACGGGCGGCCCGCACTGTATGGGTCTTCCCAACCGCCCCTTCAACAGCACCGCCAAGGTTCTCATCGCAGATACCGGCTCCAACCCGGTCGTCTACGGGAATCCGCAACTGCTCCTCAACTTCGACGGGCTCAAACAGCTGTTGTATGGGCCGATTGACGGGCCACCGCGCAATCCTGCTCAGGTTGGACAACAGGGATGAGAAGCTCACTGATACCGACCCTGGTCAAGTTCGGTGTTTTTGCCGTCGTGATGTCGTTGCTCACCCTGTTTTTGTTCTTCACCTTCGGCCAATACCGCACCGGTGCGGTCACCGGCTATTCCGCGCTCTTCAACGATGCCTCACGTCTGAAGGCCGGAGACTCGGTGCGGGTTGCCGGCGTCCGGGTCGGCAGCGTCAATGGTGTTGCCCTGCAGTCGGACAAAAAGGTTCTGGTGAAGTTCGACGCGGACCGGTCCGTCGTGCTGACCGACGGCACCAAGGCGGCGGTTCGTTATCTCAACCTGGTCGGTGATCGCTACCTCGAATTGGTCGACGGGCCGGGATCGACCAAGCGGCTGCCCGCCGGGGGCCAGATCAACGTCAGTCACACCGCGCCGGCTCTTGACCTCGATCTGCTGCTCGGCGGACTGAAACCCCTCATCCACGGCCTGAATCCGCGGGACGTGAACGCACTTTCGTCGGCGCTGTTGGAAGTGTTCCAGGGTGAGGGTGGCACCTTGCAATCGCTGCTCAACAAGTCGGCGTCACTCACGAACACGTTGGCCGACAACGACCAAACGATCCAGCATCTGATCGAAAACCTCAACACCGTGGCGACAACCCTGAACAAGGACGGCGGCCAATTCTCCGGGGCAATCGATCGCCTCCAGCGGCTGGTTACGGGGCTGGCGGACGACCGCGACACTTTCGGTCCCGCCATCGACTCGTTGAGCACCGGCACAGTCACGTTGGCAGACCTGCTAGGCAAAACAAGGAAACCGCTGTCAGCCACCGTGGACCAGCTCTCCCGGTTGGCCCCGAACCTCGATGACGACAAGGACCGCCTCGACGCCGCGCTTCAGAAGGCGCCCAGAAATTATCGCAAGCTGGTCCGGCTCGGCGTCTTCGGCGCCACCATCCCATACTTCCTCTGCCAAATCACGATCCGCGGCACCGATCTGTCCGGCAAGACCGTGATAGCTCCCTGGTTCAGGTCCGATGCTCAGCGCTGCGAAGAACCGGAACCGGAGGAGCACTGATGCTGAAATACCGCGGAGCCGGGCTGATCAAAGCCGGATTCATCGGCGCCGTCCTGATCACGATGCTCATCCTGGTCGGCCTGTCGCCCGATCGGATTGTGTCGTTAGCGAGCGACGTCCGCTACCAGGCAATGTTTTCCGAGGCCGGCGGCCTTGCCACCGGCAACGCTGTGACGGTGTCGGGAATCAAAGTCGGCACGGTCTCGGATGTGGCATTGCACAACGGCGATGCCCTGGTCACATTCACGATGAAAGGCAGCGTCCCGCTCGGCAAGGACACCAGCGCGCACATTCGCACCGGCACTCTGCTGGGTGAACGCGTGCTGACCCTGGAGTCGTCCGGCAGCGGAACGATGCATCCGCTGGATGTCATCCCGATCTCCCGCACGTCGTCGCCGTATTCGCTGACCGAGGCGGTCAGTGACTTCACGGCCTACGCCGACCGGACAAACACCGCTACCTTGAACCAATCACTGGACACTTTGTCGGCAACGCTCAACCAGATCGCCCCCCAGTTGGGACCGACCTTCGACGCGGTCAGCCGGTTCTCGCAGAGCCTCAACGCCCGCAACACGAGTCTGGCCGACCTGTTCAAGAGTGCCAGCGCTCTCACCGGCATCCTGTCCGAACGCAGTCAACAGGTCAACAAGCTCATTCTCAACTCCGACGATCTGCTGCAGGTCTTGGCGGGGCGGCGGAACGAGATCGTTCAACTGCTGGCCGCTACGTCGGCGGTGTCCAAGCAGCTGTCCGGGTTGGTGCATGACAACGAGAGTAAGTTGGCGCCCGCGCTGCAGAAGCTCAATTCGGTGACCTCGGTGCTGGAAAAGAACCGCGACAACGTCGAGAAAGCATTGCCCGGTCTCGCGAAATTCGAGATCACGGTGGGTGAGGCTATCTCCAGTATGTACGCCTACTCCGCTTTCGTGCCGAACTTCCTTGTCCCGCAAATCTTCCAGCCGTTCCTCGATTACCTCTGGGGATTCCGCACCTTCGACACCACTCGCGGTCCGGGCTTCCCGTCGCCGGTACCGCGGTCGTTGGTCCCGCAGCTGTACAACGGTGCACCGGAGTGCCCTGGCTGCACCTTGGGTGGCCGGATTGGGGGAGGGCAGTGATCTCCCGGCTTCCACGAAACCGGCTCACGACCATCGCCGCGGTAGTCCTGGCGGGGCTTCTCGTTGCCGGCGCGGCCTTCCTGGTCCGACAGATCTTTTTCGGCCCGAAGACCATCACCGCGTATTTCACCTCGGCCACCGCGATCTATCCCGGCGACCAGGTTCGGGTCTCGGGTGTCAAAGTCGGCACCATCAAATCCATTGAGCCGCAGGGTAAGACGGCGAAGATGACCTTGCACGTCGACCACGACGTGCCTATTCCGGCGGACGCGAAAGCGGTTATCGTCACCCAGAACTTGGTGGCCGCCCGCTACGTTGAGCTCACTCCCTCCTACCGGACCAGCGGCCCGGTCATGGCTGACGGCGCGGTGATACCGGTCGAGCACACGGCCGTTCCGGTGGAGTGGGACGAGGTCAAATCCCAATTGATGCGGTTGGCAACGGATTTGGGTCCCAATGCCAAGGTGTCGACACCGTCGATATCCCGATTCATCGACAGCGCCGCCAACGCGCTAGACGGTAATAACGGCGAGAAGTTGCGCCAGACGCTGGCTCAACTGTCCGGGGTGGCGCGGACCATCGCGAACGGCAGCGGCAACATCGTCGATATCATCAAGAACCTGCAGATCTTCGTCACCGCGCTGCGCGACAGCAACATTCAGATGGTGCAGTTCAACAACCGGTTGGCCACGCTTACCAGCGTGGTCAACGACAGCAAATCCGATCTGGACGCGGCGCTCACCGACCTCTCGAGCGCGGTGGGCGAGGTGCAGCGATTCATCGCCGGGACTCGCGACGAGGCGAGCGAGCAGATTGACCGATTGGGTAAGGCCATCCAGCCTCTCGTCGATCAGCACATGGCTCTGGAGAACATCCTGCACGGCGCGCCGACCGCGCTGAGCAACTTCTTCAACGACTACAACGCCGACACCGGAACGATCGTGGGCGGGTTCGGGATCGCGGACTTCGCGAATCCCACGCAGTCCGGGTTGCTGCTTCCGCTACCGGTACCGGGGTGCGCCCAAGTCCAAGCGATCGAGAACGTCACCTCAACCGAGTCCGGGAAGCTGTGCTCGCTGTTCCTCGGTCCGGGTTTGCGGGTGCTGAACTTCAACAGCCTGCCGATCCCGATCGATCCGTTCATCCAGAAGTCGGTCGACCCGGCCAACGTCGAGTACAGCGAAGCGCGCCTGGCGCCCGGCGGCGCGGGCCCGAAGCCCGGACCGCCCGAAACCCCGCCGGCCATTTCGGCGTGGACCGGTCTGAACGGTGACTCGGTGGTGCCCGGCCCGGCGCCGTCGGTGCCGCTGCCCCGGATACCGGGCGCGGCGATGCCGGAGCCGCCACCGCCGTCGACGGTCGAGGCGCCGCCACCGGCACCGAGCCTGCCGGGCATGCTGCTGCCGGCCGAAGCGGGCCAGCCGTGAGCGCCCGGATTGCCCTGCGGCGAGTGCTCGCCATTGGATGTTGTGTGATGCTGATGGGCACCGGCTGCGCGTTCCACGGCCTGAACTCGCTGCCGCTACCCGGGGCAGTGGGCCGCGGGCCGGACGCCGACATCTATCACGTCGAACTGGCGAATGTCATTACCATGGAGTCGAATTCGCCGGTGATGATCGACGATGTCGTGGTTGGCAGTGTAGGCCCGATGACGGTGAAAGACTGGCACGCGGACGTCCAGATCTCGGTCAAGCACGGTCTCGCCATCCCCGCCAACGTGGAAGCCAGCATCGGTCAAACCAGCCTGTTGGGGTCCATGCACCTAGAGCTCAATCCGCCAGTTGGCCAGCCCGGTGTGGGCCGGCTACGTCCGGGCACCACCATCCCGCTGAGTCGATCGTCGACGTATCCCTCGACCGAGCAAACGCTGTCGTCGCTGTCGCTCGTCGTCAACGGTGGGGGGCTCGGGCAGATCGGGGAGATCATCCACAATTTCAGCGCCGCGCTAGCCGGACGGGGGAGTGCCGTTCGCGACTTGATCAATCGCTTCGACACGTTCGTGGGGACGCTCGACCAACAACGCGACGACATCGTCGCGTCCATTCAGGCGCTGGATCAGATCGGCGGCACCTTCGCGGCCCAGCGCGACGTCATCACCCAGGCGCTGCATAAGTTACCCCCCGCGCTCGATGTGCTGATCAAGGAGCGGCCGCGCCTGACGGCCGCATTGGAGGAGTTGCGCAAGTTCAGCAACACGGCCAACGGGCTGATCAAGGACACCCAGGCCGACTTGGTCAGAAATCTGAACAATCTTGGGCCGACCGTCAAGGGACTCGCCGATGTCGGACCGGACATCGATACGGCGCTCGCAGCGTTGTCGGTCTTCCCGTTCACCCAGAACTTCGTCGACCGTGCGGTTCGGGGCGACTACTTCAACCTGCACGTCCAGTTGGACCTGTCGATTCCGCGGCTCAAGCGGGGCCTGTTCCTCGGGACGCACTGGGGACAGCTCGGGGAACAGCAGATACCCGCGCCGGGGGACCCGCCGTACCTGCAGTACACACGTGATCCATTGCACGGGGGCTTCGGGCCGCCGCCTGGTCGCCCAGGGCTGCCGGCTGGCGTACCGCCGGCAGGGCCCCAGGCGCCGCCACCGCCCGGCGTACCGCCGGCAGGGCCCCAGGCGCCGCCACCGCCCGGCCCCGCTCAGCCCAATCTCCAGTTCAGCGCTCCGCTGCCGGGACCGGCCGCCGCACCGCCAGGGTTTGGTCCGCTGCCCGGACCTGCGGCCGCACCGCCACCGGGGCCGGTCGCGCCGAATGCCGCACCGCCACCGGTGATTCCGCCGACGGAGGGGAGCAGGTAGATGCTGACGCGCTTCGTTCGGATTCAGCTGCTGATCTTCACGATCGTCGGGATCGTCGGTGTGATCGCGATGGCCCTGTTCTACGTGCAGGCGCCGACCCTGCTCGGTATCGGCCGGATGACGGTCACCCTCGAGCTGCCGGCGACTGGTGGTCTGTACCGGTTCTCCAACGTGACCTACCGCGGAGTGCAGGTCGGCAAGGTCACTGCGGTGTCGCTTACCGCGAAGGGCGCCAAAGCGACGCTGTCGCTGGGCACTTCGCCCAAGATCCCGGCGAACCTGCAAGCCGCGGTGATGAGCGTCTCCGCCGTGGGCGAGCAGTATGTGGACTTGCAGCCGCGCACCGACGCAGGGCCGTATCTGCAGAACGGCTCGGTGATTGCCATGCACGACACCACGATTCCGCAGGCGGTCGGGCCGATGCTCGATCAGGTGAACGCTTTGGTGAAAAGCCTTCCCAAGAACAAGATCGGGCAACTGCTCGACGAGTCTTTCCAGGCCTTCAACGGGGCCGGATACGATTTGGGCTCACTGTCGGATGCGGCGTCGCGAATCTCCGCCGACTCCAACAGTATTGTCGACCGCACGCGCGCCCTCACCGAAGACTCACAGCCGCTGCTGAACGCGCAGGCGCAGACGACCGACTCGATCCGGACATGGGCGCACAGCCTGGCCGGGATTTCCGATGTGCTGGCCAACGACGATTCCCGAATCCGCACGATTTTGCGGGACGGCCCGGGGGCGTTGGATGAGGCGTCACGGCTCTTCGCGCAGATCAAGCCGACGTTGCCGGTGTTGCTTGCCAACCTGACCACGATCGGGCAGATCGGCGTTACCTACCACCCCTCGATCGAACAGCTGCTGGTGCTGCTGCCGGCGGCCGTTGCCTACGAGCAAACGGCGCAGGGCCAGAACTGGCCCGACGGTCAGGCCAGGGGCGACTTCGCGCTCACGGTTGACGATCCGCCGATTTGCACGGTCGGCTTCTTGCCGCAGAACATGTGGCGATCCCCGGCCGACACCTCCGACATGGACACGCCCGACGGGTTGTATTGCAAACTGCCGCAGGATTCGCCGCTTGCGGTTCGCGGCGCCCGCAACTATCCGTGCATGGGGCACCCCGGAAAGCGCGCGCCCACCGTCGAAATCTGCAACAGCGACAAGCCGTTCATGCCGTTGGCGATGCGCCAGCATGTGCTCGGCCCGTCACCCCTGGATCCCAACTTGCTTGCCCAGGGCATACCGCCGGACGACCGGGCCACCGCGGACAAGAGGATTTTCGGCCCGGTCGAGGGAACACCGCTGCCGCTGGGAGCCATCCCGCGCGGAACGCCCGCGGGACCGCGGGGAGCAACTCCGCCGCCGGGCACGCTGGGCGCTGCCGCACCGCCGGCGCCGTCATCGGTGGCGCCCCCGGCTGCCAACATGTCGACTCGGTCGGGAGATTTTCCGTCGATAGCGCCACTCGACGTCGCGCCGCCGCCGACCATGCACCGGCCGCCTACGCCTCCGAAACCACCGGCGGTGATCGACGGAGGGCGACCGCAGGCGGCCCCAAGTTCTTTCGGTGCCAAGGAGATTAAGCCCGTGCCGTCAGTCGCGGTTGCCTCGTACGACCCGCGTACCGGTCGTTATCTCACTCCGGACGGGAAGTATTACCAGCAGTCGGATCTGGCAACCTCGTCGGCGCCCAAGAAGTGGCAAGACCTGTTACCGACATAAACGACGGCTGATCGGTCGACCGCCGGTCAGCCGATCTTGTCCAGCCGCATCGGCAGCTCGATGGTGAGCCATTGGTTCTGCCCGCAGGCGCCGCTCGGGCCGATCGTCTTGTTCTTGCCGGCCATCACCGGCGATCCGAGTTTTAACTCACCGGTGCCCTCGGGATCGGCGGGATAGAACGAGAAAGTCTGCTTTCCGGTGAACGCGGTGCCGTCTTCGCACCGCTCCCAGTTCGGAATTTCATGTTTGGCGTACCACAGGGTCCCGTCCCGCATGTATAAACGGGCACTCCAGCCCTCGTCGCTTCTCACCGTGCCGTCGCAATTCTGGAAGCTGGTGCATGTGGAGTTCAGGGTCCAGGTTTGTACGGTCGTCGGCTCGCCGTTGTACTGATCGTTGATCTTGGCCCAGTTACCGATCGACGTGACGCGGTATGTCCCGTTGATCGCGACTTCTTCCTTGGTATACGCCCGAGCCGTAAATGCCGGACCCACAAAGCCAACTGCACTGGTAGCCAACAGCATTGCCGTGGCAACTGTTCCAAGTGGTCGCATCGTCTACTCCTCGACGCGCGCCGGTAGCGGCGTTCTCGCCTGACGAGAATAACACCGCCAGGTTCGGCGTGAAGTGGGTTCGAATGAGAAGACGGCAGCGCTCATGCCGCCGGATCCAATTTCGAGATCAGCCACGAACCGTTGACCTTCGCGAGCGTTATTCGCACGCTACTCGGCGTGATCAACGGTTGCGGCTTGTCCTTACCCGTCGTGGCCTCGTTGAGGAACACCAGCACTACGGCCGAGTTCGGCCCCAGTTCGGACACGGCCGCCCTCATCACTGTGGCGGTTTGCGCCAGGTGCTTCTGCTGGACCGTCGGTATGACGATCGCTTTGGTGAATTTGTCGTAGTAGGCGAGAAAATCGCCGGTGAGATGTGATCTCGCTCTGGCGAAGTCGCGGTCCATGTTCTCGCTCGAGTAGGACAGCGCCGCAACTGCGCCGTCGGACGCCGCTCGGATCGCCCGCTGGGCCGCGGCGTCGTCGATCTGTCGATCCGGACGGTATTGAAGAACGAATAAGCACGCCGCTAGTCCCACCGCGGCGATGACCGACGCTGTCAGAAGGATCGAACCCCAGTGCGCGAGAAGGCGGGAGGCAACCCGATCGACCTTCGAGTCCAGATCCACGTCGGCGGTCTCGGCATCGTCGAGCGGCGACCCTGATTCGGAATTCATTGGACGAAATCAAGTTTCGACATCTTGAGCCGATCCCCGTCCCGATCGATATTGACACTGAGTCGCCAGAAGACCGGTGGCCGCACCGACTTGTCAGGGTTGATGGTGTCGGATTTCGCGACTACCAAAACGACCGCTGAATTATCCGTCATCGACTCGACCGCGGCATCTTGCACGGTGGCCTTCGTGGTGACCTGCGCATCCTGGGCATTCTTCGCCATGTAGCCCGACGTCGCTTCCAGCTGGCTCTTGAGCGCTCCCGTCGCGTCGTCGATGGAGTGCTGGAGATTCTCCGCGGCGTGCGCGGGGTCAATCGACATCAGCGTTGCGACTTCCTCCCGGGCGGCCGCGGCAAACTCCGCCGCGTGCTGCTGACGCTGCACGAGTGTGCGGTGCTGCCAGACGATGTAACCGCTGGCAGCCAGCGAGGCGCAGATGACGACGACCGCGGCTGCGACACCCACCGCTTTGCGGGTAGGACGACGGAGCCGCCATCGCCACCGAGGCCTCGACCGCCAGCGAGCCGGCTTGGCCTCGGCATCGTCAGCCTCGTCGGTCTGTCCGCGTGAACCGTCCTCGGCCTCCCGACGCAATTCGGCCGCGCGTGCTCGTGCGGCCTCGGCGCGCTCCTCGGCGCGAACGAGCTCTTCTTCTGCTGCCGCGAGCGAATCCGGAGCTTCGGTGGTCGATGGGTCGGCGTCGGAGTCCGTCACTGGTACTGGGCAATCGCCGGCGCAAGCGCACCGCGACTTACGGCTCGTTCCGGACTACACACGGAGAATCACGTTATCACCCCAAAGTCGCTGGCCGGACGGGGTATGACGACGCTCGACGTAGTCCGCCCACTGCCGTTGATGATCTTCTCCGAATAAGAGAATTTTCTTATCGCCCATGCAAAAATATTGCGGTGCGCTTCATCGTGGCGGTCGTGGCTGCGCTGGTCGGAGGCGGCGTGTTGATGCCGCCGACGGCTGCCGCGGGGCCGACCGTCTGCGATTACCCGGCCTGCACTCCCGGCATCGCCCCGAACATGGTGCTGGGCGCGCCGTGCGACAACACCACCTACTACGCCTTTGGGGTATCCGGCGGTTATGTGCCCGCCACCCAACCCGGACGGCTGATGTTCTGCGGCTCGCCGAGGCGTTACCAGCCGCGCTGGTTCCGCTCACCGCCAATGGCGGGCATCAAAGAAGAGAACACCGACTGCCACCTGTTCAACAACTACGTCGCGCAGGGGCCCGACGGACTGTTCTTGATCTGCATCGCGCAGCAAGGTCACGCATTCTGGACCCGCGCAGATACTTAAGTCACTGCGCCACAGCACATTTGCCGGTCAGTCCTGTCGATGCAGGAATCCGTGCAGAATCGCTTGGACGAGTTCATCGACGATGGCTTCTCTCGACGGTTGCTCGGACCCGAAATAGGTCGACCGTAATGCGGCCATGCCGGCAATCATGGCGACTGTCGAGTGAGCCGGCAGGTCGGGGCGGCTGGTACGCATGCCGCGGATGCGCATGCCTTCCGCGCCGATCTGGCTAAGCACGGTGAGTGCTCTCCTGATGTCGGCGATGCCCGTTTCGGCCAGCTCCTCCGGGCTGAGGATGTCAGCGGCCATGAGTGTCAAGAGCAGCCCCTGGTGCTCGACGAAGAGGTCGTAGAGCTGCCCGACGAAGCGGCGCGCCATTTCCTCTTCGTCGGCCTCCTCGTGGACGACCAACTCCCACGTGCGGCCGAAGTCGTCGACGAATTCGGTGAACGGCAAGACGAGGGCTTCTCGGAACAGGCCCGCTTTCGAACCGAAATTGCGAAACAGCAGATGCTCGGTAACGCCTGCGGCTTCGGCGATTTCACGTGTCGTGGTGCTGCGGTAGTCCTGGCGGGCGAAGAGGTCGCGGGCGGCGGCGAGCAGAAGCTTGCGTGGTTCACCCCGCGGCCGGCGCGATCCCGAAGCCGGGGTTACGGCCTCGACCGGCTTTCTGGCGGAAGAACGCTGAGGCAAGGGTGTCCACTCCTCGGGCCGAATCTGGTGGTTGACTGTTTATAGGATAGTCGTCACTATCTAAAGGGTTGTATTTTTCACAGGAGAGGTGTTGGGCGTGGGTGCTGTGATCATGCTAGGCACGTTATTTGGATTAATAGCTCTAGTGTTCGGCCTGGTTCTCCGCTTCGATCCGGAAGCGCGGCACACTCCGAGCAGCGCCGGCCGCCCGTGAACGCGAAGATGACGCCCCTGCTGGAGGGGCAGATGTACTTCGCCTATGTCTCGGGGATCGCCTTTATCCTGATCGGGGCCTATCTCAGCTACCGTCGCCGACGCGTGCACCCATTGCTTCTGCTGAGCATCTCCGCGCTCTCGTTCTCCTGGATCGAGTCGCCCTATGACTGGGCGATGTACGCACAGTTTCCGCCCGGTCTGCCCCGGATGCCGTCGTGGTGGCCGCTGAACGTGACGTGGGGCGGGCTGCCGTCGTCGGTACCCATCGGTTACGTCTCCTACTTTGTTCTTCCCGCTCTGATCGGCGCCGCACTCGGCCGATGGCTGAGCGCAAAATTCAACTGGCGCAGGCCAATTACCCTCCTCACGGTCGGCCTGCTGGTGGGTTTCTGCTGGGCTTTCGTGTTCAACGCCATTACCGGCGCCCACTTCGGCAACTTCTACTACGGCTACGTGATTCCCGGACTTGCGATATTCGAGGGAACCAAACACCAGTACCCGCTGTACGACTCGTTGGCCATGGGCATCGAGATGATGGTCTTCACGTACCTGCTCGGGCGCACCGATGCCGAAGGCCGAAACGTCATCGACATGTGGGCCGACAAGAAATCGAAAACCCGCCTGCAGTCTTCGGTGCTGTCCATAGTTGCCGTCATCGTGGTCGGCCACCTGGTCTACGGCTCGGTGTTCGCGCCGCATCTCATTACGAAGTTGGGCGGTTGGGTGACCGCAGGACCCACCGAGCAGCTGTTCCCCGGCACGCCCAACCAGCCCCGCTAGCAGAAGGTTGATCTTGAGCAATCCGACAGTCGATTTGTATTACGACCCGTATGACCACGCGATCGACGACGACCCCTATCCGGTGTGGAAACGGATGCGCGCCGAGGCCCCGCTGTATTACAACGACAAGTACAACTTCTACGCGCTCAGTCGCTATGAGGATGTCTCACCTGCACTGCACGACTGGGAGACCTATCGTTCGGGAAGAGGCACCACCGCCGACGTCTTGTTCAGCGGCATCGACATACCGCCCGGCATCCTGCTATGGGAAGACCCGCCGCTGCACGACCTGCACCGGCGCCTGTTGTCGCGGGTTTTCACCCCCCGCCGCATGTTGGCGGTCGAGGGGCTGGTACGTGACTTGTGTTCGCGTGCACTGGATCCGCTGCGCGACCAGGACGGTTTCGACTTCGTCACCGACCTGGGCGCGATCATGCCGATGCGGACGATCGGCTACCTGCTCGGTATTCCCGAGGAAGGGCAGCAACAGATCCGTGAGCGCAACGATAAGAGCATCACGGTCGAATCCGGGGGCACTCTACTGAGCGCGACAACCCTGGAAGAGTCGATCGGACAGTTCGCCGATTACATCGAGTGGCGGGCGACGCACCCTTCCGATGACCTGATGACCGAGCTGCTCAACGCACACGTGGAAGAACCGGACGGAACCATGCGCCCGCTCGACCGCGGTGAGGTGGTCGCTTACACCGCGATGATCGCCGGCGCGGGCGGTGAAACCACCGCTCGACTGATCGGGTTCATGGGTGAGTTGCTCGGCGAAAATCCCGATCAGAGAAGGGAACTCGTCGCCGATCCCTCGCTGATCCCGTCAGCGGTCGAGGAGACGCTGCGTTACGAGCCACCGTCGCCGGTGCAGGGGCGTTACGTCGCCCAGGACACCGAGCTCTACGGGCAGACCGTAGCCGAAGGGTCCTACATGCTGTTGCTCAACGCGTCGGCTAATCGTGACGAGACACACTTTCCCGATCCCGATCGCTATGACATCCACCGCAAGGCAGCACATTTGAGCTTCGGACAAGGTTTGCATTTCTGCCTCGGCTCATCGCTGGCCCGGCTGGAAGCGCGGGTCGCGTTCGAGGAAGTGCTCAAGCGCTGGACCGATTGGGACGTCGACTACGAGCACGCCAGCAGGGCGCGGACCTCCAGCGTACGGGGCTGGGCCCGGCTGCCGGTCAAGATCGCATAGCAAGGCGGCGAAGATCGCCTGCAAAATAGGAGATTTGACGAATTCAGGAGGAACAGATGACCGCAGGCAAGCACCGCGTGGTGGTATGGGCGACCGGAGGGATCGGGTCGATCGCCATTCGCACCGTCACCAACCGCCCCGACCTCGAGCTGGTCGGAGTTTGGGTGCACTCCGACGAGAAGGTGGGCAAGGATGCCGGCGAGCTGGCCAACGGCGATCCCATCGGTGTAGCCGCGACCAACGATGCTGATGCGCTGATCGCCCTCAAGCCTGACTGCGTGATCTATGCGGCCGCCGGACCCGAACGCGACGCCCTCGCGATCCCCGACTACGTGAAACTGCTTGCAGCAGGCGTCAACGTCGTCACCACCAGCACCACCCGGCTGGTCAATCCGCACGCCTACGAGCCCGCCGAGTGGCGCGAGCAACTGGTCACCGCGGCCAAGCAAGGACAGGTGTCGCTGTATGCCTCGGGCATCGAACCCGGCTTCGCGGCCGACTACCTGCCCCTCGTGTTGTCCACCCAATCGTCTTCGATCGAGTCGATCCACTCCTATGAGATCGGGCTCTATGACGACTACGGCGTGCCCGACATCATGATCAACGGATTGGGCTTCGGACAGCCACTGGACTACCAGCCCTGGATCTCATTTCCTGGAGCCATCGCCGGTGAGTGGGCGGGCCAGCTCCGGCTGATCGGCGACGCCTTCGGCGTCGAAGTCCAAGAAGTACGCGAAGACTTCGACCGCGCCGTGACCAACGAAACCCTGCACGTCGCAATGGGTACCGTCGAGGCAGGAACCTGCGGCGCGATCCGCATGAAAGCTATCGGCGTCGTCGACGGGCGTGAGGCGATCATCGTCGAACACGTCACCCGACTGGCGCACAGCGTTGCTCCGGACTGGCCGACCGGCATCGGCGACCTGTCCTATCGCGTGGTGATCACCGGTGATCCCGACATCGACTGCACCCTGGCGGCAACGCTGCGTGACCCCGGCCGGGCCGGCATCGGCTCGATGACCTCGGGTGCCGGCGCGATGGTGGCCACCGCGATGCGTGTCGTCAACGCCGTGCCCTACGTCGTCAACGCGGCGCCGGGCCTCCTCAGCGCCGTCGACCTGCCATTGACCATTCCGAAGAATGTCTTTGCAACGCAACAGGGTTGAGCCGACGTGACTATCCGGGTGATCCAATGGGCCACTGGCCCGGTGGGATCGGTTCAGCTCGCCGAGGTCATCGACAACCCGGAATTCGATCTCGTTGGGCTTTTCGTCTACTCACCCGACAAAGTCGGCGTTGACGCCGGAACTCTCGTCGGACGACCCCCGACCGGGATCGTCGCGACCAACGACAAGGCGGCGGTCCTGGCCCTCGACGCCGACATCGTATTGCATTCAGCAAGCAAGGCTTACGGTTTCGACGCCAACACCGACGACATCGTCGCGCTCCTCGAGACCGGCAAGAGCGTCATCACCGTGACGTCCTACGCACACCTGCCGACACTCGGGTCAAGTGTCGATGATCGGATCCGCAAGGCGTGCGTCGTAGGACGTTCGCGGTTCTGTCCGGCCGGTGAGCACCCGGGATTCATGCTCGAGAAGCTGGCGGTCAGCCTGACCGCTCTGAGTCAGCGCGTCGACACCATCACCGTCCAGCAGTTCGTCGACTGCTCGCACGTGCCAGAAGAGCGAATGCTCGTCGACCTCATGGGCATGGGCAAACGGCCGGAGGAAATCTCCATTGAATCGCCGGCATTCCGTTCCGTGTCAACTCAATCCGAACAGGCCATCGGCGCGGCCGCCGACGCTCTCGGTGTCCCTGTCGACCACATCGACCACGTCATCCGAACGGCGACATCACCGAACGCCGTCACCCTCGACTGCACGACGCTGCCGGCCGGAACGGTCGTTGGCCAAATCCTGTCCTGGACCGGGTATCACGACAGCAAGCCCGTGCTGGTCGTCGAGGAGTACTGGACCTGCACATCTGACATCCCCGACTGGGACCTGGCGCTCGATGGCCACACCGTGCGAATCCGCGTCGACGGCGTACCCAACATCGACGCCGAGGTCCGCGTCGATACCGACCCCGTCGCGCACTTCAGCAACGTTTCAGGAGGATTTGTCGCAGTAGGGATCTCGGCCCTTCGGGCCATCCCGTACGTGCTCAAAGCGCCGCCAGGCGTCCTGGTCCCCGAGGTTTTCGGTGCCTACCGCTGGCCCGGCGCCGCGGCGATCGGCTGACCGCGATGAGAACCGACCAGCTCGACAAGCCCGGGGCCTCGACGAAACGCTCACCGTGGTTGGCGGTGGCGATCGCCGTCGGTGTGGTGCTGCTAGGCCTGATCATCCACAACGCCCGATATGGTGCGGTCTCGCCGCGGATTCGCAATCCCAACGACACGGGTGGCCCCCACCCGCTGCCGGATCCACTCTTCGGCTATGGCCACTGGATCGTGACCATGGAGATTTTCAGTTACCTGGCACTGGTCAGCATCATCGCCCTGATCGTCATCCTCTGGCGCCGCTATCCCGAGCATCCGTACCTGCTGATGACGATCGCGGTCACGACACTCGCGTGGCTGGACGCCCCGATGAACTGGGTGACGTTCGCGGCCTACAACCCTGATTTGTGGCACTGGCCCGAGGACTGGCCAATCGTGTCGCTGTCTCCCACAGTCGAACCGCTATTCATCGCAGCCATTTCGATGTTTGTAGTGCCGCCGTTTTTCCCGGCGATCTGGGTGCTGCGCCGCCTGCAAGCGCGCCGGTCACGGGACTCGTTCGTGTTGCGGCATCCGCTGATCAGCTTGTCCGGTTTGGTCTTCGTATTCGGCTTTGTCTACGACTTCGCGATGGAGCAATTCAGCGTCCGCGCTGGTCTTTACACGTTCACGCAAGTCATTCCGTTTGGCTCAGTTTTCGTCGGTACGCGCTGGCAGTTTCCCGTGCTGTGGCAGTCCTCGCTGATCAGCATCGTCATGATTCCGGCCGCGGTGTTGATTTATCGCGACGACACCGGACGTACTGTCGCCGAGCGGCTGGCGCGGCGCGCCGGGCTGCTGCCGACCCGGCCGGTGTTGGGTTCGTTCCTCACGATGCTCATCGGCGTGAATCTCGCCTTCATGACCTACGGACTGGTGTACACGGCCGTCACCCGATGGTCCGGCGCGGCAACCTCGATCGTATGCCCCTGGCCGTGGCCGAGTGCCAAAGTTTATGACCCACAGGGCTTCTACGAGCAGAGCGGCGCACCGGGACCCTTCTCGGAAGGGATCTGGTCGACGTGGGAGAGCGCCCAGCCCAGCGGACGCCCTTCGGGAGGGGCCTCTTTGGGTGGTGGTCGTTGCGCCCCCGTGTGGAAAGGATATTGACGGTCGTGCTGACGATGCGTTTCGACATGCGGGTTCCTGGTTGGGCCGGGCCCGCGGCCGCTCACTATGCCGCGGTTTTGGACATGTGCGAATGGGCCGAGACGCGCGGGGCGGCGTTGTCGGTGCTGTCGGAGCACCACGGGACCGACGATGGGCATCTCCCAACCCCGCTGATTCTCGCGTCGGCCGTCGCGGCGAGAACCCAGGCGATGGCGATTCTGTTGGCGGCGGTGCCATTACCGCTATGGGATCCGGTACGGCTCGCCGAGGAGATCAATGTGCTGGACCTCATCAGCGGGGGCAGGGTTTCGTACGCGTTCGGTGTCGGCCATCGCGAGGAGGAGTACACCCACTTCGGCATCGACATGGCTGCTCGCGGCCGGCTCGCCGACGAGTATCTCCGGGTTCTGATCGCGCTGGTTCACGGTGAGTCGGTCGAGTACCGGGGTCGGCAGGTACGGGTCACGCCACGGTGCGCGTCACCCAGCGGGCCCCCGATGATGATCGCCGGCGGCAGCAAGGCCGCGGTCCGCAGGGCCGCCACGCACGGCCTGGGCTTCATCTCCCAGGTCGACCGGCCCGAGTTGAGGACCTACTACGAGGCCCAGTGCCGCGCGGCGGGAAAAGTCCCGGGCTTCGTGCAATTCCCGGTACCCGACTCTCCGACAGCGGTTTTCGTCGCCGAGAATGTGGATCAGGCATGGGAGCAGCTGGGTCCGCACCTGCTTCACGATGCCGCCATGGCCGCGTCCTACCGGCACGGGGACGACTCGGTGGCGAGCATTACCCGGGCGACGACCGTGGCCGAGCTGCGGCTGGCAGGGGGGCCGTATCGTGTCTTGACACCCACGGCGGCAACGGAATTCGTCCGGTCTGGGAAGTCGCTGCCGTTGCATCCATTGTGCGGTGGCATCGAACCCGACGTGGGGTGGCGCTATCTGCAGACGGCAGTGGAAGCCCATCAGCAAGCCCAGATGGTCCACGGATGAGCAAGGAGGCGCGGTGACCGACCCCATTCGCGTAGTCGTATGGTCGACCGGAGGGGTCGGTTCGGTGGCCGTGGATGGCATTCGGCACCGGCCAGATCTGAAACTGGTTGGGGTGTGGGTTCATTCACCCGACAAAGTCGGCAAAGACGCGGGCGAACTCGTCGGCGGCGATCCGATCGGGCTGGCCGCGACCAACGACGCCGACGCGCTCATCGCACTCAAGCCGGACTGCGTCATCTATGCCGCCAGCGGCCCAGAACGCGATGCGGGCGCCGTCCCGGACTATCTCAAGCTGCTCGCCGCGGGCATCAACGTCGTGTCGACGTCGACCACCAGCCTGGTGTACCCCCCGTCGTACTTTGCCACCGAGTGGCGCGACCAACTCGTCGCCGCGGCGCAGACCGGTGGCGCGTCGTTCTATGCGTCGGGCATCTTCCCGGGATTCGCATCCGATCAGCTCGCGCTGCTGATGACAACCCAGTCCAAGAAGATCCGTACGCTCACCGCCACCGAAATCGCGCTCAACGACCACTATCCGGTAGCCGACGTCATGATCAACGGGATGGGCTTTGCCCGCCCGCTGGACTTCGAACCCATGCTGAAGACACCGGGTTTCATCGAAATCGCTTGGAAAGCACCAATTCACCTCATTGCCGACGGGCTCGGTGTGCAGGTCGAGGAGATTCACGGCACCCTCGACCGCGAACTGACCCACCGCGACATCGAGGTGGCGTTCGGCACCATCCCGGCCGGCACATGTGGCGCGGTGCGGACCAGGGCGGCCGGGGTGGTCGGGGGCCGCGAGGCGATTGTGATGGAGCACATCATCCGGATGGCCCGCGACGTCGCCCCGAACTGGCCGACTTCTGAGGCCGACGCCACCTACCGGGTCGACATCGAGGGTGACCCCGACATTCACTGCGCGATGACAGTGGGCGCCGCTCAAGGGCATGGCGCCGGTCACGCGGCAATGGCCGCGACGGCGATGCGGGTCGTGAACGCCGTGCCCTATGTGGTGGCCGCGCCGGCCGGGCTGCTCAGTTCGTTAGATATTCCGAATACACTGCCGCGGCACGTATTCCAATGAAGCTAGGTGTTCGGTACCCGCGCTACTGGACCGGTTCCAGCGCCGGCCGCGGGGTGAATGTGAGGTGCAATTCGCTGAGCCCACGCAGGATGTAGGTCGGCTCGAAGGTGTAGCGCCGCTCGTCGGCCGGCCCGTGCTGAGTCTCACTGATGGACACGTCGGACATCCGATCCAGGATGCGCTCAAGTGAGACGCGGCCTTCGACGCGGGCCAGCGGCGCACCGGGGCAGGAGTGCACGCCGCGGGCGAACGCCATGTGTTCGCGGACGTTCTTGCGGTCGAGTTGGAATTCGTGCGGGTTGTCGAACCGGCGTGGGTCACGGTTGGCCGCACCGGGCAACACCATCACGATGGCGCCGACGGGGATCTCGACGCCGCCGACGGTGGTCGCCCTGACGGCGAGCCGGGAGTCACTCTTGACCGGGCTCTCTGTCCGCAGCGATTCCTCGATGAAGCCCGGGATCAGGCTGCGGTCCTCGCGCAGCTTCTGCTGAACTTCGGGCCGGTCGCCCAGTGATTGCAGGGCCGCGGACAGCAGCTTGGCCGTGGTTTCCTGACCGGCCGCGAAAAGGAATGTCGCCGAACGACTTACCTCGATCACGTCAGGTGTGGATCCGTCCGGGTATTTCGCCGTCGCGAGCGAGGTCAGCACGTCGTCACGGGGAGAGCTGCGCCGGTCTTCGATGTAGGAGCAGAACTTGTCATCGAGCCACTCCAGCGGGTTGATGCCGACCGACTGGTGATCGAGCGCGCCGACCCGCGCGCCCGGACGGTCCGCGCCCAGTACCGTGCGGAACTGCTTGTGGTCTTCCTCGGGGACACCGAGTAGGTCGGCGATCACCAACGTCGCAAAGGGTTTCGAATATTCGGAGATGAACTCGCACTCGCCGTTGCCGAGAAACTCGTCGAGCTGGCGATCGGCCAGCTGCCACATGAATTCTTCGTTTTCCTTCAGCCGGCTCGGCGTGAGCAACCGGCTCAGGATCGAGCGCGCCCGAGTGTGATCCGGTGGATCCATCGTGACCATGTGCTCGTTCATCGGGAACTGATTGCGGTGCGCCTCGACCAGCGACGTGAGATCGTCGCCGACGACCTCGAACGGCAGCGGTGGAAACGGCCCGCCGAGCGCGACGACATTTGAAAACGTGTCGGGGTCTTTGTAGACCGCGTTGGCCTCTTCCCAGCCGGTCACCGCGAAGACGTTGTGGTGCGGGAGCTTCGTCACCGGGTTCTGGCCACGCAGGTAATCGAAGTAGGGGTGCGGATCGGGAACCAGCGACGGGTCGGCGAAGAAGTCGATGGAATCGAACGCTGAATCAGAGACTGCCATGGTGTCGCGCGCCTCCCGAGGCTGATGTACCCGTGATGGTGTGGGGCGGGCGGTCTGCCATGAGCCGTGTGCCGCCCCAGTCTGAGTTAGGCAAAAGTGTAGTTCTTGCTGAGCACCTGCTTAGCATGGGGCTAATGTCGTGGTCAAGGCGAGAGTGCGGCCCGACGCTACGATCGGCATGTTCAGCAAGTACTCGGCGAGAGTTTGGAATCACGGCATGACTTCGGCGCGCAGGATCGGAGCACCGGACGCCAAGAACCGCGGCGTCTTGCTCGATGCCGCCGAGCAGCTGATGCTCGAAGAGGGTTATGCCGCAGTCACTTCGCGTCGGGTGGCGGAAAAGGCGGACCTCAAGCCGCAACTGGTCCACTACTACTTCCGCACCATGGACGAGTTGTTCCTCGCGGCGTTTCGCCGCCGCGCCGAAGAAGGGCTCGAGGTGCAAGCGCAGGTGCTGCAGGCGCCGCAACCGCTGTGGGCGTTGTGGCGGTTCAGCACCGACCCCGCGGCCACCGCGATCACCAGTGAATTCATCGCGCTCGCTAACCACCGCAAAGCGCTCAAGGCCGAGATTGCGTACTACGCCGAGCGATTTCGGGAGGAGCAACGAAAAGCGCTGTCGACGATTCTCGATCGTTACGGTGTTGACCCGGCCAAGTTTCCGCCGTTGGTCTGGTCCGTTCTGATGACCAGTGTGTCCCGAGTCTTGGTGATCGAGCAGGCGCTCGGCATGTCGGCCGGCCACAGCGACACCGTCGACATCGTCGAGAGCTACCTGCGGCATCTTGAGGGCGACCCCGAGATCTAGCCGCCTCACCAACTACGAAGCGAGCAGAGCGTGCCCTTGGGGCCGTCGTTGGATGTCGCGACCTTTCCGTCAATGACGAGCGCGCAATGGAACATCGGCGTACCCGGCTCCGTCCCGGAGCTCACGACAACCATTGCGTAGTTGGCCGGGTCCCTCAGCATCACCGGCGGGGAGACCCATGGGTGACCAGGTGCGATGTCGGCCTGGACATTGGGAGTGTATTGGTACGGGTCGTGGCTGTAGTTGGAGAACTTCCCCGGGTCCTGATCCAAGTAGTAGATGTCGGCATAGATCGGGGTGGCAGCCGTGATGACGTACTTGACCTCGTGCATGACCGGGTCGTCTGCGCGAGCGACCGTGGCGGCCAGCGTGCTGCAGCTGAGCGCCGACAGCAGGGCCAACGCTGCGGCGCCTTTACCGATGCTTGTCATGCGCACCTCCGGCCGTCCGCAGTTCCGGGGCGATATTGGCATTCTCTTTAGCGGAGAATAACATCGCCACTGTCTTACTCAAGACCCTAACGTTTGCCGGCGGAGCGTCGAAGCCAATGCGCAATATTCCTGACGAACTGGTCACCCGATACCAGGAAGCGGGCTGGTGGACCCGGGAGAGTCTCGGGCAGGTGCTGGCTCATGGGCTGCAGGCCGCGCCGGATGCGACGTTCCGGGTGTACTCGGATGTCCGACCGTGGTCTGGCACATTCGCCGAGGTCGAAGTGGTAGCCCGCCGCTTGGCGGCCGGGCTGCGGGCCCGCGGCGTCGGCGCCGGTGATGTGGTGGCTTTTCAGCTGCCCAATTGGATGGAAGCAGCGGCGGCATTCTGGGCGTCGGCGTTCCTGGGTGCGGCGCTGGTGCCGATCGTGCATTTCTATGGCCGCAAAGAACTGGCGCAAATCTTCGCCGCCGCCAAGCCTCAGGTATTCATCACGACCGAGGAGTTCGGCAGGCTGACGTATCAGCCCGATCTGTGTTCGGACATCCCGATCGTCGGGCTGGTCGGGCGGGACTTCGACGATCTGCTCGCCGACGAACCGATGGCCGGCACGGTGCCTGCCGACCCGGCGGGGCCGGCTTTGATCGCGTTCACCTCCGGCACGACCAGCGCGCCGAAGGGCGTCATTCACAGTCACCGCAGCTTGGTCTGCGAGGCGCGTCAGCTCTCCGGCCAGATCCGCTCGATCGGTGACAACCAGCTGACAGCGACACCGATCGGCCACTTCATCGGAATGCTTGCCGCTTTGCTGATCCCGGTGCTCAACGGTGGAGCGGTGCACCTTGTCGACAACTGGGATCCGGGAGTCGTACTCGGGTTGATGGAACGCGACGGCCTCACCCTTGGTGGCGGGCCGCCCTACTTCGTCACCAGCCTGCTCGATCACCCCGACTGCACGCCCGCGCATCGGGCCCGGTTCAAGACTCTTGGCCTGGGCGGTTCGACGGTGCCGGCCACGGTCACCCGACGGCTGACGGATCTGGGCGTCATCGTGTTCCGGTCCTACGGCAGCAGCGAGCACCCGTCGATCACCGGGTCGACGCTGGATGCGCCCGAAGACAAACGCCTGCTCACCGATGGCAACCCGATGCCGGGAGTGGAGATCCGGTTGGCAGCCGACGGCGAGATCCTCAGCCGTGGCCCGGATCTGTGCCTGGGCTACGTCGACGACGAGCTCACCGCGGCCGCTTTCGACAACGACGGCTGGTATCACACCGGAGATATCGGTGTGCTGGATGCCGATGGCTACCTCACCATCACCGACCGCAAGGCCGACGTGATCATCCGCGGCGGCGAGAACATCAGCGCCCTTGAAGTCGAAGAGGTGCTCCTCGGAATGCCCGGTATCGCGGAGGCGGTGGTGGTCGCGGCCCCCGACGCCGTCCTGGGCGAGCGCGTCGCCGCGGTGCTGCGACTCAGGCCAGGGCAGGCGCTGCCAAGCCTCGACGACGTCCGGGCCCATTTCGGCCGGCACGGGATAGCCAGGCAGAAGTGGCCGGAGATTGTGCTCGAAGTCGACGACTATCCGCGCACGGCGAGCGGCAAGGTGCAGAAGCGTCTGGTGCGCGAGGGCATTGCGGTAACCTCTGGCTGAGAATAGTATTCTCACAAATTGCGAAGGAGGATTCCATGGGTCAGTTGTCGCATCGGGAAGACGTCCCGTTTCCCATCTTTGACGCCGATAACCATCTCTACGAGCCGCCCGAGGCGCTGACCAAGTTCCTGCCCAAGGCGTACAAGGACTACGTCCAGTACGTGCAGATCAACGGGCGCACAAAGATCGCGATCCGCGGGCATATCAGCAACTACATTCCCAACCCGACCTTCGAGGTCGTCGCCCGGCCGGGTGCCTGGGAGGAGTACTTCAAGTTCGGCAACCCGGACGGCAAAACCAAGCGCGAGCTGTTCGGTGAGCCGATGCGCGCGATCCCAGCGTTCTTCGAGCCCGGCCCGCGCCTGGAGAAGATGAACGAGCTGGGCCTTGACCGCACCCTGATGTTCCCGACGTTGGCCAGCCTGCTCGAGGAGCGGCTGCGCGACGACCCGCTTGCCATCCACGTCCTGATCCACGCGCTGAACGAGTGGCTCGATGAGGTCTGGGGCTTCAACTACCAGAACCGCATCTTCACGACCCCGGTTATCACCCTGCCGATCGTGGAGAAGGCGATCGAGGAGTTGGAGTGGGTGGTCAAGCGCGGCGCACGCTGCATCTTGGTTCGGCCGGCTCCGGTCCCCGGCTTCCGTGGTCCGCGGTCGTTCGCGGTGCCCGAGTTCGACCCGTTCTGGGAGCGGGTCGTCGAGTACGACCTGCTGGTCGGCATGCACTCCAGCGACAGTGGCTACTCCCGGTACACCTCGGAGTGGGACGGTGCCGAACAGGAGATGCTGCCGTTCCAAACCAATGCGATGGGCATCCTCAACGAGTGGCGGCCGATCCAGGACGCGGTGGGGTCGTGGGTGATTCACGGCGCGCTGTACCGCCACCCGAAGCTGAAGGTCGCGATCGTCGAGGCCGGTTCGAAGTGGATGACCCCGCTGCTCGATGGTCTGGCCGAGGTATTCCGGAAGGCCCCGGAGGCTTTCCCGAGCGACCCCGTCGAGATGGTCAAGAACCGGATCCACGTCAGCCCGTTCTTCGAGGACGGCATCGACGATTTGGTCAACCTCGTCGGTGTGAATCAGGTGTTGTATGGCTCGGACTGGCCGCATCCGGAAGGGCTGGCGGAGCCGACCTTCTACGTCAACGCGCTGTCGCACCTGTCCGTCGACGACCAGGCAAAGATCATGGGCGGAAACCTGTCTCGACTCGTCACGGTGTGACCTATTAGCCAGCCGTGGCAGACCATCCCCGAGATGGTCTTGAGCGCGGCGGACCGGTTCGGCGACGCAGAAGCGGTCGTCGACGGTCCGCTGCGCTTGACTTTCATTGAACTTGTCGCGCGGATACGTTGTGCCGCAGGCGCGTTCGACGAGCTGGGCGTCGCCAAGGGCGATCGGGTCGCCATCTGGGCGCCGAATTCGGCGGACTGGATCATCGCGGCGTTCGGGCTGCTCACCGCTGGCGGCGTGCTGGTTCCGGTGAATACGCGGTTCAAGCCCGACGAAGCCGGTGACGTCATCACCCGCAGTGCGGCAAAGGCCGTGCTGGTGCTTAAGGATTTCCTCGGCCAGGATTACACCGCTCCCGCGGGGGTCCCGGTCATCGACCTAGGATCCGACTTCCTTTCCGGCGGTTCGCCGTTCGAGCGGACCGTCAGCGGAACCGATGTGTCCGACGTCATCTTCACCTCGGGCACGACCGGTCGGCCGAAGGGCGCGATGATGAATCATCGCCAAACCCTGCGCATGTACGAGGAGTGGGCGACGCTCGCCGACCTGCGCGAGGGCGATCGCTACCTGATGATCAACCCGTATTTTCACACGTTCGGCTTGAAGGCGGGCCTGATCGCGTCGTTCCTGCGCGGGGCAACCATGCTGCCACTGGCGGTGTTCGACGTCGACGTAGTAGTGGATCTGATTGAGCGCGAGCGTATCTCGATGTTGCCTGGACCGCCGACGTTGTACCACTCATTGCTGACCGTTGGTGACAAGGCCAAGCTTTCATCGCTGCGAGCGGGTGTTACCGGTGCCGCCGATATCCCGGTCGAACTGGTTCGCCGCATCCACAGCGAACTGCCCTTCGAAACGTTGATGACGGGTTACGGGCTCACCGAAGCCGGCAACGTGACGTTGTCGCGGCCAGGAGACTCCTTCGAAGACGTGGCCACCACCGCGGGCCTGCCCTGCGAGGACGTCGAGGTGCGCATCGCCGCGGACGGCGAGGTGCTGGTTCGCGGTTACGGCGTCATGCAGGGTTACCTCGACGACCCGGAGGCCACCGCGCAGGCGATCGACGATGACGGCTGGTTGCACACGGGCGACTTGGGCAATTTCGACAAGGCGGGCCGGCTGAGGATCGACGGGCGTAAAAAGGACATGTTCATTGTTGGCGGCTTCAACGCCTATCCGGCTGAGATCGAGGGCTTCATGCTTGAACACCCGGCGGTCGCTCAGGTCGCCGTCGTCGGTGTACCCGACCAGCGACTCGGTCAGGTTGGCAAGGCCTTTGTGGTGCCGAAAACACCAGTGTCCGAGGAAGATCTGATGGCCTGGTGCCGCCAGCGGATGGCTGGATTCAAAGCGCCACGATACGTCGAGTTCCTCGGTGAGCTTCCGCTGAACGCCACCGGGAAGGTGATGAAGGACCAACTTCGGTGAGCTCAGCAGACCCCCGTTCGCACTCGATGGTGATCGCGTCCGACTACCGCGTGGCGGATCCGGAGCAGGTGTGGCCGCTGCTCACCCGCCGCAGGTCGGCCCTTGCCGGTATCGGCGCGCACCATGTGCTGCTCTACACCTCGACGCATGACCATGGTCGCGTCCTGGTGACGATCGGCGTGCGCAGTCGGGAGCCGATTGTGGAGCTGTTGCGATCACGAGTGTTCTTCGACTGGTTCGACGCGGTCGGCGTCGACGACATCCCGGCCGTCTTCGCCGGCGAGATCGTGGAACGGTTCGGGTCGGTTACCCAGTCGGCCCCCGGCGTCGTGGTCGCCGCGATGTCGGCGGTCGACGATGTGCCCTCGCTGACCCACGAGATACGAGGTGCACTACCGAGATTCGAGGCGGCGGGCATCCGGGAGACCCGGTTGTTTCAGGCCTTCGACGACAGCCACGAAGTGATGATCCTGCAGGAAATCGACGACGAGAACCATGCCCGGCGCTGGATCGAACATCCCGACATCGCCGCGCCATGGATGGACGGGGCCGGGCGGGGCGCGTATCCGCCGGTGTTCGTCGGCAAGTTCTTCGACATGATGCGGATCGACGAGTAGGCGGGCCGCCCGGTGTTCGTCTGCCTGTGTAACGGGATTACCAGCCAGGTGGTGGCCGATGCCATCGCCGGCGGCGCGTCGACGACCAATCAGATCGCGTCGGTGTGCGGGGCGGGCGCCGAATGCGGCCGCTGCCGTCGCACGCTGCGCACATTGCTCGGCAGACCGAACGGGGAGCGTAGCGGCTGAGGCTACCGCCGCGGGCTGCCGTCAGCCGAGGTCGGCGACCAGATCGCTCAACAGGTCGGGGATGTCCAGGCGTGGCACCACCGCTTCGATCAGCACCATCCGGTCTCGCTGCTCTGCCGCAGCGACAAAGGCATCGTCGAGTTCGCCGTAGGTCTGCGCGCGAAATGTCAAGTGGTTCGTCACGCCAAGCGCGGTGGGGATGTCGGCCCAGCTCCATCGCACGATGTCGTTGTAGGGCGCGGTCTTTCCGTGAATCATTCGCTCGATGGTGTAACCGTCGTTGTTGACCACCACGACCACCGGCGCCAGGCCTTCGCGAGAAAAAGCACCCAGCTCTTGAACCGTCAGCTGCGCGGCTCCGTCACCGATCAGCAGCACCGGTCGGCGATCGCGTTCGGCCAGGCCCGCGCCGAGAGTGGCCGGCAGCGTGTATCCGATTGAGCCCCAGAGTGGTTGACCGATGAACGTGACGCCGCGCGGAAGCCGGTGAGTGGCCATCCCGTAGAACGAGGTGCCCTGGTCCGCCAGGACGATGTTGCCGGGTGTGAGCGCGTCACAGAACCTGTCCCACAACACGTTCTGGTTCAACGGCTGATCACGGTCGGGCCGGTCGGTGGGCACGGCGTCGGAGTTCGACTGGACCGCCGGCGAGCTGATGCCTCGCTTGGCGAGGATCGTGGTGATCGCATCGAGCGCCGCCCCCATCTCCAACGGTGCGAACACCGCCGTGCCGACCGTGCTCTGCTGCACCCCGATGTCGATGGTCCTTGCCGGGTCGATGCGCTGGCTGAAAAAGCCGCTGACCATGTCGGTGAACACCACGCCCGCCGTCACGAGCGCGGGCGCCTCTTCGATCGCCCGGCGAACCGGCTCGGCGCTGGCCGCGCCGGCGTAGATACCCAGATATTCCGGCGTGCTCTCATCGACCAGGCTCTTGCCCCACATCAGGGTGGCGTGTGGCACGACGTCGGCGGCCAGCAGCGCCTCGAGCTTGTCGACCGCATTAAGCCGGTGGACCAAAAGGTCGGCCAGCACGGTCAGCTGGTGGTCGCCGATGAGTGTGGTTGCGGCTTCGGTGAACAACGCCAGCGCACGTGGGCTGGTCCCGCCGGTGTAGTGCGGCAACGGCGCGCTCGGTGGCTCCGTCTCGAAGCGGGCCACATCGGTGGACAGCAACAGATACCCCGGGCGTCGTTGCTCGCGTACCTCGCAGAGCACCCGATCGATCTCTCTGGTGGCCGTTGCGGGCATGAGATTTGCCTGCGCACAGGTGATTTCCCGACTTATCCGCAGAAAGTGCTCAAAGTCGCCGTCTCCCAACGAATGGTGTAGCGCCCGCCGCGTGCCCTGTGCGTCTTTCGACGGGCCGCCGACGATGTGCACAACCGGCACGTGTTCGGCGTAGCTACCCGCGATGGCATTGGCCGCCGAAAGCTCGCCAACACCGAATGTGGTTACCACAGCTGACATTCCACGCAGCCGGCCGTATCCGTCGGCGGCGTATCCGGCGTTGAGCTCATTGGCATTGCCGACCCAGCGCAGCTGCGGATGGGCGACGATGTGGTCGAGGAACTCCAGGTTGTAGTCGCCGGGTACCCCGAACACCTCGGTGACGCCGAGCTCTGCCAGGCGGTCGAGGAGGTAGTCGCCGACGGTGTAGGACGGTTCCGAAACGGCAGCATTCACGGCGTCGAGGCTACGCGTCTGCCGTCGAAACCGCCCTTCACACGGCACTGCCTCGCTATCGTCCGGTCATGGCCATCAACGAAACCCGCGAAATAGTGATCGAGGCAACGCCGGAAGAGATCCTCGACGTCATCGGCGATTTTGACTCGGTCACCGAGTGGTCGCCGCCGCATCAAAGCGCCGAGGTCCTGGAGAGAGACAAGGGCGGACGACCCAGCAAGGTCAAGATGAAGGTAAAGGCCGCGGGGATCACCGACGAACAGGTGGTGGCCTATACGTGGAGCAAGAACAAGGTCAGCTGGACGTTGGTCAGCTCCGGCCAGCAACGATCGCAGGATGCTTCGTACACCCTGACGCCCGACGGGGACAAGACGAAGGTCAAGTTCGAAATCAGCGTCGACCCCGTAGTGCCGTTGCCCGGCTTTGTCCTCAAGCGCGCCGTCAAAGGAACGATCGACACCGGCACCAAGGGCTTACGCGACCGGGTGCTGGAAGTGAAGAAAGGCCGAGCTTGACAGGGCCACTCGGCGGGGTGCGAGTGATCGAACTCGGCGGCATCGGACCGGGCCCGCACGCGGCAATGATGCTGGCGGATCTGGGTGCCGACGTGGTGCGGGTGCGTCGTCCAGGTGGACTGACGATGCCCGCCGAGAACCTCGACCTGCTGCACCGCGGGAAGCGGATCGTGGACCTGGACGTCAAAGCCGATCCGCAACAGTTGCTGGACCTTGTTGCCAAAGCCGACGTGTTGCTGGACTGCTTTCGGCCCGGCACCTGCGAGCGTCTGGGTGTCGGCCCCGACGATTGCGCGGCGGTCAACCCGCGACTGATCTTTGCCCGGATCACCGGCTGGGGTCAGGACGGGCCACGGGCCAGCACGGCGGG